>Ga0307413_10000880_pt1 | contig 10614 bp, 13 predicted proteins | sample DK1Ometagenome_3_FD_203714 | JGI IMG/M metagenome (GOLD analysis project Ga0307413, IMG submission 203714) | Maize rhizosphere microbial communities from greenhouse at UC Davis, California, United States - DK15-O-2 | ecosystem: Host-associated > Plants > Roots > Rhizosphere > Soil | place: USA... | reverse complement strand
GCCAGATGGAGCCCCGGCGCCGCGGGGGCATCGCGGCGTCGGGACCCAATCCCGACCAGGCCGGGCGCGGTCGGCCAGGTCGGGTGGCTTCAGGTGATGGATCTGCCCCCACAGCTGGTTCACTCGGAAGGTGGGTGCCCGTCTAACGACAGGGAACGGGCGGGCGTAACGGCCCCGTGGCGTGTTTACGTCCTGTGACGGACGCAGCCCTGTTGTTGCGTGACCGATCCCTCAGTCGGGGGAGGTGGCGGGCAGCGCAGCGTGACGGCCGGTGCTCCCTGCGGCGAGCGCGGTCAGCGTCCGTGCGGTGGCCGCCTCGGTGGCGGTGGTGTCGGTGACCGCGATGGCGTGCTGGTGGCGGCTGCTGGCGGCGGCATCCGCCGCGGCGTGCACCACGGCCCGGTCCGGCACGGCGGGCGCGTTCGGCGCCGGCTGTCTCGGCGTGCCGCCGCCCGCGCCCGCGCTCACGATGGGGTGCTGGCCGGCGACCGGCGGCGCGGTTCCGGTCATCGCCCTGGTTCTACCGAGCGGTGTCGCGGTGAAGTCGACGACGCCGACGGCCGGTGCCGTCGGTCGGATGGTCGACTGTCGCGGCGCGGTGGCCGGCGCCGGTCCGCCCGGCTGCACGATCGGCGCCGTTGTGGGCGATGGAACGGGCGCGACCAGGTCGGTACCGGTCTCCGGCACCGCGGCGACGGTGTCACCGACCAGGCCGACGGTGCCGTCCACGGTGTCGACGACGGAGTCGACCACCGGCGCCACCGCAGTGGGCGGCTTGCGGGTGAGCGGGCCGGTGGTGGGCGTCGGGGTGGCGGCCCACAGCGCGCCGGTGACGGTGGTCGCCACCGTGTCGGCGCCGCCGCCGCTGAGCCCGCTCCTCGGCTGCTGATCGGTGCTGCTCGTCGCGGCGGTGTCCGCGGCCGGTGCGGGGCCGGTCGAGCTGTCCGCCGCGGCGGGGGTGGCGAGGGCCACGGCCAGCAGCCAGCCGCCCGCGGTGATGCCCAGTACGGCCGCACCGCGACGGGCGAGTCGGGCCAACGGCGACGGCGTGCGCGCTGGTCCGCCCGGGTACTCCAGGCTGCCGTCCACCGCGATCACCCCCGGCTCCGGATCCCGGACCGCGCCCGCGTCCGCGTCGCGGGCCGCGGACCGTCCTCCCAGTACTTCTCAGTAGTCCGCAGAACCGCTCGGCCACTGCCACTATCCAACACCGGGAGCTCCGTGCGCAGCCGGCCGTCGGGGATCCACCCAGATGGACGAGAAGGCAGCCGGCGCCACCGTGCCGCTGGGTGACCGGATGAGTAGTAATCCCCGGTCCCTCCTGATCGGCGATCGCGTCCGAGGGCGCGTCGTCGACGGAGGGAGACCTGGTGCACACCGAACGTCACACCCTGTCGGCCCGGTCCGCGGAGTGTCCGCTCGCCGCGCTGCTCGACCGGCTGATCGGCGGCGACCGCACCGCCTGGGAGGTGGTCGTCGGCCGGCACCGGCTCGCGGTGCGCGGCATCGCCGGCGGTCACCGCCTCGACCCGGCCGACGTAGACGACGTCGAGCAGCTCACCTGGCTCACCCTGCACCAGCACGCCGACCGACTGCGCGACCCGGACCGGCTCGGCGGCTGGCTGGTGGCGGTGGCCCGCCACCACAGCATCGCGCTGCTGCGCACCCGCCGCCGCGAGCTGCCCACTGCTGACGTGCCGGTCGACGTGGCCACCACGGACGGCGCGCTGCTGCCGGAGTCCGCCGTGCTCGGCGCCGCCGACGAGGCGCTGGTCCGGGCGGCCGTCGACACGCTGCCGGCCCGCTGCCGATGCCTGCTCACCGCCTGGTCCGGCTGTCCGGACCTGAGCCGGCACCAGCTCGCCGTGCTGGCCGGCGTCGCCGAGCCCAGCCTCGGCCGGAGGCGGAGCCGCTGTCTGGCGCAGCTGCGCCGCCGACTCGACAAGCTCGGCATCCGGGACCTGACCTGACCGGCCGGTGATCGGCCGGCGACGACCGAACCGGTCAGAGCTTGCGCAGTCTGGTGAGGGCGTCGGTGAGCATGTCGTCCGGCTTGCAGAACGCGAACCGCACCAGGTGTCGCCACTGCTGCGGGTGGTCCGTGGACACCTGGACCGGCACCCCGGCCACTCCTGCCATGGCCGGCAGCTGGCGGCAGAACTCCACGCCGTCGGTGTGGCCGAGCGGCCGGATGTCGGCGAGCGCGAAGTAGCCCGCCGCGCACGGCAGCACGTCGAAGCCGAGCTCGGTCAGCCCGGTGACCAGCCGGTCCCGCTTGCCCCGCAGCGTGTCGCGCAGGTCGCGCGCCCAGCCGGTCTCCTTCTGCAGCGCATAGGCGACCGCTGGCTGGTAGGCGGCCCGGCCGCCGAAGCTCAGCAGCTCGCGCGCCACCCGCACCGCGGCGAGCAGCTCGCGCGGTCCGCACACCCAGCCGACGTTCCAGCTCGGGCAGTTGAACATCTTGCCGGCGGAGGAGATGGTCAGCGTCCGCTCGGCCATGCCGGGAAGGGTCCCCAGCGGGACGTGCCGGCCGTCGTACAGCAGGTCCTCGTAGACCTCGTCGGTGACCGCGATCAGGTCGTGCTCGACGCACAGCTCGGCGACCGCGGCGAGCTCGGCGTCGGTGAGCACCATGCCGGTCGGGTTGTGCGGCGAGTTCAGCATCAGCACCCGGGTGCGCGGCGTGATGGCGTCGGAGATGGCGTCGACGTCCAGGGCGAACCGGCCCGCCTCGGCGTCCATCCGCAGCGACACCGCGACCCGCTCGGCCCCGGCGAGCGCGATCGACGGCCGGTAGGAGTCGTAGTACGGCTCGACCACGATGACCTGGTCGCCCGGCTGCACGGTCGCCACCATGCACGCGGCGATCGCCTCGGTGGCGCCCGCGGTCACCACGATCTCGCGATCCGGGTAGTACCACTGGTCGAAGCGGGTCCGGTGCTCGGCGATCGCCTCCAGCAGACCGGGCAGGCCGTGGCCGGGAGGCATCTGGTCAACGCCCTCGGCGATCGCCTGCTCGGCCCGGCGCAGCATCTCCGGCGGACCGTCGGCCCCGGTGAAACCGCGAACCAGGTTGACCGCGCCGCTCTGCACGGCGAGGGCGCTCATCTCCACGGCGATCGGCGAACCGAAACCCTGGGGTTGGGGAACGATCTGCGGTCTGCGCATAGTCACCGATGGTGGCTGATATGTCGCTTCACGGCTTCTCTGATGGTGCCGAAGGTCGTCCGACGGCCCTGGATCTCAGAGCGTGCGCAGTCGGGCGACCGCCTCGTCCAGCACCTCGTCGCGTTTGCAGAACGCGAACCGCAGCACGTGCGACCACTGCTCGGTCGAGTCGGTGAACACCCGCACCGGCACCGCTGCCACCCCGATCCGCTCCGGCAGCTCCCGACACAGCGCGAGACCGTCGGTGAATCCCAGTGGGCGGGCGTCCACGCAGACGAAGTAGGTGCCGGCGCTCGGGTACACCCCGAACCCGGCCTCGGTCAGGCCGGCGACCAGCCGGTCCCGCTTGGTCTGCAGGCTGTCGCGCAGCCCGCTCACCCAGGCCGCCTCGGTGCGCAGGGCCTCCGCGACGGCGGGCTGGAACGGCGCGCCGCCGACGAAGGTGAGGAACTGTTTGGCCGCGCGTACCGCGCCGACCAGCTCGGCGGGGCCGCAGACCCAGCCGATCTTCCAGCCGGTGCAGTTGAACATCTTGCCGGCGGAGGAGATGGTCAGCGTCCGTTCCGCCATCCCGGGCAGGGTGGCCAGCGGGACGTGCGGGGTGCCGCCGGAGTCGACGTCGTAGACCAGGTCCTCGTACACCTCGTCGGTGACCGCGATCAGGTCGTGCTCGACGCAGACCTCGGCGATCACGGCCAGCTCGGCGGCGGTGAGCACGGTGCCGGTCGGGTTGTGCGGCGAGTTGACCAGCATCAGGCGGGTGTTCGGGGTGACCGCGGCACGCAGCGCGTCCGCGTCGAGGGCGAACCGGCCGCCGTCCTCGACCAGCGACACGACCCGCCGGGTGGCACCGGCGAGCGCCACGGACGCCGCGTAGGAGTCGTAGTACGGCTCGATCAGCAGCACCTCGTCGCCGACCTGCGCCAGCGCCAGCACCGAGGCCGCGATCGCCTCGGTGGCCCCGACCGTGACCAGCACCTCGGTGTCCGGGTCGAAGTGCTGGCCGAACCGGGTGCGGTGATCGGCGATCGCGGCGCGCAGCTCCGGCGTGCCCGGCCCCGGCGGGTACTGGTTGACGCCCTCGGCGATGGCCCGCTGGGCTCTGGCCAGCATGCTGGGCGGTCCGTCGGTGTCCGGAAAACCCTGGCCCAGGTTGACGGCGCCGAAGCGCACCGCGAGCTGGGTCATCTCCGCGAAGATGGTGGACGTGAACGGGCGCAGTCTCGGCACGAGCGGGGTTGACGGCACGAGTTGCGATCCTCGCGGACAATGGCGGCGTGGAGCAACTGCGGGCGGTCGGTTCGCTGCCGATGCCGGACGAGGACGAGAAGCGCCGCGGCCTTCGGCGGATGAAGCTGGTCGCGCTGAGCTTCCTGTTGGGCGCGACCGTGATCTTCCTGGTGACGACGCTCTGGCTGTCGGCCGGTGCGCCCGGCTGGGTGGGGTACGTCAAGGCGGCCGCCGAGGCCGGCATGGTCGGTGCGCTGGCGGACTGGTTCGCGGTGACCGCACTGTTCCGGTATCCGCTGGGCATCAGGATCCCGCACACCGCGATCATCCCGACCCGCAAGGACGCCATCGGCGAGAGTCTCGGTGATTTCGTCGGCACCAACTTCCTGGCCGAGCAGGTGGTCCGGGACAAGCTGGCCAGGGTGGACCTGGCGCGCCGGTTGGGCGGCTGGGTGTCGGTCGAGGCGAACGCCGAGCGGGTGACCGCCGAGCTGGCCACGATGCTGCGCGGTGCGGTCGCCGTGCTGCGCGACGACGACGTGCAGCAGCTGATCGAGAACGCGGTGGCGAAGCGGGTCTTGGAGGTGCCGTGGGGTCCGCCGCTGGGCAAGGTGCTGGCCGGGGTGGTGTCCGACGGCACCCACCACAAGCTGGTGGACCTGATGTGCGACCGGGCCTACGAGTGGGTGAAGGACAACCACTCCATGGTCATGCGGGTGGTCAGCGACCGCGCCCCGACCTGGTCGCCGAAGTTCGTCGACGACATGGTGGCGGACAAGATCTACGGCGAGGTGTTGTCGTTCGCCTGGCTGGTCAAGACCGACGTGAACCACCCGATGCGGCTCGCCCTGGACAAGTTCCTGATCGAGTTCGCGCAGGACCTGCAGAGCGACCCGCAGACGATGGAGCGGGCCGAGCTGATCAAGACCCAGGTGATGGGGCACGGTGAGGTTCAGGCGCTGATCGGCTCGGCGTGGTCGACAGCGAAGGGCATCCTGCTCGACGCCGCGGACGATCCGTCCAGCGAGCTGCGGACCAGGGTGCGCGACGGGCTGATGTCGTTGGGCGCGCGACTGACCGGCGACGACGAGCTGCGCGGCAAGATCGACCGCTGGGTGCAGGACGCCGCGGCGCACGTGGTGACCAACTACCGGCACGAGATCGTGACGCTGATCACCGACACGGTGGGCCGCTGGGACGCCGAGGAGACCTCGCGCAAGGTGGAGTTGCAGGTCGGACGGGACCTGCAGTTCATCCGGATCAACGGCACCGTGGTCGGCGCGCTGGCCGGCCTGGTGATCTACGCGGTGGCGCAGTTGATCGGCTGAGATGGTCAGGGCGCCTTGGTGCGCTCCCGCCAGGCGCGGGCCTTCTCCCGGTTGCCGCAGACCCGCATCGAGCACCAGTTGCGGGACCGGTTGCGGGACAGGTCGTAGAAGGCCCACCGGCAGTCGTCGGCCGGGCAGATCTTGACCCGACCCCAGTCGCCCCGCTCGGCCAGCCGGACCGCGGCGGCGAGCACGGCTCCGATGACATCGACACTGGTCAGCTCGGGTCCGCCGGGACCGAGCCGCACGGTGACGGTGGTGTCGGCCGCGTCCGGAGCCGCTGCCGCGTCCGGGTCCCCGACCGCACCGCGCAGCGCCGCGCGGGCCGCGCGGACCCGTCCGAGGTCGCCGGCGGTGAGCCGCCGCTCGGCCAGCCAGGCGCGCCACAGCCGGTGGTCGTCGAGCACGTCGGTGTGCTCCTCGACGTCGACGGTGTTCAGGAACGCGAGTACCAGGTCCGCGTCGGGTGGTTCGGCCACGACACCACTGTAGGCCCGTTGGCGGTTGCGCCGACCAACTGTAACTTGCATACTCGGTTCGCTGGTTATTTCGACGCGGTGTTTCAACGAACTGTCTCGACGAACTGTCTCGACGACCTGGAGGTTGGACCATGACAGCAGCGATCCCCACCCTCGGCTCCGTGGTGCTGGACTGCCCGGACCCGGTGGCGCTCGCCGACTTCTACGCCCGGCTGCTGGACTGGCCGGCGGCCGAGGTCGAGGACGGCCCGGACGGCCCCGAATGGGTCACGCTGCGCTCGCCGAAGGGCGAGTTGGTGGAGTTCCAGCGCGTCGACGGCTACCGCGCACCGAGCTGGCCGGGTCAGGACTCGCCCCAACAGTTCCACCTGGACCTCACGGTCGCCGACCTGGATGCCGCGCACGAGCGGGCGGTCGAGATCGGCGCGAGGCACCTCGACACGCAGAAGACCTTCCGGGTCTACGCCGATCCGGCGGGCCACCCCTTCTGCCTGTGCGGCTGCTGACGGCCGATGTGGATATGGTGGTCTGGTGATTTGTCCGAAGTGCCAGAACCTCATGCAGACGGTCGACCGGGCCGGTGTGCACATCGATCAGTGCCAGGGCTGTCGGGGGATCTTCCTCGACCGCGGTGAACTGGAGCAGATGATCGGCGCGGAGCAGCAGTACAACGCCGCGCAGGCGCCACCGCGCTACCAGTCGGACACGGCCCAGTACCCGCCGCCGCATCACGCGCCGCAGCGGCACTACCGGGACTCGCCGGCGCCCTACGGCCACAGTGGTCACTCGGGCTACCGCGACTCGCCCAAGCCGTACCGCGGTGGGCACTCCGACTCGCCGCGGCCCTACGGTCACGGCAAGCGCAGGCGCGGCAGCTTCCTCGAGGAACTGTTCGACTGACCGGTGCACCCGCAGATCTGTGTCGGCTGCGGGGACTGGTTCGACGTGCCCGTACTCGGTCCGGACCGGGCGAGCCTGGTCTGTGCCGGGTGCGGGCACGTCGAACCCTATCCCCGCCTGCCGCTGTTCGCGCTGACCGGACCGAGCGGCACCGGTAAGTCCACTGTGGCCAGACTGCTGCCGCCGCTGCTGGGCGATGCCGCGCTGGTGCTCGACCAGGACGCGCTGTGGGTGTCCGGTCTGCGCGATCCGGCCGACGACCACGCCGCGTTCCGCCGCAGCTGGCTGCGCATGGTCGCCATGATCGGCATCAACGGCCGGCCCGTCGTGCTGTGCGGCACCGTCGTGCCGCCGGAGTTCGAGCACCGCCCGGAGCGGGTGCTGGTCGGCGACATCCACTACCTCGCCCTGGTGTGCGAGAAGTCCGTGCTGCGCGACCGGCTGCGGGCCCGGCCGGCCTGGCGTGGTTGGCAGGACGACGAGCGGGTAGCCGAGATGCTGGAGTTCGACGACTGGATCCGGCGCAACGCCGGGCTGACCGACCCGCCGATGCGGTTGCTGGACACCACGCGCAGCACGCCCGCGGACACCGCAGTCGAGGTCGTGAACTGGGTGCGATCACATTTGCTGTGACCCCCGTCGCTGTGACTCGGTTCACCTGACCTGCGCAAGCACCCTGCTTGCAACTGCTAGCACCGGGGCGTAACGTCGGTGGTGTCGCGAGGAGGTGACACCGAGATGGCAGCAGAGCAGACCGGGCCCGCGGGGGACGACCTCCACCAGGGTCGGGCCATCGACAAGGTCGCCGACCTCGGGCGGGACATCGGCGAGTACATCCGCTCGCAGCGGGAGCACGCGAAGATCTCGCTGCGACAGCTGTCCAAGCAGGCGGGCGTATCCAACCCGTACCTGAGCCAGATCGAGCGCGGGCTGCGCAAGCCGAGCGCGGAGATTCTGCAGCAGATCGCGAAGGGGCTGCGGATCTCGGCCGAGGCGCTGTACGTGCAGGCCGGAATCCTCGACCTGCCGGCCGGTGGGCCGGTGACCGACGCGGTGCGTTCGGACACCGAGCTGACCGAACGGCAGAAGCAGGTCCTGCTGGACATCTACGAGTCGTTCCGCAAGGAGAACAGGACAGCCAGGGAGTCCACAGTGGAGGGGTCTGATGTGGACGTACATGTTGAAGCCCAAGGCCCCACCGAGGAGTGAGTCATGGCCAAGAACAAGAAGAAGGACGACGTCCGCAAGGCCCGCGAGCAGGCCGTCGAGGCGCTGAACACCGCCGTCGAGCAGATCCGCACCCCGCTGCTGGCCGCCCTGGGCGCCGGTGACCTGGCCACCCAGGCCGTGGTGGACGCGGTGAACAAGGCCCGTACCCGAGTGACCGAGCGCGCCGAGGCCGTCCGCGGCACCGTCGAGGAGGTGCCGGGCGACCTGAGCACCCTGCGCGAGAAGCTGGACCCGGCCGAGCTGCGCAAGCTGGTCGAGGACTACAGCGAGGCCGCCACGAAGCTGTACCAGAAGCTCGCCGACCAGGGTGAGGACGCGCTGACCAAGTTCCGCGGCCAGCCTCAGGTCAAGAAGGCCATCGACCAGGTCGAGGACGCCATCGCCCAGCTGCAGGAGCGCCTCGGCGACGCCAAGGGCGACGCCCGTGAGCTGACCGACGACCTGCTCGGCAAGCTGACCCGGCGCACCCGCTCGGTCGGCGAGAAGACCGCCCGCGCGGCGCAGAACCTCGCCGAGGAGGCCGCCGAGGCCATCGAGGAGGCCGGCGACGACGTGGCGCACACCGTGCGCAGCACCAGCCGCAAGGTCGCCAACCGGACGGCGCCGGCGAAGGCGGCCCCCAGGACCGTCCAGAGGACGACCCAGAAGACGACCCAGAAGACGACCCCGAAGACCGCTTCCCGCGGCAGCGCGAGCAAGACCACCGCGACCACCAAGTAGTCGTACGGGTCGAGACGTAGCTCGCACGCACCACCGGGCCGGCCCGGCAGTCCTCACCGACTGCCGGGCCCGGCCATGTGCGGACGGGCACCGCACGATGGCCGGACGAAGCGCCGGCACGTAGTCTTGCCCGGTGCCGCTCTTCGCCTCCTACATCCTGTTCGCCATCGACTGGGTGGGCACGGTCGCCGGACTGTTCGCGTTCGTGCACGCGCTCACCCAGCGACCGGACGCCTACGCCGCCGCGGACCGGATGACCAAGCCCGCCTGGCTCGGCATCACCGGTGGCGGCGCCGCGGCCATGCTGCTGTTCTCCACCGCCTCGGTCACCATGATGTTCTGGATCGCCGGGCTGGTCGCGGTGCTGGTCTACCTGGTCGACGTCCGGCCGAAGCTGATCGAGGTGCAGCGCGGGAACCGCTGGTGACCGGACCCGGCCCGACCGCTGCCGGCACGCTCGCCGTCGAACCCGCGCTGGACCGCCTCGACCTGCTCGCGCCGCCGGTCGCCGAGGCGCTGGCCGGGCTCGACCCGGACCGGGCCGCCGGCGTCGGGGTCGCCCCGATCGACCCCGATCTCGCCGACACCGCCGCGTTCTGTGCCGCGTACGGGGTCGGCCTCGACATCTCCGCCAACTGCGTGGTGGTGCTCGGCAGGCGCGCCGGCGTCGAGCGGTTCGCCGCCTGTCTGGTGCTCGCCACCACCCGGGCCGACGTCAACGGCGTGGTGCGGCGGACGATGGACGTGCGGTCCGCGTCGTTCGCGCCGATGGACACCGCGACCAGCCGGACCGGCATGGAGTACGGCGGGATCACCCCGCTCGGGCTGCCCGCCTCCTGGCCGGTCCTCGTCGACCGGGCGGTCGCCGACGCCCCGCTGGTCGTGGTGGGCAGCGGGATCCGGGGCGGCAAGCTGCTGCTGCCGGGCGCGCTGGTGGCCGAACTGCCCGGCGCCACGGTCATCGACGGGCTCGGCCGGCCGGTTCAGCCCGCGTAGCGCACCAGCGTGGCCACCGCCTCGGCCGCGCTGTCGGTGACCACGATCCACCGCGCGATGTCCCGGCCGGCGGCGAGCGTGCGGACCAGCTCGGCGGCCGGCACCCGACGGGTCCAGAAGTCCATCCCGAGGAACACCATCGGTGCGGGCGGGCCGAGCGAGGCGTAGTGGTTCTGGGTGTAGTCCTGGAAGACCTCCTGCACCGTGCCGGCGCTGCCCGGGGTGTAGATCACCCCGCCGGTGGCCACGGTGAGCAGGCCGTCCTCGCGCACCGAGTTGGCGAAGTACTTGGCGTGCCGGTCGCTGAACGCGTTCGGCGGCTCGTGGCCGTAGAACCAGGTGGGGATGCCGATGGTGCGGGGCCGATCACCGGCCGGCGGCAGCGGCACGGCCAGCGCGGCGGCGAGCCAGCGGCCGATCGCGGTCGCATCTCCCGCTCGGCCGGCCGTGCCGAACACCGGCGCGGTGGCCAGCGCGGCGAGCGCGGCGTCCACCTCGGTGCCGGCCGCCTCGTGCAGGCGCACGCCGAGCGGGACCGCCTCCATCGCGCCGGGCCCGCCGCC
>Ga0307413_10000879_pt1 | contig 10620 bp, 14 predicted proteins | sample DK1Ometagenome_3_FD_203714 | JGI IMG/M metagenome (GOLD analysis project Ga0307413, IMG submission 203714) | Maize rhizosphere microbial communities from greenhouse at UC Davis, California, United States - DK15-O-2 | ecosystem: Host-associated > Plants > Roots > Rhizosphere > Soil | place: USA... | reverse complement strand
CAACCGGTGGTGGTGGACACGGCCGCTGACGCCGATCAGCAAGTCGTGGTTCTTGCACTGCTGCGCGCCGAGACGGCCGGTCAGAACTTCATCTACCGAATCGGACCGTCGTTCGTACGTGCCCGCACCGGCCAAACGGCCACGCCGCCTGCCAACGCCCAGCGCCTTCAAAAAATTCTGTCGGCGCAGTCGACCAATACCGAAGACGCGCGCCCGGCCACCGAGCACGGGCTGATCGCTGTTGGCTCCCACGTGGGGCTCACGACCCGCCAGCTCGACCGGCTCCGCACCCGGGGCAAGATCATCGAGCTGGAGCTGGATGTGGTGACGCTGCTCGACGATGCCGCTCGCAACGAGCACGTCGAGAACATCGCCGGACAAGCAGCGAACCTGTTACGGCAGAACGAGGCCGACAGCGACATCGTGATCCGGACGAGCCGAAATTTGATCACCGGGGATGACGCCGTACATAGTCTGCTGATCGCACGCACCGTCAGCGGCGCACTGGTTGGCACGGTACGCGAGATCGTCAGCCAGATCCGACCGGCATTCGTGCTGGCCAAAGGAGGGATCACCTCATCCGACACCGCGACCGAGGGCCTCGGTATCCGGCGGGCATGGTGTCGCGGCACCATGCTTCCGGGCATCGTCTCGTTGTGGGAGCCAGTCACCGGGCTGGCTCAGGGCATTCCGTACATCGTGTTCGCTGGCAACGTTGGCGATGATGATGCACTTGCAGCGGTCGTCGAAACGCTACGAAGCGTCTGAAGTTGCCTCGGCTCACGCAAGGAGGTCATGAGAACTGTGCCTGAGAACAGCACTCACATCGCCGTCATCGGCCTGGGCGCCATGGGTCTACCGATGGCTACCCACCTCGCGAGCCGGTACACCGTCACCGGATTCGACCCATTCGAGCCGCGCCGGGAGCTCGCCCGCAACAGAGGGATCACCGCGGAGGCCACGCCGCGCGATGCTAGCAGGAACGCCGACATTGCCTTGCTCGCGGTACGCGACAACAGCCAAGCCGAGTCCGCTCTCTTCAGCCATGATGGCGTACTCGAGTCGTTGAAACCCGGGTCTCCAGTCATCCTGACCAGCACCGTCGGCCCGGCAGCTGCTCGGGCGTTGGCTGAGAGGCTCGGCGACGCCGGGTACCCGCTGATCGATGCGCCGATTAGTGGCGGTCCGGTCCGTGCCGGGAATGGCGATCTGCTCATCGTGGTCGGTGCGACGAAGGACGCCCTGACCGCAGCTCAACCAGTGCTCGATCACTTGGCCTCCACTTTGACCATCGTCGGTCCGCGCCCGGGCGACGGCCAGGCCCTGAAGGCGATCAACCAGCTACTCGCGGGGGTGCACATCGCCGCAGCAGCCGAGGCCATCGCGCTCGCCCGGGGCCTGGGACTCGACCCTGCAGTGGTCATCGATGCGCTGTCGCAGGGTGCGGCCGGGTCGTTCATGTTCTCCGACCGCGGACCTCGGATGTTGCAGGCCTATACCGGCGGCGCCGATGTGAAGTCGCGGGTCGACATCTTTGTCAAGGACATGGGAATTGTGACCAGCGTGGGCCAAGACGCTCATGTCCCGCTGCCACTGGCGGCGGCGGCGCATCAGCTGTACCTGATCGCTGAGGCCGCTGGACTCGGCGCTCAAGACGACTCGAGCGTCGTCACAGTCTTGTCGCCCCCTGACGGCTCCTCCATGGGCTGACCAGGACGGTACGTCTGTCGCAGCTTGGTCCCTGCCGTCTGGCCGCCATCGACCGGAACAGTGACGCCAGTGATGAACGACGCGTCCTCAGAGCACAACCACAACACGCACGCCGCTACGTCGGCGGTGCTGCCGATGCGGCCGAGCGGCACGCTGTCAGCGGCCAGCTGCTGGGCGCGTTCGCCAGCGCGCCGAAGATCATCAGTCAGGATCGGTCCGGGCGCAATCACATTGATGCGGATTCCCTGGTCGGCGTAGTCGAGCGCTGCCGACCTGCTGAGTCCGATGATCCCGGCCTTGCCGGACACGTACGCCGCAAGGTTGCTGAACGCGCCGACGCCGGCGACCGATGCCATGTTGATGATCACGCCGCCACCGGAGTTAAGCATGGCCGGGATCTCGTGCTTCATGCCGTAGAAGGTGCCGTTGATGTTGGTCCGGATGCCCAGTGAGAAGCCGCCGGATGGGATCTCGGCCAGCGGTGCCGGCATCGGGCCGCCGGTGGCGTTGTTCACGGCGAAGTCGAGCCGGCCGAATTCTTCGACACTGCGCTCGACCACTGCGCGTACGGCATCCTCATCCGTGACATCGGCAGGTACTGCCAGCACCCGGCCGCCGGCGTTGCGGAGGTCGACGGCAGTCTTCTCTAACCTTTCCTCCGTCCGGGCAGTGATTGCTACTGCAGCGCCGGCCTGGACGAATGCCGCCGCAATTCCGGCACCAATGCCTTGGCTGCCACCCGTGACCAAGGCCACTCGATCTTTGAAGTCGTATTGAAGAGCCATGTCTTTAGGCTTACCCGGGGCGCTCTGATAAATCGTCAGTTGTCAGGCGCATTTGGCAGTACGTCGTGGGACGTAGTGACTGTGCGACGTACCCAGCAGTCCGGCCAATGGCTCGCCAGATTTGGGTCGCGCCATCTGACAGACTGTCAGATGATCAGAGCCAATGAATTCGATACTGACTAGGGGCGATGCTGGCATCTCCTGGTCTCGGTCTTGGGTGTGCCCTCTTGGACCTGGGTTGCCACCAGAGTCCGGAGTGTGGCAGATGGCGATGGTCTTGGCCTCAAGATCCACATCGGTCCAGCGCAGACCCAAAAGCTCACCACGCCGGAGTCCTAACAAGGCCAGTCCCCAGGCCGCGTGGAGCCGATCGGTAGCCATGACCTCCAAGAAGTGGTGGGCTTGCTCGATGCTCCAGAATGTCGGTTTCCGTTGCGGAACCTTGGCCGGCTTGATCATCTTGACCACGTTCCGGGCGATCAGGTCCTCTTGAATGGCACGGTCTAGGACAGCCCCCAGCAGTGTCAACATCAAGTTAGTGGTCCGTGGCCGCGGCCCCGATCGGAGATGATTTTGGACCGTGCAGCCCGGGCCTCTTTCAAAGTGCGATACGTGAAACATCTTTGATCCGGCGATCGGCGTGAGATACGGCCCCGTGTCGAGCGCCAACACCGGGTATGCCACAGGTAAGGGCGGCACCCTGCGCTACAGGTGGGTCGTGACGAGGAATGGCCTTGGACCATCTGGCTCCCGATCGTCTGTGCGTCAGGGAGTGTGTAAAACTCTCACTTTGGCGTGCGAGCTTCGATTCGTCGCCGACGACAAAGCCGCGGCGGAGCGCCGAAGGTGGCCAGCCTTTCTCGCTCATGACGCCGAACGCTAGTGCACTCGGCCCTAGGATTCCGGCATGGAGCACCGAGCCTTCAGCGCCCTGACCATCGCCGTTTTATCTGTCGTCGCCCTTCTGCTCGCGATGTACGGCCTGGGGGCGATGCTCATGCTCATTGCTGGCTACCTCCCGGACTGAGCCGCTGTGGGAGTCGAACCCACTCATCGCTGACGAGACGATCCCCCGGGGAGTCACCCCAAGCCTCAAGCGGCCAGGCCGCGGCGATGTTTGCAATCCCGCCGAGGAGGGATGTCTGTCTCGTCTACGCTGCGGAGCCATGGTGACCAAGGTCCTCACTACGATCGTGTGCGTGGCGTACTCGTGCTAGGACTGCTCTTCGTGGTCTTCGCGACCCCTTTGATCTTCCTGATCAACAACGACTAGCGCGCCGTCGAGGAATCGAACCCTGAAACGAGAGGTCCCTTTGGGGCGTGAACGTGCCGATCTCCACGGCGAGGGCGGATCAGCTCACCTCAGAGGAGGCAAGATGAAGACGATCACACTTAGAACGATGGCGGCCTTCGGGATGGCGCTTCTCGGTGGGATTGCCCTCATCATCGTTCTCGCGGTTGGCCTCAACGTCTTGACGTGGCTCGATTAAGGCATCGTCCGCCGAGCGGCGACGTGCCTGCCGATCAGGCGGCGATCCATCTTCCTCTGCGCTGGCCGATCGTCCGCCGGCGAGAGCGGATCCGGATTCGGCGGCGCGCGGCCTCGCGTATCTAAGCTCTCTGGCGAGGCGCAAGCCTTTGTGAGCCTCTTTCCCACGCCAATCGCAATCATGTTCTAATCAGGTATGCAGCACCTCGACCCCGAGCAGTTCGATGTGCGGGGCGAAATGAGCTGCTTAAAGTACTCCGGACGCCGCGAGAGCAAGAATCGCCGCCCTACGGTCCTCCAGGCTCACTCGGTGGTTCACCTCGCGCGGCATGATCATGGACTTGAGCTGCTCAAAGTACTCCGGATCTCGACGCCGACGCCGCGAGGGCAAGAAGCGCAACTCGATTAGGTCGTCAAAAGACAGGCGACTAGAAGGCCGCGAAACGCGCATTGTTAAGAATCCCCTGAGTTTGGCCGTCCGACTAACGCAGACGGTGAAGTGATTTAGGAATCGCAGCCTAATCGCGGCTTAGTGAAATCTAAGTGAAGAATCCGTAATGAGAAGAACTGTTATTAATCCGGTCTCGGACGAGGCGAAGAATAACGATTACGTCGCCGCAAAACCGCCGATGATCTGGAGAGTGTCCGGTTCAGCCGTTCCCACCCGCGGGAGAGTAACAGCTTCACTATTCCACTGACGTCGGATCACGCTGGCCTACTGTCGGAATAACGATCAGGCCACATTCCACGGCATTCCCCTTCCGCTTCCTAGCGTTCCCGTCCAGGTAGAACTGGCGACGTGGTCGCACGCTGGCGAGCTTGATTGGTGGGTGAAAGAGCGCCGGCCACGCCTAGAATGGTTCGGACGGGTACGCGGTGCTGACGGGAAGCAGCGCTGGATCAGGGCTACTGATCTTGGTCCCGTGAACGAGTGAGGTCCCGCTGCGTGAACCCCTTGATGAATCGTCAGATTGGCCGAGTATCTGTCCTAGTCGGTGGCATACGTTCCAGGACACTTTCAGCGCTCAGTTCTTGCACTTGGACCGCCAGAAGAACGGACTAGGGAGGTTCTTGTGTTGCCGTTACCGGGCAGCTATCGGCTCGAGCAAGTGTCACGATCTAACGATCAGCGGGTTGTGCTTCGATCTTGAGCGACGAGGCAGCAACGTCCGCAAATAGGGCGTGGATCTTGGTTCGGCGGGCCGGTGTCGCTATTCGTGGGCGTCTCGTAGTGCACGGGTGATTTGGTCGTGGCTGGGATCCAGCACGAAACAGATCAGCGTGCCCTTGCCGTCATTCCAGCTGCCCTTGTCCGGGGTCAGGAAGTCAAAGTCAAGCCGGGACTCATCTGGATCCAGCCCGACGTAGGAGGCGAATGCGGACAAGCACTTATCGGCCCCGGCGTCCCATAAGGCCGCATCCCCGGGCCACTCCTTACTTCCCCCTAGGGTGCCGCGTGACATGACCTCGTCCTGGTGCTCGGCACTACAATCGACCACGATGTAGTCCATTCCGATTGGAACTTCGCGGAGCACATCCCGGGCTGGAGATCTTCCCAGTAGACCCGTTGAGCATCTGCGTCGACAGCAGGGGAGTCGGCGGCACCCAGCAGTGACCCGAGGTCGGGGAGCGGGACGAAGGCGATCGCCAACGCCACCGCCACGCTGACAACAACACCGCCCCAACGCTTGACCCGGTGGACGACTGATGCTCATGGAGGGCAATGTGCACGGGCATGGCCGGCACTGAGCCCGCCTCGAAGCCTTGATCAATGCACTTTCGATGCTTTCGCGCATTCTGACCCGTGTGCACGAACTCGATTTGACGCTCGGGATCAAGCGCCGAACGAATCCGTCAGTCATAACGAGCACTCGCTGCAGAGTCTCTTGAGGGAGGACGTGTCGGCCCGCTGCCACAGCAGGCATGCCGCAACACGGCAAGGAGACCGAGATGGTAGGGGTCCAAGCTGGCCATGAGACCGCCCAAATCTTGGAGCGGCTTGCCAAGTGCGAGGGCCTCGACGAGTGCCAAATGTCCTGAGGAAACGGCATCCGAATACCGCGCGATGACCTCTGGGTCGAGCCAGGTGATTCCATCAACAACTCCACCGCAGCCTCGGTGGAAGGGCATCCTCGTGCCCAGTCCGCGTTCTCTCCGTGGACCACTCTCTTTTGTGTATTTCCAACGCTGTCAGGGCCGGGGTGGCAGGATGCCTGGGCAATGGGTCGGTGTTGGCGCGAGGAGGCTCATTGATGGAACGGCTTTGGATCCGAGAGATCAGACGCGCCGTCCGGCGTGCAAGTGCTCCATTCGCTCGGCAGGTGGCCTTGGGTTGCGCTGCAGCAGCCGTCGGAACGCTGGTCGCATCCCTTCTACCCCTGCAATCGGATGGCGCAGCGGTGCAGGCCGTATGGGCCGCGCTGTGGGCAGTAGCTGGGTTTGTCGCCATCTGGACCGGACTCTTCATTTATCACCTGTGGAGGTATCGATCTAGCGGATTTCGCGACCACGACTGGGTAGCCCGACATGACGACTCCGATCCGGGCGGTGCTCTCTTCCTGGAGCTGGGTAGCAGGTCGGCCGACAGCCCGAATTACGGAGTTGCCATTGAGCTATGCGTCAAGAGTCATGGCAAGTGGGAGGTCGCCAATGACGACGAAGTGGTGTTGCTGCCCGACAAGGTGATTCGTTGCCGCTTCGATCTCAATCACGAGGTTTTTCCGAGTGGCTTCTATGACGTCCGCTGGTTCCGGGCAGACAACCGAGGGAAGCTCATTGAGATCACCCGCGAGCGGTTCCAATTGCGGAATCACTCGTTCGGCAGCCGGACAGAATCTGCATCGCGGACCCCTCGAAGATTGGCTACAAAACCTCTACCCACTGGCGAGGACGAGATCAAGCCACGCAGAGCGGTGGAGGCCCGCTAGCGTCCCGCGTTGAGCGGGCGGCGCGACCGGGTTACCTCCATACGCCAGCCCCAGTGGCTTACCCTGACTTGCGCGGGCCGCGCCCGTTGATCTCAGTGATCACGGCTCCTGACCAGCAGTCGCGACAGTCGCTTACCGTCGCCGGAGCAATTCTTGGTGTCCTGCTACGGCCAGGCTGCTGGCGCGCACTGGACTCTCAAGAAGGCTCGAGGCTGGCACTTCGGATGATCTCGTTCAATTCCTTGGTGGCCTTTGTCATCTCGCGGAGTTCAACGGCAACTGCGTGGAGATTCCCGGGCGGCGCAGCACGCGAGCCATGCAGATCATCGACACTAATCACGTACTCGAGCGGCTCGATCAGGCCGAAAGGTCCTTCTGCCTCGATCCGAACCCGGTACGCCTCATGGGCGTCCCAGTCGCTTGAGTTGTGTGCCGCACCCAAGGCCCATTGCATCGTGCGACCAGGCGCTAATGAGGCGATGCCTTGCTTCAAGATCTCCAGGACCGGCTTGATCTCGAGTGTCGCTGGCGGTGCCGGATCAAAGATCACCTTCAAGTTACGGGCAATGCTTGGCCCAGAGTTGCCAAGAAGTAGCACCAGCGCCTGGCCCGGCCCGTCGTCGCCACGAATATCGACCCACAACATCGGCTGCGCGGCATCCTTGGCGGCCTGCTTCTGCTGTTTGGTCTGCTCTCGCGATGCCTTGGCGGATCGTCTCACATAGATCAGCGCGAAGCCGGCCACCAGCAGCGACAGAATGGATACGGCAGCACCGAAGGCCACCCAATATTCAGGCTTGATGTCTCTGATGACGTTTCTGATGATCTCCATGCTTCCAACCCACCTCAGAGCAAGCGCGGCTGCCACGCGTTTTCGAACAGCAGTTTTGCACGTCGGCACGAACGTAGGCGCCCGAAATTAGAAGCTATCGAAGGATCACGTTCGTCGACCGGTTGCCGAACCGGGGTCTTGTGTGGTTCCAGGTGAGCCAAACCGAGGACGGGCGGCTTCCGAAAGATCGAGCGTTGGTGCGGGTCTCCTACCATCGACGGGGAAGCGCGAGTGAGTTCGGTGATCACTCTGGCACCGCTGTACCCGGATGGCACATCTGACCGTCCCAAGGCCGCGATCCAATCCCGGCGGATGCCTCTCGACGACATCAAGCGCCTGCCTCGCTGAAAATCAACTCGCCTCGGAAGAAAACCGCTGTCAGCAATGCCGCGCGGAGCGCGCCGTGACAATCCTGGAGCCGGGCGAAGACGAAACCTGTCCACCGATCTCTTCTGAAGATTATTGAACAAGACCATCATCACCAGCGTGGGCACGAATGAGGTGGAGATCCAGTACGGTCCCAGCGGTGGCAGCGGCGCAATACCGTAGATCAATCTCACATAGAGCAGCAGGATTAGCGGCGGAGCCACCACGTCTCGGCGCAGCTGCACTTGCCAGCAGAAGCTGCGCCGGGGCGAGGTCGCGTACGCCTTCCCTATCGTCGACGGTTGCTGTGACCGAAGGCCGCCACCGCCGAGCCGACGACGTTCTCGAATGGCGTGGGGGATTCTGGCGGTTTCGCCCCGGTCGGAGAAGTCCCGGCTTGGGCAGCCCTTTAGGGACAAAGGGAGGGCCGAGGCACCGTTGCAAGCGGTTGGGAACCGGGTACAACACAGCGGCAACCGCAGCAGCCTCGGCGTACGCGGTCGGCTGCACTGGGGTTGGCGTGACTGGCCAAGTGATGAGTTACTGCCGGTACATCAGTGACCGCGACAAGCTCGACAGCCAGCCTTCTCCTCCACCGCCTCGACCATGCGCTTGGAGCTACCTATGTAAGGTCCTCTATCAGCTCGGTTCCACTCTTCTCCGTCTCGGTCAGATCAAGCCGGTTTACGGCCTCGGCGAAACGCAGGTAGGTGTCAACACTGGCAATGACAATGCGTGCATCTATCGTTAGCAGCTCGATGCCCACAAGTGAGACGCGGACGTAAATATCGATGACCAAGCCCTTATCCAAGATGGTGTCGAGGACGTCAGCGAGGCTGCTGGGCGCGGGACGGTCGAGATAGCGGTTGCGAGGCTGGGATGCGACGGTCATGAAATCAACTCTCTTCGGCTCGTTGGCTGCGTCTGGCTCCTCAGGTCGCTCCTACCCGCAGGAACCTTATCCAGACACCCACCTCTGCGAGGACAGCATTCCTTTCGTGTGCTTTCCCCAGTACTCCGTACACCCATCGACGTTAATCGATCGATGCTGGCGGGATTACCTGGTGATCAGCGCCGTCATGCGCAAGATCGCCCGAGCCAGGAATGAACTGGTGCCGCTGCGGCCCTCGTTCTTGTCTGAGCCGAGAATTCCGATCTTGACTGGGTTGCGTCGGACGGCGTACCCAGCGGCTGGGTGGTGTTGAACACCGAGCCGATCATGCAGCGGTTCATGGATCCGCAGCATCAGGTCATTTTGCAGCTATGGATAGAGCCAAAGCTGCTGGTCGATGATCTTCGTGCCTTCTTCCGAGATCTGCGGTGATGCGATGAAGGACTGGGCCTCCACTCCTCGTGGACACTGGAGTGATCGTCGCATGGCTCACATCCATTTTGACGAAAGAGGCCCTGCGAGCGAAGACTACGAACGGATGTCAGTTCATGAGCAAACCGATCGAACCGGAACTCAAACGCCGCTAGGACAATACATTGCTCGTCATTCCCAAGCTGATCGATTCCGTCACGCCCAGCCTTCGTGCCGTTTCGTCAGGAACTCGGCACGGTCATCTGCTTTGTGGCTGGCGCCCTGGCGATGGGTAGCAGCGGCGTCGGGGTGCTGATTCCGGAGACCGGACGGGCGGGAATGGAAACTTGGCTAGGTCAAGGTGTGGAACCCAATACCACTCACTGAGACCACCAGATCCTCTGGCACGCGCCACTCTTCACCCCTACCGGCAGGCATTTCTTATTCAATTGTTCGTCACATGACGCAATCGGACCGCCAGGCGATACGTGCCGGCTCTCGCTGTGGTGAGCCTCGCTTCGGTCAGGGAGTGGCTAGAGCAGACGCCTCTACGCTGTCGCTTGTGTGGATGGGACTGCGTCCTCGAAGTCTATAATTCGGGTGCGCCTCGAGCGGCTTGTCGAGCGGCGCCGGCGGGTCGAGAACCCGTTAGAAGAGAACTCGAAGCCCGATCGGCTAACGTCGACTGCTATCTCTTGATGCTCGGGTTCCCTAATACGCTGGAACCGCGGTTTGGAGTACCGATCAGTGAGGGCGCGACCGATCTTGGTTGGAGCAAGATCTCGGAGATGGTCTTGAAGACCCAATCGTTCTCGAGCGACGGCGTTGCCGTGCTCCTCGCATATCGCCCCCGTTAGGACTTGACCTCGATACGACACCGCAAAGTGATGGGTCGCCGGGCGATCGCAATAGCTGCAAAGCTGCACCACTTCTCTCCTTCCGTGATGGTTCAGAGCCTTCCTGCGACGAACACAACGTTTGCCGTTTGCGGTCTCACACAGCCGCTGGATCTCGTAGTCTCAGCTGCTCTGGGCTAACCCAGAGCATCAGGCTGCTGCGAGCCCGCCGTCGCTGATTCCAGTAGATCGACGGTACGGGATCAATCCCCGATCGGGTCGTTTATAGCCAGACGTCGGCGTGTCGGCTCAGTTCGAAATAGCCAGACTCAACCTCGGCGACCACCCGCGCTGATCCATGTCGCCGGACAA
>Ga0307413_10000878_pt1 | contig 10624 bp, 12 predicted proteins | sample DK1Ometagenome_3_FD_203714 | JGI IMG/M metagenome (GOLD analysis project Ga0307413, IMG submission 203714) | Maize rhizosphere microbial communities from greenhouse at UC Davis, California, United States - DK15-O-2 | ecosystem: Host-associated > Plants > Roots > Rhizosphere > Soil | place: USA... | reverse complement strand
GCTGCAGCTTCTTCTTGAGCGCGCGCAGCGCCTGTTCGACGTTATTGTCGCGGACGATGATTTGCATAAATTTCGGTCACAATCCCTTATGGCGATGAATAGCGGCCTCCCGGGCCGTGCCGCGGGGGGAGGCGCCCCTTAGCAGCGCCTTCCGCGCCGTTCAACCCGTTGCCGATCGGTGGTAGTGTCTCAGTTTGAAAAGTATGCGCTATGAAACGCCGTATGAGTCTCCGTGTCATAGCCTATTACATGACCATGGCATCCATGGTCTTGGGGGGCCTCTACTTGTTGATTGAATCGCATGATGCTTGGGCGGCGGCGGACCGTCGCGAGTTCATGTGGAAAACGCTCGCGGCGTTCCTGACGCTTAGCTCGCTAACGATATTGGCGCTTCATCCGCCCGATTAGGCGGCGCGTTTCTTATACGGTCCGCGCGGCTTCGGAGCCGGGGCCATTTCATCGATCTTCGCAACCACGTCCTCTAACGACCACAGCCGGTCACTGACGCCAGCTGCCATGGCCGGGCTGACGCGAAGCGTCTTATGCTGTCGGCAGAAGTTGTAGAACACGAAATAGAGCGCAATCGCGTGAAGGTGGTTGTCCAGCTTCTTTGAGAACGCGTTCGTCAGGCGGGTGAAGCGGCGCATGGACATGCGCATGGTGAGGTTCTGGCGCTCCACATAGGACGTTGAAATGTGCCGGTGGTCAGGATTGCCCTGCCGAATTTCCGTCCGCGTTCCGCAGCATTCGCCGGGGCTGTAGCGACCGGGACCGCCGGGAGTGCTTTTGAAAATCTTGATGAGCTGCGCGAAATCGACGTAGCGGCCGAACGCATTCTCGACTGCCGGAATATAGCTCTTCCACTGGTCGGTGGTGATCTGCGGCGCGCCCTTCACCCGCATGCGTAAGTCCATCATGAACGCGTGCGCGCAGTCGCGCCCACGGTCGCCGACGAAGTAGGACAGGATAAGCTTGTTGTCGGCGTCAATCGCGGTCCAGGTCCAAATGTCGCCCGCTTCGATCGGGGCGCACTTGGCCTTCTTCACGTTGGCCTGTTTCGAGTAGCAAAACGACCAAATTTCGTCGCACTGGATGCGCTTTGATTTGACGTTCCGGACCATCTCATTGTGGATGGAAGCGCACGCCTCCCCGGCTTCGCCAAGCAGCTTCGTGACGGTGTTGATTGACACATCCACCACGCGGCTAATCGAGCGCATGGATGAACCCTCACACAGCATGGAGAGGATTTGGACGCGCTTGGCGAGAGGCAGCCTGTTCATACGATTTCGATATGAACTTTTTTGCTTAGCGTCAAGTATAATCGTGCAGACTGGTCTCCCTACCGCTCGCAAATGCGCGCGCTACGCGTAGCAAACGCTCTCAAAATTGACAACTAGCCGAGCGCTAGCTACGGAAATCGCACGGAGAGCCGTGCGGGAGACGTGTCGTGCCGATCAGTAAGGAAGTTCGTCGCCTTGAGCGAGCGTGGGAAAATGAGACCGCTTGGCCCAAACGCCTCGACTGGATTGAAATTCAGAATGTGCGGGGTTGGTCCGGTCAGCGGATCAAGTTTCCTTTCCCGATTGTCGCTATTTCGGGCGAGAACGGCTCAGGCAAATCCACCATCATTCAAGCTTGCGCCTCTGTCTATCAGCGCGAACTGAGCAAAGGCTCGGTTAAGCAGAAGGGGACAAAATACGCATCCGACTTCTTCCCCTCCACATTTTGGGACGAGATCACAAACGCGGCCGTTCGATACGGCTACACGGAAGGCAAAGAGACCAAAGAGGGGAGCATCCGTAAGCACACCGAGCGGTGGAAGGGAAACTCAGATCGTCCGCTGCGGCCCGTAACGTTTCTGGACCTCAGTCGCATTGTCCCGATTGGCGGTCGGCTGGGCTATGCCAAGATTGCCAAAACCACGCACGTTGAAGCCTCTGCTGAGAGTTTCGACGATAACCGATTGGGGCGCCTGTCGAGCATTCTTGGCCACAAATATGACGAAGCGAAAATGGCCCTCGCCGATGTGGACATGGAGCGCCGCATCCCGGTTCTTATGCGCACAAATTCTGCCTATTCAGGCTACCACCAGGGACAGGGCGAAACGACAATCGCCGAGCTGATTCAAGCCGACCTTCCGAAGTATGGATTGCTGCTCATCGACGAGATTGAATCGTCCCTCCATCCGCGCGCCCAGCGCCGATTAATACGCGACTTGGCCGGCGTGTGCCGCGAACGCGAAATACAAATTATCCTGACGACGCACTCGCCTTACGTTTTAGAGGAGCTTCCAAAAGAAGCTCGGATTCAGATCTTCGAGGAGGACGGTCACCGCCAAGCGATGATCGGCGTTAGTCCGGAGTTCGCGTTGAGTCGGATGGACGACATTCAACACCCGGAATGCGAACTTTATGTCGAAGATCAGGCAGCCGCGACGCTCGTTGCCGAAATGCTGTCACAGAACGACCGCGACCTAGCGTCGAGAGTCCGGGTGACCACGTATGGAGCGGCCTCGGTCGGGTATCAGCTTGGTCGCATGGTTGCTGGAAAGCGCTTTCGCCACGCCGCCGGTGTTTTCTTGGACGGAGATTGTGCGCCCGCCGAGGGTTGCTGCGTGCTACCCGGCGATGAAGCGCCCGAAGCGGTAGTGTTCGAAGACTTAGCCCAAATCGGCTGGGGCGACCTATGGATACGCTTCTTGCGGGATGCATCGGCGGTCGCTGACGCGTGCGCGTCAAGCATGATACTGTCTGATCATCACGATTGGGCGCCAGAGGCAGCTAAACGCCTGATGATCGGCGACAACATTCTATGGCATGCCATGTGCGCTGAATGGGTGAAGCGGTGCATGAATGATGAGGACTATTTGCGGGTTAAAAACTATGTGGAAGACCGGCTCGCCGAATACGCCTAGCCCTTCTTCCACCGCTTAGCCGCTGCCTTGCGCGCAATCTCTGCGCGGCGCTCCGGCGTCATGTTCTCGGCGCGTTTCTTACCGCCCTTGCGGCCAAGCTGAGCGGCGGCGCTGGTTAACTCCTCGCGCTCGTCCTCAATCTCGCCAGTAGCGATCTTGGCGACCATGATTGCAGCGCCGATTGCATCGGCAGGACGCTTCTCGCCTTTAGGCCCTTTGGGCATCGCGCCGCTCCTGCAAGAGCGCTTCAACGTCGGTTATTTCTAGGCCCGTATGGGTGTTGATGACGGTGATGTGGGAAAAGTGAGCCGCTTGCAGCTCTCGGACCCGGTCCAATGCCTGGTCGATTGTCATGCGCTCCATAAACTCGATTGAATCGCCGCCGGCACTTTTGGCGCGAAGAATGTAACGGGCCAACACTTGCTCCTATGCTTTGCGCTAAGCATAGCAGATTGGGCTCGGGAGTGTGCTTGTCAATTCACCTTAATTTGAAACTGAGACACTACCCCGATCGGTGAACGCTGCGGCGAACCGTTCAGGTCTCACGATGAACCTCGCAACCTGCACACTTGGGTTATCGGCGGTTAACCCTTTGAATGATAAACCCTCCGCTTCAGTTTCGGGAGGGCAATCCAACGTGTCGTTGAACCGCAGGGAAATGCTGCGTCTTGGTGCATATGGCGCCACAGCTGCGATCATCTCTACTGCTGCAAGCTCCAGCGTGCTGCCCTCGCTGGTCGCCCCCGCGTCGCCGGATCCGCTGGCGCCGCTCTCTGTCCAGCCGCGGCCGCAGGTGCTGACGCCTTTCGCGCCGGGAGGCATCGATCCGCACCTGTTCGCCCGCGCCAAAGCCGCGCTCGACACGCACAAGGTATGGCCGCGCGACGCGATCGGCATCGTCGACTTCACCAAGCCCTCGAACGAGGAGCGCTTTTACGTCGTCAACCTGCAGAGCGGCGAGGTAGAGGCGCACCGCGTTGCCCACGGCCGCGGCTCCGACCCCGATCATTCGGGCTTCGTCGAGCGCTTCTCGAACGACTTCGGTTCCTATGCAAGCTCGAACGGGGCCTACCTCACCGGCGATTATTATGAGGGCAAGTACGGGCTTTCAATGAAGGTCCGAGGGCTCGACTGGAGCAATTACAACGCCGAGCCGCGCGCGATCGTCATCCACAACGCGTGGTATGCCGAGGACGACATGATCCCGGTCCACGGCAAGCTTGGGCGCTCGGAAGGCTGCTTCGCGATGAGCCGCAAGAGCCAGTATGACGTGATGCGGCGACTTGCCGGCGGCCGCATGATCTACGCCGACAAGCTTGCGTAAAGCTCCCCACTTTCGTTCCCGGCAGTAACCACTCGGCAATCACTCGCGCCTACCCTGCTGCGTAGGCAAAGGGGGCGCGGCATGTCGGTTCAGGTCTACGAGCGGGCTTCGGCCTCTTTCGCGGCGGGCCTTGCCAAGCGCGGACACCATATCGTCTATCGCGCCAACTCGCTTAATCACTGCCCGGGCTGCGGACGGTCGCAATGGTATGTCGGCCGCGTCAGCGCCGAATGCGGCTTCTGCGGGACCGCCGTGCCACTCGCCGAGGCGGCATGGCAGGTGGCCAGCCCGCCCGGCGCCGAGTCGCCCGTTTCACGCAACGTTTCGCCGTCGGCGGACCAGCGCCGATTTGCGCGCATGCCGGCCAAAGGCCGCAAGCTGCAGCTCTTGATCGATGGCTCGCCAAGCAATTTCGCCCTTCACAATATCTCGGAAGGCGGCGTGATGGGCGACGGCGTTCCCAACCTTGCACCGGGCGCCAAGGTTCACGTCCGCTTCGAGGGCGGCATCCTCGTTCCGGCGGTAGTCAAGTGGAGCGAAGATGGCCTGGTCGGCCTCGCTTTCACCGCGCCCATCATGCTCGATCGCCCGGCCAAGCCGGCCAACTGAGTAATTGTCGCACGAATTAACGCCTAGTTAACGCTCCGATGACGCGGGCGGCGGATCCTCTCGTCAATGATCGTGATTCGCGATCAGCGTCAGACGGGAGAAGTTATGATGACCAGTAAAAGTGCGTTCGCCGGAATTGCTCGCAGCGTCGTTGGCGGAGCAATTGCTGCCGCGATCGCGGCAGGTTCTCCGGCACTCGCCGCGGTTTCTTACGATGAGACGGCGTCGGGCGACTTGTCCAACTCCAGAAGTACGCCGACGATAGTTTCATTCGGGCTTGGGGATAACATCGTCAGCGGCGCCTCCGGCCAGGCAAATTCGGTCATCGATCGCGACTATTTCACCTTCACGCTGGCGGCGGGCCAGCAGCTCAATGCAATCGAAGTCCTCACCGGGACCACCAGCATCGGTCCGGGCACCTTGTCGTTCATCGGCATCCAGTCGGGGACCCAAATGACCGTCGATCCCGCCAGCTTCTCGGCGACAGGCCTGCTTGGCTGGACCCATTATGGGCCGGGCGACATCGGGACCGACATTCTCGGCGAGATGGGCACTGGAGCGGGCGCCACTGGTTTCACTCCGCCGCTCGGTTCCGGCTCCTATACCGTCTGGGTGCAGGAAGCGAACGTCGGCACTGCCAATTACCGCTTCAATTTCCTGGTCGGGTCGGTTCCCGAGCCCTCGACCTGGGCGATGATGCTCGCCGGCTTCGGGCTGATCGGCATGGCGATGCGCCGCCGGGGCGTTCAGAATTCGAGGGGGCCGAGCTCGGCGCGCTCCCTGGCGATGTGATCGAGCACGCGCTGGCGCAGCGTCCGGAAACGCCGGTCGCTGCGCAGCCTGGCGAAGGCCGGCTCCTGAGCCAGGTCGATCGCGTACAGCCTGCCGTCTGGAAGCCATCCACGAGCGAGGGCGTTCGACAATAGTTGCAACGCCTGCGCCCGCTCGTCCTGGGCGCCTCGCACGTAAGCCAGCGCGGCAGTGCGCTGTGCGCTCTGCGGGACGCGCCTGACCTCGGTTTCGGCCATTCGGGAGGCCGCGCCCAGAACATAATCGGCCTCGCCGCCGGCGCCGACCGCTCTCAACGCCATTGCCAGCGTTGGCGCTTCGTTGACCAACAATATCGGCAGCCGGAGTCCGCCGACATATTCGTCCGCGTTGCGAAACCGCGCCCGGTACAGTTGGACCAGATCTCGGCCCCGCCCGAGATTGAACATCGCGCGACCGGCAATGTTGGGGAGGCACGGCGTTGCCCAAAAATCGGCTGGCGTGACGGCCTTTCCGTCCATGACGGTGGGTGGCACGCGCTCGCTCTTCACGACCGGCCCGTACCATGACGGCGCTCCGACGCGCCGCGTGGCCGCCTCGGGGTACCCAAGCCTGGTGAGAACGTTGACCCAAACCTCCATCCTGGCGGCTGACGCCTGACGGTCGTCGCGGCTTACCCCGGAGCCAAGAAGCTTGACCGCTCCCGAATAGTCGCCGGCCAGCAGCCGATCCTCCGCTTTGATCGTATCGATGACTTGGCGTTCCGCGCCGCTTTCGAAAAGCTTGGCCAGCACATCGCGGATCGCCGCCCGGTCGCCGTAATCGCGCGCGACGGACACCAGGTTCTGGGCTGGGACCGGCCAGAGTGGATCGAGGTCGACTGCGCGCCGGTACGCGCCGATCGCTTCACGATAGCGCGATTGGCTGGCAAGCGAGTTGCCGAGCCAGTTCCAGGCCTCAACGTAACTCGGATCAAGCGCGAGGGCTTTGCGCAAGGGCGCTTCGGACAAAGGTGAATTGTCCCCCTCGATCAGGGCGAGAGTCGCGTGAGCTTCCGCAAGGTTGGGCGCCAGCGCGATCGCACGCCGCGCGGCGTCCAGCGCTCGCTGGTTCTTCTCCGCTGCGCCTGCGGCGGTCGGCGCGCCAAAGTAAGTCGCGGCGGCAAGTGACGACCAGGCCGGCGCGAAGTTTGGGTCTCGCTGGACCGCTTTCCGAAGCAACGCCCGAGCCCTGCCGGCCTGAATTGGATTGCGCGAATGGATCAGCGATCGGGCCTCGCTGTACAGCGCATAGACCGCCGGCGTCGTTGTAATTTGGTCGGCGCGTCGCCCGCCGCCGGGAGCAAGCCTACCGCGCAACCTGCCTTCGATGGCATTGGAGATCGCCGCCTGCAGTGCCACGGGGTCGACGACACGTGACACGAAGCGGTCTTCCCATATCGCCACCCCGTCGGACGTGCGCGTCAGGCTTACGGCAATCTCGACCTGGTCGCCGCGCCGCCGGATCGCCCCGTCGAGCAGATAAGCCGCGCCAAAACGCCGCCGATACTCGGCCGGCGACAGCTTGCGTTCCTCGCTCGCGACGATCGTCGCCCGGCCGAGCACGCGGAGACCGGCATTGCGCGAAACCGCGCTGCGGGTGTCGTCCCACAAACCTTCCGCCAAATAGCGGTCGGCAGGCGCTTGCTGTTCGAACGGCAGGATGGCGACGACGATTGGCGCGTCGGCGCGCGGCGGCGGGTTGCTGCGGATGACGAGATAAAGTGAGCCGAGCGCGATCACGAAACCGGCCAAGGCAACCGCGGCGGCGTACCATCCCCGCCGAGCGGGCAGCCGCTGCGAACTGCCGGCTTCGAAGGACTTCTTCAGCAGGCGGCGTTCGGCGCCGCTCGACTTGCCGTTGGAAGACAGCGCATTGAACAGCTGGGCGGTTTCGTCGGACGGCTCCACCCCATATTCGTCCCGCAACCGCTTCCGCAGAGCCGTATAGCGACGGCGAAGAGCGAGACTGTCGCCAAGCGCATGGTCGATGCGCAGGACCGCGCGCACCGCTTCCTCATTATCGGGATCGAGACGGAGCAATTCGGCAAGTATTTCCCCGGCGACACGCGGACCCTCCTCGGCGATGCAGCGGTCGCTGGCCGCTAGCACGACGGCAAGCGTCCTCGCGGGCTCGCGGGCGCGTTCGGATCGCAACCAGTCATCGAACTCGGCATCCAGTCCGTCGAGGTCGGTGAGCAAACCAGGCTCGGTCCGCCGAAGCAGCTCCAGCAATCGGGGCCAGTCTCCATCGCTCGCCGCCGCGCGCATTACGTGGAGGTCGGTGACGAGCAGTTCGCCGTGCACCGCCAGCTCCTCGCGGCCGGCAACGAGCAGCGGGACTTCGCAGTCGAGGCGATGGATCTCGAAAATGGATTGACGCAGGCTGCCCTTCGCCTGGGTCGGTCCGCGATCGCTCCACAGGAGATCGGCCAAAGCGTCGCGCGACCAACCGCGCCCTGAAAGTGCGAGCGCCGCCAGCAGCGCCCGGGACTTCCGGTTACGAACATGGAGCGGATTGCCGCCGGAGTCCTCGAGCCGAAACCGGCCGAGGCAATGCGCGACGCAGGGCTTGACGGCGCTCGCGACCGTCATCCGCTTCACGAGATTCATGGCTGTCGAACCCGCAGTTTTTGGAGCATCGCCGCGCCCCCTTGAGCGGCTCAGCTTATCAGCTTCGACAACCGGTGTTAAGAATTAGGCTAGCGCGTCGCAACCTGGTCGGCGGGCTTCGGCTTCGGCTTGCCCGCCAGTTCGGTTTTCGGCGTAGCCAGGCTCGCTCCGCCGTCCCGCATCTGCAGAGCGGCCATCGCCCTGGAGTCGCGGCCGTAGAGGTCGCGGTAATTGACGATGCGCCCGTCGAGCAGCGCGGCCGAACTGAAATAGACGATGTAGACCGGCAGCGGCTTTACGAAGTTCGCCTGCACCGTCTTCTTGCTGTCGAGCGCGGCCTGGATTTTCTCCGGCGTCCATTCGCCATTGTCGTCGCCGAGCAGCTCGGTTGCGAGGTCGATGATGTGCTGCGTCCGGACGCAGCCATGGCTGAGCGCGCGCGTCGAATCGTTGAATCGGCTCCGCGCGTTCGTGTCGTGAAGGTAGATCGCCTTCGAGTTGGGCATCACGAACTTGAGCTGGCCGAGCGCGTTGGTAGGCCCCGGCGGCTGCTGCCAATAAAGGATCTTCTTGCCGTCGGCGCTCCGGATCGGCTTGAAACCTTTCTTGCCCGCGGCTTCCTTCTCGATGCTCTTTGGGACGTTCCACGCCGGATTGAGGATGACCCCGACCGCGGTCGCGTTGAGCTGCGGTGTCGGGGTCGAAAGCTTGCCGGCGATCGCCCGCTGCTTCCACCGGTTGACGCCGTTTTCGACCAGCGTCGCGTGGAACCCCGGCACGTTGACGATGATGTACTTGTTGCCGAGGTCGCGGGGCAGCCAGCGCCAACGGTCGAGGTTGAGTCGAATGCGGTCGCGCCGCGCGGCGTCGCTCGGCGGAGTCGCCGAAAGCGCAACCTTCAGCGCCGCATATTGCGGGTGCGTCGGAAGTAGCGCGTTGAGCGACGCGGTGAGGTTGCGCTGGGCAAGCGCGCTCCGCAGCAGCGCGTCCTGCTTCTCGGGGCTGAGGTCGTTGTCGACGACAAACCAGTCGGTGCGGCCTGGTGCCTTGATGTGGCCAAGGGCAAGATCCGACGAGATCAGGTTGAAGCGCTCGGTCGCGGCGGCAGAAATCGCCGCCAGGTTGCCGGTCTGGATCGCGGCCTGAAGCCCGGGCGCGTCGTAATCGGCCGGATTCAGGCCCTCGGCGCCAATGCGGCTGATATAGGAAAGCAGTTCATAGGCGCTCGGCACGTTCCAGATGACGGGCGGCAACGGCGGCGGGACCGGCGCTGCCTGCGCCTGCTGGTCATCGGCCTGGTAATCGGGATTGCCTGTGACCGGTGCGTCGGGGCCAGTCCGCGGCGTCGTCGCCGGCGCGGGCTTGGCGGGAACGCTCGCCCGCGGCTGGGCCGGAGTCGGCACTCCCATCGGCCGGATCTGCGAAACGGCAGGAGTGGCGACAATCGCCGCAGCTGCCGTGAACACCAGTAGGGAACTTGCCCGCCGCCTCAGCGGCCCAATCACCAACTTGTTCATTTCAAACGATAACCCCACTTCCCATCGATTCCATACATCGCCCGCCGGCGCTTCGCCAGACGCACCGGCGACACAGTCACGCCGATTCTGACGCCCCCAGATTCGCAAACCAATCCTTAAGCCAAGCTGGCTAGCATCGCCGCGGCGAAGTGGGAGTTCAACGTGGCGTCCAATTACTTCCTTGACGGGTCGATGATCCCGCGGAGCGAGACCCGGAGCATCGACGAGCGGGCCGAGCTGAGGCATCCCTCGCTGTCGAGCACGGCGGTGCTCGAGTTCCGCGGCCGCAAGCATGTCGTCCGGCTGGTCAACGTGTCCTCGTCCGGCGCCATGGTGATTTTCCCGCACATGCCCAACATTGGCGAGCGGCTCCTGCTTCAGGTTCTTGACCGCGGCGCGGTCTGGACACAGGTACGCTGGGTGAGAGACGGGCGTATCGGCCTGTCCTTCGCGGCTCCGCTGGAGTGAGCCGCGGATGGAGATGAGCTTTGTGACCATCAAGGCCCGCATCGGCGAGGACCGCGACGACGACCGTCGCCGCGCCCCGCGACTGCCGGTCGAGCTCGAAGCCAAGATGCGCGAGCTTGGTGCCGGCGGGGTCGAGGCCAAAGTCCTTAACATCTCCGAACGCGGCTTCATGGCCATCGCCGAAGGTCATTTCGAGGTCGGCTCTCGAGTCTGGCTGATGCTGCCTGGTCGCGGCCGCGCCAACGCCGTCGTCAAGTGGACCGCCGGCGACAAGATCGGCGCCGAGTTCGCTCAACCGCTGTCGCTCGAAGAGCTCGACGCCTGATCATCGGCTGATCGGCAGCCGGCCTCGCCTCGGCGATAAGCCCCTCTC
>Ga0307413_10000877_pt1 | contig 10625 bp, 11 predicted proteins | sample DK1Ometagenome_3_FD_203714 | JGI IMG/M metagenome (GOLD analysis project Ga0307413, IMG submission 203714) | Maize rhizosphere microbial communities from greenhouse at UC Davis, California, United States - DK15-O-2 | ecosystem: Host-associated > Plants > Roots > Rhizosphere > Soil | place: USA... | reverse complement strand
CCTGTAGGAGCGAGTTGGCGCAGTTGCCCACGCCGATGATCGCCACGCGCACCTTGCCGTTGCCGCGCGTGCGGCCGTTCTTGGAGCCGTTGCTCGAAGCCATCTCTTCCTTTCTGGATCCGCCGAAGCGCTCTTCGAGCGTCTCGACGACGAGTTGATTCAGCGTCCGCTTCCGTTCGCGCGCACGCCTTGAAAGCTTTTCCTTCAGCTCGGGAGGCATTCGGAGCAGCACGTCACCCGAGGTGCTGGGTGCGCTCCCTTTACGCCCGCTCGGCTCGAAGGGGACGGCGAAACGGGAGGCGAGAATGCCGACCGCGAGATCGTTGAGACTCCCTTCGCTAGCCTCGACCTTGCGTGCGAGATTGCGCTTGAGATCCGCGGGCATGCGGACGAGGACGTCTTTGCGCTCACGTGCCATCCGCACTAGTGATAGCACAAATGTGCTATCAGGCGCTACGAAGCTGCTTGCGAACGAAGAGGATCCGCTGAACGACGGTGATCCACGCGGTCGTCGCGAGGAGGGCCATAGTCGCGGGCAGGATGAGCTCGTGGAGGGGGGCCAAAACGAGCCCGGCCGTGATCACGACCACCCGCTCGGCACGGCTCCCGAGGCCGACATCCCCGCGCAGGCCGAGCGCCTCGGCCCTCGCGCGGGCGTAGCTGACGAGGAAAGAACCGGCGACGGCGGCGAACGCGAGTCCCACGCCCCACATCTGGTCGTGGCGCATGAGGACGAGGCCGATCGCGCCGATCATGAAGCCCTCGCCGACGCGGTCGACGGTCGAATCGAGGAAGGCGCCGAAGGGGCTTCCGATTCCCCGGCTCCGCGCGAGCGCGCCGTCGAGCACGTCGAGCACGGATCCGACCACGAAGAGCACCGCGCCGAGCCAGTAGAAGCCCCAGCCCGCGTATTCGAAGAAGACGGCCACCGAGCCCGCGATACAGAGGGCGACGCCCGAGATCGTCAGCGCGTCGGGGGTGACCTTCGCCTCCTCCAGCTGGGCCATGGACTGGGCGGCCAGCCGGCGCGCCTCGTCCGTGTAGGCCTGCTTCGCGCGCTCGAGCTTCGGGCTGGGCACGACGCGAGCCTACTCCTCAGCCGCCGATGTAGGACATCTCGACCTTCGGGAGACCAGGTGTCGCGGACGACCGGAGCTCCGAATAGCGGTCGGTGCGCTCGCGCCAGATTCCGCCGAGTGCGGCGGCGATCTCGTCGTCGGTCGCACCCTCGCGCATCGGGCCGCGCAGGTCGTGGCCGGTCGTGGCGAAGAGGCACGTGTAGAGCGAGCCGTCTGCGGACAGCCGGGCCCGCGTGCAGGCGCCGCAGAACGGGCGCGTGACGGAGGCGATGACTCCGATCTCGCCGCTGCCGTCTCGATAGCGGTAGCGCTCGGCGACCTCGCCCGGATAGCGGGGTGGCAGCGGCTCGAGTGGCAGCTCCGTGTCGATGGCCGCGACGATGTCCGCGGCGGGCACGACGTCGTCCAGACGCCAGCCGTTCGTGTGCCCGACGTCCATGTACTCGATGAAGCGCACGATGTGGCCACGGTCGCGGAAATGGCGCGCCATCGGAAGGACGCTGTCCTCGTTGACGCCGCGTTTCACCACGATGTTCACCTTCACGGGGAGCCCGACGGCCGAGGCCGACTCGATCCCTTCGAGGACGAGCTGCACGGGGAAGTCGACGTCGTTCATGGCCCGGAACACCTCGTCGTCGAGGGAGTCGAGGCTCACCGTGATCCGGCGGAGCCCCGCGTCCTTGAGCGCCTGCGCCTTCTGCGCGAGGGCGGCGCCGTTCGTCGTCAGCGTGAGGTCGAGACCGGGGATCTCGGCGAGCATCCCGACGAGGCGATCGACCTCCCGGCGGATGAGCGGCTCGCCGCCGGTGAGCCTGATCTTCGCGACGCCGAGGCCGGCGAAGACCCGGGCGAGACGCGCGATCTCCTCGAACGTCAGGAGGTCGCGTCGCGGGAGGAAGGCGTAGTCGCGCCCGTAGACCTCCTTCGGCATGCAGTAGACGCAGCGGAAGTTGCAGCGGTCAGTGATCGAGACTCGGAGGTCCCGAAGCGGCCGGTGAAGTGCGTCCTCGAGCGCCACGGACATACCCTAGCCTTCAATTCCGGGCGATTAGCGCGCGTAATGGATTCGCCCCGGAATCCGACTTGAGCTGATCGCCCGGCGCGGGCATCCTCGGGTCATGGCGGCGACCTATCGGCCGAAGGTCTGGCTCGCCCTGGCGACGATTTACGTCGTCTGGGGCTCGACGTTCATGGCGGTGACGATCGCGGTTCGCGATGTGCCGCCGCTCCTCGCGATGGGCATCCGCCACGTCGCGGCGGGGACGCTCCTCCTTGCCTGGGCGCTTCCGCGCGGCGATCGGGAGGGCGACCGCATCGGCCGGACGCAGATCCGCGCCGGCTTCATCTTCGGCGGCGCGCTCTTCCTGCTCGGCCACGGCGGCCTTGCCTGGGCGCAGCAGACGGTGCCTTCGGGGGTGGCCGCCCTCCTGATCGGCAGCATCCCGCTCTGGATGGCGCTGCTCGACCGTGTCTTCTTCGGCAAGCGCCTGCACCCGAGCGCGACACTCGGCCTCGTCATCGGCTTCGCCGGCCTCGCCTTTCTCTTCGACCCGTTCGGGGAGGGCAGCTTCGACCGCCTCGGCGCCGCCGTCTGCGTCCTCGCGGCCCTCGCATGGGCCGCCGGGTCCCTGTACTCACGCGGAGCGCCGCTTCCGAAGCGGCCGCTCGTCTCCGCCGGGCTCGCCGCCCTCTGTGGCGGTGTGCTCCTCCTCCTCGCCGGCGCGGCCCGCGGTGAGCTCGGCGACCTGCATCCCACCGCCGACGCGTTTGGGGCGATCGCCTACCTTGTGGTCGTCGGGACACTCGTCGGCTTCGTCGCCTACGTCTGGCTCCTCCGCAACGCGCCGACATCGCTCGTCGCCACCTACGCGTACGTGAACCCCGTGATCGCGGTCGCGCTCGGCGCCCTCCTCCTGGACGAGGAGATCACGGGTCAGATGCTCGCCGCCGGCGCGGTCATCCTGGCCTCGGTTGCGCTCATCGTCGCGAGAAGCGGCGAGGTGCTCGAGCCCGGACGCGGCCTGCGGCGTCGGCCGGCCCCCGTTTTGGAAGGAGATTTGCAGGGGAAATAGACCTGACTCCACAACCAAGGAGGGGTCTTATGTCTGGTGAGATGGACAAGGTCGAAGGCGAGCTGAAGGAACAGGAAGGCAAGCTCACCGACGACGAGATGCGTGAGAAGCAGGGCCAGGCCCAGCAGAAGTGGGGCGAGGCCAAGGACAAGGCCGACGAGGCCAAGGACGAGGTCAGCGACCGCACCTAGCCGGGGCCTCAGGAGTGCCCAGCGAAGGCGCCCCATCGGGCGCCTTCGCGCGTTTGGGGGACGGTATTCTCGGCTCGGTCGGGCCTATATGTACGACCATCGCTGGCACTGGCGCTCGAGGCTCCCGGAAAGGAAGGGCCGGGCCTGTCGCGTAGTCGCACGCTCTCGCCGCCTCGGGTCTGTGCTCGTCGAGTTCGAGGACGGATTTCGAGTCGTCACGTCGCGCTACGCGGTTCGTCGAGCCTCCATCTCCGGATCTGGCTAGAATGTGCTATGAAAAGACTTAGATTTTCTTAGCTGTCCAGTAACGGAGGAACTTCATCCATGGCAAAGACAATCGGAATCGACCTCGGCACGACCAACTCTGCGATGGCCGTGCTCGAGGGGGGCGAGCCGACCATCATCCCGAACGCCGAGGGCGGGCGCACGACTCCGTCCGTCGTCGCGTTCACGCGTGACGGCCAGCGGCTCGTCGGGGCGCCCGCAAAGCGCCAGCAGGTCACGAACCCGCAGAACACGGTCTTCTCCATCAAGCGCTTCATGGGCCGCAAGTTCGACGAGGTCTCGGAGGAGATGAAGATCGTCCCGTACGAGGTCGACAAGACCCCGAACGGCGACGTGCGTGTGAAGGCGGGCGACAAGGAGTACGCGCCGCCGGAGATCAGCGCGATGATCCTGCAGAAGCTCCGGACGGACGCCGAGGCATTCCTCGGCGAGCCGGTCACGGACGCGGTGATCACGGTGCCCGCGTACTTCGCCGACGCGCAGATCGAGGCGACGCGGGACGCCGGCAAGATCGCCGGCCTCAACGTCCTGCGCATCATCAGCGAGCCGACCGCGGCCTCGCTCGCCTACGGGCTCGAGAAGGAGTCCGACCAGACCATCCTCGTCTTCGACCTCGGGGGCGGGACGTTCGACGTCTCGATCCTCGACCTCGGCGAGGGCGTCTTCGAGGTGAAAGCAGTGAACGGCGACAACCACCTCGGCGGCGACAACTTCGACAAGGCGATCGTCGACTGGATGGTCGCCGAGTTCAAGCGCGACCAGGGCATCGACCTCGTCGGCGACCGCATGGCGCTTCAGCGTCTCTACGAGGCCGCCGAGAAGGCTAAGATCGAGCTCTCGTCGACGATGTCGACGCAGATCAACCTGCCGTACATCACGGCGACCCCGGAGGGGCCGAAGCACCTCGACCTCCAGCTCACGCGGGCGAAGCTCACCGAGCTGACCGCCGAGCTCCTCGACCGCATCGTCGGCCCGACGAAGCAGGCCCTCTCCGATGCCGGGCTCACGCCCGATCAGATCGACCACGTGATCCTCGTCGGCGGCATGACCCGCATGCCGGCCGTGCAGGACAGGGTCAAGGAGATCATCGGCAAGGAGCCGCACAAGGGCGTCAACCCGGACGAGGTCGTCGCCGTCGGCGCGGCCATCCAGGCTGGTGTCCTCAAGGGCGAGGTGAAGGACGTCCTTCTTCTCGACGTGACCCCGCTCTCCCTCGGCATCGAGACGAAGGGCGGCGTCTTCACGAAGCTGATCGACCGCAACACGACCATCCCGACGAAGAAGTCGGACACGTTCTCGACCGCGGAGGACAACCAGCCCTCGGTCGAGATCCACGTCCTTCAGGGCGAGTCGGAGATGGCGTCCTTCAACAAGACGCTCGGCAAGTTCCAGCTCGTCGGCATCCCGCCGGCGCCGCGCGGCATGCCACAGATCGAGGTCACCTTCGACATCGATGCGAACCGCATCATCAACGTGTCGGCGAAGGACCTCGGCACCGGCAACGAGCAGGACATCCGCATCGAGAGCGGCTCCGGCCTCTCCGAGGACGAGGTCGAGCGAATGGTCCGCGAGGCCGAGTCCCACGCGGACGAGGCCCACAAGATGCGCGAGGCCGCAGAGGCCAGAAACCAGGCCGAGAACCTGCTCTACTCGACCGAGAAGAGCCTCAAGGATCATCGTGATGCACTCGACGAGGAGACGATCTCCACGATCGAGTCGCGGACGGAGGAGCTCCGCTCGGCGCTCGACGGTACCGACGCTGCCGAGATCCGGGCGAAGTCCGACTCTCTCATGGAGGCCTCGCACAAGCTGGCGCAGGCCGTCTACGAGAAAGTGCAGTCCGAGCAGGCTGCCTCGGCGTCCTCCGCCAACGGTGAATCGACCAGCGACGACGAGGTCGTCGAGGAGGCCGACTACGAGGTCATCGACGAGGAGGCCAAGTCCTCGTAATGGCTGACGAGGCTTCGACTCCGACCAACGACGCCGAGCTGGAAGAACGGCTCGCCGAGGTCGAACGCGAGCGCGACGAGTATCTGAACGATCTCAAGCGCGTTGCCGCCGACTTCGAGAACTACCGCAAGCGGGTTGCGCGCGACCAGGAGGGCCTGGTCGCGCGTGCCCACGAGCGCCTGGTCAAGGAGCTCCTGCCCGTGCTCGACGACCTCGAGCGCGCGCTCGAGGCAGCCGCACAGCATGAGGAGGCAAAGCTGGAGGAAGGCGTCCAGCTCGTCCATCGCGAGCTCGTGGAGGCGCTCGTCCGCGAGGGCCTCGTCGAGGTGGAGACGGACGGGCAGTTCGATCCGCACGTCCACGAGGCGCTCCTCTCGCAGCCCTCCGAGCAGGAGGAGGGCTCCGTCATGGAGGTCCTGCAGAAGGGCTACCGTCTCGGTGACCGCGTTCTCCGGCCGGCCCGAGTCGTGGTGTCGCAAGGCGAATGAAGGACCTCTATGAGGTGCTGGGCGTCAAGAAGGGCGCCTCGGCGGACGAGATCAAGAAGGCCTACCGGAAGCTCGCGCGCCAGCACCACCCGGACAAGAACCCGGGCGACAAGGCAGCCGAGGAGCGCTTCAAGGAGATCCAGAGCGCGTACGACGTCCTCTCGGATCCGGATAAGCGCAAGCAGTACGACCAGGTCGGGCCGCGGATCTTCAGCGGCGCGGGCGGAGGGCCCGGGGGCGGCGGCAACTTCAACTGGTCCGGGAACTTTTCCGATCTGGGTGACATCGGCGATCTGTTCGGGAATATCTTCGGAAGCGAGGGCGCAGCGCGCGGGTCCTCGCAGCGTCGCCAGCGCGGCGAGCGCGGACGCGATGTCGAGGTGGCGATCAACGTCGCCTTCGAGGATTCGCTGAGAGGCCTGACGACGAAGATCCCGGTCGACCTCGAGGTCAACTGCTCTGCATGCCACGGCACCGGCGCCGAGCCCGGCACGGCGCCGCAGATCTGCCCGGAATGCCGTGGCCGCGGGGTCGTGTCCGAGGACGAAGGCTTCTTTGCGTTCTCGCGTCCGTGCCCCCGTTGTCACGGCAATGGCACGGTCATCGAGCGGCCATGCCGAACCTGCCACGGCGCAGGCCGCGAGCGGCGCACGAAGCGCTACACGGTGAAGATCCCGGCCGGGGTCAAGGACGGCACGCAGATCCGCCTCAAGGGCAAGGGCGAGGCGGGCACGAACGGCGGCCCGCCCGGGGATCTCATCGTGGTCACGCGTGTGGCCGCGTCGCCGCTCTACGAACGGCGGGGCGCTGATCTCCTGCTCGAGGTCCCGGTCACGTATGCCGAGGCCGCGCTCGGGGCGACCGTCGAGATCCCGACGCCGGAAGGCCGAGTCGCGCTCAAGGTCCCCGCCGGCTCGCAGGACGGAAAGATGCTGAAGGTCAAGGGCCGCGGCGCGCCCAAGCTGAACGGGGGCGGGAACGGCGATCTGCTCGCGCGCCTCCGGGTCTCCATCCCGACGAAGCTTTCGAAGGCCGAGCGCGAAGCAATCGAGAATCTGCAGAAGGTCTCGCACGACGACCCCAGAGAGCAGGTGTTCTCGTGACGCGCCGCCGGCTCCGGATCTACGCGATGGTGGCGCTCCTCGTCGCCCTCGGTCTCTTTCTGACGACGGTCACGGCGCTGCAGTGGATCGCCATTTTCCTCGTGGTCGCCAGCACCCTGGTCCTGATGTGGACGCTCTGGACCGGTGGTAGGGAGGCAGAGCGCGAATGACCGAGCAGGAGCGGCCCCGCTACATGATCTCGGTCGCGGCCGAGCTCGTCGGCATGCACCCGCAGACGCTTCGGATCTACGAGTCGAAGGGCCTCGTGCGCCCCAGGCGCACCCCGGGGAACACGCGCCTCTATTCCGAGGCCGACCTCGAGCGGCTCCGGCTCATCCAGCGCCTGACCACCGAGCTCGGCCTGAACCTCGCCGGCGTGGAGACGGTCATCCGGCTTGAGGACGAGCTGGCCAAGGCGCGTGCGCGGCTCGACCGGCTCGAGCGCGAGCTGCGCCGCGAGATTCGCAACGTGCACAAGCAGTACAAGCGCGAGGTCGTGCTCTACCGCCGCGACGACCTCCCCGAAAGGACGAGATGGACTTCAACAGGCTGACGATCAAGTCGGGAGAAGCGGTCGCCGCCGCGCAGGAGCTTGCGCGCCGCCGCGGCAACCCCGAGGTCTACCCCGATCACCTCTGCATCGCACTCCTCGACCAGGAGCTGCCGCGCACGCTCGTGGAGCGCGCCGGCGAGTCGGTGGACTCACTTCGCGCCGAGTGCGAGGCCAAGCTCGCGCAGAAGCCGGCGGTGCAGGGCTCATCGCAACAGCCGCACGCCTCGACCGAGTTCGCGCAGGTGCTCGACCGCGGCGAGGAGGAGATGCGCGAGCTCGAGGACGAGTACGTCTCGACGGAGCACCTCCTGCTCGCGCTCGATGTCGCGCCGCGCGACAAGCTTCTCTCCGCGTTGAAGGAGGTGCGCGGCCCGCAGCGCGTGACGTCGCAGGATCCCGAGGGCTCCTACCAGGCGCTCGAGAAGTTCGGCCGCGACCTCACCGAGCTCGCCGAGTCCGGCAAGCTCGACCCCGTCGTCGGTCGCGACGAGGAGATCCGGCGCGTCATCCAGGTGCTGTCGCGCCGGACGAAGAACAATCCCGTCCTCATCGGCGATCCCGGAGTCGGTAAGACCGCGATCGTGGAAGGGCTCGCGCAGCGCATCGTCGCGGGCGACGTGCCCGAAGGGCTCAAGGGCCGACGGGTCTGGGGACTCGACATCGGCTCACTCCTTGCCGGCTCGAAGTACCGCGGTGAGTTCGAGGAGCGGCTAAAGGCCGTCCTCGAGAACATCAAGGAGGCCGAGGGCCAGATCATCCTCTTCATCGACGAGCTGCATACGATCGTCGGCGCGGGCGCCGCCGAGGGCGCCGTGGACGCGGCCAACATGCTGAAGCCGATGCTCGCTCGCGGCGAGCTCCGCTGCATCGGCGCGACCACGCTCGACGAGTACCGCAAGCACATCGAGAAGGACGCCGCGCTCGAGCGCCGGTTCCAGCCAGTCTTCGTCGGCGAGCCGTCCGTCGCGGACTCGATCGCCATCCTCCGCGGCCTGAAGGAGCGCTACGAGGCGCACCACGGCGTTCGCATCCGCGACGCCGCCCTCGTCGCCGCGGCGGTTCTCTCCGACCGCTACATCTCCGACCGCCAGCTTCCGGACAAGGCCATCGACCTGGTGGACGAATCCGCCTCGCGCCTCCGCATGGAGATCGACTCGTCGCCGCTCGAGCTCGACGAGGCCGAGCGGCGCGTGCGCCAGCTCGAGATCGAGCTCGCCGCGATGGGCAAGGAGTCGAAGGACGTTCGCGAGCCGGTCGAGCGCGAGCTCGCCGACGCGAAGGCGCAGCGCGACGAGCTCGCTGCGCGGTGGGCGAAGGAGAAGGAAGCGCTCGACCGCGTCAAGGAAATTACGCAGAAAATCGACGACCTGCGCATGGAGGCCGAGCGCGCCGAGCGCCAGGGCGACCTGCAGCGGGTGGCCGAGATCCGCTACGGGGAGCTGCCGGCGCTCGAGACTGAGCTCGCCGAGCGCGAGCAAGCCGAGTTCGAGCCGATGGTCAAGGAGGAAGTCGACGAGGACGACGTCGCTGCGGTGGTCGCGCGCTGGACGGGCATCCCCGTCTCGCGCCTCCTCGAGGGCGAGACCGAGAAGCTCATTCACATGGAGGAGCGGCTACACCGGCGCGTCGTCGGCCAGGACGAGGCGGTCGAGGCCGTGGCCAATGCGCTTCGTCGCGCCCGCACGGGGCTTCAGGACCCGAACCGGCCGATCGGCTCCTTCATCTTCCTCGGACCCACCGGCGTGGGGAAGACCGAGCTCGCCCGCGCGCTCGCCGAGTTCATGTTCGACGACGACAGGGCGCTTGTCCGCCTCGACATGTCGGAGTACCAGGAGCGGCACACGGTCTCGCGACTCGTCGGCGCTCCGCCCGGATACGTCGGTTACGACGAGGGCGGCCAGCTGACCGAGGCGGTGCGTCGACGGCCGTACTCGGTCGTCCTCCTCGACGAGATCGAGAAGGCGCACGCGGAGGTCTTCGACGTGCTCCTCCAGATCCTCGACGACGGCCGCCTGACCGACGGCCAGGGCCGTACGGTCGACTTCCGCAACACCGTGATCATCATGACCTCCAACATCCGCTCGGCCGAGGCGCTCTCCGAGTACTTCCGGCCGGAGTTCCTGAACCGGGTGGACGAGGTCGTCGAGTTCGAGCCGCTCACCCGCGACCAGCTCGCGGAGATCGTCGAGCTCCAGCTCGAACGGCTGCACACTCGGCTCGCCGACCGCGGCATCCACCTGGAGCTGACCGACGCCGCGAAGGAGACGCTCGCCGAGGCGGGCTGGGACCCGACCTACGGCGCCCGGCCGCTCAAGCGCGCGCTCCAGCGGATGGTCGAGAACCCACTCGCGATGCGGCTCCTCGAAGGCGTCTTCGCCGACGGCGACCGTATTCGCGTGGACGCGCAGAACGGCGAACTCGTCTTCGAGAAGGTCGGCGCCACCGAGCCCGCCCGAGCTTAGACGGCCGACCCGCCGCTAGAGCAGCTTCTCGAAGCAGACGCTCAGCTCGTCGTCCACGTAGGGGCCGTAGCGCGGGATCTCCGCGAAACCGGAGGAGCGGTAGAGCCCGAGCGCTTCGTGCTGGTGGACGCCGGTCTCGAGCCGCACACGGCGGTATCCCAGGGAGCGGGCCTGGTCCTCGAGCGCGCCGAGCATGCGGCGCGAGAAGCCTTGCGCCGCGGCGCTGGGGCACGATGTACATGCGCCGGATCTCGGCCGTCTCGGTGTCGAAGCGGCACACGCCGCCGCAGGACACGTCGTGGCCGTCCACAGAGCCGATCAGGAATGCGCCGTCCGGCAATTCGAAATCCGACGCAGGCGGCGCGCTCCCGGATCCGGGACGGCCGTGCCGCTCCAAGAGCTCTGCCGCGAGCGGGTCGGTCAGCGCCCTCGCCGTCTCGCT
>Ga0307413_10000876_pt1 | contig 10645 bp, 11 predicted proteins | sample DK1Ometagenome_3_FD_203714 | JGI IMG/M metagenome (GOLD analysis project Ga0307413, IMG submission 203714) | Maize rhizosphere microbial communities from greenhouse at UC Davis, California, United States - DK15-O-2 | ecosystem: Host-associated > Plants > Roots > Rhizosphere > Soil | place: USA... | reverse complement strand
CCCACGACGGCACCAGCAGGATCACCGAGAACACCATGCCGACCGACTGCGCCCAGTCCGGCAGCGCGGTGTAGTGCAGGTGGTGCGGGCCGGCCCACATGTAGATCGAGATCAGCGCCCAGAAGTGCACGATCGACAGCCGGTACGAGTAAATCGGCCGCTGCGCCTGCTTGGGCACGAAGTAATACATCATTGCCAGGTAGCCGACGGTCAGCAGGAACGCGACCGCGTTGTGGCCGTACCACCACTGCGCCATCGCATCGACTGCGCCGCTGTAGACCGGGTACGACTTCCACAGCCCGGCCGGGATCGCCAGGTTGTTGACGATGTGCAGCAGGCCGACCGCAATCACGTAGGCGCCGTAGAACCAGTTGGCGACGTAGATGTGCTTGACCCGGCGCTTGGCGATCGTGCCGAAGAACAGCCAGCCGTAGGCGACCCAGACGATGGCGATGAGGATGTCGAGCGGCCATTCCAGCTCGGCGTATTCCTTGCCCTGGGTGATGCCCAGCGGCAGCGTGATGAGCGCGCCGACCATCGCCGCCTGCCAGCCCCAGAACACGAAACTGGCCAGCTTGTCGCTGATCAGCCGCACGTGGCAGGTGCGCTGCACGACGTACAGCGAGGTGGCGAACAGCACCGAGCCGCCAAAGGCGAAAATCACGCCATTGGTGTGCAGCGGCCGCAGCCGGCCGTAGCCGAGCCAGGCGATGCCTTCGCCGAGCTGCGGCCAGTACAGCTGGGCGGCGATGAACACGCCGACCGCCATGCCAACGATGCCCCAGAACATGGTCGCGACCACGAACTGGTGCACCACCTTGTCGTTGTAGAAGCCGCGCGTGGAATCCGGCACGTGGTCATGCGCAGTGGCCGATGCAGGGGCACTGGCCGCCGGGGCGGGGTCGATCGCAGTCATGGCAGGCCTTGGTTTTGCTGTCGCGGTTATTTTCGCGGCCGCGGTGGGCGAGCCGCTTGATCCAGATCAATTCCACCCCGGCAGGTTACACCCGGGGTGTGAGGCGAGGCTCAGGCGACGACGCCGTGCGGGTCGATCACGCCGGTGTAGATCCCGATCGCGACCATTCCGATCAGCGCGATCGAGAGCACGATGCGCCGGGTCAGCGCGTTGACCGTGCGCTTGCTCTTGCCGGTGTCGACCAGCATGTAATACAGGCCGGCGCCGAGGTTGTAGATGATCAGGCCGAGGAAGGCCAGGATGAAAAGCGTCTTCATGGCACGGAGCCTCCGGTCGCAGCCGGCGCGGAACCGAAGTCCACCGCCGCACGCCCGCGCAGCCAGCGCCAGCGCAGCAGCATCGCCACGGCCATGGCGGCCAGGAACACGCCGTAGGACAACGAGGTCGCCAGTATCTGTCCCCACATGTGGCCGTACTGCGGGTCCGCGCTGCCGATGCTCCAGTACATGCTCCAGGCCGACAGCGCGGTCGCCAGCACCAGGCTGGCGCTGTCGAACGCCTTGCGCGCGAAGGTGCGCGGCTGGCGCGGGAACAGCCAGAACAGCACGGCCAGGATCGCGTACCAGGGCAGGAACAGGATCAGGGCGAGATTGAGTTCGACAAGTGGGTTCATTGGCGCACGCGCGATCCATTGGGACGGCTGGCAGGATAGGTGAACCGGATCAGCCGGCGTAGACTCAGGAAACCGCGAAAAAAACCATATCAGTTGGGTCTGTTCAGGTCCGCCGCCCATGAAGCGCTACGAAGCCCTCGCCGAAGACGTCGCCGACTCCATCCGGCGCGGCGTGCTCAAGCCGGGCGACCGGCTGCCCTCGGTGCGTCAGGCCAGCGCCGCGCGCCGGGTCAGTCCGTCGACCGTGTTCCAGGCCTACTACCTGCTGGAGGCGCGCGGGCTGGCCGAATCGCGGCCACGCTCGGGCTATTACGTGACCCGCGCCGCCGCGGCCCAGCCGCCGGAGCCGGAACTGGCATCGCGCCCGGACGGCGAGTCGCGCAGCGTCGATGTCAGCGAGCTGGTGTTCGAGGTCATGCAGGCGTCGATGGCCCGCGATGTGGTGCCGTTCGGCTCGGCGTTCCCGAGTCCGCTGCTGTTCCCGCTGGACCGCCTCGGCCGGGCGCTGGCCACCACCGCGCCGCATATCGACCCGTGGAGCACGGTCGACGACCTGACCCCGGGCAATGCCGAACTGCGCCGGCAGATCGCGCTGCGCTACCTGCTCGGCGGCGTGCCGGTCGACGCCGACGGCATCGTCGTCACGAACGGTGCGCTGGAAGCGCTGAACCTGTGCATCGGCGCGGTGACCGGGCCGGGCGACGCGGTGCTGGTCGAATCGCCGTGCTTCTACGCCACCCTGCAGATCCTGGAGCGCCGCAAGTTGCGCGCGATCGAGGTGCCGACCCATCCGCGCGAGGGCATCGACCTGGACGCGGTGGAGGCGGCGATCGCGCGCCACGCACCGAAGGCGTGCTGGGTGATGAGCAACTTCCAGAACCCGCTCGGCGCCAGCATGCCGGTCGAGCGCAAGCGCGCACTGGTCGAGCTGCTGGCGCGGCACGGCATTCCGCTGATCGAGGACGACGTCTACGCCGAGCTGTACTTCGGCAGCGAGCGGCCGGTGCCGGCCAAGGCGTTCGATCGCGACGGGCTGGTGATGCACTGCTCGTCGTTCTCCAAGTGCCTGGCGCCTGGGCACCGGATCGGCTGGGTCGCGGGTGGGCGGTTCGCCGGGCGGATCGCCCGGCACAAGCTGACCACCACGCTCAACACCAACGTGCCGTCGCAACTGGCGATCGCCCATTACCTGCAGCGCGGCGGCTTCGACCGCCACCTGCGGCGGCTGCGCAAGGCCCTGGCCGCGCAGCAGTCGGACTGCCTGGCGGCGGTCGGCCGGCACTTCCCCCGCGGCACCCGCGTCACCCGGCCGGGCGGCGGCTACTTCCTGTGGCTGGAGTTGCCTGAAGGTGTCGATGCTCTGGCGATCCAGCGCAAGGCGATCGCGAACGGCATCAGCATCGCGCCGGGGCCGATGTTTTCCGCCAGTCGCGGCTTCGGCAACTGCCTCCGGCTCAACTGCGGGCATCCGCTGGATGCACGCGCGCAAGGTGCACTTGTGACGTTGGGTCGCCTGGCCCGGCAACAGCCCGGACGAGGCGCATAGCGGCTAGCGCAGCGCCTGCTTCACCGCGGCGACGAACTCCGGGTCCGGCTTGCTGCCCATCTGCTCGGTGCGCGCCAGGATACGACCGTCGGCATCGAGCAGGACCAGCGCGCTGGTGTGGTTGAACTCGCCGTCGGCGAGTGCGCGGTAGCGGATGCCGAGCACGCCGGCGACGCTTCGTACTTCGTCGGCCGGCGGGCTGGCGAGGGTCCAGCGCGCCGTGTCGAGCTTGCGCTGGTCGACCACCTTCTTCAGCGCGGCCGGGTCGTCGCGGGCCGGGTCCATGCTGATCAGGACGATGCCGAGCCGGGCCTGGCCGGCCGGCGACAACTGGCGCTCGATCGCCTTGCCGCTGTCGACGATCAGCGGGCAGATGTACTGGCACGAGGTGTAGAACATCCCGACCAGTCGCGGCTGGCCGCGCAGCGCGCTCCACGGCCGGGTCGTGCCGGCGTGGTCGGTCAGCTGCACCGGCAGCTGGTAGACCGAGTCGCGCGGCAGCGGCGCGTCGGCGGCGGTGGCCGGCAGCGCCACCATCAGGGCGGCGAGGGCAAACGCACGTAACAGGTTCATGGCAGGTCCTTGACGCAGCGGAAGCCGAGGTTGGCGGTGGTGTCGGGGGCGTCGAGCGAGGACAGCATCGCCACCCGCATCAGCACCGCGTAGTTGTCGCGGTCGTCCATCGACAGCGCCCCGGCTCCGCAGAAGCGGGCGTTGTCGGGGTCGCCCTGCTTGCGGCTGTCGACCGCGACCAGCAGCGACGAGTAATCGTCGGTCCATTCCCAGACCAGTCCATGCAGGTCCTGCACGCCGTAGGCGTTGGGCGTCTGCAGGCCGGCGCGCGGCAATGCGCTGCTGGACGGGCGCGAGTACCAGGCCAGGATGCGCTCGCGCCAGACCGGGTCCTTGCGGGCGTCGCGACGGGTCTCGTCGGCCGCCGCGGCGTACTCCCACTCGTTCCAGCTCGGCAGCCGCGCACCGCGTGCCTCGCAATAGGCGGCGGCGGCGAACCAGCTGACCTGAACCACCGGCTGCGCGGCGGTCGCATCTGTGCCCAGCTCGAGCGGGCCGGCCCAGTGCGACAGGTAGCGCTGCTCGGCCATGACGCTGGGGACGCGGTCGCGCCGCCATTGCGGGTTGGCCTGCACGAAAGCAAGGAACTCGCCGTTGGTCACCGGCCGCTTCATCATCGCGAACGGCGCGACCCTGACGTTGCCCGGGATGTCCTCGTAGTCGAGCGCACTGCGGAAGCTGCCGCCGGGCAGTGTCGCGTAGTCCCCGCCAGCCCCGTTGCCGGCAACCACGCCGGCGACGGGAAGCGCGAGCAACAGTGCGATGGTGGCCGCCCGGCGGATCACGTCAGTGGCCCGCCGAGGCGTTGGCCGGTTTCACCTTGCGGATTTCCGCTGCCTCGGCCTTGGTCACGTGCCCGCCCGGGTTGCCCCAGCTGTTGAGCACGTAGGTGGAGATGTTGGCGACCTCGTCGTCGGTCAGCTGGCTCATCGGCGGCATGATCGAGTTGTAGTCGGTGCCGTTGACCGTGACCGGGCCTTCCAGGCCGTGCAGGATCACCCGCGGCACGGCCTTGGGGTCGGCCGCGATGTAGTCGGAGTGCGCCAGCGGGGGGAATACGCCCTCCATGCCGGCGCCGCTGGCCTGGTGGCAGGTCGAGCAGGTGCCCAGGAACAGCGCCTCGCCGGCCTTGATCTGATCCTCGATCGTCAGATCACCGGTGCTGGCCGCTTCGGCCGCCACCGTCACCGCCTGCATGTTGGCCTGCGCGCGGTCGCCGATGTAGACCGCGTCGACCTCCAGGCCGGAGTAGATCGACTTGTCCTCCGGGCCGCTGGCCTGGAGGATGCCGAGCGCGCCCTTGTTGAAGGCGCGGAACAGGCTGTGGTCGACCAGCACGTAGCTGCCCGGCACCTCCATGTGGAACTCCATCATCGCCGCGCCGCCGGACGGGATCAGCGTGGTCTGCACGTTTTCCTGGTACTTGGTGCCGCCCTCGTACCAGACCTTGTCGAAGATCTCGCCGATCACGTGGAAACTCGACACCAGGTTGGGGCCGCCGTTGCCGACGTACAGGCGCACGTTCTCGCCGGTGTTGGCGGTCAGCACCTTGTCGCCGGTCAGCGAGCCTTCCGAGCCATTGAACAGCACATAGGTCGGGTTCTCGTCGATCGCCTTCTCCATGTCGAAGCCCTGCAGGCCCTTCTCGCGGTACTTGCCCGTCGTGTAGAAGTCGCCCTGCATCACGTAGTACTCCTTGTCGACCGGCGGCAGGCCCTCCGGCGGCTCGACCAGGATCAGCCCGTACATGCCGTTGGCCACGTGCATGCCGACCGGCGCGGTGGCGCAGTGGTAGACGTACAGGCCGGCGTTGAGCGCCTTGAAGCTGAAGCGGGTGACGTGGCCGGGGGCGGTGAAGCTCGACGTCGCGCCGCCGCCGGGGCCGGTGACGCCGTGCAGGTCGATGTTGTGGGGCATCTTGCTGTCGGGCATGTTGCGCAGGTGGAACTCCACGGTGTCGCCCTGGCGCACGCGGATGAAGCTGCCCGGCACGGTGCCGCCGAAGGTCCAGAACGTGTAGTCCACGCCCTCGGAAATCGGCATGACCTTCTCGATGACCTCCAGCTCGACCACGACCTTGGCCGGGTAGTCGCGGCCGGTCGGCGGCGGCACGTGCGGCGGGCTGGTCAGCACCGCCTCGACGGGCTTTCCGCGCGGCGGACCGAAGTCGCCCTTGCGCGAACCGCCGGTCCCGCCCTCGTCGGCGCCGGCGGTCGGCCTGGACGTGTCCGGCGGTGCGTCGCCGCCATCGCAGGCGGCCAGCGCCAGCGCAAAGACCGCGGCGAACACGATGCGGGTAATGGGCTTCATGTGGGATCCCCTCGATGGTTGGGCGTTGCGGGACTGCCGCCTGGGCAAAAGCATGACGGTTTCCGTTCAGCTTGTGTTGACCCGGATCAACCCGGTGCGAAGGCCTGTCCAGTTGGCAGGGAGGACCGGCGGATCCGGACGCGCTGGACGCTGGCGCCGGCTTGATCCAGATCAGCGCGGTCACTGCGTGGCAGGAGTCTGCTGTATCTGCGGGGACAACCCCGGATAGCGGGAGAGCGACATGAGCGACTTCGAGGTGGGCGACCTGGGCGAGTTCGAACTGGCCCTGGGTGGCAGCGTGATCGAGATGATATTTGCCGCCGGCCTTTCCGCACGCGTGGCGCGCAACGACCCCGTGGCCGTCGCGCGGGAGCAGGCCATCGACAATGCGCTGGAGGACAGCTTCCCGGCCAGCGATCCACCCGCCTGGACCCTGGGGCGACCCGGCCGGTGAGTGCGGCGGCGCGACTCGCGCTGGCCGAAGTGCGCCGCGCGATCGATGTCGTCGACGACGCCTCGCTGCTGTTGCTGGCCGTGCGCGGTCGGCTTGCCGTGGCGGCCGGTCGATGCAAGCGCGCGCAGCGTCGGCCGGTGCATGACCTCCAGCGCGAGGCCCGGGTGCACGTACGCGCGCAGCGGCTGGCTGCCCGTGTCGGCGTGCCGGCCGACACCGCCCGCGCAGCGATCACGCTCGCCATTGACGATGCCCGGAGCCGGCAACGTCGCGCGGATGACCTGGGTCAAGGCCGTGACCGGTCGTCGGCGCGCACCATGCCCGCCATCATGCCCAACCCTTCCGACACTCCATCCGCAGCGCCGGGCGCAGCGCCCGCACGCTGGCTGCTGCGTTTGCTGCCACCTCCGCGCCGGCTCGCACCGGCCCTGCGCGCGCTGCCGGCCGCGTCGCGGCACCGCATCATCGAACGTGCCTGCAGCAAGGTGCTGGCGCCATCACTGGCCAGCGGCGACCTCGACTTCATGCAGGGCCGACGGCTCGGCATCGAGGTGACCGACCTCGGCCTGCGCTGGACGGCCGAACGCGATGGCGACCGCCTGCGTGTCGGCGACGACCCCGCCGAAGCCAGCGTGCGCGGCACCGCGACCGACCTGCTGCTGCTTGCCGCGCGGCTGGAGGATGCGGACACCCTGTTCTTCCAGCGCCGGCTGGTGCTGACCGGCGACGTCGAGCTCGGCCTGACCGTGCGCAACCTGCTTGAACGGCTGCCGTGGGAGTCGGTGCCGCTGGGCGTGCGGATCGGGCTGAACCGTGGCGCGCGGCTGGCCCGCGCGGCGCGCGAGGCACATCGCGAGGGTGCCGGCCGCCGGGGATTCGATCGCGGCTGACGCCGACCTGCAAGAACAACGGGATTCCAACCTGATGACAATCGACACCTTTGCCGCGCCGCGCTGGCGCGACGGGCTCGAGGACGAGTACGCCGTCCTCCGCCAGACCCTCGACCAGCTGATTCCCTGCCTGGAAGTGCCGCTGCACCTGCCGTGGATCGACGCGATCAACGCGCTCAAGAAGCGGCGTGGCGCGGTGATCATGGCGCACAGCTACCAGTCGCCGGAGATCTTCCACGGCGTGGCCGACATCACCGGTGATTCGCTGGCACTTGCCCAGGCCGCGGCCGACTGCGACAGCGACCTGATCGTGCTGTGCGGCGTCCACTTCATGGCCGAGAGCGCGAAGATCCTGGCGCCGGAAAAAACCGTGCTGAGCCCCGACCTGGAAGCCGGCTGCTCGCTGGCCTCCTCGATCAACGCCGCCGACGTGCGTGCGCTGCGGCGCAGGCACCCCGGCGTGCCGGTGGTCAGCTACGCCAACACCTCGGCCGAGGTGAAGGCCGAGTCCGACGCGTGCTGCACGTCGGCCAACGCGGTGCAGGTGGTCGAGGCGATCGCCGCCGAGTCTGGCGCGGGCAAGGTGATCTTCCTGCCAGACCGCTACCTCGGCAGCTGGGTCGCGCAACAGACCGATGTCGAGCTGGTGCTGTGGAACGGCACCTGCGAGGTCCATGAGACGTTCACCGCGCAGCAGGTGCGGCACACCCGCGAGCAGTTCGACGCCAGGGTGGTGGCGCATCCGGAGTGCTCGCCGGAGGTGCTGGCGGAGGCGGACTTCGTCGGTTCCACCAGCGCGATGGGGCGCTGGCTGGCGAAGGAGAAGCCGGCGCGGGTGGCGATGATCACCGAGTGCTCGATGGCGGACAACCTGCGCAACCAGTTCCCCGACGTGCAGTTCATCAAGCCCTGCAACCTGTGCCCGCACATGAAGCGGATCACCCTGCCCAACATCCACGCCTGTTTGCGCGACCTTCGCCACGAGGTGCTCGTCGCACCGGAGGTGCGCGTGCGTGCGCGTGCCGCGCTTGACCGGATGCTGGCGATCGGCCGTCGCGAGCGCGTTTGATGACCCATGCGGCGCCGCTGGTAGTGGTCGGTGGTGGCATCGCCGGGCTGTGCACCGCGCTCGCCACCGCGCCGCGACCGGTGCTGTTGCTGGGGCGCGGCGAACGCAGCGAGGACACCGCCAGCACGATGGCGCAGGGCGGCATCGCCGCGGCGCTGGGCCCGGCCGACAGCATCGGCGCGCATGTCGCCGATACCCTGCTCGCCGGTGCCTTCCGCAACGACGGCGCGCTGGTGCGCGCGCTGGCCGCGGCGGCGCCCGCGGCGATCGAGTGGTTGCGCGGCCATGGGGTCGACTTCGATCGCGACGGTGACGGCGGTTCGCTGCAACTGGGACGCGAGGGCGGTCACCAGTTCGCGCGCATCGTCCATGCCGGCGGCGATGCGACCGGTGCGCGGGTGGTCGCGGCGTTGTCGCATGCGGTCGCGACAGCGCCGCACGTGCGCTGGCGCGGCGGCATCGATGTCGACGGGCTGCTGGTGCGCGGCGGCGCGGTCGTCGGGGTGCGGCTTGGCGGTGCCGGCGCGGGTGAGGTGGTGGTGACCGACGCGGTGGTATTCGCCACCGGCGGCATCGGCGCGCTGTTCGCGCGCACCACCAACCCGGCCGGCGCCGACGGTTCGGGGCTGGCGCTGGCACTGGCGGCCGGCGCACGGTCGCGCGACCTCGAGTTCGTGCAGTTCCATCCCACCGCGCTCGACCTGCCGACGCATTCGCTGCCACTGCTGACCGAAGCGCTGCGTGGCCGCGGGGCGCGGCTGGTGGACGCGGACGGCCGTCCGCTGATGGCCGGGCTGCATCCGCAGGGCGACCTCGCGCCGCGCGATGTCGTCGCGCGCCGGGTCTGGCAGGCCGGCTGCAACGGCGGTGCGTGGCTGGATTCGACCGGGCTGGGGATCGACTGGCAGCGCGAGTTCCCGACCGCGCTGGCGGCCTGCACGGCGCATGGCATCGACCCCGCGGCGGTTCTGGTGCCGGTCACCGCGGCGGCGCACTTCCACATGGGCGGGCTTGCCACCGACGCCGCCGGCAACACCTCGCTGCCAGGCCTGTACGCGGTCGGCGAGGTCGCCTGCAACGGTGTCCACGGCGCCAACCGGCTGGCCAGCAACTCGCTGCTGGAGGGCGTGGTGTCCGGGCGCCGGCTGGGGGCGCGGTTGGCCCGGTCCGCGTGCGCGTTCCGCCGGGGAGGTGGAACCGTGCTGGTCGAGCGGGGGCGGGGACTGTCCGGCGCTGGCCTCGGCGCCGTGCATGACCTGCTGTGGCGCGCGGTCGGGCCGGTGCGCAGTGGTCATGGCCTGCGGTCCGCGCTGGCTGCCGTCACGCCGCTGGCGGAGGCGGGTTGGCAGGGCCGGCTGGCGCGGGATCTGATGGAAGCCGCCGCCCGTCGCCGGATCAGCGTCGGCGCGCACTGGCGCGACGATGCAGTCCCCAAGGCTCAACTGGAATCCGGTGTCGCGTAGTCCATTCGTATGCGTACGGATGGGGGCGTTGACGCGCGTCAACGCAAGTTTCCCGGCAAACCGGCAGAATCGGGTTTTGCGAAACTGCGGACTGCCTGTGCCTGACCAGATGAATCGACCCTCTTCCTTCGACCGTGACCAGTTGCTGGCCTGCGCCCGCGGCGAGATGTTCGGCCCGGGCAACGCACGCCTGCCGGCGCCGCCGATGCTGATGTTCGACCGCATCACCGAGATCTCCACCGAAGGCGGCAAGTACGGCAAGGGTGTGATCCGTGCCGAAATGGATATCCGTCCCGACCTGTGGTTCTTCGAGTGCCACTTCGAAGGCGACCCGGTGATGCCCGGCTGCCTCGGCGTCGACGCGATGTGGCAACTGTGCGGGTTCTACCTGCCGTGGCTGGGCGAGCCGGGTCGTGGCCGCGCGCTCGGCGTGGGCCAGGTCAAGTTCAGCGGCCAGGTGTTGCCGGACGCCAAGGTGGTGTCCTACGAGATCGACATCCGCCGAGTAATGCGCGGCAAGCTGGCGCTGGTGATCGGCGACGGCCGCACGCTGGTCGACGGTCGCGAGATCTACACGGCCTCCGACCTTAGAGTGGGCTTGTTCACCTCGACGGAGGGCTTCTGAACATGGCCGCCACCAATACTGCGGGTTCCGGCTCGCGCCGCGTCGTCGTTACCGGCATGGGCCTGGTGTCGTGCATCGGCAATGCCGCGGCGAGCGTCACCGACTCGCTGCGCGCGCTGAAGTCGG
>Ga0307413_10000872_pt1 | contig 10665 bp, 13 predicted proteins | sample DK1Ometagenome_3_FD_203714 | JGI IMG/M metagenome (GOLD analysis project Ga0307413, IMG submission 203714) | Maize rhizosphere microbial communities from greenhouse at UC Davis, California, United States - DK15-O-2 | ecosystem: Host-associated > Plants > Roots > Rhizosphere > Soil | place: USA... | reverse complement strand
CTTTATTGAAAATACGTTTTTACCGCTGAGATAATGGTTTATAGGTATCTGGCTTCCTACAAGAAGCTACCTTAATGCTAGGACCACTTGTGTGCTCCGTATGCAGGAGCGAGGTCGTGGTAACGGATCATGAATGTGGCGAAGTTATTTGCAGTCGTTGCGGTGTAGTAGTTGATAGGCTAGAAAGTTCTGCCGTACAAGAATGGAGAGCCTATAGCGTCGATGACTTCTACCGCAAGTGCCACATTGGCGGCGCGACTTCACTCGCACGATATAACAAAGGACTGCTTACAACGATAGGAAGCAGCAGAGACTCAAAGGAAAAGGGTCTTAACTTTGACAGAATAAGGGTCTGGGACTTTAGAATACAAGCAGCAAATGATAGAAGCCTGAAGCAGGCACTGCCTGCCCTTGAGCACTTGAAGGAAAGCTTGGGATTGCCCGACACAATAATAGAAAAATCAGCTTATTTTTACAGAAAAGCCGCCAGGATTAACCTAATAAAAGGCAGGACGGTATCTTCCGTCCTTGCTGCTTCAGTATACCTCGCCTGCCGCGAATTAGAGACGCCAAGGACCCTCAACGAAGTATCATCTGCAAGCGACGTCCCACGAAAGAAAATTTCACGTGACTACAGGCTCCTTGTTCACACCTTTGATCCCAAGATTCCTGCAATAGACCACATAAGGTGCATAACACGGATTGCAAATAAGGTAGGCCTCAGCGAAAAGACCAAGAGGATGGCAGTAAAGATCATGCGCCAAGTTATTGCAATGCAAGTATCTGCAGGCAAGGGCCCGATGGGAATTGCAGCGACAGTGCTCTACATTGCTTGCCTCCAAGCAGGGGAAATCAAGACGCAAAAGGAGCTTTCGGTTGCAGCGGGCGTCACAGAAGTGACTATCAGGAATCGCTACAGTGAACTAAAGAAATATCTACAGGACTTTGCAAAATCCTCTTCCGTAGCGATAGCAATATTCATGTTCGTCTTCCAGTCACCGGCCTTGCTTAGTTGTACGATATATCCAGCTGCACTTCTGCTCTCTTGAGCTTTTCCAATCATTTCAGAAGCAATAAAAACACAGCACTGTCCATCGACCTTATAGCAACGGGTTCTCAACTAACGATGAACTGTGGCATAGCAAGCCTAGTCATTGTAATTTCCTTCTGCATAACATAGGGGCTCACACTATGCTTTAGAAAACTAAAATCAAAAATTCATCTTCTCTAGCAGGCGACAGTACTGCAGCCAGCAGCTCTTACTCGGACCTCTAGGTTGAAGCTAGATAGAATTTCTTTGCATCTTGTCCGGATGGTGATCTCTGTGACTTGTGAAAAATTGGCAATGTCTGTAAGGTACATGCGATAGCCGCAAAGACACGCGGATATATACAAGTATGCTGAAGCAATTCCGACGGGATCTTTACCAGACAGCAGTATATTGTCCTCGGTCTGGCGGGCAATTTCCAACGCCAGTTTTTGTATTCGCCAATCAATTCTAGCCCTGTTTGAAATCTTGGCAATGTATTTGTCTAAAGGTATAACATGGTCAAATGTACCGCTTATGCTCTTCATCATATCCGATTCTATAGCATTTGTCATGCACATTGCCATCCTCTTGTAACACCGAAATGCTATTCTCAGAGATGACCTTTTGTTGCTGCAAAAATCCGTGGAATCAACGATCTCTTCGAGTCCTCTTGCAATACATGACTGCTTGCATGCAAGGTACACCGATGCGATAGCATTGCCATTGACTGACATGCCCTTACTATTGTTTTTAGACGAATAGCTCCTGTATATCTTAGCCGCAGTCTCTGATAGAGACCTTGGAAGCAGCAACTTTGAACATATTTTGTCAATAACCGAGAGCACCCTTGCGATCCTCCTTTCCTCTGAGGACGCCTTTAGTCGAGCGTGCAGCTTACGTACACACGCAATACGTTCGGCATTGGCGAAATTGATAGGTTTGCCATTATAGTCCTTATCTGATATGCTGATTTCTGTCTGCAGTCCATAGTTCATCAGTAGAGAGCTTGTTTGGCCGCTGCCACGCAAGTTTTTCAGCCTCTCATCCGAGTTGTTTGAATGAGTTTCATGTCCGCAGTAATCGATCTTCTCGAGCACGACGTAGCCGCAGGATTGGCATATGTATTCACCATGATACACGTCGAAAATAAGATGTGAACGGCATTCTGGGCAGGACGGTTTGATATCCTTGTCATTTTTTATACCCTTCGCAAAGAGAGTGACCTCTGTTTCCATTCTTATGGCCACCACCGTTTGCATCTCTTGGCATCTAAGATTACCCAACTGAATCCTAAATCCTCCGGCGTGCTCTGCTCAATGAGTATACTTCTAAGTGAATCTGCTGGAAATTTCGTGAAAATCATTTCATTGTAGAAATATAGGGTATATAACTTATACTTCAATGTTTCATAAATTTAACCTAGGTCTAAATTATCATTAATTTCTGATCAGATCAGAAAAATGTTATAGATAAGTGCACAGGAAAAATCCATGTTTTCATAGTGCAGCCAGTTGGATATCTAGGGCTAGAGAAAAATTGACCATCAAAGTTATTAACACCGTGCAAGTTCCACAACGATGAATCGCATACTAGCGATAAGTTCCCGGGGCGTAGAAAATGTCTAGAACGCTAGCTATCCTTATTTTCTGGGCACTGGGCTTTACAATAGGTTCAGCAGGGTATCTAATGGTGCCAAACGCAGTGTCGTGGCTAGGCAGCATACTTCCTGAAATCGTAGTGAACCAAGCCATACTGGGATCTATTTTAGCCGGCATAGTCGGCTCAGCAGTAAGCACATTTACTGTCGTGACTTGGGCAAATAGAGCTCCATAATTTTTTATTTTTATATATCTTCCCCTAATTTGCTGGGACAATATTTTTCCGAATGCACCATATGTCATGTATGATAGACACAGTTGTCTTGGCTATTTGTCACTCGACCTTTTCAGTAGTTCCAAATAGATACAAAACTGACTTGGCATACGATATTGGTTTTATGCTGACTTCTGTTTCTTCAGGCGGAATAGGAGGATTCTTGATCGGATATGCAGTGAAAAAGGGGATAAAAATCATAATTGGTATAGCCGGCCTTCTTTTGGGAGGTTTGGCATATCTAAATTACAAGGGATTGGTAAGCGTTGACTGGGAGAAGATCGCGTCTGTGTCAAACCAGGCTATTACAGAATTTTCTTTAGACAGCGCGAGCTATGCATCTTCCGTAATGGATAGCCAAGTAATGCCGACGATGGTGAACTTTGGAGTTCCACTGACTGGCAGTTTTGCTGCAGGCTTTATCCTGGGCTGCCTGAAGGGGTAGTAGGTATGCTGCCTGGCTTTGTGATAAGATCAGGAACAAATCCTTCAAGCTGTTTGTATAACTTTAGAAATTGCATTCCTCTTTCTGTAGTCTTGTAGACATTGCTACTTTCTTCTTTTGCTATCAATCTACTTTCGACCAATATTTGTAAGTAGAATTGGATCTGATGGTGCGAAAGGAATGCTGCATACATTATCTTGGTCTTAGACATTCTGAAGGAAGCTAAGTGTAAGATTTCTGCAATTATTGCCGTAGCGGTTCTATGCTTCATAGAAACAATTCCCAATCCAATCATTAACAAATACTAAAGGTAAGTAGTCGAAAGTATTAGACTTTATTGCTAAGATGCTTGTCAAGATGGCCAATAGTATCTGTACATCTTGTAAAGATTCCTTTAGAGTACCCGTATTAACCTATGAATGAGTTATTTGTGCATGTTTGTAAGCGTTGTATGCGACAAATGTAGTTCCATGGTGTACAAGATGAAAGCGCTGCGCTCTGTAAAGGAGATTTTGAGTCAATCGAGCAACCGCTGCACAAGTTGCGGCGCTCCTCTGAGTCTTGGGGAGTTTCTGATAAAAGCCACAAAAACTTGAGGTAGGATCATATATATTGGCGAAGGTTCAGTCCATTTTTTTTATTGTTTTGAAACCCAAATTAGCTCTGTCCAACCTTTAGAAGATAAAAAAGGGTCGAGCTATTGAGGACATCTTAGACCTCTTGGTTCATTTTATGATCGTCGTCTTGACTGATAGGCACCATTCATGTTTGTTGTCTTCGACCAGCAGAGCTTTGTTTCGGCCCTCTACTATATTTTTTTATTGTAGATAACCATACGAGAGTAAGAGGTCGCTATCTCGAACCCATCCGCTGCCAATATCTGTCCTATAGAACATGTTTGGTATCATGATGTTGGCTACTCTCTGGTACGCCTGCTTGCTTGCTTCCGCAGTGGTAGTTCCAGAACCAGTTACTACAAGTGAATAGCCTGACCTGCCGGCGACGTGCCAGTCGTTGCCTTCTCTCTTCACCTCTCCAAGGTGGATGCCGTCAAGGTTCTGACTTTTAAAAAGTATAGTAGCTTCTTCTGAGAATTTTCGGAACGTTCTATCATCATTGAACGGAAATGGTGGGACAGCTATGACAACCCCAACCTGAAATCCGCTTTTTGTCTTTAATTCCGCTATTTCTCCGGATGAAATAGAATGTAGGAACTTGCCCCACTTGCTGGTTACCCCTTCCATATGGATAGATAGTGTCGGATATCCAAAGCGGGATGTGAACTCTAGCGGATATATGCCACTTCCGTTTGCCATGCAGTTGACATCGATATATCCCACATAGCCTGAGCCGGCAAGGTTTTGTTTTATTTTTTCAAGTGTCAGTTCAAAAGCCCTGCTTTTCTGTATCCAAAGCATTAGAGTACCCATCTCGCCCGTGCTGGGGCCAATGTTTCCAGGGAACAATCGCTTGTGCTCAAAGTTGATGTTCACGGGCCGGATGAATTCGTTTCCATTAAAGAATCCGCCTACAGCCACCTCGACACCAGAGGAGTACTGCTGCAATTGAAATGCCTTTATCTTATTTGACCAATTCTTTTTATAATGCGCAAGGACATTGATCACGTCATTGCCGTCAGCCTCTTGACCGACAAACAGCAGCTCTTTTTCGCTCTGCGCTTTCCCGCTGGGCTTTATAACGTATCTACCACAGTTTTCATGTACAAATCGTACGGCGTCGTCAAAATCTGAAAAATTCCAGCTAGGTAGGACCGAGACGCCAGCCTTTGCAAGCTCCTGCTGGCCGAATTCTCTTTCATTTTCAAGCTTGTCTGTGTATAAGCTTCCTCCGATTACCTTCTTGCCCTCAGCTCTCAGTTTCTCCGCTATCTTGCCGAATCCAATATCGTCAAACACAATTACATCTGCCCAGTCTGTCTGGTCCTCCCATGAATCTACCTTATCTACAAAGCCGTCGCCGACGTCTCTTTCTGTCACACTGTGAACATAGAACCTGACATCGTTGCCCTCTTGCCGTATGGCATAGGCAAGATCAACACTTAAAGCTTCAGGAGATACAAAGAGGAATTTCAATTCCATTATAGAAAGGAGTAGGAATTTTAAAGACTATCGGTTCAGCAATTACTGAATAACCTAACAAAACTTCTTTTTCCAAGCATGAAGAAGCTTAGTCCTTTTTACTTAGAAATCTACCACCATCCGGATCAAATGTTCGTTATCGACAAAAATTATTGTGGACCTAGTCATTCAAAGAAGAAAGGCATTTGCGCATAGCGCGTCGGATATGGGCGCAAAAGTAGATCCGAGTCTCAGTGCCACAAAAAATGTAATTGCCCTGGTGTGCTCATTAGCTTAAGATGAGCATTCCAACCTATTACAAGGATGATAATTGATGGTAGGGCGATTAGCTAAAGCCATGGCTGGACAACGATCTTTAATTGCAAACCTGCAAAAACATTTTTAGGGTGTAGAGCTAACAATAGGTGTTGGATCAGAATACGAAAAGATTTCTTAAAGTGCAACTGATGTGGATAGCAATCTCTATTGCTATCAGCCTTGCTCTTGCTTTTATCCTTCCGTTCCCATTTGATATTATTGCCATAATAGCGGTCTTCCTTAGCATTAACTACTTCATTAGGCAGAAACAGATGAAAAAAATGGGCCTTAACGCATGGAGCTTTTTTGGATCGGCTCCTGGGCCAGGAAAGCAAAATGTCAACTATTATTGCATAAACTGCGGAACGAAGCATAACCAGGCAGCATGCCCCAATTGTGGTTCTAAATTAAAAAAGGCTGCATTTTAGTTCTAGGAGAATAAAGGCATATACTTGAAGGTCTTTGAATTCAAGATATCATGCTGAACCTCAATAAGCATATGCTCCGTCTGCAGGTCTGCATTGATTGCACAAAGTTCTTGTCTTATTACTCTCAGTTTTTGTGGGTCTTACTTCAACATTTGTCAATCCGCACTGCTCACACTGTCCTATCATTTGCAGTGAACACAAAGCATTCTATAAGCCATAAATCTTTGTATATGCCTTTGAGCATCTAATCGGTTTCCTATAACAGCTAAAGACTACAGGAAATATTCAAAGTCTATTTATCATATAGCTCGAGTCAACCAATTTAGAGATAGTAACTATATAAAGCAACAACTTTTCTCTCACGCAAAATCATGTCCAAAGATTTGATAATAATAACATTATATTAGTTTCGAGTAGTTAATGCCAGGGCAAAAAGATTATGTCCGCGCCGCCAAATGATCGTTTGTCACATGAGAATCAAAATAGAAGGCCCAGCAATGCCAAGCAAAATCTGGATGACAGTTCATCACAGATACTTGAGCATGGAGATATTTTCTTCTTTATCGACCCAAGGTAGGAACAAGGGGTGGTAGGTTCACGAATGGAGAACATGTAGCCTGCCTTGCAGCAGTTTGCTAATACGTTCCTTATTGCGCTCCTGATTTGAAACAATAAATATCCGCATAGATTGCACCAAAATAATGAAGATGCTTAGCATCGACGAGCAGACGTACAGGAGGTTAGCATCGATTATGAATGACATGATGCATACAGAAAAGCGCAACATTAGCTACGAGGATGTAATAAACGAATTAATAGATGTGTACCAGGAACGTCTGGCGTTAAGCGGAGAAAATGCCGGGGGTTAGGGAAACTTAAATTGCGGAGGCGCACATATGGCTCATAGCTGAAATCATGCCAGCAGTATTGAAATCTCCTGAATGCAGAAATTTCTCCCCTGCAGTGCAGGCCAATGCAGTTCAACAGGTAATATTCTTCTTGTCAATGTACAAATCACTTATCATGTCGTACAGGATGCACATGTTTGCTGTGCCTGTACTAGCACTTGTTGTCATTTTGTCGTTTAATACAGGTGCATATTCTGCTGATGACTCGGTAAAAATAATTGCCCAATCATCGTTTGTCGATGCTGAGGGTAAACTGAACATCGTAGGCACAGTAAGGAACACTGGCACCTTACCAGTTCAGGCGATGGTAGGGTTAGAGGTACAGGATGAAAGCGGGATTAGGATCGAGCAGCAGCCGACATATGGCCGCATCATGTGGCCATTGAACGATTCGCCTTTCAAATTTGTAATAGACTCCGGAATCGCAGGCCATCCCTTTATAGCGGATGTCAAGGAAATTGAAGGACCACACATCACCGATACGATCATACTTAACTACACTAGCATGGCCGCTGGAGAAGAAAGGGCCTTTGTTGGAACAGTCAAGAACAATGCTCCTTTTGACATTTACAATGTAAGCGTCTTTGCCTCGGCGCGCAGCGAGAATGCGACCCAGCTTGACAGTGTAAGAAGCAATGTGATCCCTGTTCTGAAGGCAAGCGAGGAGCAACCATTTATTGCCATTACTGATGCAGCAGTCAAATCAGGGGTATACTATTATAGCTGCGCAGGCCTTGACTTGGACGCGCCCATAACAACGATAGACGCTGGTGGCGGCAAGTTTATTGCTTATGATCTAAATGCAGCCGCCCAGGTAAGCAAGATCCGGTATGAAAATGAAACGGATAGCATAGCCTTCGGAATAAGGCCTTATAGTCCCACAGGTGGACCCATAAGCTTGATGATACCACAAGCCTCGCAGGATCAAAGTGTGACAGTGACGTTAGATGGCAAGTTGCATGAATCCTCGATAAGAGATGACGGCAAGACAGTCTATATCGAATTTTTTGTTCCACAGGGCGAGCACCAGGTGCAAATCCATAGAGTCACAAGTATGCCTGAGATGTCATTTGCCATGCTAGGGCTGGCAGCGGTCACAGCTGGCGTGCTAGTTGCAGCAAGGCTCAGGGCAGCATTTAAAATCCGCTAGGCACTCAAACATCATCTCGTGCATGTCACTATAATAGAGAAATCATCAGGCGGTTTGAAGCTGAGCGTTTACAGCGAAAACCTTGCACTGGTAGAATCTGACTTTTTTAACGATTTCTATACTTTGAATTTCCATCTGCAAGCTCTAGCAAGAAAGCATGGCATCGAAAAGAGCCTGCTGGTTATACATGATAAGGACAAAAATGCCGTGGACCTTTCGCTAGCGCACGACGAGAATTCATTCTTTGTCAGCTAGTCTGTAGTTTCTCCGGGCGATTGCAACCTTCATTGCGGAGTGGCATGCTGGACATTCCGCCCAATTCCGGCCCCCAAAGTACTGCCATTCAAAGCCACATTTTCTATAGGTGCATCTTAGCCACTTACCCACAGGTGTCTTGGGCCAATTGTCCTGCAGCGGTTTTCGCGCTCGGCGTGCAGACCTTGGCTTTCCCTTAGATCCCAAATAGGGCAAACAATTGCCTATTAGTTTATCTCAGTTAAAGATATTATGATCATCGTGCTACGCCACTATCTAGAGACCATATTCGCCACAGAATTGACGTAAGGCGCACGACGACCCTCACGTCCATATAGAAAACTACTCTAGTCCTAAAATGATACTCTGGTGTTGATAATTCTCCATAAGGGACAATGGGCAAATCCTTCAACGAAATGGGAAAAATAACACCAGTAGGGAGGAAATAAATCGTCTCTCACGAGATTCTTTTTTAGCCACAAAGCTTTTCTACATACAATCTTACGATTATTGCATTGGCTAAACGTCAGTTTACAATAGATACAGGAAAAGAGCAGATACTCGTCCAAGGTCAAGTGCATAGAAACGTGGCAGTTAAATATCTAATGAAGAGGCGCAGGTCGCTTTTAATGACAAAGAACTCTGAAAAAGTAGAAAGGCTATGGGAAGATCTACCAAAAAAGATCAAGATAATAGGTAAGCAAGTCACCAAGGACTATAGAGTAAAGTGGGAGCGGCTTGGAAGCGAAGAATTTGAAGGCTCACGTTTTGCCTTCACATTAGAAGATCAAGGTGCGTCATCTGTTAACAATGGTTCCATTTCTAATGACTCTTAAATTACTCAGATTTGTGTCTTAGCTCTTTGTTGTAAAGAGAGAGACTTTTTGAAGCTATGTTGAACATTTGCATATCATCTCGTAGTCAACAAGCCCTTTCTTCATTAGAATTTGAAATTTGAAATATGCTGGCTTGGCGGTATGTATGAAGATAAGCCATCCCACGGCACCTTGATAGTTAAGTTTCCCAAGACTTTTAAGATGAACTGTTAAGAATCTAAGTTGTTCATCATCATCATCATATCTGTTCGGATCTGCATACCCGCAAGGCTCAGTCACACACACACACACACAATAAAGATCCCTTGATGGCATCGGAAAAGACAATCATCTTGAGTTACGATTGCATACTAGTCTTTTGCTCCGCCCGACAGCCAAAGAACAGGTTAGGCGCGAAAGGACCGATACAATAAAAACTTATATCAAAACTACCTGCAAGAAGATTAATTATTGCCCACAGGGTTCATCCAGAAAAAAAAGGGATAAGAGTGCTTGGCATAGCTGAGAGTTTCAAAAAATCCAGCAAGAAATCCACCCTAGCTGGTGTGGTTATGCGACGAGATCTCATAATAGACGGTATGGCATACGGAACCGCCACAATAGAGGGCGATGATGCAACCAACAGCATAATTTCGATGCACAGGTTACTTGCAAGAGATGACATCAACTGCATTCTACTTGATGGCCTTGTGATCAGCATGTACAACATCATAGATGGCGAGCAGGTTGCTGGAGAAACAGGTCTCCCTGTGATTGCAATAACGTTTGAAAATTCAAAAGGACTTGAGGATAGCATCAGACATCACTTTGACGATTGGCAGAATAAGCTTGTACGGTACCAAAACCTCGGAAGGCGCGAGCAAGTGACACTCAAGACAGGAAAGAATCTTTTCATCCGGTGTTGGGGAGTAAATCAGAGGAGAGCGGTCGCAATGCTAAATTCTTTTACTCTACAGGGCTCCATCCCAGAGCCGATTAGGGTGGCCAAGCTTGCCGCACGTTCACATGCCAATGCTTTAAATTATGAGCAGAAAAAGAACTAGCAGCTGTGGTGGGGTGGCAGAGCGGCTATGCGTTCGCCTGCAGTTCACACCAGCAGTTAGCGGATTTATAGGGGTTCGAATCCCCTCCCCACCTCTCAACAAATGTCAAAGAAGTTTTCATGCCATTTGAAGTGGGTAGATCAAATTGATTCTATCTCTACAATGATCAAGCTTACAGCCGGACTTTTTGAACATTATCTCGACTTCGGAGTGAACAATAATACTCTGCTTTTGCGTCGCCGGGTAGCTCAAGGTAGGAACTCAACTACTAAATCACACCAACAGACTTTGCAAGTTCTAAC
>Ga0307413_10000871_pt1 | contig 10665 bp, 9 predicted proteins | sample DK1Ometagenome_3_FD_203714 | JGI IMG/M metagenome (GOLD analysis project Ga0307413, IMG submission 203714) | Maize rhizosphere microbial communities from greenhouse at UC Davis, California, United States - DK15-O-2 | ecosystem: Host-associated > Plants > Roots > Rhizosphere > Soil | place: USA... | reverse complement strand
TCGGCGGCGCCCTCACCCGGCGCGAGCACCGGCGTGAACCGGCCGTTGCGCATCGCGCTTCGAAGCTTGCGCTCGATCGGCTCGGCGACGACGGTGACCGCGAGCGCGCGCTCGAGCAATCCCACCGGTTCCGCGGCGTCGCCGATGAACATGCCCGACGTGAGCCGGTCGCGCGGCGCACCGGGCTCGATCAAGAGCCGCGCAACGTGCTGGCCGAGGCGATCCGACGGCACCGCGTGCGGCCGGCCGAGCGGGAACACGACAAGCCGCATCAGCGCGGCGATCGCGCGGTTCGGAAAGTTGACGATCACGCCGTCGATCGCCTCCTGCGCCTTGAACAGCGCGTCGCGAACGGCCCAGTGCACGAACGGCAGATCGGCGACCGGCCGGCCGTCCTGCTCGAAGCGCCACAGCGTCGCCGACGCGAGGTAGAGCAGCGACAGCACGTCGCCCAGGCGCCCCGAGAGCTTTTCCTTGCGCTTCAGCGCGCCGCCGAGCGTTGCCATCGCCAGGTCGGCGATGAACGCGAATCCGGCCGCCGTGCGCGCGAGCTGCCGGTAATGGCAGGCAGTCTGGCGCGCCACGTTGCGCGGTGCACGCACGAACCGGGCTCCGGTCGCCGCCGTCACGAGCGCCCGCAGCGCATTGCCGGCCGCGAAGCGCACGTGACCGGCGAGCGCCGCGTCGAATTCGCGCAGCGCTTTCGCCTGGTCGGGCTCCTGCGTCGCGGCCATCTCGCGCAGCACATACGGGTGGCAGCGGATCGCGCCCTGGCCGAACACGATCAGGCTGCGCGTCAGGATGTTGGCGCCTTCGACGGTGATCGACACCGGCATCTGCATGTATGCGGCCCCGAGGACATTCGACGGACCCATGCAGATACCCTTGCCGCCGACGATGTCCATCGCGTCGTTGATGATCTCGCGATTGCGCTCGGTGATGTGCAGCTTCGCGATTCCGGACAGCACGGCCGGCTTCTCGCCGCGATCGACGATCGATGCGGTCAGCATCCGCGCGGCGTCCATCAGGTACAGGTTGCCGCCCATGCGCGTCAGCGCTTCCTCGATGCCTTCGAACCGGCCGATCGGCGTGCGGAATTGCGTGCGAACGCGCGCGTACGCGCCGGTCGTGCGCACGGTAAGCTTCGCCATGCCGGTGTTCGATGACGGCAGCGAGATACCGCGCCCGGCCGCGAGGCATTCCATCAGCATCCGCCAGCCCTTGCCGAGCATCGGTGCGCCGCCGATCACCCAGTCCATGGGGATGAAGACGTCGCGGCCGGAATTCGGGCCGTTCTGGAACACCGCGTTGAGCGGCATGTGACGGCGGCCGATCTCGACGCCCGGATGCGACGTCGGAATCAGCGCGCACGTGATGCCGAGGTCCTCGCGATCGCCGACCAGGCGATCGGGGTCGTACGCGCGGAATGCGAGGCCGAGCAGCGTGGCGACGGGGCCGAGCGTGATGTAGCGCTTGTCCCACGTCACGCGCAGGCCGAGCACGCGCTTGCCTTCGTGCTCGCCGTGGCACACGACGCCGAAGTCGGGGATCGCCGCCGCATCGGATCCGGCCTGCGGACTGGTGAGGGCGAAGCACGGAATCTCGAGGCCGCGCGCGAGCCGTGGCAGGTAGCGGCGCTTCTGCTCGTCGGTGCCGTAATGCAGCAGCAGCTCGCCCGGGCCGAGCGAGTTCGGCACGAGCACGGTCACGGCCACGGTGCCGCTGCGCGTCGACAGCTTGGTGATCACCTGCGAATGCGCGTACGCCGAGAAGCCCAGGCCGCCGTACGCCTTCGGGATGATCATGCCGAGGAAGCCATGGTCCTTGATGTGCTGCCACACGTGCGGCGGCAGGTCCTTGTGGACGTTGGTCGTCTCCCAGTCGGTGATCATCGCGCACAGCGTCTCGACTTCGTTGTCGAGAAAGTGCTGCTCCTCCGCCGTGAGCGTCGTGCGCGGGATCGACAGCAGCTCGCGCCACGCGGGGCGTCCCGAGAACAGCTCGCCGTCCCAGCCGACGGTGCCGGCCTCGAGCGCCTCGCGCTCGGTTTGCGACATCGGCGGCATCACCTTGCGGAACACGCGCAGCAGCGGCTTGCTGATCAGCACCCGGCGCAGCGGTGGCACGACGAGCGGCGCGACGACGATTGCGATCGCGATCAGCGCAACGACGAGCGTGGTCGGGATGGAGGTCATGTCGGTCTCCGTTGCGAAGGTGGCCGGCTCGGCGCGTCAGACGGTCCGGCGGCGGCGCGCGGACGGCTCGTCGTCGACGTCGCGCGTGACGCGGGAGAGATCGGGCAGCGGCGCGGTCAGCCCCGCGAGCAGGAACGGCGCGAGACGGCGCAGCAGGAGCTCGTCGTTCGTCGTTTCGTGCGGATTCAGCTCGGCGATGAGCTTCAGCGCATCCGTACCTGCGAGCGTGTACGACAGCGCGCCCATGATGAAGTGCAGCCGCCATGACAGCTCCTTGCGCGGCATGTTCGGCAATGCGCGCGCGAAGGCCGCCTTGAAGCGGGCGATCATTCCCGCGTACTGCTCCGACAGAAAGTGGCGGATGAAGGGCGCCGGGTCGGCATACGCGCGGCCGAGCAGCCGCAGGAAATTGGAGCCGCCGCGCGCCGGATCCCGCGCGAGCTTGAGCGCGGGTATCAGAAGCGCGCTCAGGATGCGATCGCAGGGCGGCGGCTTCGGCGCTGCCTCGGCCTCGAAGCGCGTGAGGAGCTCGAGCCGGCGCTGGTTCATCGGATCGAGCCGGCGCGTCAGCACGGATTGGAAGAGCTCTTCCTTGCTGCCGAAGTGATAGTTGACGGCCGCCAGGTTCACGTCGGCGGCAGCGGTGATCGCGCGCAGGCTCGTCGCTTCGTAACCGTGCTCCATGAACAGCGTCTCGGCGGCATCGAGGATGCGTGCCTTCGTTTCGGCGGGGACTGCCGTCGGCAGCGGGATCACTTTGGCTTTGGGCATCGGACGCGGGGCTCCTTCGCTGCGGCCGCTCCGCGCGGCTGGCTGCCGGCGCGTGGCGCGGACGGGTAGGATTTAAACGTTCGTTTGAAGCTTACGTTTGATCGGGACGGCGGTCAACAACTTCCGAAAAGACGCGCGCGTGCGCCGGGCCGAAGTGCTGGGACGATTTGCACTTGGCCGGGCGAGTTATCGCATTGTTCAATAAAGATGTCTTCAACCCCGGCACGCGACGGTAGGTTTTTTCTTCGATTGGCCCACGGGCCCCGGTGGCGGCAACTTTTTCATCGGATCTTCCGGCGTGACGTACGCAAACACCTGTGACAGCACATGCTCTCGCGGCGATTTCAGCGTAACCGCAGTCGTTCCCGAACCCGCCACGCTCGCGCTGCTCGGCGTCGGGATCGCGGGCATCGGCTTGTCGCGCCGTCGCGGCGCTCGAGCGCGCGCAGCGTAAGTAACTGGTGGATGGTTAGCGCGACGAATCGCGCACTCGCTTTGAAGGCGTGATGCGGCGCAGTTTCCGCTTGCCAGCGGAGGCATCGCGGCGCATGATGACGTTGGCATAGTCGCCGACGAAATCGAAGGAATCACGCCATGCTGAACATCGGCCGCAACGACCGCTGGGTGGATCTCAAGGACCCGGGCAAGACACCGGCGAAGCCGGCTCCCGGAACAGCCGCCGCTGCAACCACGCAGGCGCCGCTGCCGGGCGTATCGCCCACGCGACAGCCCGCCCCTGCCGCCGCCGACGCGCCGATCGTCCATCGCGACATGCCGCAGCGCGAGCCGTCTTCGCGCGAGCCTGCTTCACGCGAGCCGCAGCGCGAAGTGTCCGGCCGCGAAGCGACGCCTGCGCCGTCACCCGAAGAGGTCGCCGGCAGCAAGCTGTTCGTCGGCGTGAACATCAAGCTCAAGGGCGTCGAGATCTCGAACTGCGACGTGCTGGTCATCGAAGGACAGGTCGATGCCACGATCAACAGCAAGGTGATGGAGATCTCGAAGCCCGGCACGCTGACGGGCACGGCGATGATCGACGTGGCCGAGATTCACGGCGAGTTCTCGGGCGAGCTCACGGCGCGCACGAAGCTCGTCGTGCACGGTACCGGCCGCGTGACCGGAACGGTTCGCTACGGCAAGCTCGTCGTCGCGGAGGGCGGCACGCTCGACGGCGAGCTGAAGCAGATCGACGCCACATCGCCTGCGCGGCCCGAGAAGGCGCCTGCCACCGAATCGCGAGCGTCGTCCGCACAGCCCGCGCACTGAAACACGCGCGAGCGCCGTGGCCCGGATCTCGATCGCCAAGACGCATCACCTGACGCACAAGAAGGCGAAGAGCGTCGCCGCAAGGCTCGCGCGCGATCTCGGGCAGCGGTTCGACCTCGCCTCGGAATGGGACGGCGATCACGTGCATTTCGAGCGTCCCGGCCTGTCGGGCAGCATGCACGTCGGCAAGTCGCGGATCACGCTCGACGTCACGCTCGGACTGCTGTTGACGCCGCTCAAGCCCGCGATCGAGAAGGAGATCCACGCGCAGCTCGACAAGCTGACCGGAAAGAGCGTCGCCTGACGTTTCCCTGGCGTTTCTATTCGCCGAGCGGATCGGGAAACGGCGCGTCGCTACCGCCAGCGATCGCATCGTGGATCGCCGTTTCGCGCTGCCGGATCGTCGCCAGGAACTCGGTGGCGCCGCGCATCTGCGAGAACGCCGCAAATCCGCGCTCGAGGAAGTCCTGCAACGTCGCCAGGCCCGCGAGGCGAGCCGGCTTGCGCATCATCGTGAGCGCGGCACGGATCATCGACTTGCCGACCATGCGATCGAGCGCGGCGCCGATGTCGCCGGTCAGATCGATCTGGCGCAGGCGGACGTCGAAACGGCCGACGGCACGATACGCCGCGCAATAGTCGCGGACGGTAAGCGCGGACGTCGAGCGCAAGGCGTCCACCATTGCGCGATCGAGTTGCTGCGAAAGCGCAGCGAGCTCGATCGCCGTCGCCACCGTGGCGATGACATGCTCGGGCATCAGCCGTCTCATCGCGGGGACCACGCGCGCGAGGTCGGCGTCGCGCTGCGCGAAATCGCCGCCTCCGTACAGGTCGGTCTCGAAGAAGGCGATCGCGGCCGCGTATCGCGGCATGCGCTCGAGATCGGCGTACGTGAGCTTGAGGCGCCGCGCCTGCCAGTCGCCGAGCTCGGCCAGCGCACGCGCAAGCCGCGGGTCGGCCGCGCGCTCGGCGTGGTGCTGCCGCACGTGAGCGAGCGCATGCGCGAGGGCCGCTATCGCGCCGCCCGCGGTGTCGGTATCCATCGGCGGCGATGGTACACACCGCCGCGCTCCACCGTGCGCGCGCGATTTAGATTGCTTGCTCTACCGCGCGGGTACTATCGTCGCCTGATCATGGCTTCGCCGCACGCTCGGTGCCGGAGGTGCAACCCCCGGCGTCTGACGTGCAACTCATTCCTGTGAACGCTTCCCGCCGCCGCTTCGTGTTCGTCGGCCTCGCCGGTGCAGCCGTCCTTGCAGGCGCGCGCTGGCTCATGCCAAGCGCACCGACCGGCGGATCCGCGCCCGCAGGACTCACGACGGAGGCTGCCGACATCGTGCGCGCGCTCGCGCCGGCACTGCTCGATGGCGCGCTTCCCGACGACGCGGCCGAGCGCGACGATGCGATCACACGCACGGTCGCGGCCGTGGGAGCTGCCATCGAGGGGTTGCCGCCGGCGACGCGCGAGGAGCTCGCGACGCTGTTCGCGCTGCTCGCGGCGATGCCCGTGCGGATTTTCGTCGCCGGCGTGGGTGGCGCGTGGCGCGACGCCACCGTCGCCGACGCGAACGGATTCCTCGTCAGGCTGCAGAAAAGCCGCTGGTCGGTGAAGCGAAGCGCGTACGACGCACTGCATCAGCTCACGTTCGCCGCGTGGTATGCCGATCCGCGTGCATGGCCCGCGATCGGCTATCCGGGCCCGCCTGCGCTCTTGTGACGTCATGACCGCAACCGCCGAAACGAGGATCCCCGACCCTGTACGCGACGGCCTTGCGCGCGGCTGGAGCGTCGTCGACGCGACGACGCTGCGGGAAGACGTCACGCTCGAGACCGACGTCGCCATCGTCGGCACGGGCGCGGGTGGCGGGATCGCCGCAGAGATGCTCGCCGACGCGGGCCTGCGCGTGCTGCTGATCGAGGAAGGGCCGTTGCGCTCGTCGCGCGACTTCCGCATGCGCGAGTCCGATGCGTATCGCGATCTCTACCAGGAATCCGCCGCGCGCAAGACCGCCGACAAGGCGATCAACATTCTGCAGGGCCGGTGCGTCGGCGGCGGAACCACGGTCAACTGGACGAGCTCGTTTCGCACGCCAGTGACGACGCTCGCGCACTGGCAAGCAACCTACGGCCTGCGCGGATTCGACGAACCCGACCTTGCACCCTGGTTCGCGCGCGTCGAGGAGCGCCTCGGCATCGCGCCGTGGACCGTTGCGCCGAACGCCAACAACGCTTCGCTCGCGCGCGGTGCCGGCAAGCTCGGCATCGGCTGGGGCACGATCCGGCGCAATGTGCGCGACTGCTGGAATCTCGGCTACTGCGGGCTCGGATGCCCGACGAACGCCAAGCAGTCGATGCTCGTCACGACGATTCCGCATGCGCTCGATCGCGGCGCGACGCTCGTCCCGCGGGCGCGCGCTTTGCGCCTCGTGCTGCGCGGCGACGTCGTCGACAGCCTCGAATGCGCGGCGATGGACGCCTCCGGCACGGCGCCTTCGAAGCGCCGCATCCGTGTGCGTGCGCGCCTGTTCGTCGCCGCGGCCGGCGCCATCGGATCGCCCGCGCTGCTGTTGCGAAGCAACGTTCCCGACCCGTACGCGCAGATCGGTATCCGGACGTTCCTGCACCCGACCGTCGTGTCGGCGGCACTGATGCCGGAGCGCGTCGACGGCTTCGCCGGCGCGCCGCAAACCGTGTATTCGGACCATTATCTCGATTCGATGCCGATCGACGGACCGGTCGGCTTCAAGCTCGAGGCACCGCCCGTTCATCCGGTGCTCGCCGCCATCACGTTGCCGTCGCACGGCAGCACGCATGCGGCATGGATGAAACGCCTGCCGCACATGCAGGTGCTGATCGCCCTTTTGCGCGACGGCTTCCATCCCGACAGCGCGGGCGGGCGCGTGCGGCTCGCGCGTGACGGAACGCCGCTGCTCGACTACACGCTGACGCCGTATCTGTTCGAGGGCGCGCGCCGGGCGATGGTCGCGATGGCCGAATTGCAGTTCGCGGCCGGCGCGACGTCGGTGATGCCCGTGCACGACGAAGGCGACGGCTATGCGAGCCTCGGCGCCGCGCGCGCGGCGATTTCCGAGTTCGACCTGCGGCCGCGCGCGACGACCGTCGTCTCGGCGCACGTCATGGGCGGTTGCGCGATCGGTCCGGACCCCCGCCGCGCGGTCGTCGACGAGACCGGGCGCCACCACCATCTCGGCAATCTCTACGTCGTCGACGGCTCGCTGTTTCCGACGTCGATCGGCGCGAATCCGCAGCTTTCGATCTACGCGATCGCCGCGAAGCTCGCGACAGGCATCGCCGGCCGGCTTCGTACGTGAGCGCGAAGGGCCGCCCCGAGCGCGAACAAGCCCCGAAGCGCGTCAGCGCAGAGGGTAAGCCAAGCTGGCGCGCTTTAGTGTGATTGCTCTAGTCGTTTGCCGTTAGCGTGTCGGTATCGACGGCTCGCGTTGCGAGCCGCCCACTCGAGGAGAACAGCATGTCGAACACGGTTCGCTATGGCAACCCGGCCGCGGTGCTCGCGGCGCCCCGCCAGATCTGGCTTGCGACGCTCGGCGCCGCTTCGGTGACGCGCGAATGGGCGGAAAAGGAAGCGGGCGCGCTGTTCCGCGCGCTGGTCAGGGAAGGCTCGACTGCGGAAGCGCATGCGATCCGCTACATCGGAAACCGCGTCAACACGTCGGTGATGGCCGCCAACACGTTGGCACGCGAGACGCGCAAGGGCATCGATGCCTCGGTCGCGTCGCTCGCACGCGCTGCGTCGCGCCTGCGCACCCGTCTGCCTTCGGTTCGCGCGCGCATCGACGTCGACAGCGCCCCCGCGCGCAAGAGCGCGACGAAGACCGCACCGCGCGCCCGGAAGGTGCGCACCGTGCGCGCCGTCAAGTCGCGCGCGAAGAAGTAAGCGGCCGAAGCGATCCGGTTCGTCGTCGTCCCGAACACCCTTCCGCGCCGATCGGCGGAAGGGCCCGGACACGACGCCTGTCGGTCCTCGACCGTTCGGCCAGCGCCGAACCGGGTACGATGACGCCAACGATGACCGTCGCGCCGCACCGACGCGCAACCGGATCGCCGCGAAGCCGCGGCACCATCGGGCTCGCGCTCGCGGGCGGCGGCCCGCTCGGCGGCATCTACGAAGTCGGCACGCTGCTCGCGCTCGCCGATTCGATCGAAAACCTCGACTGCAACGCGCTCGACATCTACGTCGGCGTTTCGTCGGGCAGCTTCGTCGCCGCGGCCCTCGCCAACGGCATTTCGCCCGCGCAGATGTACCGGCTGTTCATCGACGACGGTCGCGATGCGGTGCTGCGGCCGGAGATCTTTCTGCGGCCGGCGCTCGCGGAGTTCGCGCGCCGGGCCGGCGCCGTGCCCACGCTGGCGCTCCGCGCCTCACTCCAGTACCTGCGTGACCCGCTGCATCGCGGCGTCATGGAATCGCTCGCGACGCTCGCGCGCGCGATTCCCACCGGATTGTTCGACAACCGCGCCATAGACGCCTTCCTGACGCGACTCTTCGCGGCGCCATCGCGCACCAACGACTTTCGGCACCTGCGCGCGCAATTGTTTCTCGTCGCGACCAACCTCGACACCGGCCAGCCGATCGCGTTCGGCGCACCCGGTAACGATCACGTCCCCATCTCGCGGGCGATCGAGGCGTCGAGCGCGCTGCCGGGGTTGTTTCCGCCGGTTGCGATCGACGGCGAGCACTACGTCGACGGTGCGCTGAACAAGACGCTCCACGCGTCGCTCGCGCTCGACGCGGGGGCCGACCTTCTGCTGTGCATCAACCCGCTCGTGCCGTTCGACGCGCCATCGGCGCATCGCCGCGGCCGCCTGACGCACCGCAAGCTGGACCGCGGCGGCCTGCCGCTCGTCCTGTCGCAGACATTCCGCGCGATCATCCACTCGCGAATGAAGGCCGGCATGGACAAATACGCGAGCCGGTATCCGCACGCGGACATCCTGCTGTTCGAGCCGGCGCACGAGGACGTCGACATGTTCTTCGCGCGAATCTTCAGCTACGCCCAGCGCCGGCGCCTTTGCGCGCTCGCGTTCGAGTCGACGCGCGCCTACCTGCGCCGCAACGCCGCAGTTGTCGAGCCGCGCCTCGCACGCCACGGCCTTGCGCTGCGCGCGGCGCGCATCGAGGATCCGGTTCGCGACGTGACCGATGCGCTCGACGACGCACGCCCGCTGCACGCGGGCACGGCGCGCCGGCGCAGCATGCGCACGACGGCACGCGACCTCGAGTACGCACTGGCGATCCTGTCGCGGCAGCTCGCGTCGATGCGGGCCGCGCGGTAGAGCTGCCAAAAGAGAGGTACTCGTTGCCGACACGCCGCGGCATCCCGGCGAGCTGACGCACCCATCACGATGCCGCGCAAGCCGCCTCGCCGCACCCGCGAACGCATCGCCGCCACGGCGCTCGCGCTGTTCAACGCTGCGGGTGAGCCGCACGTGACGACCGCGGACATCGCCGACGAGATGAACATCAGTCCCGGGAACCTGTACTACCACTTCCGCAACAAGGACGACATCATCGGCGAGCTGTATGCGGCGTTCGCCGAGTCGGTCGCACCGCTGCTGGCAGGACCTTCCGCGCGCGCGGCGGACGTCGAAGATCTGTGGCTCTTCCTGCACGTTTTGTTCGAGCGGATGTGGGAATACCGCTTCCTGTTTCGCGACCTCGACGAGATCGTGTCGCGCAATCCGCAACTCGCGCAGCGCTTCGCCGAGCTCGCACGGCGCGAGCGTTCGGCCGTGATAGAGTTGTGCGGAGGCCTCCGCGCAGCCGGCGCGCTCGACGCATCGGATGCGGAGATTGCCGCCGTCGCCACCAGTGCCGTGATGATCGCAACGTACTGGATGTCGTTCCAGCGCCTCGCGCGCGGAGCGCCCGGTGTCGATGCCGCGGGCATGCAATTCGAGCGGGCGGTGGCGCAGGTGCTCGCGCTGGTCGCACCTTATCTGCGTGGCACGCATCGGGCGCTGGTCGAAAATCTGGGCGCACGCTATGTTGAAGGTGACGACGCGCAGCGCCGCTTTCGCAATGCAACGCATTCGCGAACTTAGTGTGAACAGGCCCTAGACGATGGCGAAAAAATGGACGGCATTCCCGCACGCCGATGCGGCGTACGCGTATGCCGGAGCGGCGCTCAGGAAGGCGTGGGGGCGGCTCCACCAGGGCGACTGCGAGCCGTTTCCAAAGGAAGCGGCCGTCGCCGATGCGTGGCGGCATTTCCATGCGGGCGAGTTCCAGCAGGCGATGCAGGCCGGGCGCAAGGCGGGTGGCGCCGGCATCAACGCCGCGGTCAAGGCGCAGTGCGTCTACGCCAACTACCTCGAGCGCGACGAAAAGACGCGGCTCGCGCTGTTCGAGGAGGCCGCCGGTTGGGCGGGCGAGCGACGCGCCGCGGCATCCCGC
>Ga0307413_10000868_pt1 | contig 10677 bp, 15 predicted proteins | sample DK1Ometagenome_3_FD_203714 | JGI IMG/M metagenome (GOLD analysis project Ga0307413, IMG submission 203714) | Maize rhizosphere microbial communities from greenhouse at UC Davis, California, United States - DK15-O-2 | ecosystem: Host-associated > Plants > Roots > Rhizosphere > Soil | place: USA... | reverse complement strand
AACAAGGATCGTTCATGGCATTCGTCCCGTTCCGTTCCCTGGCGCTCGCCGCCGGGCTCGCCTCGCTCGCGGGGTGCGCCTCCTCGACCAGCGGCACCGGCAGCGCCTCCACGGCCCCCGTGGCCGGTGACACGGCCCCGCCGAGCCCCGATCCGCGCATCGGGCTGCGCGCCGGCCGCCAGGACGCCGCCGAGGCGACCTGGAACCTGCGCGTCGTCTCCAAGACGCCGCCGCCGGCGCGCTTCGCCGAGGCGACCAGCTCCGACCTGGCGTTCCTGGGCAACTACGCGATCCAGGGCAACTACAACGGCGTGCTGATCTGGGACATCTCGAACCCGGCGCAGCCGACGCTCACGACGGAGATCTTCTGCCCGGCGTCGCAGAACGACGTCTCGGTGCACAAGAACCTCCTCTTCGTCTCGACCGAGGGCCAGGGCGGCCGCCTCGACTGCGGCGCACAGGGCGTGCAGGACTCGGTGAGCAAGGACCGGATGCGCGGCGTCCGCATCTTCGACATCAGCGACATCCGCGCGCCGAAGTACGTCGCGAGCGTGCAGACCTGCCGCGGCTCGCACACGCACACCGTGGTGCCCGATCCGAAGGATTCGGCGAACGTGTACGTGTACGTCTCGGGCTCGGCCAACGTGCGCTCGCCGAGCGAGCTGCCGGGCTGCTCGCGCCTGGCTCCGGGCCAGGACCCGAACTCGGCGCTCTTCCGCATCGAGGTCATCCGGGTGCCGCTGGCGAACCCGGCCGCCGCGGCCATCGTGAGCTCGCCGCGCATCTTCGAGGGCCTGGTCGAGCCGCCGACGCACGCCGAGTCGCCGGAGGACATCGAGGCGCAGAAGAAGGCCGTGGCCGAGGCGAAGGCGCGCGGCGCCTTCACGGCGACCTTCCGCGGGCAGGAGATCATCATCCCCTCGCGCTTCGTCACGCCGATGCTCGACAGCGTCGTCAAGGCGCGCGGCGGCAGCGGCGCGCCGACCGCCGCCGACAGCGCCGCGCTGCGCACGGCGCTGCCCGACATCATCGCGAAGGCGTTCGGCGGCGGCGCCGAGGGTCAGGGCAACGGCCCGCGTCCGGGCCCGACGCAGTGCCACGACATCACCGTCTACCCGGCGATGGGCCTGGCGGGCGGCGCCTGCGAGGGCTACGGCCTGCTGCTCGACATCAGCGACGTGCAGAACCCGAAGCGCATCGACGCCGTGGCCGACTCGAACTTCGCCTACTGGCACTCGGCGACGTTCAGCAACGACGGCAGCAAGATCCTCTTCTCCGACGAGTGGGGCGGCGGCGGCGCGCCGAAGTGCCGCGCGACCGACCGGAAGGAGTGGGGCGCGAACGCGATCTTCACGATCGCGAACCGCAGCAAGATGCAGTTCCAGGACTATTACAAGATGCCGGCCGCCCAGACGTCGCTCGAGAACTGCGTGGCGCACAACGGCTCGCTGATCCCGGTGCCGGGCCGCGACCTGATGGTGCAGGCCTGGTACCAGGGCGGCATCTCGGTCTTCGACTGGACCGATCCGGCCAATCCGAAGGAGATCGCGTTCTTCGACCGCGGCCCGGTGGACTCCACCGAGATGGGCAACGGCGGCGCCTGGTCGACCTACTGGTACAACGGCCAGATCGTGAGCTCCGAGATCTCGCGCGGGCTCGACATCTTCGAGCTGACGCCGAGCCCGATGCTCTCGCAGAACGAGATCGACGCCGCGAAGTCGGTGAAGCTGCCGTACTTCAACCCGCAGGAGCAGCCGAAGCTGGAGTGGCCGGCGAGCTTCGCGGTGGCGCGCGCGTACCTCGACCAGCTCGAGCGCTCGAAGGGGCTGAGCGCCGACCGCATCTCCTCGGCCCGCGCGGCGCTGGAGAAGGCCGAGAAGGCCTCGGGCGACGAGCGCCGCAGCACGCTCACCGAGCTGGCCGGGCAGCTGGGCGGCGAGGCCGCCAGCGGCACGGAGCAGGCCCGGGTGCAGGCGCTGGCCAAGGCGGTTACCGACCTGGCGAACGCGCCGAGCTGATCGACGCCTGACCGACGGGACGGGCCGGATCCGAGCGCCGCACCGGCCTCGGATCCGGCCCGTCCCTTTTTCAGCTCTCAGCACAGAGGAGGCCGCATGTTTCCGCTGCTCGCTCTCGCCGCCGGACTGCTCGGCGGGGCCGACCCGTGCGACGACCCGCAGACCCCGCAGGTGATGGAGCGCTGCGTCCTCGCCGACCTCGCGCGCGCCGACTCGCTCCTCGCGGCGCGCGAGGCGGCGCTGGGCGCCCGGCTGACCACCGCCGCGGCGCGCACGCACTGGAGCGCCGCCCGGCGCGACTGGCGCGCCTACCGCGAGCACGAGTGCCGCGTGCAGGCCTCGGCCCAGGCCGACGCGGCCATGGGCGCGGTGAGCTACGCGGCCTGCAAGCTGGCGCTCGCCGAGTCCAGGCGCGAGTTTCTCGAGATCAACCTGCCGTCGCAGGGCGACGCGCAGGGCGACGCGCAGGGCTCGTCGCAGGACCAGTGAGGATCGTCGGCGGGAAGTTCGCGGGTCGGAACCTCACCTCGCCGGCGGACCGCCGCGTCCGGCCCACGGCCGAGCCGGTGCGCGCCGGGCTGCTCGACCTGCTGGCGAGCGACCTGGCGGGGGCGCGCGTGCTCGACCTCTTCGCCGGCACCGGCGCGCTGGGGCTGGAGGCGCTCTCGCGCGGCGCGGCGGAGGCCGACTTCGTCGAGTTCCGCCCGGCGAGCCTGCACGCGCTGAAGGCGAACGTCGCGGCGCTGCGCCTGCGCGAGCGGACGCGCGTCTTCAAGCGCGACGCGCTGCCCTTCGCGGCGGCGCTGGAGCCGGGCAGCTACGACCTCGCCTTCGCCGACCCGCCCTACGAGTCGCGGGTGCTCGACCGGGTGATCGAGACGTGGCAGGCGCGCCGCTTCGCCCGCATCCTGGCGGTGGAGCACGCGCGCGAGCACCAGGTGCCGGGCGGCGGGAAGCGGCACCACTTCGGCGACACCAGCGTGACGATCTACCGACTGCGGGGAGCCCGATGATCGACCATCGCCTCACCTCCACCACCTTCGACCTCCCCGGCTGGCGGGTGGTCGAGTCCCTCGGCGTCGTCCGCGGCATCACCGTGCGCTCGCGCTCGGTGTTCGGCACGATGGGCGCGGCGCTGCAGACGCTCCGGGGCGGCAACATCTCGCTGCTGACGGAGCTGTGCGAGCAGGCCCGGCTCGAAGCCTTCCACATCCTCCTCTCACACGCCGAGGAGGTCGGCGCCAACGCCGTGCTCGGCATCCGCTACGACGCGACCGAGCTGATGCAGGGCGTCTCGGAGGTGCTCTGCTACGGCACGGCGGCGCGCGTGGAGCGGACGGCGCCATGACCGAGACCGGACGCATCGCCGACCAGCTCGAGCGCGCCTTCGACGGCGACGCATGGCACGGGGCGCCGCTGCTGGCGATGCTCCGCCCGATCGACGCCGCCGCCGCGGCGCGCCGGCCGATCGCCGGCGCGCACACCACGTGGGAGCTGGTGGAGCACATCCGGCTCTGGCTCGACACCGCGCGCCGGCGGCTCGGCGGCGAAGCGGTGGACTGGGTGCCCGGCGAGGATTGGCCCGCGATGCCCGAGGCCGCGACGCCCGCCGCGTGGACGGACGCCGTGACGGCGCTCGAGCGCAGCGCCCGTGCGCTCGCGGCCGACATACGGGCGCTGGACGACGCCGCGCTCGCGGCGCCGGTGGCGGGGCAGTCCTACGACGCCTACGTGCTCCTGCACGGCGTGGTGCAGCACTCGCTCTACCACGGCGGACAGATCGCCATCGTGCAGCGCGCCCTCCGTGGACCGGAGCCGGCGGCGTGAGCCGGCGCGGCGGCGCGGCGGCCTGGGGCATCGCCATCGCCATCCTGCTGCTGCTCGCGGGATGGAACACCGCCTCGGGCGCGGGCACGGTGCGCTTCACGCAGCCGTACGAGCCGAGCGTCTGGCGCGTCTGGGAGAGCCGCAAGCTCGCCCGGCGGCCGTCGGACGTCTTCTGGGCGGGCGCGGGACGCGTGCTGCACGTGCGCTGGGAGGCGCGCGTCGACCGCGGCGCGGCCGAGCTCACCGTGCGCGGGCTGCTGGTCGGCCCGGCGGCGCCGCTGGTCGAGCGCACCCTCACCTCGAGCGGCGCCGGCGAGGCGCGGGTGAGCATCCCCGAGTCGGGCTTCTACCGCCTCGCCATGACCAGCGACCTCGGCGCCTTCGGCGGGCAGGTGCAGGCGCGGTGGACGCTGGAATGACGCGCGAACGGGTCACCGAGGCCGAACGGGTGCGGCAGGCCTGCATCCGCGCCGCGCTCGAGGCGTACGAGTCGGCGGGGATGAGCGGACTCTGCGAGGAAGGGCGCTGGGAGGCGGCGGTCGACGCGATGCGGCGGCTCGACCTCGACCGCGTCGAGCCGCCCGCCGCCCCGGCGCGGCGCATCACCGGCTTCCGCACCGACGACGAGGGCCACTGGGTGGCGGAGCTCGAGTGCGGGCACGGGCAGCACGTGCGGCACGACCCGCCCTGGCAGGTGCGCCCCTGGGTGCTCACGCCGGAGGGCCGCGCCGGCATGCTCGGCACCACGCTCGCCTGCCGCCGCTGCACGGCGGCCGGGCAGGAGCAGGGAGAAGCATCGTGACAGAGGCCACCGATCCCGTCACCGCGGCGACGCTCGAGACGATCGAGCGCTTCAACGCCGCCTGCAACCGGCACGACGTCGCCGCCGTCATGGCGCTCATGACCGACGACTGCGTCTTCGACAGCACGCGCCCGCCGCCCGACGGCGAGCGGATCGAGGGGCAGGTGCGGGTGCGGCGGTTCTGGGAGGAGTTCTTCGCGCGCTCGCCGCGGGCGCGCTTCGAGACGGAGGAGGTCTTCGCCGCCGGCGACCGCGGCGTGGTGCGGTGGGTCTATCACTGGGAGCGCGACGGCGCGCCGGGGCACGTGCGCGGCGTCGACGTCTTCCGCGTGCGGGACGGCCGCGTGGCCGAGAAGCTGTCCTACGTGAAAGGATGAGGACCGCCGTGACGATGCGACGCCTCCTGCCCGCTGGAGCGGATGAGCTGGCTGGCGGGCTGCTGGAGCGGGGAGACGGACGGCCGCGTGGTCGAGGAGCGGTGGCTGCCGCTGCGCGCGGGCACGCTGGTGGGCGCGAGCCGCGTGAGCCGCGGCGAGCGCACCCTCAGCGTGGAGCTGGCGATGGTGCGCGTGGGCGCCGACTCGCTGCACGCCCGCGTCGAGGGGCCGGGCGACGGCGGCAGGGTGCAGGCGCTGGACTTCCGCTACCGCCGCGAGCCCGCCTGCCGCTAGTCGGCGCCTAGTCGGCGCCTAGTCGGCGCCTAGTCGGCGCCTAGTCGGCGCCTAGTCGGCGCCTAGTCGGCGGCCAGGGCGCGGGCGAGGTAGGGCGCGGTGCGGCTCTTCCGGGCCCGCGCCACCTCCGCCGGGGTGCCGCAGGCCACGATGCGGCCGCCCTCGTCGCCCGCGCCGGGGCCGACGTCCATCACCCAGTCGCTCCCGGCGATGACGTCCATGTCGTGCTCCACCACGATCACCGTGTTGCCCGCCTCGACGAGGCCGTCGAGCTGCACGACGAGCTTCGCCACGTCCGAGGGGTGGAGCCCCGTGGTGGGCTCGTCGAGGACGTAGATCGTGTCGCCCTTCTGCGGCCGCTGCAGCTCGGTGGCGAGCTTGATGCGCTGCGCCTCGCCGCCGGAGAGCTCGGTGGCCGGCTGGCCCAGGCGCAGGTAGCCCAGGCCCACCTGCTTCAGCGTGTCGAGCGGGCGGCAGACGGCGGGCTCGTCCTCGAAGAAGTCGCGCGCCGCGCTCACCGTCATCCCCAGCACCTCGGCGACGTTCTTCCCGTTCCAGGTCACCTCGAGCGTCTTCGCGTCGTAGCGGGTGCCGTGGCAGACGGGACAGGGCGCGTAGACGCTCGGCAGGAAGAGCAGCTCGACCATCACGAAGCCCTCGCCCTCGCAGTTCCCGCAGCGCCCCTTGGCCACGTTGAACGAGAAGCGGCCGGCGTCGTACTTCCGGGCCTTCGCCTGCTTCGTGGCGGCGAAGAGCCTGCGCACGTGGTCGAAGAGGCCGGTGTAGGTGGCGAGGTTCGAGCGCGGGGTGCGGCCGATCGGCCGCTGGTCGACGCGCACGAGGCGCCGGATGCCCTCGAGTCCGGCCGTGATGCGGCCGCCGGTGGGAATCGGCGCGCCGCGCTCGAGCTCCGGCCCCTCCTCGACCTCCTCCGCCGCCGTGTGCCCCAGCGCCTCGCCGAGCAGCTCGACCAGCACCTGGCTCACGAGGCTCGACTTCCCCGACCCCGACACGCCGGTGACGGTGGTGAAGACGCCGAGCGGGAACTCGACGTCGAGGTCCGCGAGGTTGTTGCGCGTGACGCCCTCGAGCCGGAGCCACCCCTTCGGCGCGCGGATCGTGTGGGCCGCGCGCGGCGAGCGCCCGCCCTCGCCGAAGAGCCAGCGCCGCGTCCGCGACGCCTCGACCTCCGCCAGCCCCGCCGGCGGGCCGCTGTAGAGGATGCGGCCGCCGTCCTCGCCGGCGGCGGGGCCCACGTCGACGATCCAGTCGGCGTGGCGGATCACGTCGAGCTCGTGCTCGACGACGAAGAGGGTGTTGCCCTGCGCCTTGAGCCGGTCGAGCGCGCCGAGCAGCGCCTCGGTGTCGGCCGGGTGGAGCCCGGCGGAGGGCTCGTCGAGCACGTAGACCACGCCGAAGAGGTTGGAGCGCACCTGCGTGGCGAGCCGCAGGCGCTGCAGCTCGCCCGGCGAGAGGGTGGGCGTGCTGCGCTCGAGCGAGAGGTAGCCCAGCCCCAGCTCCAGCAGCACCTCGAGCCTGGCGCAGAGGTCCTCGGCGATGCGCTGCGCCACGATCGCCTGCTCGGGGTGCCCCTGGTGCCGCTCCCGGGGGCGGCCGGCGGCCGTCGGCCGCAGCAGATCGGCGAGCCGCCGCATCGGCAGGCGCGAGAGATCGGTGATGTCGTAGCCCTCGAACGTCACCTCCAGCGCCTCGCGCTTCAGGCGCTTGCCCCGGCAGAGCGGGCAGTCGGCGCTCACCATGAACCGCGCGACGCGCTTCTTCATCATCGCGCTCTGCGTGTTCGCGAAGGTGTGCAGCACGTAGCGCTGCGCGCTCCAGAAGGTGCCCATGTAGGCGGGCTCCTCCTTCCGCTTCACCGCGCGCCGCGTCTCGGCGGGGGTGTAGCCCGGGTAGACCGGCACCTCGGGCTGCTCGTCGGTGAAGAGGATCCAGTGGCGGTCCTTCTTCGGCAGCGTCTTCCAGGGGCTGTCGACGTCGTAGCCCAGGGTGACGAGGATGTCGCGCAGGTTCTGCCCGTGCCACGCCGGCGGCCAGGCGGCGATGGCGCGGTCGCGGATGGAGAGCGTGGGGTCGGGCACCATCGACTGCTCGGTCACGTCGTAGATGCGGCCCAGCCCGTGGCACTTCGGGCACGCCCCCTCGGGCGTGTTGGGCGAGAAGCCCTCGGCGTAGATGATCGGCCGGCCCGGCGGGTAGCGGCCCGCGCGCGAGTAGAGCATGCGCAGCAGGTTGGAGAGCGTGGTGACGCTGCCGACCGAGGAGCGGGTCGTGGGCGCGCCGCGCTGCTGCTGCAGCGCCACCGCGGGCGGCAGCCCCTCGATGTCGTCCACCTCCGGCACCGCCATCTGGTCGAAGAGCCGCCGCGCGTAGGGCGACACCGACTCGAGGTAGCGCCGCTGCGCCTCGGCGTAGAGCGTGCCGAAGGCGAGCGACGACTTGCCCGAGCCCGACACCCCGGTGAAGACCACCAGCGCGTCGCGCGGGATCTCGAGGTCGACGTTCTTCAGGTTGTGCTCGCGCGCGCCGCGCACGCGGACGAAGCCCGTATCCGCTGGTGTCCCCATCCGGCCGGTCCCGTTCTCGCCGGGCTGTCGCATCGGCGGCTCCCGGCGCAATATTAGGCGTTCCCCCTACACCACCGTCCCGACAGGAGCCCTGCGTGCCGCAATCGCAGTCCGCCCCCATGCCGGCCGTGCTCGTCGTCCACGACGACCCCGCCACGCTCTACTGGGTGCAGCGTCACCTCTCCGAGGCCGGGTATCGGGTCGTCACCGATACCGACATGTTCCAGGCGCTCTACCGCCTGCGCGACGACCCGACGCTCCGGCTGATGGTCGCCGACTGGCATCTGGGCGAGCAGGACGCCGCGATCCTGGTGCACCACGTGCGCAAGCGCGACCCGGGCTTCCCCGTCGTCGTCATCACCGCCTATCCCGAGCGCCTCGAGCGCATCCGCCGGCGGCTGCCCGAGGACGTGGCGGTGCTCTTCGCGCCGCTCGAGGAGTCGGAGATGCTGGCCCACGTCGCCATGCGCTGGCGCGACGCGCCCCCGGTGGCGCGCGAGAAGACCGACCCGCCGGCGGCGGACTAGCGCCCGGCCAGCCACCCCGCCAGCTCGTCGAAGCGCTCCAGCCGCGCGAACTCCCTGCCCGCGAGCGCCTCCTCGGGCACCGTCTCGTGCGCCCAGGTGACGGCGTACGGGATGTGCACCGCGGCGCCTCCCGCTTCCAGCACCGGCAGCACGTCCGAGCGCAGCGAGTTGCCGACCATGAGGAAGCGCGCCGGCTCCACCCCCTGCCGCCGCATCACGGCGGCGTAGGTGCGCGCGTCCTTCTCGCTCACGATCTCCACCGCCGAGAAGTGGTCGCCGAGCCCCGAGCGGGCGAGCTTGGCCTCCTGGTCGAAGAGGTCGCCCTTGGTGAGCAGGACGAGGCGGTGCCGAGCCGCGAGCGCCTCCACCGTCCCGGCCACCCCCTCGAGCAGCTCCACCGGCGCCTCCAGCATGCGATGGCCCCAGGAGAGGATCCGCCCGACCTCGTCGCCCGTCACCCGCCCCTCGGTGAGCTCGATCGCCGTCTCCACCATCGAGAGCACGAAGCCCTTGATGCCGTAGCCGAAGCGCCGGAGGTTCCGGCTCTCGGTGGCGTAGAGCCGCTCGTCCACCCACTCGGCGCTGTGGTAGCGGGCGAGCAGCTCGCGGAACTGCGCCTGCGTCGCCTGGAAGAGCGGCTCGTTGTGCCAGAGAGTGTCGTCCGCGTCGAGCGCGATGACGTCGAACATGGCGGCTCCCGTCCCGAATCGTGAGCACGATGCGGCGGCCCGGGCCCCCGCACCGTGAGCCAGCTTACCCCGACGCACCCCGGATCCTTCCTCGCGCCCTCCGGCTCCCGTACCTTACCATCACATGCCCACCACCCCACCGCCGGACCCGACCGAGCACCGCGCCGCGGTCGCGGACTTCGTGGCCCGAGCGCGCGCGCTCGGGCCCGAAGCATGGGACCGTCCCCTCGGCGAAGCCAGATGGACGCCGGCGCAGACCGCCGAGCACCTGCGGCTGACCTACGCGGTCCTGCTCGCGGAGCTGCGCGGCGGGCGGGGGCTGCAGGTACGCACCTCCTGGTGGCTGCGCACCGTGCTGCGGCTCGTCTTCCTGCGGCGCATCCTGCGCGACGGGCGCATCCCGCCCGGCGCCCGCGCGCCCCGCGAGCTGCGCCCGGGCGCCGGGCCGTTCGAGCGCGACGCGACGCTCGCGGAGCTGGAGGCGCTCGCGGCCAGGTTCGAGGAAGCGCTGGCGGAACGCGCGGGACGCGACGCCGGGCTGACGCACCACGTCTTCGGGCGCATCGGCCGCGACGACGGGCTCCGCTTCTGCGCCGCCCACGTCCGGCACCACGCCGGCCAGCTCCCACACCCGAACCCGTAGCCAGGGAGGCTCCCGTGGCAGGACAAGGCACCACCGGCAACGTGATCGCCGCACTGGCCAGCTTCTTCGTGCCGGGGCTGGGCCAGCTCATCCAGGGCCGCCTGACGAAGGCCGTGGTGATGTTCGCGCTCGCCGCGATGCTCTGGGTCGTCTGGCTCGGCTGGATCATCCATCTCTGGTCGATCCTCGACGCGGCGATGTGGAAGCCGGACGCGGCCTGACGTGACGCTGCGCTGGCTGCTGGCGCTGCTGCACCTGCTGGCACTCGGCATCGGGCTGGGCGCGGTGTGGGCGCGCAGCAACGCGCTGCGCACGGTGGCCGCGCGCACCGACCCCGCGGCGCTCCGGCGCGCACTGGGCGCCGACGCCTGGTGGGGCGCCGCGGCGTTCGTCTGGCTCTCGACCGGGCTCTGGCGCCTCTTCGGCGCCACGGAGAAGGCGACGGCGTACTACATGGAGAGCCCGCTCTTCTGGACGAAGATGGCGCTCTTCGCGCTGATCTTCGCGCTCGAGGTGTGGCCGATCGTCACCCTCACCCGCTGGCGCCGCCGGCTGGCGACGGGCGCGACGCCCGACACCGGCGCGGCCGGCGCCATCGCGCGGATCGGGGTGCTGCAGGCGATCCTCGTCGTGGCGATGGTGGCCGCGGCCACCGGCATGGCGCGCGGCTACGGCGCGGGCCGCTGACGCGCCATGCCGATGATCCAGCCCGAGCTGCAGGACATCCGGAGCCCCGATCTCGTCCCTCCCGACCTGCCGCCCGATCCGGTGGTGTGCGCCGTGCGCTTCGACGCGCTCATCGGCCCGCGCGGCGACGCGAGCGTGCCGGCGGAGGCGTACGGCTTCATCGTCGCCACGCCGGCGCAGCTGCGGCAGATCGACCAGCCGACGTGGGGCCGCGGGCTCCTGATCGTG
>Ga0307413_10000867_pt1 | contig 10682 bp, 8 predicted proteins | sample DK1Ometagenome_3_FD_203714 | JGI IMG/M metagenome (GOLD analysis project Ga0307413, IMG submission 203714) | Maize rhizosphere microbial communities from greenhouse at UC Davis, California, United States - DK15-O-2 | ecosystem: Host-associated > Plants > Roots > Rhizosphere > Soil | place: USA... | reverse complement strand
GTTCTAAAAGTCAATCCAACCCATTTTTCAAGTTGATACGTTCCGGTAACATTCCCCATAAAACGGTTTTTCTTAGAGGTGTTATGATTTGCATCTACCGTAAAATAAGGGTTTAATTGATAAATATTATTATTCCACTTGTAGATTTCTCCTGTATCCGGATCCTGATAATTCTTTAACCAGGCCTGATCAATATTCGGTGCCAAACCGCTCAAAGAATAACCTACGTTGTTTGGAGAATCTCCCAAACCGGGTCTGTTTTCGGTATTTTCAACCATGTAATTTACATTTGCCGCCAAAGTAAATTTTTCTGATTTTAAAGTAGCATTCAAACTGGCATCATTTCTTTCTAAACCTGAACCCGGAACAACATCATCATTTTTCAGATTGTTAAATCCAAACCGAATATAGGCATTCTCACTTCCGCCGGAGAGCGAAATCCCGTTAGTGGTTGTAAATCCTGTCTTAAAAAAATCCTGAATATTATTGTCTACTTTAGCATAAGGTTTCATAGAACCATCAAAAATTATAACCTGCTGCCCTACTGTTTCCGAAAATTTAGGTCCCCAGGCACTTGTAGTATATCCGTAAATTTCAGAAGGCGCTTTTGAAGGGTCCGGCAAAATTCCGTGAGAACCTGTTCCATAATCACTTTGAAAATCCTGATATCTTGCATTTACTCTGTCAAAACTAACACCGCTGGTAAGTTCTACCTGTAATTTACCTTTACTTCCTTTTTTGGTTGTAATTAAAATTACACCATTCAAAGCTCTGGAACCATATAAAGCAGATGCTGCTGCTCCTTTTAGTACAGTCAGACTCTCAATGTTATTCGGGTTTATGCTTGAAATACCGTCACCGTTATCTCTTCCATCAAACCATTTGCTTGATGCTGCAGTATCGTTAGACAAACCTGTATTATCAATAGGAACTCCATCTACAATATAAAGCGGCTGGTTATTCTCGCCTATACTCGAAATACCTCTAATAATAACCCTTGTACTTCCTCCAGCACCTGTGGCTGGAATAGAAACATCAACACCGGCAATTTTACCCGAAAGTGCTGTGGCTACATTGGTTGTAATTACCTTATTCAACTGGTCACCTTTGATGTCCTGAACGGCATAACCCAATTCCTTCTTTTGTCTTTTAATACCTAATGCCGTAACAACAACTTCATCTAAGTTTTGGGCATTTTCTTCAAGCATTACATTTACTTGAGGAGAATCTCCAATTGTTACAACTTTAGTTTTAATTCCGATGTATGAAAATACTAAAACATCGCCTTTTGATGCTTCAATACTGTACATACCATCATAATCTGTTTGTGCTGCCTTCGCTGTTCCCTGAATAAGAACAGTAACTCCCGGCAACGGCAGTCCTTTTTGGTCGCTTACTAAACCTTTGATTGTTTTTACTTGCGCAAGAATAACCTGCGACGTAAAAAAAACAACAAAGATTAATACAATTTTCTTCATTTTTGTCATGGTTTTGTTGGTTAAGCGATAAATTTATTGTTAAAATTAACATAAATAAAACTTTTTAAACAAACCGCTCCAAACCTTAAACAAACAACAGAAAACAATCAATAATACGTTTTACGAAAACGATGCCTTTAAAAAATAATCGACGAAATACCATTTTTGATAAAATTTTATTCAAAAGAATTGCGTTTTACCAACTAATTGTTTAAAGTTGCAAAATATTATTCTTAAGAATAATTAAATTAACCCCCCAATAACCAAAATTGAACGAAATTCAAAAATTAAAATTTGAAATAAAACTGCAAAATCATATTTGGTTTTGGGGAAGCTACTTTACTCTTAACTTTTTAAGATGGGGAGCGTATTTTAATGATTATCCTTATTCATTCAAATCGAACCTGATTGAATTTTCATTGCACATTCCGTTAGTCTATTTTAATCTTTTTGTTTTGGTACCGAAATTTGTACTTAAACAGAAATACATTCAATATACTTTTGCGCTAATTTTAAGCCTATTCGGAATTTATTTATTAAAAACCGCACTTACCTATTATATTATATCGGAAAATATTTGGCCTGAAGCCAACAGAGAATATCATCCGTTTGAAATAAATCATATTGTTGCTGTTTGTATTGGCGAATTATATGTATTGGCCATGGCATCATCTGTTTACCTGACTTTAACCTGGCTGAGGGAAAGAGAAAGAAACAGATCCTTAAGAGAAAATCAATTTAAAATCAAATTGAAATATCTGGAGAATCAAATTCAGCCGCATTTTTTCTTCAATACCTTAAATAATTTATATGCCTTATCATTAGAATCTTCAAATAAGGTTCCCGATGTAATTATTAAGTTATCCAATTTGATGGAATATGTCTTGTATGATGTAAAAGGAACAAAATTCGTTCCGCTTATAAAAGAAATAGATTATATTCAGAATTATATTGAAATTGAGAAGTTACGGTTTGAAAATGTAGAAGTTACGATAAATCTTGAGTCGGATATTGAAGATATTGTTGTGCCTCCGCTAATCTTTATTTCGCTGGTTGAAAACGCCTTTAAACATGGCGGACTGAACAATAAAAACTTAAAAATCAAGATCAATTGTAAAGTTATTGACAATAAAAGGTTAGATTTTGAAATCTTAAATAATTTTGTAATTTCACAAAATCTTAACCCAAAAAGTGGTATTGGGTTAGTCAATACCAAAAAAAGACTGAAATTAATTTATAAAAATGATTTCAGCCTAAAACACAAAACAAAACTAAATTACTATATAATCCGCTTGCAAATACCTATTCATAATGAAGATTAAATGCGTATTGATTGATGATGAGCCTTTGGCTATCAAAGTCTTGCAAAATTATTTCAATAATTTTACAGATTTTGAAGTTATCGGAACATTCAATAATTCTCTTGAAGCACTTGATTTTATCAACAGCACAACTGTTGATGCTGTCTTTTTAGATATCAATATGCCAATGATGACGGGATTTGAATTAATTAGTCTAATCGAAAACAAAACCAAAGTCATTATAACAACAGCTTTTAGGGAGTTTGCAGCCGAAAGTTATGATCTTGATGTTCTTGATTATTTAGTAAAACCCATTCCGCTGCCAAGATTTATAAAATGTATTAACAAGATTACAACCGAATACAATTTAAAAAACAATATTAAGGTCGAAACCACAAAAGGTGATTCTCATATTTTTATTAAGGTTGATAAAAAAATGATGAAAATCAACATTGAAGAAATCCTTTTTATCGAAGGAATGAAAGAATATATTAAAGTTGTCACGCCTGATAAAACCTATATTACCCATAAATCCCTCACTTCTTTGTCTGAAGAATTACCGGCAGATCGTTTTTTAAGAATCCATAAATCTTACGTTATCGCCCTAAATAAGGTAAAATCTATAGAAGGAAACCGCATACAGATCCAATCTTACACCATTCCTATTGGTAGAAACTACAGTAAAGATGTTAAAAACAAAATTTTAGAGTAAATACAATTCCATTTTTCATTTTCTAAGTTGGTTAAAATTAACACATTGTTGAAAAAATGATGCCGTTGGTTTAAATTTAACATTATTTGTGCCTTTTTATTTTTTTTTGAAACACTTAACAAATATATTTACGGTCTTCAAAAAACAATAAAATTAAAAAATTAACCTTATCACAATTATGAGTTCAGAAAATGTGCAAACTAAGTGGGGACAGTTTATTCCTCTAGTTATCGTATTCTTCTTTTGGGGTTTTGTCGCTGCAAGTAACGACATCTTGATTCCTGTTTTTAAAACAGCCTTCAACTTATCTCAAGGAGAAAGTCAATTAGTATCTTTAGCTTTTTATATCGCTTACACCGTAGGATCGCTAATATATATGGGAATCTCCGCTTTAATCAAAGAAGATTTAGTTAACAGAATAGGATATAAAAACGGTCTTTCATTAGGTTTACTTATTTCTGCTCTTGGAACATTATTATTTTACCCGGCTGCAAACACAGGATCTTTTCCTTTAATGTTATCTGGATTATTTATTGTTGCACTTGGTTTTTCATTACAGCAGACCGTTGCGAACCCTTTAGCAATTGCTTTAGGACCAATTACAACAGGATCTCAACGTTTGACTTTAGCAGGTGGAATTAACAATTTGGGTACTACAATCGGGCCGCTTATTGTGAGTTTTGCAATCTTCGGTTCAAGCACAGGATCATCTACTTTAAGTATTGAGAGTGTAAAAATTCCTTACTTAATATTAGGTTTAGCCTTTTTATTAGTTGCTATTTTACTAAAATTCTCGTCATTGCCAGACAGACCGGCTTTAATTGAAGAAGAAATTGCACATGATGGCACAACAGCAAAAAATTCTGCATTACAATATCCACAATTGGTAATGGGAATGATCGCTATTTTTCTTTATGTAGGTGTAGAAGTTTCTACTGCAAGTAATTTACCTGCATACATGGAAAGCAAATTAGGATTTTTAACTCAGGAAGTCGCTCCTTATATCTCATTATATTGGGCAAGTTTAATGATTGGCCGTTGGACAGGAGCTATCGAAGCTTTTACTGATAAAGCCAGTTTACAACAAATATTACGTTTTGTAGCACCATATTTAGCGTTTGGAGTATTTTTAGCTGTAAATGCAATTGCAAAACACGATTTAACACCGTTTTACATCTACGGATTAATTATCTTAGTATTAATTGCTGCTGATATTGCAAGTAAAGGAAATCCTGCGAGAATGTTATTAATTTTCTCTGCTTTAGGAATTGTTGCTTTAGCTATCGGAATGTCGACTAGCGGTATTGTGAGTGTTTACGCTTTCACAAGTGTTGGTTTATTCTGTAGTACGCTTTGGCCATGTATCTTTACACTAGCAGTAAGTGGGTTAGGAAAAAATACAAGTCAGGGAAGCAGCTTCCTAATCATGATGATTATGGGTGGTGGAGTTATCAGCTGGTTACAAGGTTTTGTTTCTGAATTCATTGGTATTCAGGCAAGTTACATTGTAGGTATCTTATGTTTTGCTTACCTTGCGTTTTATGCATGGAGCGTGAGCGGAATCCTTAAAAAACAAGGAATTAACTTTGACAAAAAACTTTCAGGAGGGCACTAAACTTCTTTAAATAACAATATAAAAATCCCAAATTCCAATCTATAAATTGGAATTTGGGATTTTTTTGTTTTATGATACGTTTCATAAGCAAACCCGACAGTTTTAAAAACCTGTCGGGTTTATCGCCGAGTTTGTCATCTCGACGGAGAGAGATCACACGCGTAACTCTACAAAGATTGACGACTTTAAATGCGGAGTTTCTAATGTGATCGCTCCTCCGTCCTTTAGATTTGTTTTTTGAAATTTGATTAGATTTATGATTGAGAAAGGAAGCAAAAGTAAACTATTCGTTCGTCCGAGTTTGTGGCTCATATTTCGATTAAGACTTTGGCTTCCTTTTCATCAAAAGACTCGAATAGAAATTTGGGTTAGAGACCCGTTATTAAGGAGTTGAGCTAATGATGAATTCTCAAATCAATTTTTGAATCGTAAAAGCAAAGTTATGAAAAACATTATTATTGGCATTGACATTAGCAGTAAGACTTTAGACATCTGTATTAAAGAGGAGATGAAATTAAAATATCTTACAATAGAAAACAAGACAACGTTTATCAAACGCTTTTTTAAAAGTTATAATACATATAATGTAATTGTTGCTATGGAGAATACCGGCAGGTATAATTGGAATTTGTTTGAAGTTCTTGAAAAATTAAGCTTTAAAGTTTATGTAATATCGCCTTTACATCTTAAAAAAAGCATTGGTCTTACAAGAGGAAAAAACGATAAAATAGATGCTCTGCGTATCTGCAGTTTTATTGAAAAAAATCATCAGGAAATGCCAATGTGGAAACCATGTTCTGAATCAATAAAAAAAATAAAAATATTACTTACTGAAAGGGCTTCAAGGATAAAAATTAAAAAACAATTAAAAGCTCAGCAGCATGATTACAAACTAATGAAGAGTGTAGGTTTAGATAAGCAATTATTAAGCTTAAACATGAAAATGATTAATAGTATTGAAAATCAAATTAAGATTATTGAAGGCAATATAGAAGATATTATATCCAGCGATCAGAAACTTAAGCAGCAGCATAAATTAATGAAATCTGTCCCTGGAGTAGGTAAAGTTCTATCATGGACCTTATTATCAAAAACAGAAGGTTTTACAACTATAACTGACCCTAGAAAAATGGCATGTTACAGCGGAGTTGCCCCATTTGATTTTCAATCAGGTACATCTGTAAAAAGAAGACCTGCTGTATCAATGCTAGCCGACAAAGGTATAAAAGCTATTTTGCATCTGGCCGCAATGAGTGCCATTAGATTAGATAATGATTTAAGAAAATATTACATGAGAAAAGTTGAAGAAGGAAAGAATAAAATGAGTGTTTTAAACGCTGTGAGAAACAAAATAATCCATCGGGTTTTTGCAGTAATAAAAAACCAAACCCTTTATCAAAAAGATTTGGTTTTATCATAGAAATCGAGATGACAAACTATATGAAAACAAACTGAATATAAAATAACAATTGACAAATAAAACCCGACAGTTTTTAAAAACCTGCCGGGTTTATTCGTTACAAAAATTCCACCCGAAATTTGGAATTTGGAATTTAAAAATTGGAATTTAAATTTTTACTTCGCATTAATAATATTGCTTAAATTCTTTTTAAAAACGGCTTTATTTTGTTCCGATAAAGTATATACGACATCTTTATCGGCATGAATAATAACTTTATCTATATTCTCCTTTAAAAGCGCTTTTGGGTCCTTGATTTTTAGCGTACAGGCTCCATCAAAATAACCATCTTCTTCGATTGTCTTTTTTGCAGCCAAAACCGTCCCATCACTCAAAACAGCCGAAATTGACATTGTATTGTTTAATGTGTTTGAATAAAAACCATCCATCACCAATAATAATCGGTATGTGTTTTTCATTTCGGGACCTCTAAACTCGTGACGTGTAATATTATAACGTAAACCTTTTGCCAAAGTCTGGAATTTTGAAGTACAATCTAATTCAAAAGTAGCCACATCGCCGGCTTCGTTTACAGATGTCAATACTTTTGCCTGGGCATTTGCAGTGATATTTACTGCCAAAAAAGTAAAAATAAGAATAAGTTTTTTCATATGTCGTTCTTTTTGAGACACATAAAGATAAAAAAAATCACCATCTTTCTTACAAAAGTGGTGATTTTTAATTATTTATTTAAGGTAAACTATTTGTTTCCTTTCTCAAAATCAGCAACAAACTGAGCTAATCCAATATCAGTTAAAGGGTGTTTCAACAATCCGTAAATTGCAGAAAGTGGTCCAGTCATAACATCAGCTCCAATTTTAGCGCAGTTTACAATATGCATTGTATGACGCACAGAAGCAGCTAAAATTTGAGTTTCATAACCGTAGTTATCATAAACCAATCTAATTTCTTCGATCAGGTTTAAACCATCTGTAGAAACATCGTCAAGACGGCCAATAAATGGAGAAACATAAGTAGCTCCAGCTTTTGCAGCCAAAAGAGCCTGACCTACAGAAAATACAAGTGTTACATTTGTTTTGATTCCTTTATCTGAGAAATATTTCGCAGCCATAACACCTTCTTTTGTCATTGGCAGTTTCACTACGATTTGATCATGTAATTCAGCTAATTCTTCACCTTCTTTAATCATTCCATCATAATCCAACGCATTTACCTCAGCACTTACATCGCCTTCTACAAGATTGCAGATGTCAACATAATGTTTTAGGATATTGTTTTTTCCTGTAATTCCTTCTTTCGCCATTAATGACGGATTAGTCGTTACACCATCCAAAACACCTAAAGCCTGTGCTTCTTTAATTTGAGCTAAATTAGCTGTGTCAATAAAAAATTTCATAATTATATCTATTTAATTGTGTTGATTCTATTTGATTCTTCGGCAACCGTAATCCCGTTTTACTACATCTTTTGTTCTTTTTAATTGACAAAGAATGTGTTTATTCACCTTACATAAATTTCGGTGCAAAATTACAACTTATAATTTTCCCAAAATTAAAATCTTAAAAATAATTCTACATTTTGACATTCCTCTTTATAAAAGCTTCATTTAAAAAGCGTATTTTTAAAGTTCAAATAAGTTTAAAAGTGCTAGAAGAGAATTTTCAACAAGACATTATTAATATTCAGAATATTACAATTGTACCAACTTTATTAAATGTAATATGCCAAACGACCGGAATGGGTTTTGCAGCCGTGGCAAGGGTTACAGAAGATCGCTGGATAACCTGCAGTGTTCAGGATAATGTGGCATTTGGTCTAAAACCCGGAGATGAATTACAAGTAAAAACTACAATTTGCGACGAAATTCGCCAGGACAGAAAAGCAGTAATAATTGACAATGTTAGTGAAGATCCTGAATTTCGATACCATCATACTCCGGCAATGTACGGACTTCAAAGTTATATCTCTGTACCAATTATGCGTAAAGACGGAAGTTTTTTTGGAACACTTTGCGCCATCGATCCAAAACCAAATAGCTTAAAAACATTCAAAGTCCGCGAAATGTTTAATTTGTTTGCTGATTTAATTTCTTTCCACATCACAAGTATTGAAGATGCAAACGAAAGCAAAACGATTTTAAAAGAGAAAGAGAATCTTCTGAAAAAAACTGAAGTTGAAAAACAAAAGGCTGTAAAATTAAAATCAGACATCGAGAAAAAACTTATTGAGAAAAACATTTCTCTTGAAAAAATGAACAGTGAGCTCGAGGCATTTAATTACATTTCAAGTCATGATTTACAGGAACCTTTACGAAAAATTCAGCTTTTTACAGATACTATTGAACGTGAAGAACTAGATAATTTATCTGAAAAAGGCAAAACTGCATTCAACAAAATCAAAACTTCGGCTTTTAGAATGCAAAATCTAATTAACGATCTTTTAATTTATTCTAAAACAAAATTTGACGATAGAAAGTTTATACTTAAAGACTTAAATGAAATTGCCAAAGATGTTATCGAAGATCTTACAGATGAGTTTGAAAATAAAAATGTAGTTTTTGATATCCAAGATTTAGGAAAACTTTCTGTGATAGAATTTCAATTCAGGCAGCTTCTCTATAATTTGATCAATAATTCAATGAAATTTGCAAGTCCTGATCGAGATTTAATCATTACAGTTTCAGCAAAAATCACAAATGGAATACTCGAAAAGCTTTCTCCTCTTACCAAATATTACCAAATAACCATTGCAGACAATGGCATTGGGTTTGATCAATCTTATAACGAAAAAATATTTGGACTTTTTCAGGCCTTACACACAAAACCGGTGAAAAGTACCGGAATCGGACTTACAATAGTCAAAAGAATTGTAGAAAACCACAATGGCTTTATTAAAGCAGAAGGAATTTTAAATCAAGGAGCAAAATTTGATATTTTTATTCCTTTAGAGTGAATAAAATAGCGTTTTTTTTTACCGCAAAGAGCGCAAAGGTTTACGCAAGGTTCGCAAAGTTTACACACAAAGCTTTGCGAACTTTGCCTTTTTATAAAAAACCTAGTAGTAAAAAATCTTTGCGCACTTTGCGGTAAAATTCCCTATAGCTTATAATGGTTCATTAGCATTTTTTCATACATTTTATCCGGAAGTGCACGTTTTAATACAATCGAAAACTTTTGCATAAAAACGGCAACTTTATAATGTACTTTTGGTTTTTTGTGCTGAATAATTTTGTAAACTGCCTCAGCCATTTCATTTGGATTACTTCCGGCATCAACATGTTCATTCATAGTAGCAAGCACATCACTGTAAACTTTTTCATAAGCAGAACCTGAAATAACCGGTGCATGATAACGTCCTGAAGCAATATTGGTAGCAAAATCTCCAGGCGCTACGTTTGTGATCTCGATTCCAAAAGATTTTACTTCCATTCTTAAAGCTTCAGTAATTAATTCTAAAGCCCCTTTTGATGCAGAGTAAACACTTCTGTACGGCAATCCCATATAACCGGCAATTGAAGTAATATTAATAATTAAACCCGATTTTTGTTCACGCATTTGTGGCAAAACCGCTTTCATCACTTCTATTGGTCCAAAAAAATTGGTTTCGAAGTTGTTTTTGATTTCTTCCGTTGGAATTTCTTCCAAAGGACCTGTAATTCCAACACCAGCATTGTTAATTACAATATCCAATCGACCGGAAGTTTGAATAATTTTGGCTACAGCCGATTTAATAGATTCCGTATTTCGAACATCTAAAGCCACAAGTGGAAAAACAGAATTCAATACTTTTTCAGGGTTTCGACTAGTTCCATACACTACGAAACCTTTTTGATGCAAAAATTCTCCAATAGATTTCCCGATTCCTGAAGATCCTCCGGTAATTAAAACGACTTTATTCATTTTGAAAAGTTATGAGTTTTGAGTTATAAGTTATGAGTTGGTTCATTGAGGTAATTTTTTAACCTCTAACAAATAACTTTTTACTTTACGAAGTCCCAAAAATAAAAAAATCCTCCAGAAGGAAGACTACTTTTAAATTAATTCTAAAAAAAAAAATCCTGAAACATTTCAGGACATAAATAAAAAATGGCAAGCGACCTACATCGCACCGCTCAACCACGTACCCTTGCTATGTTCCCATCCTGGGGGAGTCTGCA
>Ga0307413_10000866_pt1 | contig 10693 bp, 9 predicted proteins | sample DK1Ometagenome_3_FD_203714 | JGI IMG/M metagenome (GOLD analysis project Ga0307413, IMG submission 203714) | Maize rhizosphere microbial communities from greenhouse at UC Davis, California, United States - DK15-O-2 | ecosystem: Host-associated > Plants > Roots > Rhizosphere > Soil | place: USA... | reverse complement strand
GAAGCTGGTCGTGACCGCGGCACGCAACGGCTACTACTTCACGCTCGATCGCCTGACGGGTGAGCGGCTGGTCACGAGCAAGTTCTCCGACACGGTGAACTGGGCATCCGGACTCAATGGCAGGGGCCAGCCGGTGCGGATCCCCGGGAAGGATCACCATGTCGGCGGCGCGCTGGTGTCGTCGAACAACGGCGGCGCGACGAACTGGCCGCCGCAGGCCTATAGCCCCGATACGGGATTGGTCTATGTGCCGCTCGCCGAGAACTACGCGATGTACTACCTGACCGAGCTCGATCCACGCGGTGCGATGGGCCTCGGCGGCAAGGATGAAGTCGGCGTCTCAGGCGTCGGCAGCTACATTGCCGCGATCGATTACAAGACCGGCAAGACGGTGTGGCGCCACAAGTTCGCGACGGCTACGCCCAGCGGCCGGGGATCGCCCGGGCTGCTGGCGACGGCTGGGCGACTACTCTTCGGCGGCGACGTCTCGGGGAATTTCGTCGCGTTCGATGCGGGAAAAGGGACGCCACTGTGGCACGCACGCATCGGCCAGGTGTCGAATGCGCCACAGACGTATCTGGTCGACGGCCGACAGCACCTGCTGGTGGCCGCGGGCGACGCGCTCTACGCGTTTGCTTTGTATTGATTGATCAGATCGTGGCGCGGACGTTGTCACGTCCGCGAGTCGAGCCTGGCAAGGCTCGCCCGACGATCGCAGGAGAGCAGGTATGACCAGAATCACGCGGCGTGAGTTCGGAGTTCTGACGCTCGGCGCGCTCGCCGTGCCACAGTTGGCCTCGGCACAGACGATCGGCGGCGTGCGTCTCGGGGTCCAGACCTACAGCTTCAGGGAGCTGCCGCGGACACCGGGCGGCGACGCGTCCGACGCGATCATCGGCGCCATGCAGTCGATCGGGCTGACGGACTGCGAGCTGTGGTCGCCGCAGATTGAACCGGCGGCCGCCGGCGGCCGCGGCAGAACCCCGGAACAGGCCCGCGATGCCCGTGAGGCGCTGCGCACCTGGCGCATCCAGACTCCGCTCGATCACTTCCGCGGCATCAAGGACGCCTTCGCCAAGGCGGGCGCCTCGATCTACGCGTTCAATTACAGCTTCGGCAACGACTTCAGCGACGAGGAGATCAGCCGCGGCTTCGAAATGGCGCGCGCGCTCGGCGCCGAGATCATCACCGCATCAACCACGCTCAGCGTCGCGAAGCGCGTCGCGCCGTTCGCCGAGACGCACCAGATGACCGTGGCGATGCACAACCATTCGAACACCACGGATCCCAACGAGTTCGCCACGCCCGAAAGCTTCGCCGCAGCGATGGCGCTCTCGAAGTACTTCAAAGTCAATCTCGACATCGGGCATTTCACCGCCGCCAACTACGACCCGGTCGCCTACATGCGCGAGCACCACGCCAGCATCACGAACCTGCACCTGAAGGACAGGCGGAAGGATCAGGGCGACAACACGCCGTGGGGAACCGGCGACACGAGGATTGGCGAGGTCCTCGCGCTGATGAAACGTGAGGAATGGCCTATCCGCGCCTATATCGAATACGAATACCGCGGCACCGACGGCGCTGTTGCGGAAGTGAGGAAGTGCTTCGACTACGCGAAAAGCGCGTTGGCCTGATGCGATGAGAACACGCGCAATCCGGCTAAAGCCGGACTCTACAGTGGGGCTCGTCGCGGCGCTGCTGTTGAGCTCGGGCACGGCGTTCGCGCAGGGTGGACCGTATGAACGCCAGCGCATCGACAACGCCGCTGCTGATCGCGGGCGCGCGATCTACGCAAAGCACTGCATCAACTGTCACGGCAGCACGGCCAAGGGCACGGACCGCGGACCGGATCTGATTCGATCGACCGTCGTCCTCCGCGATCGGCTCGGCAACGCCATCGGCCCGGCAATCCGGCCCGCCGGCGCGCACCAGGCAACGCTCAGCTCGCCAGAGCTCGTCGACCTGTCCCATTTCCTCCATCAGCGCGTGGAGGCCGTTGCCAGCAACCGCAATCCACGCGGCCCGCTGCCGGTCCTCACCGGCGACCCGGAAGCCGGCCGCGCGTACTTCAACGGCGCCGGCCGCTGCAGCAGTTGTCATTCCGCGGCCGGCGACCTTGCCGGCATTGCCACACGCATTCCCGACGCCGCCAACCTGCAGCAGCGGTTCCTTTTCCCGGTGCTGCGCCCCTCGACGTCGTTCGGGGCTGCCGTGAGCAACATCGAAGGGCGCCGCGGCGGCGCGAAGCAGGTTGAAGTCACGGTGACCGTCCCGAAGCAGTCACCAGTAACCGGCGCCCTTGTCCGCATCGACGACTTCGTCGTGTCGCTGCGCGAGCCGTCCGGCGAATATCGCGCGTTCAACCGCGGGCCAGGTGTGACCGTGGTCGTCAACGATCCGCTGGCGGCTCATCACCAGCTGTTGGATCGCTACACCGATGCCGACATGCATGACCTGACGGCGTATCTGGCGAGGTTGAAATGACAGCGCGCGACGAGCGAGCACGACACACCGAGAGACCGAGGTCACCGAGGATGCAACGAAACGTTCTCAGCGCCTCGGTGGCTCGGTGCCTCGTACTCGTCGCGATCTTCCTGTGTGCGCACGCGGCGCTCGTTGCGCAGGGCACGGTTTCCCACGAACTGCTGCTCCGCCCGACTCCCGATTCCTGGCCGATGTACAACGGCGACTACTCGGGCCGCCGCTTCAGCCCGCTGACGAACATCGACACGTCGACCGTCGCGTCGACGACGCTGGCGTGGGTCTACCGGCCGAACCCCGGCAACGTTCCGGCGGGCGGCGGAGGCCAGACGGTAGTGACGATCAAAGGCACGCCGGTCGTCGCCAACGGCGTCATGTACATCTCGATCCCCGATCATGTGTGGGCGGTGGACGCGCGCAGCGGGCGCGAACTGTGGCATGCGACGTGGCCGTCGAAGGGCGGCTGGCACATCGGCAATCGTGGCGTCGCGGTGCTCGGGCGAACGGTCTACGTCGAGACGCCGGACTGCAACCTCGTGGCGCTCGACACACGCGACGGGCGCGAAAAGTGGCGTACCGAGATCTGCGATCTCGAGCAGTTCTACTACGCCTCCACCGCGCCACTCGTGGTCGGCAACCACGTCATCGTTGGCGTCAGCGGCGACGATCTGGACATCCCGGGGTACCTGCAGGCGCACGATCCCGACACCGGCGCCCGGCAGTGGCGATGGTGGGTCTATCCCGAACCCGGCACGCCCGAGGCAAGAACCTGGCCGAGCGTCGAAGCGATGACGCACGGCGGCGGGATGACCTGGGGTTCGACCACCTACGATCCCGACCTCAATCTGATCTTCTTCGGCACCGGTAACCCGCAGCCGGTGATCAACGGACGCAAGCGGCCCGGCGCCAATCTGTTCACCGAGTCGATCGTCGCGCTCAACCCGGACAGCGGAACGCTCGTCTGGTACTTCCAGTCGTCGCCGCATGACACGCACGACTGGGATGCCACGCAGACGCCGGTGCTGTTTGACGGCGAGGTCGACGGCAAACCGCGGAAGCTGCTGGCCCAGGCCGCGCGCAACGGCTGGTTCTTCGTCCTCGATCGCGCCACCGGCCGGAACATCCGCAGCAGCGAGTACATCAGGACGAACTGGACGAAGGGCCTCGACGCAAAGGGCCAGCCGATTCCCGATCCCGCGAAGGAGCCGCAGTACGACGGAGCGCTGGTGTCGCCAAACCAAGGTGGTGGACAGAACTGGCCACCGCCGAGCTTCAGTCCTCGCACCGGCCTGTTCTACGCCAACGCCACCCGCGGCTTCAGCGTCTACTACCTCTACGCCAACGAGGACGACGAGAAGCCGCAGGGCTGGGGAGGAAACGATCGGGGCGGATGGTCGGAGGCAATGCTGCAGGCGATTGACTTCCAGACCGGCAGGATCGCCTGGAGCCACAAATGGACCGGCAGCAGCACGATCCGCTCGGGCGTGCTGGCGACGGCCGGCAATGTGCTCTTTGCCGGCGACGCCCAGGCGAACTTCGTGGCGTTCGACGCGGCCAAAGGAACGCCGCTGTGGCACGCCGGCCTGCACACGTCGATTACCAACGGCCCGATCACCTACGAGCTCGACGGCACGCAGTACGTCGTCGTCGGCGCAGGGGATAGTTTGTACGGGTTTGCGCTTCGAGGACGTTAACCGCGAAGCGCGTGAAGAGCCGGAAGGTCGCGAAGATGATGACTCGGATCCTCGTCACCGCACTCGTGCTGGTCTCGATCACCGCAATCGCTCAGACGCCCCTTGCCAACCTCGGCTACACCGACACGCCGATACTTCCCGGCCTGCCCTACCACGTACATGATCCGGCGCGGCCGCGTCCGCCAATCGTCGCGCCGGCACTGCGCATCGGAGATGCGCCGGCGGACGCCACGGTGCTGTTCAACGGCACCGATCTCTCCGCGTGGATGCCGACGAAGAGCACGTGGCGGGTCGAGAACGGCTATATGGAAGTGGTTCCAAACAGCGGCGACCTCCGGACGAAGGAGACGTTCGGCGACGTCCAGCTTCACGTCGAGTGGGCCGCACCGGCGCAAGTGCGCGGCGACAGTCAGAATCGCGGGAACAGCGGCATCTTCCTGCAGCGTCGCTACGAAGTGCAGGTGCTCGATTCGTTCGACAACCTCACGTATCCGGACGGCCAGGCGGGAGCGCTCTACGGACAGTGGCCGCCACTGGTCAACGCTGTCAGACGCCCGGGTGAGTGGCAGTCGTACGACATCGTCTTCGAAGCACCCCGCTTCGACGGATCGCGACTGATCAAGCCAGCATCGCTGACGGTCTTCCTGAATGGCGTGCTGCTTCACAACCGCCGCGAACTGATGGGGCCTACCGTGCATCGTGCGCTGGCGAGCTACGCGCCGCAGCCGGTGGAGGACTCACTCGTCCTGCAGGATCATCAGCAGCCGGTGCGCTACCGGAACATCTGGATCCGCCGGTTGGGGGAATACGACAGGTAGCGTGGGTTGCCTGGGTCGCCTGGGTGTTGCCCTTGACACGCATCGCCAACTGTCCTACTGTCATATGACAGTTGGCCAATGCGATTCGCCGTTAATTTCAAGTCAGGGAAGCCCGTCTATCTGCAGCTCGCCGACCAGGTGAAGACGGCGGCGGCCTCCGGCGCGCTGCGCGCCGGCGAGGCCCTGCCATCGATACGCCCTCTCGCCGAGGACCTCCGCGTCAATCGCAATACGGTGGCGAAAGCCTACGCCGAGCTCGAAGCGCAGGGCGTCATCGAAACACATCCCGGCAAGGGCTGCTTCCTGCGTTCGACGCAGTCACCGCTGCGGAAGGATGCCCGGCGGAAGGCCCTGGCTGAATCGATCGACGAATCGGTGATTCAGGCTCATCACCTGCTGCTGTCGCGCAGCGATTTCCTGCGTCTCGCGGAAGAGCGATACGACGCTCTGGCCACCGAACGGACGCGAGCGGCTGTTGGAGGACGACCATGAGTACGGCTGATGTTCCCGCCATCGACATCCGGAACCTCGTGCGCCGCTACGGGCGCACCGAGGCGGTCAACGGCCTCAGTCTCACCGTGGCGCCCGGCCGCTGCTACGGCTTCTTCGGCCGCAACGGCGCTGGCAAGACGACCACGATCAAATGCCTGCTGAACCTGCTGCGGCCGACAGGCGGACAGATCAGCGTGTTCGGCATGGATCCAGCCCGCGACGATGTCGCGGTCAAATCGCGCATCGCCTACGTACCGGATGCGGTGGCGTTCTACCCGTGGATGACCGTGCGGCAGACGCTGGACTATTTCGCGTCGTTTCGCGCGCGCTGGGACGCGGACACGGAGCGGGCGCTCGTGTCGCGATTCGGTCTCGACGCACGGCAGAAGACGAGCCACCTGTCGAAGGGCCAGCGCACCCAGCTGGCGCTGATTGCCGCGATCTGCGCCGAACCTGACCTGCTCGTCCTCGACGAGCCAACCTCCGGTCTCGACCCGATCGTGCGCCGGGAATTCATCCAGACGGTGATTGGCGCGTATCAGGACGGCAGCTCGCGCCGCACGGTGTTCGTGTCCACCCACCTGATAGCCGAGTTCGAAGGGCTGATCGACGAGTTCACGATCATCGATCAGGGTCGGGAGGTGCTCACCCTCGACGCCGATACCGCCAGGGAGCGTTACCAGAAGGTGTATGCGCGCTTCGCTGGCGATGCGCAGTCGATTGAGGTTGCCGGCGCACGGGTCCTGCATCGCGCCGGCCGGGAGATCGAGCTGATGACGAACGGAGATCTTGCGCAACTGGTCGAGCAGCTTCGTGCGTTCTCGCCCGAAACCGTCCGCACAGAAGCACTCACCCTCGAGGACATCTTTGTCTCGGCCGTACGCACCGCAACCGCCGCATGACCACCTGGCTGCCATCGACCCTCGTGCTGAAGGAAGGCCGGGCGCTCGCGCCGATTTGGCTGGGGGCGGTCGTCACGATCGTGGCCGCCGCCCAGGCTGGACTGCTCGCCGGCTCCATGCTGGCGTTCATCCTCGGCGCCGCCGCCCTTGGTGTGTTCTCGATCGGCCATGAATACTCACACCGCACGTTGACCTCGCTTCTCGCACAGCCGCTCAGTCGATCGCGCCTTCTCCTGTCGAAGATCGCCGTTCTCGCGCCTCTGCTGGCCCTGCTCAGCCTCGTCGCCGCACTGGTGCTATTGCGAGCCGACGGCATCGAGCGCGTACTCGGGGGCGGAACCCTCGGTGCCCGCTGGCGCCTGGCGATCGTCCTGCTGACGCCCCTGCTCGGGCTCTCGGTGGCGCCGTGGCTGACGATGGTGTTCCGCAGCCCGATGGCCGGATTGGTGTTCACGCCGGCGGTGCCGGCGGCCCTGTGGATTGCCGGGCAGATCGCGCGCGCCGCGAGCGTCGACTTCGACTTCGTCGAGCTCGAGGTGGGCAGCCCATTCGCATACGAGCCGGCGCTGGTGCTGATCACTGTCGGCGTGTTGGCGTTGAGCATCGTCGCGATCGTCCACGGCCGGTCCTTGTTCGTCGGACTCGAGGCGCTGGACACACCGCGAGACCTCGTGCCCTTCAGGGTCGAGCGGCTGCCTCTCGCCCGGACTGAAGCGGTCACAACCCATCGGCGGGGCGCAGGTCGATCACTTTTTCTCTTCGTACAGAAAGAAGTGCGCCTCTACGGGCTGGCGTTCGCCCTCGCCGCTCTGTATGCGGCCGGATGGAGCGCGATGTGGCTGGCCGGGACCGGCGCCTACGTCGCGGGCGACAGCTTCGACGTTCTCGGCGGAATGTACGGACTGTTCGTCGCTGTGGTGGTTGGGGCGATCTCGATCGCCGAAGAGCGCGCGCTGGGCACCGCCGACATGCAGATTCTCCAGCCCTGGCCGTTCTGGAAACTGTCTCTGGTCAAATTGGCGACGGTCGGCGTGATCGCGCTTGTTCTCGGACTCGCCCTCCCCACAGGTCTCGAAGCGGCGTTGCCGTTGATTGGTGACCCAGGCGCCGTGGGCCCGAGCCTGGGCCTTTTTCGGTTCTATCTTCCGGCACCGCTCAGCGGCGGCACGGCGACGATCCTGTTGACGACGCTCTTTAGCTGCTACGCGTCCACCCTGTGTGTCGGCGGTCTGCGCGCGCTGCTCGTCGCCCTGCCGTTGTCGTTCGGTCTGGCGTCCCTGTTTCCCAATCTGTTCTTTACCATTGATCGATTTCATCGCGCGGTGCTTGCCCATCTGTACGGCCCATCTGATCGGCCGTGGTGGGATGGACTGCCGACGGCGACCAACGCCGATTTCCGGACGTCGTTTCTGTACTCGCGATACGCGGCGACGGCCGCGCTCATCGGCTTCACAGCACTCATTCTCCTCCTCTGTCTCCGGAACTTCAGATCCGGCGAGCGTGGGACCAACGTGGCCAGGACGCAGCTTCCATGGGTGGTGCTGTACGTCGCGCTTGCCGTCGTGCTTATTCGCGGGGGCGGTGCGGTTCTCGAATGGTGGGTTTTCACCCACTGAGATTGTGAACGTTGGCGCCGGAGCCCGGGTCTACCTGCGCTGCGACTGTCGGATAACCAGCTTCAGGCCCGACCACGTCTCGTCAACGGCACAGACCTTCACGTCGACGAGGCCCAGCGGAAAAGCGACCTCACGGATCACGTCCTCGGTGATGTCGGTGCGAACACCCGCGGCCTTTTTCGGCCACGACACCCAGACGGCGCCGTCCTGCTCGATCTCCTCGAGTGCCCTGCGCAGCTCGGCCACCAGGTGCGCGCGGGCGATGCTGAAAATGTGCACCAGGTCGACAGGCCGACGCAGTCTCGAGGACAGCTGCACGTCATGTGGCAGCGGGCCGAGGAGCTGTTGATAGTTCGCGGGGGCGTTCCGCGTTTTGACCCGCGTCCATGATTTGATGCCGAGCTTCTGGCCCAGCGCTTTACCCGAATACCCGATCGTTGGTGTCACTCGTCGGTCGTTCGCCACGGCAAATCTCCGCGACCCAAGTTTACAAAGGCTTTACAAAACCGCACTTCACCGGCTCTCATGGCCGGCCCCTTTACCTTGCACAACCCTGCGGCGGGCCCTAGAATCCTCGCAGGTTTTCTTACTACGCGCCTGCGCGAGCAGGATCGCAAGGAGCTCATCATGCGCAAGCTCGGTTGGGTCGGCGTGCTCGTCGCAGTCATGGGACTGACGATGTTCGTCGGCCAGCCCGTCTCGGGACAGGCACCGCAGGAGATCAAGTACTCGACGCCCCCGCCGCTCGTCATCACTGCGTTCGGCGGCAAACCCGTCGACTACAAGGCACCACGGACACCGTGGGGCGAGCCCGATCTTCAGGGCGTCTGGTCGAGCGACGACATGGAAAACGTCGGTATCGCCGCCGGCGGCGGTGGGCGCGGACGCGGCGGTGCTCCTGCCGCGGCGGCGGCGCCAGCCGGTCCTCCGCCGCTCTACATGACCGAGGAACAGCTCGCCGCACGCAGGAAGCAGGTTGCGCAGGCGGCCAATAACCGCGATCAAACCGCGGAAAGCTCCTTCAGGTTCGACTACGGTCGGCGCGCGTTCCCGCAGACACGCCTGCTCGTGGACCCGCCGGACGGCCGCATGCCGAACGTGCGCCCCGACGTCGTCAACCGCGGCATGCCGCGCGGCACCTACACGCAGGGCAACGCAGAGCTGCATTCATGGAAGGACTTCTCGCTGTATGAGCGCTGCATCACGCGTGGCATCGGCGGCTCGGTCCTCCGGGTTATCTACGGTAACGGCAACCGCATCGTGCAGGCGCCCGGAATCGTGGCGTTCTCGTACGAGATGCTGTCCGACACGCGGATCTTCCACGTGGACAACAGGCCGCACGTGAACCAGAAGATCGGGATGTATCTCGGGGACTCGCGCGCGCGCTGGGAAGGCGAAGAGCTCGTCGTCGAGACGACGAACCTGACCGACCAGACGGCGTTCGGCGTCAACGGCAACGGCACGCGGCACAGCAAAGCGATGAAGATCACCGAGCGCTTCCGCCGCGTGGCAGACGACATCGTCCAGTACCAGGCGACGTGGGACGATCCGCTCACCTACACGGCGCCGTTCACCGTCTCGTTCCCGCTGACGCCGCTCGACGGCGGTTATCTGCTGCCCTACGACTGCCACGAAGGGAACGCGGCCATCGAGATGACGCTCAAGGCGGAGCGCGACGAAGACAAACGGCTCGCCGCGGATCTCGCCAAGGGGATCAAGCGTGAGCGGCGCGGTGTGTCGGAATGCGGCGCCGGCGTCGGATCACAGCCAGTGGCCGGGTGCACGCCGGGCGCTCCGGCTGCCGGCCGCGGTGGTCGCGGCGGACGCGGCGGTGCCGCCGACACCGGCGAAGGCACCGAAGAAAAGTAACGCGTGGAAGACCGCGGTCACGCTGAGCTGCGTGGCCGCGGCACCTCCCGCCGTCCTTGAACCCCCTCACGTACAGACCTAGAATTCCCCTCAGTTTCTAAACCGCCTCCGTCTTACGCGACTGTCGCAGACAGGATCGCAAGGAGTCCATCATGCGCAAGCTCGCCTGGCTTGGTGTTCTGGCGACGGCGATCGCGTTGTCTATCTACGTCACCCCGACCGTCTCGGGGCAGCAACAGCCGCAGACCTCATCGCAGCAGGCCCTGCCGCGGCCGTACGGGACTCCCCCGCCGATGGTGATCACCGCGTTCGGTGGAAAGCCGGTCACCTATAGGGCCCCGCGCACGCCGTGGGGCGACCCTGATATCCAGGGCGTCTGGTCGAGCGACGACATGGAACAGGTGCCGATCGGCGTCAATCAAGGCGGCGGACGCGGGCGCGGCGGTCCGGGCGCTGCTCCGGCGCCGCAGGCTGCGGCCGCACCGGCGGGCCCGCCACCGCTTTATCGGACGGATGAAGAGCTCGAGGCACGGAGGAAGCAGGTCGCGACCCAGGCCGACAATCGCGACCGGACCTCCACCAGCACGTTCCGCAATGACTATGCGCGGCGCGCGTTCCCGCAGACGCGCCTCGTCGTGGATCCGCCGGATGGCCGGGTGCCAACCGTGCTGCCGGGCGCCCGGATCATGCCGCGCGGCACCAACGGCGCCGGGCCGATTGATTCGTGGCTGGACTTCCCGCTCTACGAGCGCTGTATTACGCGCGGCATCGGCGGCTCGGTGCTCCGCGTGATCTACGGCAACGGGAACCGGATCGTG
>Ga0307413_10000865_pt1 | contig 10693 bp, 11 predicted proteins | sample DK1Ometagenome_3_FD_203714 | JGI IMG/M metagenome (GOLD analysis project Ga0307413, IMG submission 203714) | Maize rhizosphere microbial communities from greenhouse at UC Davis, California, United States - DK15-O-2 | ecosystem: Host-associated > Plants > Roots > Rhizosphere > Soil | place: USA... | reverse complement strand
TCTCAACCCAGCGTCCGTCAAAGGTTCACTCGGGCATCATTTCCCAGTGCGACAACTTGGCCCTGATGAAGATGAGCTCGCAGAGCGACCTTGACGAGCTGGGCAAGATCTTCGGGTTCGCACCGACTTCATTGCTATCCCTTGCTACGGGTTTCCGCCAGGGCGAGGCTCTCTTTGCGGGAGGGTTTGCACCTGTAGCTACGACCGTACGAGTCCGGAAACGGCTGACGCATGAAGGTGGCTACGACGTCGGCGTACCCCTCCGCACCGCGGATCGATGATCAGCCGAGGGTCATTCCCTCGGTTGCAGACGATGGAGTTATGTCCCGGCAGCAGTCACTGGCCTGACCCAGTGCCCGACTCCCACGGCGGATGTTGCCATCGATTCACCCGTAACGGGTGATCAGTAAACCCGCCGCCGCGACCTACCGTCCATCCGAGAGACCAAAGTGTCAACTTCAAATCGGAGGCAGATCCCATGACAAGCACCCAAACCGTCAGCCCCTGGGCTCACGGCATCGTTGTTTTCGCCGGCGTGGCAATGATCGTCGGCGGCGCCTCGCAGGCTCTTGAGGGCCTCGCGGCCATTGTCAGAGATAAGTGGCTCGTCGTCCTGCCTAATTACATTTATGCCTTTGATCTCACTGTCTGGGGCGTGATTCATCTTCTGGTTGGTCTGGCGTTGGTCGTGATCGGCGTTTCCCTGCTGCGGGGTCAGACGTGGGCTCGCGTCGCGGGGATGATCGCTGCGGTGGTCTCGGCGATTATGAACTTCGTCTTCTTGCCGTACTCGCCGTGGTGGGCGCTCATTCTGATCGCCATCGACTTTGTCATCATCTGGGCGCTCGCGCAATACCTCCGTCAGCCGGTAGGGATTCCGCCGCAAGCTACGCCGGCCGGGGCGGCAGATGCGCAAGCAGCCCCGCAAGATAAGCAAACAGCGGTTTCCTAGAGCTTTCACCACCGTGGACTAACGGTCGCGCGCAGATGTGAGGCGAGAGGAGGGGCGGTGTACGAGATCACCATGCGGGGTGCGCCGCCCCTCGGCCTGACTGCACGCTTTCCGGCGATCACATTGCACTCGACGCCAGCAGCCACTGTTCTGTCCAAGCAGATCTCCGATCCTGCCGAGGTGGACCAACTCACCGAGCGGTTACGCTCACTCGGGATTGCGCCCGTGGAGGTGCGGGCATCGCCACGACACTACGAGTTTCGGATCGAGGGGCGGTTGGGCCGTTCGATCTTGCGATACCTGCGGTGGGCCTTTCGGCTTGAGAAGGAACGAACCGTGGTACGCGTGGCAACGCAGCGGGAGCTGCGGATGATCTTGGAGCAACTGGCCGAGTCCGGTATTCAGATCGACCACTGCATACGCCGCTCCGCCGCGTAAACTCCACTGAGCGCGCGGTGTGACTACGCAATCGCGCGAGGCTTGTACGTCAGTCTGGTGGCCTGCTTGGCATTGCTGGCCCTGTGGCACTGGCCGGAAACCGCCTTCAAACCCAGGACTAGTACTCCGATGGATCTAGTACTCCGATGGATTGATCTCGCGCCGGATCTCGATCAGATCAATGCCGGCGCCCCGCAGGGCGTCAATGAGTCCCCAGAGCGCCGCATCGTCCAGTTGCACTGCATGCAAGATGGTGCCAGCCGGTTCTACGGTTTCGATCTGACGGAAGTTCTCAAGTAGATCGAGCGGCACCGTGCCTGCGACCCGGATCTCGTATGTCGACTTTGCCATCTGCGCCTCGGTCCGTGCGTCGCTGAATGGTCCAACGATGCCCGGCGTCGGACGCGGCACACTTCACCCGTTCCGGGTGAGTCCGGAATCACGATTCTGGCTGTGGCACGTCTTGAACAGCCGGCGTACGAATCTCGGCCGGCAGCATCACTGCGGCTACCAGTCCAATTACCCCCACCACTGCCAAAGTGGCCATCGCCAGCGCGTACGAGCGCTCCGGTGTTGCGGTGATGCCAGCTACCAGGATCGTGCCCGCAATCGCCGTGCCCAAGCTGGAGCCCAGGTTCGACACACTCCGGGACAGCCCAGAAATCTCGCCTTGCTCACTCTCGGGGAAGCTGGACTGCACGACGTTGACCGACGGCGTAAGCATCACGCCAAGGCCTAGACCAATGAGCAGCAGCCCTGGCGCGAATGCCCAGGCTGTCGGCGTACCGCTCACGATCAACAGCAAGACCGCAATGCCAGCAATCGTCAGAATGAATCCAGCAACGATGAGTGTGCGCTGTGAGCGTCGCTTGGCGAGGCGCTCGGCGGCGAGTGAGGACACCAACAGGCCCAGCGTTGCGGCGGTGAAGATGATGCCGGTCTGGATGGCGTTGTAACCCCGAACCACCTGGAGAAAAGCCGAGACTACGAAGGAGGTTCCCAAGAGCATCACCCACTGGGTGTTCTGGGTCACCAAGCCGAGATTTGAGGTGCGATTGCGGAACAAGCTGGTGGACAACAATGGTTCCTTGCCGGCCTTCTCTTTCGCGCGTATCGAGCGGAAGAACAACGCGAGCACGATAGCTCCGGCCACAATCAAGATGATCATGAGCCAGAGGTTGTTGTCGGCTGCCAAGATGCCCATCACCACAAGCACGAGGCCGACGGACGAGAGGACAGCGCCGCCGATGTCGAACGGTCGGGTTGGATCTGGTGGCAGCGGATCGATGATCTTTCGACTCAAAAAGACGATCACAGCAATGACCAGGGCTTGGAAGATGAAGGCTGCCCGCCAACTGATCGCCGAGGTGATCAGGCCACCGATCAGTGGACCAGCCGCGGCGCCGATGCCGCCCAGGGCGCTGATGACTCCGAAGGCACGGGCGCGGGACGTGAACTCAGTGAACAGCAGCGTGGTGAGGATGTAGACAGGTGGGATCAGCATCGCTGTGCCGATGCCTTCCAGGATGGAGTTGCCGAGTATCAACAAGCCCAAGCCGGGAGAGATAGCGCTCAGCACAGCACCGGTGGCGTAGACGATGAGCCCGAGCATGAAGAGCCGTTTGCGACCGTACTTATCGGTCAGCTTGCCGCCGGGGATCATGAGCGCTGCCATGACCAACAGAAAGATCGTGATGGCGATCTGAATGCCCTGCACGCTGGTGTTCAAGTCCTCGCTCATGTCGGTGATCATCACGTTCATGTTCGAGCCGGCGAAGCTACAGATGAACTGGGCTAGGGCGAGGGGAGCGAGTATCGCTCGCAAGGCGCTGGATGGTCGTCCAGTCGACGCGCTTTCAGTCACTATTTCCACCCGCTTCCGAGCGCCGCGCTGGGCTGACGGCTCTCTGAGGGATCGTCCCACCCAGCAGACTGCCACCAATCACCCCGTACGGGTGAGTCCTTCGGACTATTCGCCAAACGCCGACAGTTCATTCAAGGGATTCGATGGCCGCTCCGACGCCGATGCGGCCGTCGGTCAGGATATCGGCGCGCAGGCCACCGCGGTGGATCAGGCCCCGCAGCACGCCCTTAGTCGTGAGCCGCTCGAGGTGTGAGCAAGGCTCGCATAACCGCTGACCGAAGCACTCGGCCTCACCTACCCGGAAGCGCCGCCCGACGAGCGCGTTCAGGTCGATACCGCGAGTGACCACATTGCGTCGCGCCTCTGCATAGCCGAGCCGGCGATCCTCGGCCAGCACCAGCTCGTCGAGGACTTCGGCCTGGATGAGGGTCAGATCGTAACCATGTCCGCCGCCACCGGTCGGTGTGAACGTACCCACCTTGGCTGCGTACCGATCGCCGGCCAAACCCCGGCTGGCCAACGCCTGGGCCTCCTCCACTAGCCGCATCGGCGCGGTGGCCGTCGCGGCGATGGCGAGCGCCTCGACGATTCCATGGAGCGGTGGAAGCTCCACGGGTGTGGGAAGCGCGGGGTCGAAGTTTGCGATGACGTAGCCCCGCTGTAGCGGCAGCTCGAGCGAGGCACGTCCCAGGAGACTCGGGTCTTGAGGGCTGAGCACCACCCCGGACGGCGTACCGAACATCAGTACCGCCATTTGGTCGTGGTCACCACCGTATTGCGGTAGCTGTGTGGCGAGGAGGGCTATCCAGTACCCGGGCCAATTGAACTTGGCGGCATCTGCAATGGGCACTAAGCCGAGTCCGTTCCCGGCCAGCCAGCTCCGCCAGCGGGCGACCGCGCCTGACAGTTGCAGTCGGGGCAACGGGAGCTGAGCAACAGGAATCTCGATCGCCGACGCCAAGCATGCCGCGAACGACCGCGTCAGCAGGGGCAGGTCGGGGTCATCAGGCAACGCGACATCGAGCACGACACCATTCTGGGAGTTCTGCCGCGCTGCCAATCACCCCGTACGGGTGAGGCTTGAGACGACATCGTGGCTGAGCATGATCACATCCGACCTAGAGGACTGAGGACCGATGTCGAACTACCCACTAATCGCCGACCACGGCCTGATCGGGAACATGCAGACGGCGGCGCTGGTCACGACCGACGGCACCATCGACTGGTTCTGTGCGCCGCGTTTCGACTCGCCGAGCATCTTCGGCTGCCTGCTGGACCATGATCAGGGTGGGCACCTGCGAACGCGGCCGACGGTCGACGTGTTCACGCAGCAGCAGCTCTACTATCCGGACACCGCCATCCTGGTCACCCGCTTCCTCACCGAGGCAGGCGTAGGCGAAGTCATCGATTTCATGCCAATAGCCAATAGCACGGTCGCTTCGGATCGCCAGCAGCTTGTACGGATGATCCGGTGTGTTCGTGGTGAGATGACCTTCGCTGTGGAGCTCGCGCCGAGGTTCGACTACGGCCGAGAGTCACACGAGACCCATGTCAGCGAGGATGGGGTTGTCTTTCAAGGTGCTCACAACGCCTTGTCGCTGAGCATCGTTCGCGAGCCTGACGATGCCCGACTGGGACGCATCAAGCTTGCCTCCGAGGAGGCGCTCCAGGTGGAGCTGACGCTGTCGGCCGGCCAGATGCGCGGGCTCGTTCTCGAAACGGGTGAGGCGCGACGTCCGCGACAGGTACGTGTCGCCGAGGTCTGGCGGCTCTTCGACGAGACAGTCCGCTTCTGGAGATCCTGGCTCGCGCAGTCCAGCTATACCGGCCGGTGGCGGGAGACACTGCAACGCTCAGCGATCACGCTGAAGCTCATGACGTACGCGCCGAGCGGCGGCATCGTCGCAGCACCTACTGCGGCTTTGCCGGAGCAAATCGGAGGCGAGCGTAACTGGGACTACCGGTACACCTGGATTCGTGATGCGTCGTTCTCGGTGTATGCGTTGCTGGGTCTTGGGTTCACCGAGGAGGCGGCGGCGCTAGGGCGGTGGATGGGCGATCGCATTCATGACCAGGTCGGCGGCGAAGGTGGGCCGCTGAACATCATGTATCGGGTTGATGGTTCTAGCGATCTGATCGAAGAGACGCTTCCGCATTGGGAGGGCTATCGAGGATCAAGCCCGGTGCGGATCGGGAATGGTGCCGCCGATCAACTGCAGCTCGACATCTACGGCGAGGCGGTCGACAGTCTCTACTTCGCTGACCAGCATGGACTTGAGGCGGGATACCAAGGCTGGCGGCGCATCAGCGACATCATTGGCTGGCTCGCCGACAACTGGAACCAGCCGGAGGAGGGCATTTGGGAGACCCGAGGGGGCCGGCAGGATTTCACGTACGGCAGGCTGATGAGTTGGGTCGCTTTCGATCGGGGAATTCGCTTGTCGGATCGTCACGGGCGTCCAGCTCCGGTGGACCGCTGGCGCGCTGAGCGCAATGCCGTCTATGACCAGATCATGGCAGCCGGCTGGAACGAGGACCGCCAGGCGTTCGTCCAGCACCCGAAGACGAACGTGCTCGACTCATCGCTGCTGCGTATGACATCGGTGGGCTTTATCTCGCCGAAAGATCCGATGTGGGCCTCCACTCTCGATGCGATGGAGCACGAGCTTGTCACCGACAGTTTGGTGTACCGCTACGATCCCGAGGCCTCACCTGATGGACTGCGCGGCTCGGAGGGCACGTTCTCGCTCTGTACGTTCGCCTATGTCGACTCGCTCGCGCGGGCCGGTCAGCTCGAAAAGGCGCGCAACACGTTCGAGAAGATGCTGACCTACGCCAATCATCTCGGCCTCTATTCAGAGGAAATTGCGCTCACCGGCGAACAGATCGGCAACTTCCCACAGGCCTTCACGCACCTGGCTTTGATCGATGCCGCGTTGACTCTGGATCGGCAGCTTGACCGTCGCGGGCTTGCGGGGTCCCCACTGCGGGCCTAGCTCCTCGCAGGGTCACGATGAAGTCGAGGTCCAACGGTAGGAGGGTCATGCGTTGGGCGCTGCCCGCGCTACTTATGGCGTACGCGACCGTCCATCGGCTCGGGCGGACATACGGCTCGACCGCCCGCGAGCGGCAAGCACGCATGCCAGGTGATGACATCGTCTTTAAGCCGCAATTCGTGGCCACTCACGGCATCACCATCGATGCTGCACCAGAGAGAGTCTGGCCTTGGCTGGTCCAGATGGGCTGGCACCGCGGTGGCTGGTACACCGCTCGTTGGGTCGACAAGCTCTTGTTCCCAGCGAACCGCGCCAGCGCCGATCACATTGTCGAAGAGCTTCAAGATCTCCAAGTGGGTGACTTCGTTCCTGACGGCTCACCAGAAACCTACTGCGGGTTCGTTGTCGAGCAACTCGAACGGCCGCAACTTCTCGTTCTGCATTCCACGTCTCACCTGCCACTGGAGCCGCAACGGTACGGCGGCGGTGGACTGGAGCTGGGTTTTCCATGTGGTGCCGCTCGAGTCTGACGGTCGTTCGCGTCTGATCTTTCGGTGGCGCGCGGCTTCGAGACCTTGGTGGCTCACTGTGAGTGCGTGGCTGGTGATCATCCCAGCCGACTTCATCATGTCGAAAGACATGCTGCGAGGAGTGAAACGCCGGGCCGAGCGGGTGGCTGGGAACACACCATGATTCGATCATGGGAGTCAGCCGACTTCCTGATGACTGGTCCTAGGGCCCTTCGGCGGTCGCCGAGGGTATAGCGCCGGCATCATCGGTGATGTCGAGGGGAGCCTCCAGCAACTCGCCGAGGCGGCGTGTGAACCTGGCAGCGGTGCCTCCATCGACGACTGCATGATCAACAGAGATCGTCAGATCCAGCAACTCACGCGGCTCCAGATTGCCGTTGACGTAGCGAGGTTTGATCGCGATGCCGCCAACCGTGATCATCAGGGTGGGTGGCGCGATCGGTATGCCCCATCCACCATGACCACCAGCAAACATGCCGATCGAGCTGAGGCCTACCGTGCCGCCCAGCCGCTTGAACAATGTGGGGCTGGACATCACGGCACGCCATGCGACGGACCGCAGTGGTCGGGGAATGCTCAAGAAGGCTACGGTCGCCTGATAACGCCGTGCAGCATCGGGATCGGGCCTCTGTAATCCTCCGTCCGAGGCCCGAAGAGGGGAAGGGACCTTCGACCCTGCGCCGGTGGCATCAGGCGCGGCACATTGGATAGGAAAGACACGAAAGCTGGAGCGACATGACGAAGATCTTGATTACCTACGGCACCACTGAAGGACAGACTGCTCAGATTGCCGATCATCTTGCCGGTGCAATTCGTGACCGCGGCTTGGAAGCAGAGACTATGAACCTCAAGCAGTCAGCGGATGTCTCCGTGGCTGGCTATGACGCAGTGATCATCGGCGGCTCGGTCCACATGGGGAAGCACCAGGAGGAGGTCGTCGACTTTGTTCGCAAGAACCGGGCTGACCTGGAGCGTCTTCCGTCCGCATTCTTCTCGGTAAGTCTGGCCGCCAACGGTGACTTGGCGAACGCCGAGGCGTACGTGGAAAACTTCGCACAACAGGCTGGGTGGCGGCCTACCAAGGTGGGGCTGTTCAGTGGCGCCTTGCTCTACCGGCAGTACGGATTCATCAAGCGCTACATGATGAAGAGGATCGTGCGCGACAAGCCAGGCATGAGCACCGATACCTCGCGCGACTACGTGTACACCGACTGGGACCAGGTACGGCGGTTCGCGGAGGACTTCGTGGAGCGACTGGTTCCCGAAGATACGAGCAAGATCACGAGCTAGAGCGCCGGTGCGCAGATGGGGCGCGGCGCCGCAGAGCCACCGTAGAGGTGGCCCTGCCGATGACGGCGCCGACCGCCGCACCCACGACGACGTCGCCGGGATAGTGCACACCGGTGTAGACGCGTGAGAATGCCACGATTACCGCGGCCACCCGCAGCGGCAGCTTGAGCCGGGGCAGCACATGACCCACGGAGCCCGCGAACGCCGCCGCTGATGCTGAGTGGCCAGAAGGGAAAGAGGTCGACTCGGGCATGCGCACCCAGCGGCTCTCAGGGACGCCCTGCTCCGTGCGGTCCGGGCGGCGACGCTCGCCGTTCAGCTTCATTGCTTGATTGACCACAAACGAGGTGAGCCCGATTGCGGTCATTCCGGTCACGGCAGCGCAGCGTCCCCGCGCACCGCCGAATACAGCAAGCACTCCCGCGACCGCAAACCACGGCTTGGAGAAGTTAGCGAAGTTGGATATCCAGCGCAGCGGACGGTCCAGAGGCTGGGTGTGCATGGCCGCTATGGCGCGATAGGCGGCTCGGTCGATCCGACCTAGCCGGCGGAGCAGCCGTACGGCCGCCGAAGGCCGGACGCGGAAGTGCCTGGTGCTAAGCCGAACGGCGAGTCGTTCCCCGAATGGCTCAGGAGTCGTCGGGCTGGTCATGCGGTTCCGATCGGCCGACCCAGGACCGTTTGCCAGAGCGCCAGGAGCGTAGGCATCGCCATCGTTGGCGCGACGCGCGCACTCTGCGACGGCCTCACAGCGGAACGCGGCAGCCGAAGTATCAGCGCGCGGGGTCGGATAACGAAATGCAGTGGCGGTTGGAGGGTCAGGGCCTCGCCGTCAACGCCGATTTCTACGGGCACGGCCGAGCGCACCTCGAACTCGTTCGCGGTCCAGTCATTCCAGCTGGCGAATTGCCGAGCGCGGCCGACCGCCTCGAGCGCGGCAAGCTTCTCGGCCTCCGCAGCCGTGTTTACCCGGACAAAGGCAATGCCCAGCACGCCGCCGTCGAGACGCTCGCGCATGCCTCCGCCCCGCAGGTGTGCCAACTGGTACGGGTTGTTCGAGACGAGCAGCAGCTGGGCGGTTTTCGCTTCCTCGCCAGACGGCAGCCTGAAGCGCAGGTCGAGCGACTTTGCTGTTGGCCCGAGCAGATCCGGCAGCATGGCGGCAGCGGTCTGCATCTTGGCGTCTCGATAGTCCGCCGACTGGACGATCCTCGCGTACACCCCCATCGAGGCATTGTTGACAAAGACGCGTCCGTTGACCTCCGCAAGATCGACGACTGTGTCGACCCCGTCCTGGTACGCCTCCAGCGCCGCGGGGACGTCGTCGCGGTCGAGACCCAGGTCGAGTGCGAAGTGATTGCGTGTCCCTGCGGGTACGACCACGAACGGGATACCGTGCCGGCTTGCGACCGACGCGACGAGTGCCTGCGAACCGTCGCCGCCCGCCATGCCGAGTAGGTCAGCGCCGCCTGCGACCGCGTCCTCTGCCAGCTGGCGCAGGTCGTCGCCTGGGTGCAGCACGATTGGCTCGATGCCTCGCTGCCGACACAGTTCGACCAGTCCGAACCGCTCGGCCTTGCCGCCACCGGACTTGAGGTTCATGAGCAGGACCGGATGACGGGCGTTTAGCCCCCGCTCGGCGGCACTGTTTACTGCGAGTGGACGCAGGGCGTAGCTCGCCGCTCCAACCGACACTGCGGCGAGCAGGAGCCCCACCACGAGCGCGCTCACGCCCTCGCCGGCCACAACGATCGCGGCGAACACCAACAGTGCGAGCGCCGCGACAACAGCTGCAATGGCCCTCACTACGCCACGCCGCGACAGTATGTACCACGCGGCGATCACGGCAACTCCGAGCGGTACCACGCTGATCAGCACGACGTGCCAGCGGTAAAGCGCCGCCCACACGAGGTAGATCAGGGCCGCGACTAGAGCCGCGAGAGCAGCCGCCGCTGCGACACGGCGCAACCAACTAGGTTTGCCGCCCGCCACCGGTTTGGGCTGGGTCATTACTCGGCTCCGAACTGGGTCGTTTCCGCGCACGTGGTGGGAAATGCACCCATCGCGACGCCATCCGCCGGCTCGAGTGGCAACCCATGTCCTGCCCAGAGCAGCAGCCCGATATAGGCAAGGTCAAAGACACTGCACAGTAGCCCGACCCCAAGGATGAACGCCGATCCTGCCAGCGCACCGAACAGGATGGTCGGCGCAAGAGTGCCAATCCACTTCGCGACGGCAATCACGATGCTCTGACCGCGCGGCCCCTGACGAGCCACAAACATCCCAATGAATAGGCCCGACATAAGCAGGTTCTGCAGGAACGCCGAGTACTTTGGCGCCTCGCCCCAACCGAACTCCACGATGAACAGCCACTGAATGACGTACGCCGCGGCAAAGATCAGAACCGCCCAGGTAACGAACATCGGCCGGCTGACAAAACTCGGCAGTTCCCGTCGGCCGTAACGAAGGAAGGTGTAGACGATCACCACGTCGGCGAAACCCCAGGCCACGTTGATGAATGTCTGCACGGACGGGTCGCTAATCGCAAGACCGCGGCCCGCATAGGTGGATTCCCACGCAATGTTGAGCGCAAGTGCCACCGCTGGGATGGCGTACGTGCGCT
>Ga0307413_10000863_pt1 | contig 10697 bp, 7 predicted proteins | sample DK1Ometagenome_3_FD_203714 | JGI IMG/M metagenome (GOLD analysis project Ga0307413, IMG submission 203714) | Maize rhizosphere microbial communities from greenhouse at UC Davis, California, United States - DK15-O-2 | ecosystem: Host-associated > Plants > Roots > Rhizosphere > Soil | place: USA... | reverse complement strand
ATAAACGTGAGGGGTCCTATAATTAATGGAGAATATGAAGATTCTGCAATTATGCAGGCTGTTACATACGGGTATATTAATATACTCCAATGGTTTTTGACTCTCCCCGGAACAGATGTGCATTACAAAGATGAGCAAATATTTAGATTGGCTTGTGAAGCTGGGCACTTAGAAATAGCAAAGTGGATGTATGAAACGTATCCGAACATAAACGTGAGAGCACCCCTAGTAGATGGTGAATATGGAGATGATGCGTTCCTTAGAGCTGTTAATGAGGATCATGCATTAATTATAGATTGGTTACGCGATATATCATTTCCTAATTATATAGAAGTAATAATTAATGGAGAAATTGATTCATATGTAATTATTAATAAGTCCACATTTGATGATGAATTGATTAAAACGGATTATCAAAAAGTTATGGATGTATTGCACATTAAATCTGGTTCGCCCACCCCTGAGGAATGTAGCATATGCATGGATGATAAGCTCCAACATATACTTTCCCTACCCTGTGGGCATCATTTTTGCATCAAATGTTTATATGAGGATCGCTCAATGAACAAATATTATGAATGCAGGTTGTGTATGAAACCATTTCATTATAACCAATGCATAAACCACGAAAGAATATGTGAATAAGTTTTTTGCGGTATTGGTTAAAAATATGGAAGTGTTTCACACAAAAAATTAAATTAATACCAAGAGTAAGTTTAGCACCATATTTGGTACTAAGCGCGCCAACACTTGACATTTTTTAAATTTGTTATAGAAGCTAAATGTGATTGTATGACCAGGCATATCTATATGTGCAATGTTTTGAAATACTTCAGGAGTCATAAGCATAGATCCGTTAAGATATTGAAATGCTGCGTACCCGAATTTTAGCACTGCAGTAATTACTACATTTGGATCGTTTTGTAATTTACATGGAATTGATAATAGGATCTGGCCACAATCATAAATTTGACTTTCGCGTATTGCCTCGCAAACGAACTCCTTATCAAATAAATATTTTTCAGGAAGCCCGCTAAATAAAAGTATGTGCGCGTTTTTTTTAATTATAGTTTTTATAAATTCTCGATTATTGCGCAAACTAGGACTAACATAATAGAGCGCATTTGGGCTTAGTGTGCATGCAAAACTAGTAATATCCCAATCATTTCGCAATTCAATTGATGCATATTTTAACGCACATGCATTTTGAGTCACAGCCGCGCGCACTATGCCTACATTATTTCGTAATCTATCAGAAGCATATTTTAGTGTGCAACCGTTTCTCGCTATGGCTGCATTAACCACATCAGCGTCATCCTTAAATTCATCCGAAACTAACTTTAAAAGTTTTCCGCGACTTTTAACGAGTTGCATCACATATACTTTACTTGTTTTTAATTCTGGTGGGATTAAAGTACTATACACATACCTTGTGCAAAATGATGAAACTAAATTGGGATCCTCCAATATTTCTTTGGGACAATGGTAAATATTTGAGGGATCAGATTGAAGAGCAAAGAGAATTATATCTTTATTATTTTGCAATCTTTCCGAAACATAATAAAAATTATTTGAGTTGGTTTTAATGGCCTTAATAGCTTCATTATCATCATCTCGCACTTTATAGGATGCAAATCTAAATTCAGAATCAGCAAAGCGCCTTATTACCTCAAAACAAACCTCCCGATCATTTCGCACTTCATCCGAAAAATGTCGTAAACTTGTTCCATTATTCTTAACATAGTGCATAGCTTCCGCTTTATTTAGCAAATCAAACCTAATATTTTTGGCCATGGTTTATATATGGAGTGCCCTTTCAAATTATTAATTTGGGATATTTAGGCATACACCAATACTAATAATATACTCAATGGAGGACGATTATGAGCTTTTGCTTGATACATATAAAACATGTTTTATTTCCGAAATGAGGGGACCACAAAGTGATATACTTGAAACAATTATATATTTGGCTCAAATAGATGACGATTTATTGCGTAAGCATCCTCATTTTTGCGAAAATGCCCAAATTGTACAATCTGCAGTAAATACATTTCCATATGTAATTGACGCCATACCTGAGCCATTTCTTACTCCCAGCATAATTGAACTCGCTGTATCAAAAAATGGGTTGGCACTAAAACGTGTACCCGAGAGTATGAAAACTCCTGATATTGTGAATATAGCAGTGCGTAGCCGAGGTCTTGCGTTACAATTTGTACCTAAGCCACTCAAAACATTTGATGTAGTACTTGCAAGTGTGGAATCTGACGGGCTCGCGTTAAAATTTGTACCTGAGGTGTTAAAAACTGAGCGAGTTGTACTTGCCGCAATCACAAATTGTACCAAAAGTGTGTTGCAATATGCACCCGAACATTTACGCGATGATATACACATAGTCAATATGGCTATACTTAAATGCGCCGATTCATTCCAATATGCATCTCCCACATTGCGTGATAATTACGATTTGGCATGGTTAGCTATACAAACAAATCCAGAAATGTTTAGGCATGTGTCAATTCGACTACAATATAATGAGGGGTTTTTGAAAGCACTCAATGTACGCGATGCATTTCAATACTTCCCTAAAGAATTTCGCGGAAATAGGGAGTTCATACTAAAGTTAATGATTCAAAATTTAGCCACTTTGGAACATGTAGATGTTTCTTTGCGAAATGACAAAGAGATTGTGTTAACAGCCATATCCCATCAAGGATGTGTATTTCGACATGCGTCCGAGCAACTGCGTGATGATCCCGAAGTAGCACTAGCCGCAATACGACTCCACCCAACAATGTTGCGAAATGCATCTCCCCGGCTACTCAGTGATTTTAACTTTATGAGTGAAGCATTGACTTACTATGGACGCGGACTATTATTAATGCCAAAAGAAATGCAAAATAATAGAAGCCTGGTTAAAATTGCGTTGCGGAATAATGGAATGTTGCTACAAGAACTTCCTGAATATAGTAATGACTTAGATATGGTAAGGATTGCTGTGCAATCGGAGGGAAACAGTTTACAATTTGCAAGTTGGGAATTGTGCACAAATAAGGATCTCGTACTAGAGGCCATTGCAACTGCATCCAATCCTGAACTTATTTTAGTCATTTCGCATATGCAAAACGATTTCGAAGTATGTCTAGCGGCTGTGGCTAAATCCAAATATGCTTTGCGAAATGTGTCTAAGCGGATTCGCGAAAGTCCCGAAATGCAGGAATTGCTGCAGGAAAAATATGGTGAGGAAATGGTTGCCTTAAAAAATTAATACATCACTCCGCATTTTTTTTGAGGATAAAGGGATATATTTATAAGCAAAATACCCAAATTTAAAAATTGAATAAGTATAAAAATATATACACTATGGAAGAGGTTTTAAAGTCCATCGATAATGTGGTTTATGCCCAAAAAAGAGATATGTTGATTTCAGCAATGGGTACCATATGCCCTAAAATAGAATTTTCTATTACAATCCTAAAAGAAGTGCTAGAGCCATTTTTACAGGACGAGGAAATTGCGTTACTTATTGCCAAATATGCTGCTAATGAATCGGAATTTAATTTAATCCCAAACGAGTTCTCAAAAAATCGCGAGTTTATGTTTAAAGCAATTGAGTCCAATTTTAGAATAATTGAGTTTGTTTGCGGCGCCAATGATAATGAAGAATATATAAGACATATGGCCAAATGCGGGAAATCTTCGTGGTTTATAATGGCAAGTCCACGGATTAAAAATAATCGTGAGTTTATTCTCGATGTATTGAAAACTGTAAATGTGGGCTGTGTATATAATATATATACTAAATATAACGATGATGAAGAGATTTTACTCGAAATGATAACATATTATAAACAAAGTCCATACTATGAACTAGATATTTCTGATAGATTGTGCGCGAATCCGGAATTTATGACTAAAATGTTGGTGAAAAACCCATGTTGTATTACTAAAGTAAATTGTGATTTACCTAGTGAGATACTTTACACTGCATTGCAACTCTACGCAAAATATGGGACTTTAAAACGAGCCTTAATATCATGTAAGCCATGTGTTATTCTACCACTTATCAAACATGATGGAATGTTATTAGAACATATTATAGAGCCATACCGCACTCCGGAAATAGTGGGACTCGCAGTGTTGCAAAATAAAGAAGCGATCAAGTTTGTGTAAATGAAGGCTCCCTATTTTTTGAGGCTGGTTTTAATCCAAAAAATATAAATACTTTTTTTTACCAATAAGTTTTTTTAAAAGTTTGAAAACGAATGAGGTTAAAAAATTAACTTTATCTGTAAAAATTTTTAGACATAACTTATTAAAAAAGAGTGTAGATGCTGAAAAATGTTGGGACAAATGGAAAATTGCTAATAGTAAATGTAGTTAGTGGGCCAGCCGTTTAAACTTTAATAGGCTTCGTATATGACCAAAAAATAATATGAGTCCATTTGGTTATGTGGGATATTTTTATGGATTTTTAATTTTTTAACACTTGTTGTTTTTGGCAAATATTTAAATGGTGTACATAAAATATATTTTGACAGTACATACTTTCCTAGTTAATGGTCACGCCATAAAAAAATAAATACTTAATTACTGGGCACTGGCTGCAACCTCTTCTTTATGTTTTTGTTTTCGATTCTTGCGATATTCTCGCATATACGCTTTGCGTTCTTCTTTGTGTTCTTCATAATACTTAGCATATAGTTGAGCTTTTTTTGGGCGTAATTCATCAATATGATTTTTATAATATGTTTTTGAATATTCTTTTTGCTTATTAAGCACTTTTTCTTTATTATTTTCATAATAAATACGACGTTTTATTCGCACATATTCTTTTATTTCTTCTTTATGAGCCTCATAATATTTGTGATTTATTTCCTTCTTTTTTTCCCTTATTTTACGAGTTTTTTCGTCAATACTAGGGTCAAGTGCCATTTCTGATATGTTATAATATATATATTTTTATAGTTACATACCTAAGAACAGTTATAGTTTTAGATTTTATGAAGGGTAAAATAATTGATGGAATTGTTTATTGGGCTGATTTGCATAAACTAATGCAATCGCATAATGATTGGGTATGTGTTAATGGTACATGGCAATTAGCTCCTATGTGCTCAAATATTTATATTTACAAACAAATTTTAGTTCATGAAGAGTGGATTCCATACTATGTTGCATGTAAATCTGATGAATATGTAACACAAATTATCAAATCTGAATCAAACTTACAAAATCGATATTTTGGGGAAGTTGTATTACAAGGTAATTTTTACTACATACTTAGTAAACTACATGCCAGCACTATTGAGTACATAAAAATTGCGCAAATTTTATTAAAATGTACTAACGCTACTAACTATGATTATTTTACACATCATGATAGTGAACATACATATGTTATTCATTACTTATATAGAAAAACTGAAACTAAAAATATTCAATTATTTTGGGAAGCTGAAGATATGGTGACATTGTCAAAAATAGTTAATACTGAATTAAATATGGAAACTAACATATCAATAAATTTAAATATTTACAATCCAAGGCAACATATGACATTTCCAAATTGTACTTCACCATTTCCCCCACACAAATGTTACAAATCACTAAACCCAGGTTGTATTGAGCAAATAAAAAAACATGGTCAAACGGAACGCGGAGCTATAACCATAGTTGCTCCATTTTATAAAGAACATTTATCGGTATTATCAACTAAACAATTTAACCAAATTTTGATTAAATATGGTATTACCATGGAAAACCAAATAAATATTGATGAATATACAGTGACTTGTGATAATTGTGTATCATCAAATATAAGAAATTGTCAAGCCATAATAAAAATTACTCCTGATGATATACTATATTTTTGTTCTCATAATAATAGTTACGTTAGGTTAAATAATACTAATATGGTAGTTGTGGATATTTCTTCGCCTCGTCCAGAAAAGATTGTTGATGATTATTTTAATATTAACCATACTTTTACTGAATATGCTCAGTCAGTAAAACTACTCAAACAAATGGTAGCTATAGACAAATACACTAATATGATTATACTTAGACGCAGAGATATAAATGGTAATGTTTACTGGTCTACTGAAAATAGAAATAAAATTCCTGAACGAAAGGTTAAAGTTCGCAATGCTGAAGAAAAAATGGTATATTTTTATGAATTATTGGAAAGTATGACACCGCAATTACTTAACGATGTAGTATGGATGCCATTTTCATGGTTATACAGACCTAAAGAAATGGACGATTTAAAACGTATGAATCCAATGCATATAAATACATATTTTACTACATCAGTTACAAAACCAAAAGATGATTTTTCATGTCCCAACTTTAAACGCCAAATGTTAGAATTATTTTGCGGGAATAGATGGATCGCAAATTTGTTTATTTTGTTTATGGCCATGGTTGTGCAAAAACCATTTCATAAATCAAAACTTCATATTATTTTACAAAATGCTAATTCTGGTTTAATTCAAAAATTGTTTACTTCAATTTTAAATAACAAAATAGTGCAAATACAAAGTGCATTAACCTTAAATTTAAACGTACCTCAATGTGTAGTATGTATAGTGCAAAATTATGAAAAAATAAGTTCATACAAAACATCAGCTAGTACCAAATTTTACATGACACGTGTATTTGGTCAAAATAACACAGGATATATAAGCAATACATTTAATTTTTGCCATACAATTTCAATACATATGGGTAATACAATGCCAACCCAACAATTAAGTTTTTCGTCTATTAATGAAGTTATTTTAAATACCAACCCAACAATAGTAGATATTGACACAACTGATGTTTATGATTATTTAATGAGTATTGATTGCGAAGAATATGAGCAAGCATTACTTAAGTTAAATCAACCATTGATGTGTAAATCTCAATTTACAAAATTGCCAATAGAACATACCCCTGATCCTGTAGTGGACTATTTTATTGAAATTACCAATTTCAATAGACCAAACATTAAACCTGGCACAACATACAATACAACTGAAGTTTATGAGGATTACAAACATTATTTGGAATTAAAAAATATTGCACCCCAAACACGAAAAAAATTTGGAATGATTGCGGAGACTATTGGTATTACCCCAAAAAGAGTGCGTGAAGGAAACCAACGACCATATAAATATACTATACCCCATATTATTAACAAAAATATGGTCTAAATAGTCACATAATTATTTTTTAGGTAAAACTATAACTTTGTTTTATATAACTTAATTTTTTACAGCAAATATGATGTATTTAAGTATAAATTCTTTTAATTGGCAACACACTAGTACGCCCAAAATCCTAATAAATTGGGATTTTAAAATATGGGTACCTTAGTAATCGAGGGGTGGTAGGGTTGTAAAATATATTTTGACTTGGGTTTGATAGTATTAATTGTGGGTTATCCATAGTAAACGATACTCATATAAAAATAATGGGACATTTGTCAAAAATATTAAAATAAAACTATTTTTAAATATCCAACGTAAATGACTTTTTGATTTTTGTTTGGGCCAAAAAAATAATAAGAGTCCGCTGGGTCATATGGGATAATTGGTATAAAACTATTTTATAAATGATGGTCCAGTAATATTATGTACATTTGTTGTAATTATAAAATTTTTCAAAGGTTTATGAAGACCATAAGATGTACTCAACACAATTAAACCTTATCCCAAAAACTAAAAAAAGATTTGGGATGGTTGCAAGTACTCTAAAAATTATTCCAAAAAGAGTATATGAAGGATCTCGTCCATATAAGTACATCATACCGTATACTTTACACATAACATCCCAATAAAAATATTTATATATTTTTTTAAATAATACGCGCATACTAACCAAGTATAATTCTACTCCAAAAATACAGTTAAATTCCCACTTTTTACAAAATTGAATGAGCAGGGTTTATATATTATGAGTCCCACCATGAGCACTGTGGATGCTGCCGTATATGCCGCAAATAAAAAGTTAATCATCTCCATGTTGAAAATTTTTAATGAGGAAGAAACAAGTATAACGCCTCATAAACATATATTAGCTCCATTTTTACAGGATGAGGATATAGCAATGCTTATTGTAGAATCCCCTCGTAGCGAATGGGACTTAATCCCAGATTCCTTACTCAAAAACCACGAGTTTATATTAAAGGCGTTATTGGTTGAACCAAATATAATCAAACATATTAATGGTGCTGATAATGAAGAATACATCCGGCATATTGCGAGAGCTAAACATGAGGATTGGTTTTGCTTGGCAAGTGACCGCATTCAAAATGATAGAGGCTTCATCCTTGACATATTAAAATCCACAGGAGCACATTTGTATACAGAAACCAATAAGTACAGTGATGATGAGGAGGTTTTACTTACGGCACACTATTGGGGTAATATTTCTGAACGGTTATGTACGGATGCGACATTTATGTCAAAATTTTTGCTAACAAATCCGAATTTACTTTATTTATGCAAAGTAGCTATACCAGGAGAAATAATTAATAAAATACTATGTAATTCTGATGATTCAGTGCGATATTATAAACTCCGGCGCTGTAATCCTTGTATACATAAATCACTATTAGCTTATAATGGTATGATGTTGGAGTATATTTCTAGAGAGCATCGCACTCCAGAATTAATTGGAGTTGCAGTTATGCAAAACAAGGAAGCAGTGAAGTTTGTGTAAGTACTTGGATACCTTTTATTTTTTGGCCAAAAAAATTGGGCATGTAGTGTTTGCGCCTATATAATACAATTGAATTTGCATAGGTTTTATTATGATATGCCCGTAATTGATTATATATTTGATATTTCCATATCTAATGCTCAAAAGTACTGCTCTGCGTCATTTTGGGATGACAAACAAACAGTATTGCGGCTAGTCCAAACTAATGGATCCCTCTTACAATATGCGTTCAAGAGATTGCGAAATGATAAGCATGTGGTTTTTACAGCGGCCTTATCTACGCCCGACTCTTTTGCATATGCATCGGATGCGTTAAAATCAGATAAAAAGTATGTGAAAAACTTAGTAATAGCTTATGGTATACCATTTGTGTATGCATGTAACGCGATCCACGATGATGATAAATTAGCATTTATTGCAGTAAAACATACTGCGCGAAATATTAATTATGTTTCAGATCGATTATGTCATAATAAACAATTACAACTTATGGCTCTCACTCATAAAAAACCCTGGTATAACATACCTAAGGCATTAGCCCGTGATGCAGATATTATAGTCGCAGCCATTAAAAATAAAGTGTTACAAGACTCCACTACAATAGGATCTGTACTTCCCGCACATGATTTTAATAGCTGGGTAAGTGTAACGACTAATGAATTTAATATGGCTTATGTTCCTAAACGGTATCGAAACTTACATGGATTTTATTTAGCTGTACTTAAACAAAATCCACTATGCTTCCCATACATACCTAAACATTTACAGTTAAACAGGCGTTTGGTGCGCGCTGCCGTCAGTGGGAAAGGTATCATATTGCAGTTTGTTTCACATAAATTTTTATTAGATCGTAGTGTAGTTATGACAGCAGTTTTAAATGATGGGAGTGCATTGCAATGGGCCCCAATGTTTCAATCTGATCGAGATGTAGTTATGGCTGCAGTTTCAAACAATGGATACGCATTACAATATGCATCCCACAGTTTACAAGCAGATAAGGAAATAGTCCTCACTGCGCTTAATAATCCCAATTCATGTGGTGTATATAAGTATGTGGGAATTCGGGATGATGTGGATGTGGCACTCGCCGCTATTAAACATGATGAGTATGCATTGGGGTATGCATCACCTCAATTACAGGATAATGAGGAGGTAGTGATGGCTGCAGTTTCGCGCTGTGGTTTAGCATTGTGTTCAGCATCACCCAGACTAAAAAATATGCACAAAATAATACTTGCAGCTGTAACTAATTGTGAATCTGCTTTACTATATGTACCAAAAAAATTGAGGAGTAAATCAATAGTACTTACAGCCATACATGGATCTTTAAAATTATCATGTATTCCTGCTGAATTAAAAACAGATTTGGATATAAACGCTAAATTATTTCAACATTATAGTGCGTATTATTATCAAATAAACCCAAATTTATTCTCAAACCCAAATTTTATCAGAAGAATATTATGGAATAATGGGCTATTTTATACTGAAATTGTTAAATGTCGTATAATAGTGGGCACTATACCTTTACCAGCCATAGTAGATATGTTGATTGTGTTAATGTTTTCCAAAATTGCGGGTAAATAGGGAGCTATATTTAACTCCCAAAAGTACTAATTTTATTTTTTTGGGACATGGTTTCATAAATTAATATTATACAAATCCAATATTATACAAATCCAATATTATACAAATCCCATATACATATAGTGCTTCATGTCTTCATCCAAAGAAAGTGCGGTGGGCGCGAGATGGTCTTCTGATGAAGAGTCTCGATTGCTTATAGAGTTGCGGGATGGACATCCCATCAAAGAAATTGCCGACCACCACACCCGCACTATAGGGGCCATTACTGCTCTTCAAAAGTTAATCGCCCTTAGAATGTTGGAAAAGGGTGCGACACTATCTTCTGCAGCAAAAGCTACCAGATTAACTGAGGATGTAATTAAAGCCGAAGTAAGTAAAACTGGAGGAGGTGGTACAAC
>Ga0307413_10000862_pt1 | contig 10698 bp, 8 predicted proteins | sample DK1Ometagenome_3_FD_203714 | JGI IMG/M metagenome (GOLD analysis project Ga0307413, IMG submission 203714) | Maize rhizosphere microbial communities from greenhouse at UC Davis, California, United States - DK15-O-2 | ecosystem: Host-associated > Plants > Roots > Rhizosphere > Soil | place: USA... | reverse complement strand
CTCGCGCACGGTCCGGGCGTAGGCCGAGATGTGCGCCGGCGGCACCAGGGCGTCCACCGTGGTACCCAGGGTCAGCACCGGATCGGAGATGCGGCCCTCGTACTCGGCGTTGCGTTCGACATAGCGGCGCGCCCTGGTGGGACCGACGCGGGTGTCGGTCATCGTCGCGAGCCAGCCGTCCACCTGGTCGCCGGTGACGCCGAGACCGGCCAGGTACGCCCGATCCACTGTGGACACCCCATATCGGTGGGTGAGGTTCTGGGTCACCGGACCGCCGGCCCGGCGTTCCAGCTCGGCGCGGCCCTCGGTGCCGAAGTACCAGTCGGTGAAGGGCCACTCAGGACCGGTCGGCACCCCGGCCACCAGTCGGATGAACTCGAAGCGGGCCGCGCCACCCGGCGCGCGCAGTTGGGCGGCCAGTGTCGGCAGCACCTCGGTCTCGAAGTCGAGGTCGTCACGGACGTCGGCCGGTGAGCGACCCCACGCCGCCGGCCAGCCGAAGACCGCCGCGTAGGCGCTGGCCACGGCGAGCGTGCCGTCGAAGCTGCGTGGCGCGCCGGCGCCGACCGCGCAGGAGGGCATGGCCCCGTCGTAGAGGCCGGGGTAGCGCTCCATGCTCTCGAACGTCACGACGGAGCCCATCGAGAAACCGGCCAGCAACACGGTCCGGGGCACCGTGACCACCCTGGTGAAGTACGCGAGCAGTGTCCTGGTGTCGCGGATGCCTTCGTCGACGGCCCAGCCGTTGGCGGCGTAGGCGGAGCCGGCGATCGCGTACCCGGCGTCCAGCATGGCTCGTTCGCCGGCCTCGCCTCCGGCGAACGCATCGGCGCTGCGGTCGTCGACCTCGCCGGGGTGGTCCGCGGCGTCGCGGTAGCCGTGCGCGTACATCACCAGTGTGCCGTTCCACCGTGCCGGCACCCTGATCTCGTAGGCCACCCCACGCAACTGGCCGCTGAGGTCGATGGGGCCGGCTGGTGCGCGGTCGCCGGCCTGGGCCGCGCCGGGCACCACGAGCAGTGCGGACACGGCCGCCAGCAGGCTGACCACGGGCATCATCGACCGTCTCATGTGCCTGAACCTCCCAGCCGCGGCGCCGCCGCACAAGCCCCGATCTCGGCGACGATCTGTTCCGGGGTGACCGAACACACCGGCGCATCGGAGGTCGGCGGGTGCCGTGACCGGGCTGACCGGCCGTTCGGACATCTAGACTCGGACGACGTGAACGCTTTCACAGGCACAGGGGGAGCCCGATGACGAGCAGGCGACGCGCGGGCGAGGACGCCGAGGTCATCGTCGTCGGCGCCGGCCCGGCCGGGTCGACCGCGGCCACCTATCTGGCCAGGGCCGGGCTCGACGTGCTGCTGCTGGAGAAGAGCACCTTCCCCCGGGAGAAGGTGTGCGGCGACGGGCTGACCCCGCGCGGCGTCAAGCAGCTGATCGACCTCGGCATCGACACCCGCGAGGAGGCCGGCTGGCTGCACAACCGCGGTCTTCGGGTGGTCGGCGGCGGGGTGACGCTGGAGCTTGACTGGCCCGACCTGGCCACGTTCCCGCCGTACGGCGTGGTCCGGCCGCGGCGGGACTTCGACGAGATGCTCGCCCGCACCGCGCAGCACGCCGGTGCCCGGCTGCTGGAGCGGACCACCGTCACCGCGGCGATCACCGACGAGCGCAGCGGCCGGGTGGTCGGGGTGAGCGCGAAGGTCGGCCCGGACAGGAAGCCGGTCAGCTACCGGGCGCCGCTGGTGCTCGGCTGCGACGGGGTGTCCGCCCGACTCGCGCTGTCGGTCGGCATCGACAAGATCGAGAAAAGGCCGATGGGCGTGGCGGTGCGCCGCTACTACAACAGCCCGCGCAGCAAGGACGACTACCTCGAGTCGCACCTGGAGCTGTGGGACCGCGGTGATCCGGCACAGCCCCGGCTCCTTCCGGGCTACGGCTGGATCTTCGGCATGGGCGACGGCACGATCAACGCCGGTCTCGGCATCCTGTCGACCTCGAAGGCGTTCGGCAGCACCGACTACCGCGCGCTGATGAAGGCATGGCTGGACGGCACCCCCGAGGAGTGGGAGCTGCGGGAGGAGAACGCGATCGGCAAGGTCGGCGGCGCCGCGCTGCCGATGGGCTTCAACCGCACCCCGCACTATTCCGACGGGCTGCTGCTGGTCGGCGACGCCGGCGGCCTGGTGAACCCGTTCAACGGCGAGGGCATCGGCTACGCCATGGAGTCGGCACGGCTGGCCGCCGAGTTCACCGTCCAGGCGCTGGCGCGGCCGGAGGGCGCGGCCCGTGAGCACGCGCTGCACGGCTACCCGCTGGCGCTCAAGGACGCCCTCGGCAGCTACTACCGGCTGGGCAACATCTTCAGCAAGCTGATCGGCAACCCCGCGGTGATGCGCACCGCGACCCGCTACGGCCTGCCGAGGCAGCGGCTGATGAAGCTGGTGCTGAAGCTGCTCGCCGGGCTGTACGACCCGCGCGACGGCGACGCCTACGACCGCGTGATCGCCGCGGCCACCAAGCTCACCCCCAGCGTGTAGGCGGACCTGGGACGACGGACGCTAGGCCAGGGCCGCGTACAAATCGACGTTGTTGCCGTCCGGGTCGGCGACGGTGGCGTAGCGCTGGCCCCACGGCGCGTCCCACGCCGCCAGCACCTCTGTGCCGCCCGCCTCGACCAGCGCGCCGGCCAGCCTGTCCACAGTGGCCGGCGTGTCGGCCATGAAGGCGATGGCCGCGCGGGAACTGCCGGTGGGAGCCACCCAGTCGGGGTGGAACGAGCGGATCGAGTCCTCGGTGTCGAGCATCAGGCGGAAGCCGGCGCCGAGGTCGGCGTCGACGTGGCCGTCGCCGGCGACCGGGCCGAACCGCACGCCGAGGACGGCGTAGAAGGACATCGCCGCGGACAGGTCGGACACGACGAGCCCGATCGCGTTGGCGGTGGCCGTCGTGGTGTTGGTGGTCATGTCGACGACGCTAGGCGCATCCACCGACAGTTCCTCCGACGAGCCGCGCGGGCCCGCGCCACGCCGGCGCCGCGGGACCGGTTCCGCCCGCGTCGCCACCCCGTCGGTGACCCGACGGCGATGGGACGACCCGGCGAGCGGCCCTCGACGGCCCGTCCTACACTTGGCCGCACGTCGTGTGAATCCCTTCACATCCTCCTGCCCGAGCTTGTGAAGGTTTTCACAAGCTCGACCGCGAGGTCGGGTTAGGCATGCCTAACAACGTTGGTGCTGATCAGCACGGCATAGGGTGCCCGACGGGCAGGCGGAAAGGATGACGAGGGTGTCGATGCTGACGACCGCTGGTTGGACGATCCACGCAGAGCAGACGCAACTGGCGCAGGTGGGCACCGACCTGTCCTCCTACAAGCCGCTGCTGGCGCTGTTCGTGATCGCCGCCGCGTTCGCGGTGTTCTCCGCGCTCCTCGGTCCGCTGGTCGGACCGAGCCGGTACAACCGTGCCAAGTTCGAGGCGTACGAGTGCGGCATCGAGCCGTCGCCGCAACCGGTGGTTGGCGGCGGCCGCGTGCCGGTCGCCTACTACCTGACGGCGATGCTGTTCATCCTGTTCGACATCGAGATGGTGTTCCTCTACCCGTTCGCGGTGAACGCGGACGCGCTGGGCCTGTTCGGCCTCGTGGAGATCTTCCTGTTCATCGCGACCCTCGGTTTCGCCTACGCGTACGTGTGGCGCCGCGGCGGACTCGACTGGAACTGACGGGACTATCGACGATGGGCAGCGAAAATGGGAATTGAGGAGAAGCTCCCCAACGGCGTGCTGTTGGCGAGCCTGGAGAAGCTGGTCAACTGGAGCCGCAAGAACTCGCTGTGGCCGGCCACCTTCGGGTTGGCCTGCTGCGCCATCGAGATGATGACCACCGGCGGCCCGCGCTACGACATCGCCCGGTTCGGCATGGAGGCGTTCCGCGCCTCGCCGCGCCAGGCCGACCTGATGATCGTCGCCGGCCGGGTGTCGCAGAAGATGGCCCCGGTCCTCCGCCAGATCTACGACCAGATGGCCGAGCCCAAGTGGGTGCTCGCCATGGGCGTCTGCGCCTCCTCCGGCGGCATGTTCAACAACTACGCCATCGTGCAGGGCGTCGACCACGTGGTGCCGGTCGACATGTACCTGCCCGGCTGCCCGCCCCGGCCGGAGATGCTGCTCGACGCGATCCTCAAGCTGCACGCCAAGATCGGCGACGAGCCGCTCAACGCCCGGCGCGCGCAGCTGCTCGCGGAGAGCGGTCACCGCACCGAGCTCGTCCCGTCCTCCGTCAAGTACGCGAAGAAGTGACCCATGGCTGACGAGATGAATCCGGCGGGGAAGCTCCCGGGGCAGAAGACGCCGGAGCAGCAGATCCCGGAGCAGCAGATCCCGGACCCGACGCCGGACGGTCCGCCGGTTCCCGGCGACGTGCAGTCCGGCGCGGAGCGCCCCGGCCACCCGCTGGACACCACCGACGCCACCCCGGCCGCCGAGCCCTTCATCGTCGGCAGGGACCGCAGGGGCATGTTCGGTGTCACCGGCACCGGTGACACCTCCGGGTTCGGTGGGCTCACCCTGCCGGCCTACGCGCCGGCGCCGGCCGAGCGGCCCTACGGCGGCTGGTTCGACGAGTTCACCGACGACCTGCTCGCCGCGTTCGCCGAGCGCGACATCCCGGCCGCGGCGATCCTGCAGATCACCGTGGACCGCGGCGAGATCACCTACTACGTCGCCCGCGAGCACCTGGTCGCGATCTGCCGGGCGCTGCGCGACGACCCGGCCCTGCGCTTCGAGCTGTGCAGCTCGGTGTCCGGTGTGGACTACGGGGTGGCCGTGCCGCAGCGGCTGCACTCGGTCTATCACCTGACGTCGATGACCTACCGCAGGCGCATCCGCCTCGAGGTCGCCGTCGACTGGCCGAACGAAAACGGCGACGCACCCACATGTCCTTCCGTGGTCGGGGTGTACCCCACCGCCGACTGGCAGGAGCGCGAGGCCTGGGACATGTTCGGCATCGTCTACGACGGCCACCCCGCGCTCACCCGGATCCTCATGCCGGACGACTGGGACGGCCACCCGCAGCGCAAGGACTACCCGCTCGGCGGCATCCCGGTCGAGTACAAGGGTGCCGAGATCCCGCCCCCGGACCAGCGGAGGTCGTACTCATGAGCAGCGACACCAGCAGCACCGAGGCCGCCGACCTGTACGCGAGCGCCCGGCAGACCACCGAGGGCCGGGTCTACACGGTCACCGGCGGCGACTGGGACGAGGTGCTCGAGGACGCGATCACCGACGAGCGCATCATCATCAACCTCGGCCCGCAGCACCCGTCCACGCACGGCGTGCTGCGCCTGGTGCTGGAGCTGGAGGGCGAGACCGTCACCCAGGCCCGTTCGGTCGTCGGCTACCTGCACACCGGGATCGAGAAGAACTGCGAGTTCCGCACCTGGACCCAGGGCGTCACGTTCGTCACGCGGATGGACTACCTGGCGCCGCTGTCCAACGAGGTCGCCTACTGCCTCGGCGTGGAGAAGCTGCTCGGTATCGAGGCACCGCGGCGGGCCAACGTCATCCGGGTGATGCTGCTGGAGCTCAACCGGATCAGCTCACACCTGGTCGCGCTCGCCACCGGCGGCATGGAGCTCGGCTCGCTGACCGCGATGACCGCGGGCTTCCGCGAGCGCGAGGAGGTGCTGCACCTGCTGGAGTACATCACCGGGTTGCGGATGAACCACGCGTTCGTACGCCCCGGCGGTGTCGCCCAGGACCTGCCGGACGGCTACGAGCAGGTCGTCCGCGACTTCATCACGCTGATGCGCGGCAGGCTGCCGGACTACGACAAGCTGCTCACCGGCCAGCCGATCTGGAAGAACCGCCTCGTCGACGTCGGCTACCTGCCGGTGGACGCCTGCCTCGCGCTCGGCATCACCGGCCCGATCCTGCGCTCCGCCGGGCTGCCCTGGGACCTGCGCAAGACCGAGCCGTACCTCGGCTACGAGGAGTACGACTTCGAGGTGCCGACCTCGACCGCGGCCGACTCCTACGCGCGGTACCTGCTGCGGGTGGCGGAGATCCACGAGTCGCTCAAGATCGTCGAGCAGACGCTGGACAAGCTGGTGCCCGGTCCGGTGATGGTCAACGACCCGAAGGTCGCCTGGCCGGCCAAGCTGTCCATCGGCGGCGACGGCATGGGCAACTCGCTCGAGCACGTCCGCAAGATCATGGGCCAGTCGATGGAGGCCCTGATCCACCACTTCAAGCTGGTCACCGAGGGTTTCGCGGTGCCGGCCGGCCAGGTGTACGTGCCGATCGAGTCACCGCGCGGCGAGCTGGGCTACCACATGGTGTCCGACGGCGGTACCCGGCCGATGCGCGTGCACGTGCGCGAACCCAGCTTCGTGAACCTGCAGTCGATGCCGGCGATGTCCGAGGGCGGCATGGTGGCCGACGTGATCGCCGCCGTCGCCTCGATCGACCCGGTGATGGGAGGGTGTGACCGGTGAGCGAGCCCAGCGAGGACGCGGCGACCATCGAGTCCGAAGTGGAGTCCGCGGGCGACGAGTCCGTCGACATGATCACCGACACCGCGGTGGACCCGGCCGCCGACGCCGGCGCCGACGTGTTCGGCGCGGACACCGTGGTGCGGGCGCGGGAGATCATCGCCCGCTACCCGCAGTCGCGCTCCGCGCTGCTGCCGATGCTGCACCTGGTGCAGTCCGTGCAGGGCCACGTCAGCCAGGCCGGCATGGAGTTCTGCGCCCGCCTGCTCGACCTCAGCAACGCGGAGGTCAGCGCGGTGGCCACGTTCTACACGATGTACAAGCGCAGGCCCTGCGGTGAGCACCTGGTCAGCGTCTGCACCAACACGCTGTGCGCCGTGCTCGGCGGCGACGCCATCTACGCACGGCTCGGCGAGCACCTCGGTGACGGCAGGCGCGCGCTCGGCCACAACGAGACCGTCGGCGAGCCGGGCGAGACCGGTTCGATCACCCTGGAGCACGCCGAGTGCCTCGCGGCCTGCGACCTCGGCCCGGTGATCCAGGTCAACTACGAGTACTTCGACAACCAGACCCCGGAGTCGGCGGTCGCGCTGGTCGACGCGCTGCGCGCGGGCGAGCGGCCGGCCCCCACCCGGGGCGCGCCGCTGCGCGACTTCCGCACCGCGGAGCTGGAGCTCGCCGGCTTCTTCCCCGCGGACGAGGAGACCTTTCAGGCCACTGTGGACGGTCCGTCGGCCGCGGTGGAGACACTGCGCGGCGCGCGGCTCGCCGCGGACAACCAGTGGACCGCGCCCACCATGCCGAACGACGTGGCGATGCCGGAGGTGCCCGCACGGTGACTACTCCAACATCCGGGACCACCCCGACCTCCGCGCGCGAGCCCGCGCCGGTGACCCCGGTACTGACCAAGACCTGGCTGTCGCCGCAGTCCTGGCAGCTGGACACGTACAGGCAGCTGGAGGGCTACACCGCCCTGCCGAAGGCGCTCGCCGCCACCCCCGAGCAGCTGGTCCAGCTGGTCAAGGACTCCGGTCTGCGCGGCCGCGGCGGCGCGGGCTTCCCGGCCGGCGTCAAGTGGTCGTTCATGCCCGCGAACGAGGACAGGCCGCACTACCTGGTGATCAACGCCGACGAGGGCGAGCCGGGTACCTGCAAGGACATCCCGCTGATGATGGCGGACCCGCACTCGCTGATCGAGGGCTGCATCATCGCCTCCTACGCGATGCGCGCCCACCACTGCTTCATCTACGTGCGCGGCGAGGCGCTGCACTGCATCCGCAGGCTCAACGCGGCGGTTCGTGAGGCCCGCGCGGCCGGCTACCTCGGCACCAACATCCTCGACTCCGGCTACGACCTGGAGATCGTGGTGCACGCCGGGGCCGGCGCCTACATCTGCGGCGAGGAGACCGCGCTGCTGGACTCGCTGGAGGGCCGCCGCGGCCAGCCCCGGCTCAAGCCGCCGTTCCCGGCGGCCGCCGGCCTCTACGCGGCGCCCACCACGGTGAACAACGTGGAGACCATCGCCAGCGTGCCGTACATCGTCAACGGCGGCGCGGACTGGTTCCGCCAGATGGGCACCGCGAAGTCGCCCGGCCCGAAGATCTACTCGATCTCCGGCCACGTGACCAACCCCGGCCAGTTCGAGGCACCTCTCGGCACGACGCTGCGCGAGCTGCTGGAACTGGCCGGCGGCATGAAGGACGGCATCCCGCTGAAGTTCTGGACGCCGGGCGGCTCCTCCACGCCGATGTTCACCGCCGAGCACCTGGACGTCCCGCTGGACTTCGAGGGCGCGGCCGAGGCCGGCTCGATGCTCGGCACCACCGCGGTCATGGTGTTCAACGAGACCGTGTCGGTGCCGTGGGCGGTCATGAAGTGGACCGAGTTCTACGAGCACGAGTCGTGCGGCAAGTGCACGCCGTGCCGGGAGGGCACCTTCTGGCTCGCCGGCATCCTGCGGCGGATGGTGGCCGGCAAGGGCACCGCGTCCGACATCGACACCCTGCTCGACGTCTGCGACAACGTGCTCGGCCGGTCGTTCTGCGCGCTCGCCGACGGCGCGGTCAGCCCCATCACCAGCGGTATCAAGTACTTCCGCGACGAGTTCCTCGCGCTGTGCGCCGAGAACCGGGACGCGGCACTCGTGGGAGCGCACTGACATGACTGCTGTGGAGTCGATTCCCGCCGGGGAGCGGAAGACGCCGGTGCCCGAGGGGCACGTCCGGCTCATCATCGACGGCATCGAGGTCGTCGCGCCGAAGGGTGAACTGCTGATCCGCACGGCGGAGCGGCTGGGCATCCAGGTGCCGCGGTTCTGCGACCACCCGCTGCTCGACCCGGCGGGCGCCTGCCGGCAGTGCCTGGTCGAGGTCGAGATGGGCGGCCGGCCGATGCCGAAGCCGCAGGCCTCGTGCACGATGACGGTCGCCGACGACATGGTCGTCAGGACCCAGCTCACCTCGCCGGTGGCCGACAAGGCCCAGCAGGGCATGATGGAGCTGCTGCTCATCAACCACCCGCTGGATTGCCCGGTCTGCGACAAGGGCGGCGAGTGCCCGCTGCAGAACCAGGCGATGCGGCACGGCCGGGCCGACTCGCGGTTCATCGAGGCCAAGCGGACGTTCGCCAAGCCGATCCCGGTGTCCACCCAGGTGCTGCTGGACCGCGAGCGCTGCGTGTTGTGCCAGCGCTGCACCCGGTTCTCCGCGCAGATCGCCGGCGACCCGTTCATCGAGCTGCTGGAGCGCGGCGCGATGCAGCAGATCGGCATCGCCGCGGACAACCCGTTCCAGTCGTACTTTTCCGGCAACACCATCCAGATCTGCCCGGTCGGCGCGCTGACCAGCGCCGCCTACCGGTTCCGGGCGCGGCCGTTCGACCTGGTGTCCACCCCCGGGGTGTGCGAGCACTGCTCGTCCGGCTGCGCCGAGCGCACCGACACCCGGCGCGGCAAGGTGATGCGCAAGCTCGCCGGCGACGACCCGGAGGTGAACGAGGAGTGGATCTGCGACAAGGGCCGCTTCGCGTTCCGCTACCTGTCCGCGGGCGACCGGATCACCCGGCCGATGATGCGAAACGAGCGCGGTGAGCTCGTTGCCGCGTCGTGGACCGACGCGCTGCGCGCCGCCGCCGAGGGCCTGGCCAGGGCCCGCGACGGCAAGGGCGTCGGCGTGCTCACCGGCGGTCGGCTGACCGTCGAGGACGCCTACGCCTACGCGAAGTTCGCCCGGCTCGCGGTGCGCACCAACGACATCGACTTCCGGGCCCGGCCGCACTCGGCCGAGGAGATGGACTTCCTGGCGTCCACCGTGGTCGGCACCACGCCGGACGACGGCGTGACGTTCCGTCGCATCGAGACCGCGCCCGCGGTGCTGTGCGTGGCGTTCGAGCCGGAGGAGGAAGCGCCGATCGTCTTCCTGCGGCTGCGCAAGGCGGCCCGCAAGAACCGCACCAAGGTGTTCCACATCGGACAGTGGACCTCGCCCGCGGTGACCAAGTCGTTCGGCACGCTGCTCGCCTGCCTGCCCGGCGGCGAGGCCGCCGCGGTGGACGGCCTGGCCGGGCACGCCGCCGACGTGATGGAGTCGCTGTCCGCGCCCGGCGCGGTGGTGCTGGTGGGCGAGCGCGCCGCGCAGGTCCCCGGTCTGCTGTCCGCGCTGGTCCGGCTCGCCGGGTCGACCGGGGCCGGGCTCGCCTGGATCCCGCGCCGTGCCGGTGAACGCGCCGCGCTCGAGGCCGGCGCCGCTCCGACGCTGCTGCCCGGCGGCCGGCTGGTGATGGACTCGCTGGCCCGCGCCGAGGTGGAACGCGCCTGGGGCGTCGCCGAGGGCAGCCTGCCGGCCGGCCCCGGCCGCGGGACGGACGAGATCCTCGCCGCCGCCGCCGACGGGGAGCTGGGCGCGCTGGTGGTCGGCGGTGTCGACCCCGGTGACCTGGCCGACCCCGAGCTCGCCGAGCGGGCCCTGGCCGCGGCCGGTTTCGTGGTCAGCCTCGAGCTGCGGGCGAGCGCGGTCACCGAGCGGGCCGACGTGGTGCTGCCGGTGGCGCCGGTGGCCAACAAGTCCGGCAGCTTCGTCAACTGGGAGGGTCGTCGCCGCGAGTTCGGCGTCACCCTGCACGAGGCGGGCCTGCTGCCCGACTGCCGGGTGCTGGACACCCTGGCCGTCGAGATGGACGTCGACCTGTTCACCCAGACCCCGGCCGC
>Ga0307413_10000861_pt1 | contig 10702 bp, 7 predicted proteins | sample DK1Ometagenome_3_FD_203714 | JGI IMG/M metagenome (GOLD analysis project Ga0307413, IMG submission 203714) | Maize rhizosphere microbial communities from greenhouse at UC Davis, California, United States - DK15-O-2 | ecosystem: Host-associated > Plants > Roots > Rhizosphere > Soil | place: USA... | reverse complement strand
AGTTGCGATGCGATGGGCTGGCCAGGAGATCTCCAATCAGGCAGGCGATCCGGCGGCGCTGCCGGGACTGGATCAACTGCATAGCTTCGTGCGGTCGGTACGCACTCCTGACTTTGCCGGCATCACCTTCCACGAGGTGTTAGCCAAGTCCGCGCTAAATCAGGTGCCGAAAGCCGCCGGCCTCCCGTTCAACTGGACGGTCAACCCTTATAGAGGTTGTAGTCATGGCTGCGTCTACTGCTTTGCACGCAACACCCACACCTACCTCGATCTCGACGCCGGCGACGACTTTGATCGCCAGATCATTGTCAAGATCAACATCGCTGACGTGCTGGCACGAGAGTTGCGGCGGGCGACCTGGACGCATGAGCCGGTGGCGCTCGGCACCAACACCGATCCCTATCAACGCGCCGAGGGCCGCTACCGCCTGATGCCAGACATCATTGCCGCACTAACCAGTTCCGGTACGCCGTTTTCGATCTTGACGAAAGGAACCACGGCGCGACGTGATCTGCCACTGCTCGCTATTGCGAGTCGGGCGGTACCGGTCAGCATGGGCGTATCCATCGCCCTCACCGATGAAACCGTTCATGCTGCCCTCGAGCCCGGTACGCCATCGCCGAGAGCGCGGCTCGAACTGGTGCGAGCCATAGTCGAGGCAGGTCTGCCCTGCCAGGTGCTGGTCGCGCCGATCTTGCCGATGATCACTGACAGTGATGAACAACTTGATCACACTCTCGGCGAGATCGCTGCCGCTGGGGCGACCGGGGCCACCGTGTTCGCCTTGCATCTGCGGCCCGGTGCCCGGGAGTGGTTCCTGCGCTATCTGGGCACCCACCACCCACAGTTGGTCCAGGCGTACGCGGAGCTCTATCGCAAGGGGTCCTACGTCAACCGCTCCTATGCCACCGACTTGGCTCGCCGATCGTCGGTGCTGCTCCGAAAGCACGGTCTTGATCGCAAGGACAGCATGCTCCGCATATCTGACACCCGGACAGCTGCAATCCCACCACACCTGGCTCTCACCGAGCCCAGCCTCTTCTGAGGCCGGTATTGATCAAGCCATTGTTGATCTAGCCGGGGGCATCAGCGCAGATTCCGGAAGAACGCCCGGAGATCATCAACTAAGAGCGCGGGCTCCTCCATCGCCGCGAAGTGTCCGCCCTCGGAATGCTCATTCCAATAGGCCATCTGGTGCTGGGGGTCCATGAACCGCCGCATGATCGGATCGGTGTTGAACACCACCCAACCGCTCGGTACGCCAGACGGCGCAATCCAGTCGAGGTTGGAGTGTGCCGCCTCCCACAAAAAGCGGGCGGCCGTAGCGCCGCTGCGGGTGAACCAATAAAGGCTGACGTTGCTCAGCAGCTGATCCCGATCCACGGCCTCATCCGGGGTCTTCGATGCCGGGTTGGTCCAGGTCTGGAACTTTTCAACAATCCAGGCCAGCTGTCCGACCGGCGAGTCCGTGAGCGCTGCACCGATGGTTTCAGGCCGGTGGCTTTGCAGATCGAGGTAGCCGCGCTCGGCACGCCAGGTCGTACGCTCCTGCTCAACCCGCGTTCGCTCTTCGTCGGTGAGATGCTCCGGGATCGGAAACTGCTCTCCAGCCAGGCCCAGCGCCCCAGGGTCGCTGACGACGATCGTCCCCGCCACATGCTCGGAGTCGGTGGCGCCAAGCCGACCGGTGACGCCAGCACCAATGTCACCGCCATGAGCGCCGTAACGGGAGTAGCCGAGTCCCGCCATCAGCTCGGCAAATGCCGCGGTGGTGCGTCCCATCTCCCAGCCGGTCTGCCGAACCGGTGTCGAGAATCCAAAGCCAGGCAGCGACGGGATGACAAGATCAAATGCGTCCTGCGGATCGCCGCCGTGGGATCGGGGATCGCTCAACGGCCCGATCAGTTCCAAGAACTCCACCACCGACGACGGGTAGCCGTGGGTGATCAACAAAGGCAGCGCATCAGCCTCTGCGGAGCGGACGTGCAGGTAGTGGATCCGCTGGCTGTCGATCACGGCGGTGAACTGCGGAAGCTCATTGAATCGGGCTTCCTGGGCTCGCCAGTCGAAGCCGTGCCGCCAGTAGTCGGCCAGTTCCTGGAGGTAGCGCAAGGGCACGCCGCGGCCGAAATCTGTACCGGCGTCCGGCGCAGGATCGGGCCAACGGGTGGCGTCGAGTCGGCGATGAAGATCATCGAGCTCGGCGCTGCTGATGTTGATCTGGAACGGTTGGGTAGCGGTAAGTGTCGTCATGTCAGTCACGCTAGAGGCAATCGCGGAGGATTTCGTTCCGCGATTGCTGCGAAACTTTAGAATTATGTGGCAGACATCGACCCGCCTGCTCCAACTGCTTACGATGCTGCAGGCGCGCCGCGACTGGTCCGGCCAAGAGCTGGCATCCCGGCTAGAGGTAAGCACCCGAACGATCAGGACCGACATCGAGCGGCTCCGCGACCTCGGCTACCCGGTGGAGGCCAGCCCCGGGGTCGGCGGCGGTTACCGCCTCAGTCACGGAACCACCATGCCGCCATTGCTTCTCGACGATGAGGAGGTTGTGGCGGTCGCTGTCGCGCTGCGTAGTACCGCCGGCGCGGGCGTCACCGGCATCGAGGAAGCGTCCTTACGCGCCCTCGTCAAGCTTGAGCAGATGCTCCCTAACCGGCTGCGACATCGCATCGATGAGGTGCGGACCGCGACGGTGAGTGTTCCCGGAGCTGGACCGACAGTTGATCTTGCAGTGCTGAGCGCAATTGCAGGCGCAATCCGGGCCAGCGAACGACTGCGCTTCGACTACGTGGCGCACGATGGCCGGCAGACCATGCGGACCACCGAGCCGCAGCGGCTCGTTGTGTGGGGTCGCCGCTGGTACTTGCTTGGCTGGGACGTTGACCGCGCTAATTGGCGTACGTTCCGGGTTGACCGGATCAAGCCAAAGACGCCCACCGGGCCCCGATTTCCGCCCCGGACGTTGACCGACGATGAAGCATCCAGGTTTGTGCAGCGCTCCGCCGGCACGGCCACCTGGCGTTACCGGGCCCGGATCCGCATCCATGCCCCGCTTGATCAGGTAAGGGCGCTACTCCCGTTGGCTGTGGACGTGGCTGCGGACGGTCCGGATCGATGCATAATCGAAGCCGGCTCAGATACGCCGCACCAACTTGCGCTTTACGTCGGCCTACTCGATATCGACTTCGACATTCTCGAGCCACCCGGTCTGGCTGATGCATTCATCCGCCTTGCCGAGCGCTATCGGCGAGCCGCCGAGGCGCCTACTGCAAGTCAATAGCCGGCATCCGCAGCGTCGCATCGGCGGGTAACCCCAGTGCGGCCGCAACGTCAGTCAAGTCCTTCATGCGGCCCAAGCTTGTCAAAGGCCCGAGCCATCCGGCGCTAGCCCAGGTCCGGGGGTCCTCACTGTTTCTCGGCCGGCTGAGACGCGCCAATGGCGGTATCCGAATCGCACCAAGGACCGGCGCATCCTCGGGCAGTTTGGCCCGTTCCCGAGCGATACGTACCGCATCTCGCAGCCCACCTAGCTCATCGACCAACCCAGCCTCGAGGGCATCCCGGCCTGTCCACACGCGGCCACGCGCGACAGCTTCGATGTCGGCAACAGGACGCCGCCGGCCCTCAGCCACCTTGCCCACAAAGTCGTGGTAAATGGCATCCACGGTGGCCGCGAAGCGTGCGCGCTCGTCCTCGCTAAAGCCGCGGCGGGCCGAGTACATCAGGGCATGAGCGCCCTGCTGCACAGTGCCGGTGCTGACTCCAAGACGTTCCAGCAGGTTGTCCACCACCAGCTTGCCGCCCAAGACCCCGATCGAGCCTGTCAAAGTCGCGGACAGAGCCACAATCACCTCTGCGGGACATGAGATGTAGTAGCCGCCTGAGGCCGCCACGTCGCCCATCGAAACGACGACCGGCTTGCCGGCTTCCCGCAGCCGACAGACTTCCCGCCAGATCACCTCCGACGCCACCGCCGAGCCGCCCGGTGACTCCACTCGCATCACCACAGCTCGAGCCCGATCGTTGTCGTGCGCAGCCCGCAGCTGTGCTGACACGGTGTCACTACCCGCCTGGCGACCCATCGGACCGCGGCGCGTGCGGCCGGTCGTGATCCCGCCTCGGACGTCGACTGCGGCAACGTGATCACGGTGATGCGGCGGCGGGGCAATCTTGCGGCGGGGCCGCCAGCGATCGGCGAACAGCAGCTCAGGTTTGCGGTCGGTACGAGTTCGCATCGCCTCGTAGGCCTGATCGCGGTAGCCGAGCCGGTCAACCAGACCGGCCGCTTGCGCCTCGGGAGCAGTACGGGGCCCGGTATTGATCAGCTCGCGTACTTGATCATGAGTCAGACCACGCGCGTCGGCGATGGTGCCCACCGCGTCGCTGAAGACCGACTCGGACAGCCGTTCCAGCGCCTCACGATGGGCCGCGGTGAACTCTTTACGCACCAGCACGTCGGCCGCGTTCTTGTACTCATACCGCTGTTCGAACTGCGGCTCGATACCAAGCCGGTCCAGCGTGCCGCGTACGAAAGTCTGTTCAATGCCGACGCCGAGCAGTCCGACTTCGCCGCCGGGCTGCAACCACAGCTCGCCAAACGCCGTTGCCAACACGTAGGCCGCCATGCCGCGCGACCCGAGTTCGCCGAAGGTTTCCACCCACGCCAGCGTCGGCTTGCCGCTGGCACCGAAGGCCTGGACGCCGCGTCGCAGCTCCTGCATGGTGGCCCACGGCCACATCCCGCCTACCTTGGCGATCAGCCCGACGACATGCCGGTCCTCAGCCGCTTCATGCAGGGCGCGCAGGGTGGGGCGCAGCAATCGACGGCTGCGAGCCCGCAGCCGCGCAAGTGGATCATCTGCCTCCGGAGCGACGAGAGGCTCTGTCAGGTCAAGTTCGAGTAGGGTCTGCGGCCGTCGGCCGGGAAAGGCAGCCATGGCCTCCACCGTAGATCAGCCTGTGACTACTCAGAGGAATGAGGCCTGCTCGATGCAGGCACTGTATTCGGTCGCGACCTGCTCCGGTGTCAGCCGGCCCGTGATCCGGCCCAGATCAAGGGCTTCGAGCTTGGCACGCACCGCCTCGGCGCGAGCCACATGCTCCTCAATGGCGTGTGATTTCATCAGCTGAGTCGAGATGGCGGCGGCGAGGGAGCACAGCGCGGCACCAGCGCACAGCACCTGCCATGCCGGCGACGTCAGGCCGAAGGTCTCGTTCAACCAGTCCGAGAACGCCAGACCACCGAGAGCGGGCGAGGCGGTCAACACCGTAGCCACTGCGCCGGCGACTATCGCGAGGTTGATCAACCGCCGCTGTCATGCCCGGGCGCGTACCAAATATGCCGCGACCTGACTACGAAAGCGTTCAATATGGGCTGATAAATCGCCGCCCGGTGCCCCGCCTTGGCCAGCGACAAACTCTCGATCGGACAAATTGACTCCTCGAGCAACGGATGGCGTAAGAATTTTACCGGCCCACGACCGGCTCAGCACGCAGCTCAGTCCATGACGTGGTCGGCCGAGTACGCCGACGCCTGCAGGTGGAACAGCTCGGCATACCGACCACCAAGACCCATCAGCTCATCGTGGGTGCCTTGCTCCACCACTCTCCCATGGTCAAGAACGAAGATCCGGTCCGCGGTCCGTACCGTGGAGAAGCGATGCGAGATGATCAAGGCGGTGCGGCCCCGAAGGACCTCATGCAGCGAGGAGAACAACTCATATTCTGCCCGGGCGTCGAGGGAAGCCGTCGGCTCGTCGATGATCACTAGCGGCGCCCTGCGGTAGAACGCTCGCGCGATCGCCACCTTCTGCCACTGACCGCCGGAGAGCTCATGACCTCCAGCGAAGCGGCGAGACAGCGGTGTCTGGTAGCCCGCCGGCAGTGCAGAGAGGAACGAGTCAGCGTCGGCGATCTTGGCTGCATCGCGGATCGCCGCATGATCAATCTCGTCGTCGGGCCGCGCGATAGCGATGTTCTCCTCGGCCGACAGCGCGTACCGGACGAAGTCCTGGAAGATCATCGCGACCCGCTCCCGGAACAGCTCCGGCCGAAACGTGCGTACGTCTGTTCCGTCCCATCGCACGGCGCCGCTGCCGGGCTCATACAAGCCAGCGATCACCTTGGCCAGCGTGGTCTTGCCGGAGCCGTTCTCGCCAACCAGAGCCACGACTTCGCCACGGTTGATCTCGATGTTGGTGGCTTGCAGCGCGAGCTGACTGCGACCGGGATAGGAGAAGCTGACAGCATCCGCCCGAATCCGATGGAACTCCGCAGGCGGCGCTATGTGGCGCGAACCGCCCTCAGCTGCGGGGGCCAGAGTGAGGAAGCCATCAAGATCATCGATGAACAGTCCCGACTCGAAGACCGCCTGAACGCCGGTGAAGCCGTGCTGAACTTGACCAGCCAGCAGCCGAATTGCAACCAGTGCCGCGGCTGCTTCAGCGATCCCTAGGCGGCCGGTGGAAATCAGCCATACCAGCAACAACAGCGTCAGCGCCAAGAGAACTGCTGAGCCCAGGGTGCCGAGTGCGCCGAGCTTGGAACGGCGCAGAAGATGTTGAGCAAGATCACGGAGGTAGTCGGCATATAAGTTGTTGAGGCGCTGGCCGAAGTTACGCGCCAAGCCGAACGCCCGCACTTCCTTGGCCTCATCGCGGCCCGTCTGCACCCACGTCAGGTAGGTCCGCAGTCGCATCGATTGCGTCTGCTGAGCCAGAAAATCGAACTCCAGCTGGCTTTGCTGCCGACTGGTGATCAATACCGGCACGCCGCCGATCAACAACAGCGGCAGCAACGCCGGGTGTATCAGCATGATCGCCACCAGCAAGCCGATGCTCGCCGCGGCGGCACCAAGGGTCGCCACCAAGCCATAGGTGATCTGGTACGGCCGCGTCAGTGCGCTGGCCTGGACACGCTGCAGACGATCGTAGAACCGCGCAGATTCAAACTTGCGCAGGTCGACACGGGTGGCCACATGCAACACGCGCTGCCACATGACAGCTGCGACCAGTTCGCCGGCGTACCGACCGAGCCCGACCTGGACCGACGCAATGACGGCGGTCAATGCCGTAACTCCTGCGAGCAGCAGCACCGGCTTGACCAGACTCCACGACACTCCACCGCTAGCAGGGATATTGAGGACGGCTGCCAATGCGAGCTCAATGGCGATGACCTGGAAAACCAGAGCAATCGCATTCAGAATTTGCAGCCCGACTAGAGCGACAAATGGCCTGTGCGCAGACTGCCAGACCATGGACAGGCTTCGTGCCATGAGACGGGTGAGCCGGCCAACCGACTTCCGCTGGTCCTGCGCTGGAGTCGCGAGGTCCATCGGGTCGATTTCACTCACGGTTGCATCGTAGGGTTGCTGGAACGCGCGCGTGGCGAGTTAGGGGAAGCGGATTGGCTCGCAGGAGCGCACGGTTGCGCAGCGGCGTAATGGGAAAGGGTGAGGCATGGGCAACGGAGCCGATTCGGGTCGCCAACACGGTCCGCAGTCGCCAGAACAAATCCGCAATGTGGTGCTTGTGGGGCCGGCGGGTGCGGGCAAAAGCACGCTTTTTGAAGCATTGATAACAGCGCGTACGCCGGGCCGGCACGTACGCGGTGAGCCGGCGCCGTCGCTATCGCTAGGTGCGGCCTCGATCGCCACCGGTGATCTGATGATCAACCTGCTCGATACTCCTGGTAATCCCGACTTCGTCGGCGAGGTACGGGCCGGGCTGCGGGCGGCGGATGCTGTGTTATTCGTCGTGTCGGCTGCCGATGAGATCGACGACGCGACCCGGCTGCTGTGGCGGGAGTGCGAGTCGACCCAGATGCCCCGAGCGATCGCGGTAACCAAGCTGGAGCAATCCCGCGCCAGCTTCGAGGACTCCATTGCGCGCTGCCGCCGGATCTTCGGCGATGTCCAGCCGGTCGGTGTGCCGCTGATCGAAGATGGCCATGTCGTTGGCGCCATCAACTTGCTGCGTCGTAGCGTCACCGACTATCGCGGCGGCGAAGCCAAGTCACGCGAGCCTGACGGGACTGAAGCCGCGATCATCGAGGAGAACTGGGACCCGTTGATCGAGTCGATCATCGAAGAGTCTGAGGACGAGACGCTGCTGGACAGGCACCTCAGCGGCGAACCGATCGACCTGGACATCGTCTTGCCCGACCTGCGGGCCGCGGTCGCCACAGCCCGCTTCTTCCCGATCATTCCGGCGCATGCGCCGACCGGGATGGGGATCGAAGGGTTGTACGAGCTGTTCGAGCAGGGATTCCCCTCGCCCGCTTCATCGCCGCTGCCTATGGTCTATAAGCCAAGCGGGGAGCCGTTCGGCTCAGTGAGCGCCGACCCGGACGGGCCGCTGGTCGCCGAAGTGGTACGCACCACCAGCGACCCGTTCATCGGCCGGCTCTCCCTGGTCAGGGTCTTCTCCGGCACGCTGAGCCCGGACACTCCGCTGCATGTCTGCGGGCATCTGCAGAAGTTCGCACCGCACCACGTCGACGCGCATCCTGATCATGACAGCGACGACCGAGTTGGTCCGCTGTCGGCGCCGCTCGGCGATGAGAACCGGCCGAAGCCGTACGCGATCGCAGGCGATCTTGTTCTGGTATCGAAGCTGGCGTCCGCGGAAACCACCGACACGCTGTCCAGCAAGGCAAAGCCTGCGCTAGTCGAGCCCTGGGTGCTGCCCGAGCCGTTATTGCCAGTAGCGCTCCACACCACCTCGCGCGGCGATGAAGAAAAGCTCGCATCGGCGTTGCAACGCCTGGTCGCTGAGGACGTCACCATGCGGCTGGAGCACAACGCCGAGACCCATCAGCTGGTGATCTGGGCCATGGGCCAGGCGCACGTCGACAAACTGCTCACCTCGCTGCGGGAGAACTGGCACATTCAGGTCGATGTGGAGCCGCTGCGTACCTCTCTCCGTGAAACTTTCATCCGCCCCATCACGGCGCAGGGCCGGCTGGTCAAGCAGTCCGGCGGACACGGTCAGTACGCCGTCTGCATGATGGAGATCGAACCGCTGGAACGCGGTGCCGGCTTTGAGTTCACCGAGCGCGTGGTGGGCGGTGCGGTGCCCCGGCAGTTCATTCCGTCGGTCGAGAAGGGCATTCGCAGTCAGCTGCCCAAGGGCGTACTCGCCGGGTACCCGCTTGTTGATCTCAAGGTGACGTTGGTCGATGGCAAGGCACATTCGGTCGACTCTTCGGATATGGCCTTCCAGACGGCAGGCGCCATGGCACTTCGCGACGCGGCGAACGAGTCGACCGTTGCCCTCCTCGAGCCGATCGACAAGGTGGAAATCACGGTTGGCGAGGACTCGGTTGGTGCGGTGCTTGCTGATCTGCGGGGTCGCCGTGGCCAGGTGCACGGCACCGAGACGGCTCCTGATCTACCTGGGTACGCGGTCATTCACGCCGAAGTCCCGGCCCATGAGTTGTCCAGGTATCCGATCGACTTGCGCTCGGTTTCTCATGGCACTGGCACCTTCAAGCGTTCATTTGTGCGCTACGACTACATGCCGGCCGCGCTGGCCCGGGAGGTCACCTCGGCTTGAGCGATGCACTCGCGGACCCGGAGAACAGATCGTGATCACTGTTCCCACCCAACCCGCGTTTCCCGTCTCAGGATGGCTAACAAGTGCTTGACCAGCGGATTTGTCCCTCGTTTCCATCTGTGGACGGCTAACGGGTATCTGATCGGCGGAGACGTAGGAAACTGCGGGATCAACAGCAGGCGCTTGATCAGAAACGCTGGTGTGGCGCCGCTTGACAAACGACAGACCGAACACGATCAGCCAAATGATCAACGGATACAGCGCAATGCGTTCCGCCAGGCCGCCGCCATGACCGGTCAAGATCACGAGGAAGGGGCCAACCAGCAGCCCTAGGAAGCCGATCACACCCGACAGCACTGAGAACCAAGCCAGTTCAATTGCTCCGCTCGCTGCGCTGGCTCCGCGCGGATCGCGCTTTGGAGCTCGCCTACCTCGTCGTCGCTCTGCGACGAAAAGCGTGTCGCCTCGCTCCTCCTCAGCACGGCGAGGCGCGATCCGTCGCCCCAAGTGCTCGTGCCAGATGGCCAGTCCGAGCAAGATCATCGCTGCATTGCCGGTCGGGATGTTGAGCGCGCCAATGACATGGAACAGCACGTTGACGTTCTCCGGACTCAGTCCGATCAGGACTGTGCCCACCCCGGCGACTCCCAGGAGGATCAACCCCCAGGTCGTCAGGCGGCGGCGCGGCCATATCGAGCGAGTCACGAACAGCCCGAGAAGGATAAGGACACCAGTCACGACGAAAGTCGCGTTCATCACCGCGTGAAGCGGTGAACAGATGTAGGCGTTCGCCAGCGTACGGCCGCACTCGGTGTTGCCTAGATCGCTCACCCGGTTGTCGAGCAAGCTGTACGGCGTCTTCCACGCGGCCTGTGCGACGAGCTGACCGATGAAGTACAGCAGCGTCAGGATCCACGAGGCTCCGCCGAGCAGCAAGCCGAGCCGCGACGGCATTCGAGAGCTTTGGTCCATCTCGAGTCACCTCACTTTTTTAAGCGTTTAAGCGTGTCGTATGCGATATGTCGTGTACGACGTGTCTTGTTGAACATTATCATAGAGCGCGTGACTGACCAGTCAAACGCCGACCCAACTGCCGCCGATGAGGCCCGCGAGATTGTCGGATTGTTCCGCTCGCTGCGGCG
>Ga0307413_10000860_pt1 | contig 10703 bp, 7 predicted proteins | sample DK1Ometagenome_3_FD_203714 | JGI IMG/M metagenome (GOLD analysis project Ga0307413, IMG submission 203714) | Maize rhizosphere microbial communities from greenhouse at UC Davis, California, United States - DK15-O-2 | ecosystem: Host-associated > Plants > Roots > Rhizosphere > Soil | place: USA... | reverse complement strand
CGGTATCGCTCGAGTCAGGCTCGCGGGATCCTTCGACGGAACCTTCTCGACCATCCCGGCCACGCAATTCAGCTTCCACGACAGCGATTCCGCCCTCGCATGGCAAGCGATCGCGGGCGTCCGCTTCGCGATCAGTGCGAACATGGATCTTGGCCTGAAGTATCGTTACTTCAACACGGCCAAGTTCCAGCTACGCGACGATCAAACGACGGCAGAACTGTCCGGCAAGTGGAAGTCGCACAGCCTCCTCGCGAGCCTGATCTACAACTTCGGCGCACCTGAAGCAGCGCCGCCTCCGCCACCCCCTCCTCCCCCGCCGGCAGCTCCGCCGCCACCGGCGACGCAGACTTGCCCGGACGGGTCGGTGGTGCTGGCAACGGAAGCCTGCCCGGCTCCGCCGCCACCGCCACCGCCGCCGCCACCGGCGCCAGAGCGCGGCTAAGGGATCGAGGCTCAAGAAAATGGCCGGTCCGGGACAACCCGGGCCGGCTTTTTCTTTGCATTGTTCAATGAAACGACGAGGCGAGCGAGCTCGTGGCTAGTCGCGCGGCACCCTCGACGCCTGCATCTCGGCAAGGGCCACTTCCGCGGCGCCCGGCTGGTCCCAACCGTAGACGTCCTTGATGAAGGTCAGCCCCCGGTCGGAGGGGTGCGCGGTGAGATAGGTCAGAATGATCGGAACCGGACGGGCGATCTGAACCTGGGTTTCCGGAACGGAGCTCGGCGCGACGGGATCGCTCCCGAGCAGCCAGCGGCCGAAGCGCTGGGCGTCCTCAAGCCGAACGCATCCATTGCTTTGGTGCAAATCGGCATCGCCGAAGCGGACCTTGGCTTCCGTATCGTGCAGGTAGATGTCCTCGGGATTCGGGAAGGGGAACTTCAGGACACCCATGAAATTCTTGGGGCCCGGATTCTGGCGGACACGGATGCGCTGCCTCCCGGCCTGCACCGCTTTCCAGTCGATCGTGCTGTAAGGGACGGTTGCTGAATCGGGGCTCCAATCGGCCATCACCTGATAGCCCATGGAATTGAAATACTTCTCGCCGCCGGCGAGCGTCTTTTGCGCAATCGGGCCGCGGACCAGATGGTCCGGCGCGTTCCAGTACGGATTGTACGCGATGTAATACATCATGCTGGAGATCAGCGGCGTCGGCATCTTTCGAGATCCGACAATGACTTTCATCGAATCCACCGGAACGCCGTTTTCGTACAGGAAAACGCGCTGGCTGCCGGAGTCGACGAGAATGAAACGGCCCCTGGCGGGAATTGAGCGGGCGCGATCGAGGTTCTGGACGACCCGCTGATCGGGCGCTTCTCCGGTCCCCTGAATTCGCGACCACTCGGCATCGCGGATGCCAGAATAAACGGGGTTTACAGTCGCAACCGACGATAGGTGAGTCTCGAGCGATGGCGCACTCGCGGCGGCGAGGAGGATCTGGTCCGTTCGCGTGCCTTGCGGCTTGAGCACGTCAAAGGCGTAGATCATGCCGCGCGTCGGCCGCTTGATCGTCTGGACGTAAAGCACCCAGGCTGAAGACATCAGCTGCTCGGCGGCAGTAATGTCCGCGTCGCTGCGGCTTGCAGCTTTCGCGACAGCCGACTCTATCTGAGCCGCCAGCGCCGGACCGGAGCTCAGGCCGTCGAGCGGCGCTCGACGGAGGATCTGCGTCAACTGAGTGGCCGCGACCGTCGGACCGCCATTGCGAAACCAGATCGGCTTCAGCTTGTACTGGTCGTAGAGTGCGGCGACGGAGCCAGCCGTCGGCAAGCTGACGGCCTGGACGCTCGCCACCGGAACGGCGGCAGGATCCTGGGCGAATGCGGCCGCCGGCGCGGCAAGCGCAACGGCAGACGCCAAGGCGATCGGCTTAAGACGATGAATGCTCACGATTATCCCTCTACCATCCCTTCCTGAACAATGCCCTTACGGGGCCGACGGTTCAAACAAAGGGACGAGATGAACGCGACTAGGCGAACAACTGTGTGCATTAGAACACAGATTGGAGGCGGTATCGCGCTCCGGACGCGCTACGGGCGTTTGCGGGATTTCCAATATTCGAACGCCGCATCCGCCTCCAGCGGCTTGGCGAAATAGAAACCCTGCCCGCTCGCGCAGCCGAGCGTGGCCAATGTGGTCGCAAGCTCAACGGTTTCGATCCCTTCGGCCGTCGTCGACATGCCGAGCGCGTCGGCAAGGCTAAGAACGGCGCGAACAATGGCAACGCTGTCGGGATCGACCATCATTCCCGAGACGAAGCTTCGGTCGATCTTGAGAACGTCGATCGGGAGACGCTGCAGATAGGCAAGGCTGGAGTAGCCGGTACCGAAATCGTCCATGGCGACGGTGGCATCCAGGGCCTTGAGCGCATCAAAGACACGCTGCGCACGCGCTGGGTCCTGGACGATGGAGCTCTCGGTAAGCTCGAGAGTCAGGCGGTTCCCGCTCAATCCGCTGGCCTTGAGAGCGCTTTCAACGACCGACGCAATGTCGTCGCGGGCGACCTGAATCGCCGAAAGGTTCACGCCGACATAGATCGGCATCCTTTCGCCCGTGGACCTGTCCCAATCGGCAAGCGTGTCGGCCGCCTTGTGCATCGCCCAGCGGCCGAGCTGGAGGATCAGGCCGGACTCTTCGGCAACCGGAATGAATTCGGTTGGGCTGATGTCGCCACGATCCTCGTGGTTCCAGCGGGCAAGCGCTTCGAAACCCGCCACTTCGCCGGACTTCAGGTCAATAAGCGGCTGGTAAAAGAGCTTGAGCTGATCCTTGTCGAGCGCCCGGCGCAGTTCGGTCTCGATCGAGAAGCGCCGACGGGCCTCGGTTGCCTGCTTCGGCTCGTAGACCTGCGGGTTACCGGCCTGCTTGGCCTGCTTGACTGCGAACTGGGCGTTGCGGAAGAGCTCCTCGGCGTCGTCCTGGGCGGACTGCATCAAAGCGAGACCGATCGCGCATTCGACGCGGATCTCGAGGTCGGAAAGCTTGAAGGGAGCGGCCATCACCTCCTGAATGCGCTCCGCAGCAGCAAGGGCGTCCGCTACACCCCTTCGAAGGGTCACCAGCACGCCGAATTCATTGCCGCCCGTGCGAGCCAGCACGTCGCCGCCGCGTAGAGCTGACATCAAGCGCCGCGCGAAGGTGATCAGAAGCTCATCGCCGGCGAGGCTGCCCATGCTTTCGTTGATGCGTGAGAAGCGCAGCATGTCGACGACGAGGACGGCATGCTGGACATCCCGGGTCGCCTCCTCTCCGGCCTGCTCGATCTTCTCGGTGAAGGCGAGACGATTAGGAAGGCCGGTTAGGCTGTCGCGAAGCATTTCCGCCCGAAGTGCTCGCTCGGCCTGGGCCTCGACGGTGCGATCGACCAGACTCATGAGGCAGCGCTGCGCCGAACTCCCGTCCATCGGCAAGGGTGCAAGCTTTAGCCGGAAGTAGCGCGCCGAAACGCCGTCTCCGTCCCGGAAATCGAGTTCGTCGGGCGCCACCGGTCCGGCAAAGAATTCCCGGATCAGGTCCGAAATCGGCCCGTCGCGCAGGCAGTCCGCGCTGTTCCAGTCGAGCGCCGTGCAGGTCGACAGCTCGACCGTGTCCTTGAACCGGTTATTATGAGCCAGGACGTTGAGATCATCGCCCAATTTGCCGATGATTGCAGCGGCAATGGGCAACGCCCCAAGCAGGGCCGCGTCGTCCGCTGTCGCAATGTGCGGCTTCGAACGGGGTCTGTCCCCCTGCCGAACGGATGTGCCGCCCGACAGACGGTTAATTGCAGCCTGCATGTGAGCCGTTTACGCCCGCGAGGTTAATTGGCGGTTTCCTCCACGGAGAGAAACGGCTTGATTGCGATTAATATCTCAGGTCACCCGAAACGGTTCGAGCGCGGGAATCCGATGGGCGGCATCCGACCCGCTGCACCCCGCGCTGCTCGCCACGGGGTGAGGTCGGTTTCGGTCCGAACACGGCCGCTCTCGCCTCCAAGCGCCCAGCTGAGTCCCTCGGCGAGATCGAAGGCCATTGCATCCGAAAGCCCGCCATCGCGATAGCGCTGCAGAGTCACGCCCTGTCCGCGAGCGAGCTCGGGAAGCTCCGCGATCGGGAAGACGAGCAACTTGCGGTTCTCCCCAACAACGGCAACGGCATCCGCTCCGGCCGGAACCGGCCGCACCACCGCGACCCTCGCGCCGGCACGGAGGTTCACGAGCTGCTTGCCCTTGCGTGTCTCGGCAAGCGTCGCCTCACCACTGGTGAGGAAGCCCTTACCGTCGCTCGAGGCGACCAGAAGCTTCGTGTCCGGGCGGATGACCATCAGGGCTACGATCTCCACCTCCGCGTCGAGATCGATCTGCAGCCGGACGGGCTCGCCGAACCCGCGGCCACCCGGAAGCTTGTCGCCCGCGAGCGTATAGACCCGGCCATTGGCCGCAAAGAGAGCGAGCTTGTCGGTCGTTTGGCCGTGGAAGATCGTCGCGAGAGCGTCGCCTTCGCGGAATTTCAGGGTTTCCGCATCGTCCAGAGCGACATGACCTTTCATCGCACGGATCCACCCGCGTTCCGAAAGGATGACGGTGATCGGCTCCTTCTCGATCATAGCCGACCAATCGATCTCGCGGGTCGCTGCGACCTCCTCGATGCGCGTTCGGCGGTCGTCGCCGAACTGCTCCTTGATCGAGCCAAGATCCTTTTTCAGCCGGCGGCGTTGACGGGCCGGCTCGGCGACCAGCTTCTCCAGTTCATCCCGCTCCTTGGCGAGCTTCTCACGCTCGCGGCCAATTTCCATCTCCTCGAGCCTGCGCAAGCTCCGCAGGCGCATATTTAGGATGGCTTCGGCCTGACGATCGGACAGCGAGAACTCAGCCATCAATACCGGCTTCGGCTCGTCTTCGGTGCGGATAATCTCGATAACGCGATCGAGGTTCAGGAAAGCGATGAGGAAGCCGTCGAGCAGCTCAAGCCGATCGTCGATCTTGCCGATCCGAACCTGCGATTTGCGGACGAGCACCTCGACCTGGAATTGAAGCCAGGCGGTCAGCGCCTCCTTCAAGCTCATGACCAGCGGAGTGCGGTTGGCGTCGAGGACGTTGAGATTGAGCGGGAAGCGTATCTCCAGGTCGGTCAGGCGGAACAGGCTTTCGAGCAGCAGATCCGGATCGACCGTACGGGCACGCGGTTCGAGGATAAGGCGAACCTGGTCGTCGCTCTCGTCCTTCACGTCGGCAAGGATCGGCAGCTTCTTGTCGGCGATCAGGGCCGCAATCTGCTCGATCAGCTTGCCCTTCTGCACGCCGTACGGAATCTCGCTGACCAGCAGGTGCCAGCCGCCGCCCTTCTCCTTCTCCACGGTGACAGATGCACGGAGCCGGAAGCTGCCGCGCCCGGTTACATAGGCCTGCGCGATGCTTTCGCGGCTGTCGACCAGGACACCTCCCGTCGGGAAGTCGGGTCCGCCGACAAAATCCATCAGCGCGGAGTCCTCGGCTTTGGGATTGTCGATCAGGTGGACCGCGGCGTCGATCAGCTCACCGACGTTGTGCGGCGGGATCGAAGTCGCCATGCCGACAGCGATACCGCTCGCGCCATTGGCCAGAAGATTGGGGAAGAGGCCCGGGAAGACTTCGGGCTCTTCTTCCTCGCCATTGTAGGTCGGACGAAAATCGACGGCGCCTTCGTCGATGCCCGACATCAATGCCATGGCGACAGCGGTCAGCTTGGCTTCGGTGTAGCGGTAAGCGGCGGCGTTATCGCCGTCGATATTGCCGAAGTTCCCCTGTCCGTCGACCAGCGGGTAACGAAGGGCGAAATCCTGAGCGAGGCGGACCATTGCGTCGTAGACGCTCTGGTCGCCGTGCGGGTGGTACTTGCCGATGACGTCGCCGACGACACGGGCGCTCTTCTTGTACGCGCCGGCGGGATCCAAGCGCAGCAGGCGCATCGCCCAAAGCAGGCGCCGGTGGACTGGCTTCAACCCATCGCGGACGTCGGGAAGCGACCGCGCCGTGATCGTCGAGAGCGCGTAGACGAGGTACCGTTCGGAAAGTGCCGCGTCGAAGGGCGTGTCGATGACGGAGGAGGATTCGGAATTCGGGTCCATCGGAACCGATTAGCAATGCAAGGACCGTCTCGTCACGCCCGACTTATGCGGCTTCGTGCTTCTTCGCTTCTTCCATCACCGCCAGCAGCCATTCGCGGAAGCGCTTGACCTTCGGAACCATGCGCCGCTCGGGCGGAATGCACAGCCAGTAGGCCCACCCCCGAGCGGAGATCCGGTCTGGAAACGGCATTGCGAGGCGCCCGGCGCCGACATCGCCATGCCACAGGAATGGCGTGAGGAGTGCAAACCCCTGACCCGCCATCGCGGCGTGACCTTCATTGGCCTGGTTGTCGAGGCGAACTCCCGGCCTTCGGAGCGCCATCTCGTCCGCCTCCACCCCATTGTCGGACAACCACTGCTGCCACCAGTCGTCGCCGAGGTTGATGATGTGCGCGTTGGGCATATCGGCGGGTTCAAGCTTGCGTCCCAGCTTGCGCTCCTCTGCGGCGATGCACTCGGGACTGGCCATCGGCGTGAAAGCCGAAGGAAAGAGCTCGTAGCATTCGAGGCCTGCCCAATTGCCCGGACCGGCGCGAATGGCGACGTCCGCGTCCCCGCCCTTTACATCGACCAGCTCGTTGCTCGTCGACAGGCGCACGGCGAGTTCCGGATGGGCCATCTGGAACGCACCGAGGCGCCAGGCCAACCAGGTGTTCGCGAAGGTATGCGTCGTCGTAATCGTCAGCAGGCTCTCATCCTCCTCGCGATGCGAGGCAAACGCGGACTCGATGGAATCGAACGCCTGACTGAGCGTCGGCAGCAACCGCTGGCCCAGGGGAGTTAATCGCGCCCGACCGCGTTCCCGAACGAACAGGGGAGCGCCAAGGCGCTCCTCCAGCGCCTTCACCTGGTAAGACACTGCCGCTTGGGTCAGCCCAAGCTCAGCAGCAGCGGCGGTAAAGCTCTCATTCCGGGCAGCAGCCTCGAAGGCTCGAATGGCGGCGAGTGGAGGCAGGCGACGCATCGGGGCCTACATAAGGCCAGCTTATAACCCTTGTCGAGCCTTTGATTGGCGCTGAAACAATCCGATCCGTACATAGGTCACAAGTCGCCGCCGGACAATTCGGGATCCTCTCCCCAAGCCCCCCCTCTCCGGCGGCGACCAATAGCAGGAGCGCAAAATGACTTATGGACTAAACTCGCGCCTGTTTATCGAGAACGGGCCAGCAATCCGAGCTGCGCAGGCACATGCACGCAGTTCCAGTGACGCGTTCCGCGCCTGGGGCGGCCTCGACGCCGACAAGCGTCTGGCGCTCATCGAAAAGGCTCTTCGCCAGCCGGCCAACGATGACGGCAACGACGATTTCCCGATCGCACTTTGAAGGCAGAGAAAGGATGGTCACCATGGTCGACGAGATTTTTGACCGCGCGTACCAGGCCGGCCGAGCCGACCTCCATCGCGGTATCGAGCAGTTATTCCGTTCGGTCGCCGTCAAGTTCGGCAACGACCTGAAGGTGTTCCACGACCTCCAGTGGAGCGCACCCTGGGCCACCAAGGCCCGGTCCAGATGAATGCTGGATGCGCCTGATACTGGATTGAGGGGCGGGCCGTGCACGCAGCCCGCCCCTCTTCACTTGCCTTAACCCCATGACCTTTTAGGCTTACGGCCATCGGTCTGGGGTTTTCATGCGTTTAATCATTGCCTTAATGCTGCTGACGTCCGCGTCGGCTCTTCCGATCCAAAGCGTCTTTGCGCAGCCCGCCACCGAGTCTGCTGCCCGCGTCGACGGCTGGGGTCGCCAGTTCACCGACATCCCGGTTGATCCGGCCGTAAGATATGGTCGCCTGTCGAACGGCATGAAATATGCGATCAGGGCGAACTCCACGCCGAAGGGCGCAGCCTCGATCCGTCTCCATTTCGATGTCGGCTCGCTTGCCGAACGCGAGAGCGAGCGCGGCCTGGCCCACTTCATCGAGCATATGGCTTTCAACGGAACCACCCACGTGGCCGAAGGCGAGATGATGAAGATGCTGGAGCGGCAGGGCCTGGCGTTCGGCCCCGACACCAACGCCATGACCAGCTTCGATTCCACCATCTACATGCTCGAGCTACCGAAAGCGGACGAGCAACGGCTCGACACCGCGTTCTTCCTGCTTCGCGAGGTCGCCAGCGAGATCAAATTCGACCCGGAAGCGGTTGAGCGCGAGCGTGGCGTGATCCTGAGCGAAAAACGCAGCCGGGAAGGCTTCCAGCTTCGCCGGATCATGAAGAACCTCGAGTTCCACATGCCCGAGGCGAAAATCGTTGAGCGCCTGCCGATTGGGACCGAGGAGGTGCTGAAAACCGCGAGCGCGGCCGATCTGACCGACTTATACCGGCGATACTATCGGCCTGAGAATGCGACGCTGGTCATCGTTGGCGACGTCGACCCGGCAGGAATCGAATCCAAGATCCGGGCAAAGTTCGGCGACTGGGCCGGAACGGGCCGGCCGGGGTCGAAGCCCGACAAGGGCCGGATCGATTTTGCGAGAGCGGCCGATTTCGGCTCCTTCACCGATCCGGCCATCGAGACTTCCGTGATGCTTACGGTCGAACGTCCCTGGGACGATCCCGCAGACACGAAAGCCAACCGCAGCCAGATCACCATCCGCCAGATCGCTCTGGCGCTGCTATCGCGACGGCTGGACAGGATCGCCAATGCACCGGAATCCAAGATCATCGACGGGGTGGCGCAGGAAGCGCCGGGCAAGGACCTGGCCTGGAGCACGACCGTCTCAGCCGTTGCGAAGGACGGCGAGTGGAAGGCTGCCCTAACGACGATTGAGCGGGAACTTCGCCGCGCCGTCGAGCACGGATTTACTCAAAGCGAACTCAACGTCCAGCTGGCCGACATCGACGGCTCGCTCGAGATTGCGGCGCAGCGGGCGAACACGCGGACCAACGGGGCCCTCGCTCAAGCAATCCTCGGTATCATCGACGACAACGACTTCATCACCGAACCGCAGTTCCGTCTGGACTTCTTCCGCCGGATAAAGCCGTCGATCACGCTCGCCGCGGTCAATGCCCAGTTCCGGAAGTTGTGGACAGGCAGCCAGCCGCTGGTTTTCGTCACCGACAAAAGCGAGGTGAAAAAGAGCGCCGTAGCAGCGGCCTTCGAAGCGAGCCGCAAAGTCGCCGTCCTGCCGATGAAGGACAGCGGTAATGTCAAGTTCGCCTACGACAGCTTCGGTCCGGCCGGGGGGGTCGTCTCCGATTCTCGAATCGCCGATCTCGGCATCCGTACGTTGCGCTTCGCCAACAACGTGCGATTGAACATCAAGAAGACAGATTTCGAGAAGGGCTCAGCGCGTTTCTCGATCCGGCTCGCCGGCGGGCAGCTGGCATTGCCGGCAGACAAGCCTGGCCTTGCCGCCATGGTGGGCATGCTGTCCCCGATCGGAGCGCTCGAAAAGCATTCGGCCGAGGATCTGAAGCAGATCCTTGCGGGCCACAGCATCCATATCGGCTTTGCCGTAAGCGACGACGCGATCGTTGCCGGCGGTACGACCAGCCCACGCGACCTCGCTCTCCAGATGAAGCTGAGCGCGGCTTTCCTCACGCATCCGGGGTATCGGAAGGAGGCGGACACGCGCTGGGAATCGCTGGTGCCGGTTATCGAGGCGCAAGCGAGGGCGAGCGCGCAGAGCGTCGCGCAGACGAAGCTGCCGGCGGTTCTCGCCAACGACGACCCGCGCTTCGGTTTCCCGGACGAGGCCGTATTGAAGCAGCGGACCCTGAACGAGGCGAAGGCGCTCCTTGCGCCACTTCTCGCATCCGCACCGATCGAGATCGCCTTGGTCGGCGACGTGGATGAGTCCGCCGTGATCGATGCCGTCGGACAGACGTTCGGAGCTCTGCCGACGCGACAGCTGGAAGCGCCCGCCTACACCGAGGCGCGAAAGGTGAGTTTCCACAAGGGCGCCGACCCGGTGACGCTGACCCACAGCGGCGATGCCGACCAGGCAATGCTTGCAATCGCCTGGCCGACGGATGACGATGAGGACCTGCAGCGGGTTGTCGGCCTGAGCGTCCTAGCCGAGGTCATGAAGCTCGAACTGACCGACACGCTCCGCGAAAAGTTGGGCGCCTCTTATTATCCGTCGGCCTCCTCGTTCGCGTCCAACGTGTTCGACAACTTCGGTTATTTCCTGGCGGCGACAACCGTCGCGCCGGACAAGATCGACGAGGTGGAGAAAGCGGTCTCTTCGATCGTGAAGCAGTTGCAGGCAGAGCCGGTGAGTGACGACCTGCTTGCCCGGGCGCGAAACCCGGCGCTTGAGCGGATCGACCGTCAGGAGCGCGAAAATGCCTATTGGCTCGCCTTGACGGACGAGGCGCAGACCGACCCGGAGCGGCTCGACCGGCACCGCAAGCGAAAGGCAGTCTATGCGGCGGTGACACCGAAAGATCTCCAGAACCTGGCGCGCCAGTATCTGCCGGCGGACAAGACGCTTGTCGTGAAGGTTCTGAGCGACAAGCTCGGCAAGCCCGTGCAGGCCGCGGCAGTATCGAGCGGCAAGGCACAGGCGGCTCGACCGTAGCGACGGCTCGATTGCGGCTGATGAGCGGGTCGCCTATAGGCCGCGCTCCTTAAGTTTCGTCCCGGAGTGAAGCGACAGCAATGGCCCGGCGCCGCCAG
>Ga0307413_10000859_pt1 | contig 10707 bp, 8 predicted proteins | sample DK1Ometagenome_3_FD_203714 | JGI IMG/M metagenome (GOLD analysis project Ga0307413, IMG submission 203714) | Maize rhizosphere microbial communities from greenhouse at UC Davis, California, United States - DK15-O-2 | ecosystem: Host-associated > Plants > Roots > Rhizosphere > Soil | place: USA... | reverse complement strand
GGACCCGGTGACCGGCGAGCTGCTGCCGACGCGGCTGCGGCGGGTCCGGCAACTGGTGGCCGACCTGCCGCACGCGTTCTGGCCCAACCAGTACGCGAACCCGCGCAACCCGCAGGCGCACGAGCGGACGATGCGCGAGATCGTGACGGCACTCGACGACCCGGTCGACTACCTGTTCGTCCCGGTCGGCACGACCGGGACGCTGCAGGGCTGCGCGCGCTACGTGCGCCGGCACGGGCTGCGCACCGAGATCATCGCCGTGGACGCGGTGGGCAGCGCGCTGTTCGACCCCGCTCCCCCGCCGGTGGCCCGGCTGATCCCCGGCCACGGCGCGTCGGTGCGTCCGCTCATCCACGACGCCACGACACCACGCCGGGTCGTGCATGTGTCCGATGTGGACTGTGTGGCCGGCTGTCGGGCACTGGTGGAACGGGAGGCGATCCTCGCGGGCGGCTCGTCCGGAGCGGCGATCACCGCGCTGCACCGCGTCGCGCCGTCGCTGCCCGGCGGGTCGACCTGCGTGCTGGTGCTGCCCGACGGCGGTGACCGCTACCTGGACACGATCTACTCCGACCGGTGGGTGGCGGAGCACCTCGGTCGGATACCGGGCCTGCCTGGCCTGCCGGCGGAGGCGAGTCCCGCGCTGTCCGGGACCAATTCGTATTCCCCGAGCATATCGGCAATATAGCGCCGATATGGCGCGGAACAGCAGAGTCGTAACTGATTCCGTGTCGACCGGGTGCGATCCGCCGGCCGCCGCGGAAGGCGTCCTCCACGGGAGGGACGCGAACCGGCGAACCCGCGCGTGTCCGACCAGGAACACGTGTGGACCGAGACCGCATCTGACAGGAGTTGGCACATGATCCGATCCGTGGTGATCGTGGGTGGTGGCACCGCCGGGTGGATGACCGCCACATACCTCAAGGCCGCCTTCGGCGACCGAGTCGACGTGACTCTCGTGGAGTCCCCGCAGGTGTCCCGGATCGGTGTCGGCGAGGCGACCTTCAGTACCGTTCGCCACTTCTTCGACTATCTCGGACTGGACGAGCGGGAGTGGCTGCCGAAGTGCGCCGGCAGCTACAAGCTCGGCATCCGGTTCGAGAACTGGCGCAAGCCCGGTGAGCACTTCTACCACCCGTTCGAGCGGCTGCGCGGCGCGGACGGGTTCAGCCTCGCGGAGTGGTGGCTGGAGATGGGCGACCGCAGCGAGCCGTTCGACCGGTCCTGCTTCATCACCACCGCGCTGTGCGACGCCGAGCGGTCGCCGCGGATGCCGGACGGGTCGCTGTTCGTGTCCAGCCTCGACTGCTCGCTCGGCAAGTCCACATTGGAGGAACAGCGGGCGCAGTTCCCCTACGCCTACCACTTCGACGCCGACGCGGTCGCCGGCTTCCTCGCCGAGTACGGCCGGGCGCACGGCGTGCGGCACGTGATGGACAACGTGGTGGAGGTGGGCCAGGACAGCCGCGGCTGGATCTCCGAGATCCGCACCGAACACCACGGCGCGATCAGCGGCGGACTCTACGTCGACTGCACCGGGTTCCGCGGGCTGCTGATCAACCAGGCGCTGGGCGAGAAGTTCCAGTCCTTCGAGGACGTCCTGCCCAACAACCGGGCCGTCGCCCTGCGCGTGCCGCGCGAGGACGCCACCGACATGCAGCCCTACACCACGGCCACCGCGATGAGCGCGGGCTGGGCGTGGACGATCCCGCTGTTCCGACGCAACGGCAACGGCTACGTCTACTCCGACCAGTTCATCACGCCCGAGCAGGCCGAGCGTGAGCTGCGCGAGAAGGTCGCTCCGGGCCGCGACGACCTGCACGCCAACCACATCCGGATGCGGATCGGCCGCAACAACAACTCGTGGGTCGACAACTGCGTGGCGATCGGTCTGTCCAGCGCGTTCGTCGAGCCGTTGGAGTCCACCGGCATCTTCTTCATCCAGCACGCGGTCGAGCAGCTGGTCAAACACTTCCCGGACGGCGGCTTCGACCAGCGCACGATCGCGGCCTACAACCGGCGGATCAACAACGCGGTCGACGGCGTCAAGGAGTTCCTGGTGCTGCACTACCGGTCGGCGGACCGCGCGGACACGCCGTACTGGCGCGACACCAAGACCCGACCGATGACGGACGGGCTGCAGGAGAGGCTGGAGCTGGCCGAGTCGCAACTGCTCGACGAGGAGACGATCTACCCGTACTACCACGGGTTCGAGAGCTACTCGTGGAACACCATGAACCTGGGTCTCGGCCGCATCCCGCTCACCGCGCGGCCGGCGCTGCGCCACCTCGATCCCGGCAACGCGCGCGCGGAGTTCGCCCGGCTCAGGGCGGAGGCCGACGAGATGGTCGCCACCCTGCCCAGTTGCTACGAGTACCTGGCGAGCATCAACGACTGACCGCGAGGACGTCCGGCCACGGCGACACCACCGAGCACACGGGGGCGACACATGCAGACGATCCCGACCCAGACCCGCACCGAGGAGGTCGCCCCGCGGGCGGTCAAGGACTTCATGACCGGCTACTTCACCGGCGTCACCGTCGTCACCGCGTTCTCCGGCACCGGACGGGCACACGGGCTCACCTGCAACTCGCTGGTCAGCGTCACCCTCGACCCGCCGACACTGCTGGTCTGTCTCGACCAGGGCAGCGGCACCCTCGAGGCGGTGCGCGAGTCGGGCGCCTTCGCGGTGAACCTGTTGTCGGAGCGGGGCCGGGCGGCCGCGGCACGGTTCGCCTCCGCCGACCCGGACCGGTTCGCCGCGGTGGCATGGGAACGCTCGGCACGCGGGTTGCCGGTGTTGGTGGACGACGCCTTCGCGGTGGCCGAGTGCGCGTTGGCCGACCTGCACCGGGTCGGTGACCACACCGTGGTGTTCGGCCACATCACGCACATCGAGAACCAGCCGGGAAACCCACTGCTGTACGGGATGCGGATGTTCTCCGGTCCCCCGGTGGCGGTCGCCGACGCCCTGTCGGTCGGTGGCTGACCCCCTGCCCGGTACCGGGCCGACGACGACCACAGCGGCATCACCGTGGCACAACCCCGGCGGTGCCGCTGTGGCGTCCGTGCACCCGGTCCGGCATCACCCACGCCGCGCAGCACGCCCCCTGTCCGCCGACGGTTCGGGAGAGCCCATGTCAAGCACCGCGCACCTGGTGCCGACGATGTCCGACAAGCTGGAGGTGCTCAGGGCGACGTCCGACCGCGCCGACCCGCTCGACGAGGCGGTGCTGTGTCTGGTGGAGGCGGCCGCGCTGGCCGTCGACGTCGCGGAGCGTGCCCGTACCGGCACCGACCCGACCGCCCTGTACTCCTGCGTCCGCGAGGTGCTGGGCGCGGCCCGTGCCGCGGTCACGGCGGCCACGTTCGCGGTCGTCCAGGTCAAGGACGACATCGTGCTCTCCCGGGTGGCACCACCGGACACCCGGCTCTGACCCGGGTCGTCCGGTCGAAGGGCGTTCGCGGATCAGCGGACGTCGGCGTCGCGGATGGCGGGGTTGAGCGCCGCGCCGACCAGCAGCACGACCAGCACGCCACCGACACACAGCAGGGCCGCCGTCGTGGTCATGGTGCTCAGCAGCAGACCGGCGACCAGCGCGCCCGCGGAGTTGGCCCCCCACGAGGTGAGCATGACCGCGCTCATGGCGCGGCCGTGGATCTCGTCCGGGACCACCCTGGCCATGTAGGAGCCCGCGCCGACGTTGAGCACCGCGCCGGTGAACGACATCAGGGCGAACGGGACGAACAGCAGCGGCACGACGGTGGTGAACGCCATCACCGGGACCAGCACGCTGCGGGTGGCCAGGTCGAGCAGCACCACGCCGCCGAGCGACAGCCTGCGCAGCAGCAGGGCGCCGAGCAGGGCCCCGCAGACACCGCCGAGCCCGCCGACCAGACCCACCAGACCGGCCAGCGCGGCCGACCCGCCGAGCTGCTTGATCACCACGATCGGCGCCAGCGTGACCACCTGCGCCAGGAAGTTGGTCGCCGCCACCAGGACGGTGGCGCTGCGCAGGAACCGCTGACCCCAGAGCCAGCGCAGGCCCTCACCGATGTCGCGGCGCAGTTTCAGCGGCCGCTCGACCCGCTCGGTCTGCAGCGGTTTGCGCACGAACAGCAGGCTGACCAGGGCCACCAGATGGCCGACCGCGACGGCGGCGAACGGCAGCCAGGACAGCACGGCGAACAGCGAACTGCCGGTCGGCTGGCCGAGCAGGCTCGCCGCCCTGCCGCGCGCCTCGTTGCGCGAGATCGCCGCGGGCAGGTGCGCCGGCTCGACGACGTTGCGTACCGCCGCCTGCTGGGCGAGCAGGTAGAAGATCAGACAGCCGCCCTCGACGAAGTTGACCACCAGCAGGTGCGGCAGCCACACCGTGCCGAGCAGCACGGCGACCGCGACGCTGAGCATCCCCGCCGCCGCCAGCGCATCGCAGGTGATCATCAGTCGGCGCCGGTCCCACCGGTCCACCAGCACCCCGGCCGGCAGCTGGAGCAGCAGCGCGGGCAGCAGGCCCGCGGACGCCACCAGACCGGCGCCCAGCGTCGACCCGTCGTGCCAGATGAGCAGCAGCGGGAAGGCGATCACGCTCATCCGTGCGCCCAGCTGGGAGAACCCGGCGCCGATCCACAGCAGCATGAAGTCGCGGTTGCGGCGCAGCGGGGTCGCCGCGCCCGCCGCCAGCGGCCCGGCGGTCACGCCCGGCACCACTCGAGGACGGCCATCGCGGTGTGCATCTTGGTGGCCGCCTGTTCGAAGGCGATGCTCGCGGGCCCGTCCAGCACCTCGGCGGTGACCTCCTCGCCGCGGTGGGCCGGCAGATCGTGCATGAACACCGCCTTGGGGTTGGCGTCCCAGAGCGCCGCGGTGACCTGGAACGGCGCGAACACCTCGCGCCAGTCCGGATCCGGCTTGGTCGTGCCGGTGGTCTGCCACCGGGTGGTGTAGACGACGTCCACTCCGGACGGTGGCACGGACATGTCGTGCGACTCGCCGACCCTGGCCCCGATGCGGTCGGCGACCGCCGTGGCCCGCGCCAGCACCATCGGGTCGACCGGGTAGCCGGGCGGTGTTCGGAAGTCGATCTCCATGCCGGGCACGCGGGCGACCGCGAGGGCGAGCGCCGTCGCGGTGTTGTTGCCCTCACCGAGGTAGGCCATCCGGATCCCGGACAGAGTGCCGAACCGCGCCTTGATCGTGGCGAGGTCGGTCAGCGCCTGGGTCGGATGCTCCAGCTCGCTCATCGCGTTGATCACCGACATGCCGCCCCAGGACGCCCAGCCGCGCAGCTCCTCGGTCGACCCGCAGGTCCGGGCGATCAGGACGTCCAGCATGCCGGCGAGCACCCGACCGGTGTCCTGCGTCGTCTCACCGGTGTTGGTCTGCAGGTCCCCGGCGCCGAAGTTCAGCACGGACGCGCCCAGCCGCAGCGCGCCCGACCAGAACGACGTGCGGGTGCGCGTCGACGTCCGGCGGAAGTACAGGCCGACGACGTGGCCCGCCAGTGGTGCGCCGGGCTCGAGACCGCCGGCGGCGAACTGCACCGCACGGTCGACGACCGCATACAGCTCGGCGTCGGCGAGGTCGTCGATCGAGATCAGGGACTTCGTTCTGGCCATCGGTACTGCCCTTCGGCGGGTGTCCGAGTCAGTGGAGCCGGTCGGCGGCGCCGGCCAGGATCTCGAACAACTCTCGGGGTGGCGCGTCCACGTAGTAGTGGTCGCCGGAGATCACGTGTTCGTCGGACGCGCCGATGGTGTACTTCGTCCACGGGCGCATGTCGTCGATCGTGCAGCTGTGGTCGTCCGCGGCCGCGATCAGGGTGAACGGGCAGGTCAGCGGCGGCCCCGGCGTGTGGCGATAGCGTTGCGACATCAGCAGATCGGCCCGCAGCGGGGGGACGAACAGGTCCCACAGGTCCGGGTCGCGCAGCGCGAGGACCGCCCGGTTGCCCAGTCTGGTCAGGTAGCGGCGCAGGTCGTCGTCGCGGGTGAAGTCGTAGCCGGTGGTCGCGCCGTCCGCCGGCGGCTTGCGGGCCGACACGACCAGCCCGGCGAGCGGCGTCGGGAACCGCGGCGAAAGGCGCCGGGCGACCTCGAACGCGACGGTGGCGCCGAGGCTGTGCCCGAAGAACACCACCGGCCGGTCGAACAGGTCGCACACGGCCGAGGCCACCTCGTCGGCGAGGACTCCCAGCTCCGCGATGGGCTCCTCGTGGCTGCGGTCCTGGCGGCCGGGATACTGCACGGCGACGATCTCGATCGACTCGGGCAGCCGCTCGGCCCACCCGTGGAAGACGTTCGCGCTGCCGCCGGCATGCGGGAAACACATCACGCGCAGCGTCGCCCGCGGGCGGGGCCGGAAGATCCGCTGCCATCCGGTCGACCTGACGGTCCGCGACGGTGCCACGGCTCAGCTCCCGTCGACCAGGTAGTCGGACAGGTGCGCCTCGCCCATCGCCACGGCGATCCTGCGGGGTCCGGTGAACGACTCGCGGCCGTGCGCGGCCAGCATGTTGTCCACCATCAGCACGTCCTCCTGCCGCCAGTCGAACCGGCGCGACTCCGCGCGGTAGCAGGACCGCAGGTGGGCGATCACGTCGGCCGGGATCGGGGCGCCGTCGCCGTAGTAGGTGTTGGTCGGCAGGCCGTCCTCGCCGAACATGCCGAGCAGGCCCTCCTGGAGGTCCTCGTCCAGCGAGGTGTGGTGGAAGAACGTGATGTGGTTGAACCACACGTCCTCGCCGGTGTCCGGGTGGACATGGACCGCCGCGCGGACCGCGCTGGTGCGCAGGTGGTCATCGGCCAGCCACTCGGCCACCATGCCGCGGCGCGCGCAGTAGCGCCGCACCTGGTCGCGGTCGTCGGTGCCGAACACCTCCGGCCAGGCCACCCCGAAGTGGGGCCGGTAGTTGCGCACGACCATCCAGCCGCGGCGGCGGAACTCCTCCCGCACGGCGGGGTCGATCCCGGCGTGCACCCGGCGGATGTCGGCCAGCGGGGTCGCGCCGAGCGTGTCCGGCTCGCGGACGCAGTAGAAGCAGACGACCCGCGGCCACACCGCCTGGTAGGAGTTCTCGTTGTGCAGGAAGATCTCCTCGTCCGGCGGGTAGTCGGTCGAGGTGTAGACGTTGCCCCTGATCGAGTGCCGGGGCGACGAGCGCTCCTGGTAGGTCAGCGGCTCCCCGGAGAACGCCCGGACGGCGGCTTCGAAGTCGGTCACGTCGCGCACCGGGTACCCGCGGAACAGCAGGGCGCCGTGCGTGGTGAGCAGCCGGCGCCAGTGGGCCCCGGCCGCCGCGACCACCTCGTGCAGCGGCCGGTCGTCCTCGGCGCGCTGCACGAACGGCAGCGTCCGGGACGGGATCTCGCTCTGGGTCCGGGTCTGGGGCGCCTGGATGCCGGTCATCTGTGCGTACCTCCGCTCATCCGGACATGGCCACGAGCACCCGGCGGGGCCCGGTGAACGACCGTCGGCCGTGCCCGACCAGCACGTTGTCGATCAACATCAGGTCACCGTCGGACCAGTCGTTGTCGACCGCCTCACGCAGGCCCCGGTCGCGCACCTGCGTGACGAACTCGGCGGGGATCGGCGTGCCGTCGGCGAAGCTGACCGACTGCGGCAGGTCGTCCTCGGCCATGATGTCGGCCAGCATCGCGGCGGTCTCGTCACCGAGCCCGGCCGGGTGCCACTGGTCGGACTGGTTGAACCAGACCTCGGTACCGGTCCGTTGATCGACCACTGTGGACGGTCCGAGCTGCTCGACCCGCAGCGAGCCGTCGGCCCGCCACTCCCACTCGGCCGCGGTGTCGCCGAGGAACCTCTCGACCTCGGACCTGCTGGTGGCCTCGAACGTCTCCTGCCAGCTCTTGCCGAAGCCGTGGCCGTCGTGCAGGTTCTGCCGGTACCGCACGCCGTCGCGATAGGCGGCGCGGACCTCCTCGTCCAGGGCGGCCAACCACCGAGTCCCGTCGACCACCGGGGTCGCGCCGCCCGCGGCGGGCGCCTGCTGGCAGTAGAACAGCAGCCGGCCCGGATAACGCGCCGCGTAGGACAGCTCGTTGTGCATGGAGATGGTGAACTCGGGCGGGTACTCGGTCGAGGTGTAGACGTTCTCACCGACCGAGCCCACCTTCGTGCGCGGCGAGTTGCCGTGCGTGTAGGCCCAGCGGTCCGGCAGCAGGTGGTCGATGACCGCGTCGAACTCGTCGGGTCGTACCGCGAAACCCCTCCACACCAACGCTTTCGCCTCGGTGAGGAGAGCGTCGAGGTCACCGATCGACGCCAGGTGCGACAGCAGCCCGGCCGAGGTCGGCGCGACGTCCACGTCCGCCGGCCGGATCACCGTCGGCGTCCAGTGCGACTCGGCGGGCTCGGGCACCGCGACCACCCCTCTCGTCTCGTCCGACACTGTCGAATGGCGGGCCATATCACGGCTATATCTCCGGCGAGGTCCGGGCGATCAGCTCCGCCTCGGACAGCTGCTCGACCTCGGCCATGATCTCGGCCTCGACGACCGCGGCCAGCTCGGCGACCGTCGGACCGGCGAACACCGCCCGGATCGGCAGATCGACGTCGTAGGCCGAGCGCAGGCTCGCGATCAGCTTGATGGCCGAGATCGAGTTGCCGCCCGACCGGAAGAAGTGCGAGTCGGCACCCGCCGCGACACCCAGCACCTCGGTGAAGATCCGCGCGACGCGTTCCTCGACCGGGCCGCGCGGCGCGACCGGTTCGGCGGTCGGTGCGCCGTCGAGCGGCGGCAGCGCCGCCCTGTCCACCTTGCCGTTGGCGTTGAGCGGCATCCGTTCGATCACCGCGATCCGGTCCGGAACCATGTAGTCCGGCAGCCGCTCGGCGCAGTGCGCGGTCAGCGCCTCGACGAGGTCCGGGGTGTCCGGTGCGGCCAGGCAGTAGGCCAGCAGCCGCATCTCGCCCGACGGGCCCGGCGCGGTGACCACGACCGCGTCCTTGACGTCGAGGTGGTCGGCCAGCACCGCGGTGATCTCACCCAGTTCGACCCGGTGGCCGCGGATCTTGACCTGGTCGTCCCGCCGGCCGACGAAGTCGACGTCGCCCTCGGGCAGCACTCGCACCAGGTCACCCGTCCGGTAGAGCCGTGCCCCCGGCGGGCCGAACGGCGACGGGACGAACCGGTCCGCGGTCAGGCCGGGGCGGGCCCGGTATCCGCGTGCCAGGCCGGCGCCGCCGACGAACAGCTCGCCGACCACTCCGGTGGGCAGGGTGCGCAGGGCGTCGTCCAGGACGTGCAGCTCGATGCCGGGCAACGCCTGGCCGATCGGCACCGAGTCACCACCGACCTCGTCGTCCACGCCGAACACGCAGGCGCCCACCGAGGACTCGGTCGGGCCGTACTCGTTGATCAGCCGGCCCGGGCCCAGCGCGCGGCGCCACCGCTCGGCCAGCGCGGGCGGCAGCGGCTCGCCCGCCACCACGACGACCTCGGCCAGGTCGGCGAGCCGCCGCTCGGGCAGCTCGTCGGTCAGGATCCGCAGGTGTCCGGGGGTGAGCTTGAGGAAGCTCAGCGGCGCCACGTCGGTCAGCAGCGCGCCGAGGTCGGCGAGGTCCAGGTCGGACGGCAGCAGGTGCACCGGCTGGCCCACCATCAAGGGCGCCCACAGGTTGGGCACCACGAGGTCGAACGCCACCGAGGAGAACACCGCGCCGCCGCGCCGGCCGCGCATCGCGAGCTCGTTGGCTGCCCACCGCAGGTGGTTGACCAGGCCGCCGTGGGTGATCTGCACGCCCTTCGGCCTGCCGGTGGAGCCGGACGTGTAGATGACGTAGGCCAGCAGGTCCCGGTCGTCCACCCGGTCGGGGGCCTCGGCCGGCTCGGCGGCGAGCAGCGCCGCGTCGGTGTCCAGCCGGACCACGGGGCCGCGGATGTCGGCGCCCACCAGGTTCGTGTGGCCGGACGCGGTCACCACCGCGGCGACACCGGCGTCGGCCAGCATGAAGCCGATCCGCTCGGGCGGCAGGGCCGGGTCGACGGGCAGGTAGGCTGCACTCGCCTTCCACACCCCCAGCAGGCTCGCCATCAGGTCGATCCCGCGGTCCAGGCCCACCGCCACCACCGAGTCCGGGCCGACGCCGCGGCGCCGGAGATGGTGGGCGATCCGGTTGGCCCGCTCGTCGAGCTCGGCGAAGGTGGCGCTCTGCGCGCCCGCGACCAGCGCCCGCGCGTCGGGTGCCGCTCGGACCTGGCGTTCCACCAGCCGCGGGACCGAGTTGAACGACGCGACCCGGTTCGCCGTGCGGCGTGCCGTCCGCGGTCGGTCACCGAGGTCCAGCTCGGCCAGACGGGCGCCGGGGTCGGCCGCGGCCGAGCCGAGCAGCCGGACGAAGTGCTCGGCCAGCCGCTCGATCGTGGCGCGGTCGAACAGCTCGGTGGCGTACTCGAACCCGCCGACGTAACGGCCGTCCGGTTCCCTGCGCAGGTACAGCGTCAGGTCGGTGCGGGCGGTGCGGGACAGCTCGAGCAGGGTCGCCAGGTCCTCGGGGTTCGCCGCCGAGCCGGTGAGCCGCTCGTCGTGCAGGTCGAAGGCGACCTGGTACAGCGGGGTGCGCGACAGGTCGCGTTCCGGGGCCAGGTCGGCGACGAGCAGCTCGAACGGCAGCCCCTGGTGGGCGAACGCGTCCCGGCAGCCGTCCCGGACGCCGGCGACGGCGTCACGGAAGCTGGACCGGCC
>Ga0307413_10000858_pt1 | contig 10708 bp, 9 predicted proteins | sample DK1Ometagenome_3_FD_203714 | JGI IMG/M metagenome (GOLD analysis project Ga0307413, IMG submission 203714) | Maize rhizosphere microbial communities from greenhouse at UC Davis, California, United States - DK15-O-2 | ecosystem: Host-associated > Plants > Roots > Rhizosphere > Soil | place: USA... | reverse complement strand
CAAGGGCGACCAGGACGAGGTCGCCAACGTGAAAGCGCAGATCGAGCGCGCGCAGTCGCAGCTCGGCGAGGCCGAGTGGCGCCTGGAACAGACCGTGTACCGCGCGCCGGCGGATGGCGTGGTGGTTGCGATGTCGTTGCGCCCCGGCGCCATGGCCGTGCCGCTGCCGATCACTCCCGCCATGACCTTCGTCGAGGACGAGCAGTGGGTCATGGCCATCTTCAAGCAGAACGAAGTGCGCAAGATCAAGTCCGGCCAGGAAGCCGAGATCGCGCTCAAGATGTACCCGGGCCGCATCGTCAAGTGCAAGGTGGACTCGGTGATGTGGGCCACGGCCGCCGGCCAGCTGCCCATCGGCACCATGAACACCGGCGGCGGCGTCGCACCGGTCCCGCCCTACAGCCTCGCGGTGCGGCTGTTGCCCGACAAAAAGGACGTCGACCTGTTCATGGCGTCGGGCGCCAACGGCATCGGCGCGATCTACACCGACAGCGGCGTGCCCCTCCACATCCTGCGCAAGATCCTGATCCGCGTCAGCGCCAAGCTCGACTGGCTGATCCTCAAGCTGCACTGAGCCATGAGCGTCAACACGCGGCGGAGTTCCGGTAGTTCGGCGCGCGGCGCGGCCTGTGCCGCGGTTGCTGCGCTGCTCGCGGCGGGTTGCGTGACCCGGCCACCGCCCGCGCCCGAGAAGATCCGCGAGCAGGCGCTGGGCGGCGTGGCGCTCGATCATCCGTGGAAATCGCCACAGCCGGCCCAGGGTTCCGTGCAGGACAACTGGCTGGCGAGCTTTGGCGACAGCACGCTCGACGCGCTGGTGCGCGAAGCGCTCGTGGCCAACCCCGACCTGCGCGCCGCCAGCGCGCGCATGCGCCAGGCCGCGCAGTACCTGGTGCAGGCCCGCGCGCCGCAGTTTCCCGCGGTGGACATCGGCGGCACCGGTGGCTTCAAGGCGTCCGGCGGTGGCGGCGATCCGAGCTCGGCGCTGCAGGGCGTGGTCGCGGCCGCGTCGTGGGAGCTCGACCTGTGGGGCCGGGTGCGCTACGGCAAGAAGGCCGCGGCGGAGGACAATGTCTCCGCACGCGCCGACTACGAGTTCGCGCGTCAATCGATCGCCGCGGCCGTGGCCAAGGCCTGGTTCAGCGCCATCCAGCTCTCGCAGCAGGCCAGGCTGGCCGGCGAGATGGCCGAGTCGTCGACCGCGCTCGCCGGACTGGCCGGTGACCGCGAACGGGTCGGCGCCGGCTCCGACGTGGACACCGCGCTGGCGCGCGCCACGGCGCACAACCTCGCGGATGCCCGCGCGCAGGCCGAGTACGCGCGCGACCAGGCGCTGCGGGCGCTGGAACTGTTGTTGGGCCGGTACCCGGCCGCCGAGATCGCGGCGGCCGCCGATTTCGTCGCCCTGCCGCCGGCACCGCCGGCCGGCGTGCCGTTGAGCATGCTGGAACGACGCCCGGACGTCATCGCGGCGGAGCGCCGCGTCGCCGCCGCATTCAACCGCGTCGGCCAGGCCAAGGCAGCGATGCTGCCGCAGATCACGCTGAACCTGAACTTCGGCTACTTCGACAGCGACATCCTGCAGCTCAAGAGCGACTTCGAGAATCCGAGCGGCGGCGCCGGCGCCCGCCTGCTCGCGCCCATCTTCCAGGGCGGCGCGTTGCGCGCGCAGGTGCGCATCCGCACGCTGCAACAGGAGGAAGCACTGGCCGACTACGCCGGGGCCGCGTTGCGCGCCCTCAACGACGTCGAGAGCGCGCTGGCCGCGGGACGCGTGCTGGCCACCCGGGTGCACAACCTCAGCGACGCCTTCGACGAACAGCAGCGCGCATTCACGCTGACCGAGACCTCGCTGCGCATCGGCCGCGCCGATCGCCGCGCGCTCGAGCAGCAGCGCATGGCGGCCGCCGATGCGCGCATCGCGCTGCTGGCGGTGCGCGCCGAGGAGCTCGCGCAACGGGTCAACCTGCACCTCGCGCTCGGTGGCAGCTTCGAGACGCCGCCGGCGCCACCGCCGCAGTAGCGCCATGGCCGTGCGCCAGTCCATCGAGATTCCCCGCGCCGCGCTGCGGCGCGTGTTCTTCCAGCGCTGCTTCTACCTGTTCGTCGTGCTGCTGGCACTGGTCGGCGTGTCGCCCTTCATGGAAGGCACGCGCGGCACCTACCTGCTGGCGGGCTTCAACGCCTTCGTGGTGCTGGCGGCCGCGGCGGCCCTGGGCCGCACCGCGCTCTCGTTCCTGCTGGTGTTCGTGCTGATCGGTGGCGCGGTCGGACTGCGATTCGCATCGCTGGAAGAGGGAGGCGCGGCGCTGTTCAACTGGGCGCTGCTGCTGCACGCGCTGGTGTACGTCTCGGTGCTGTTCCTGCTGCTGCGCTACGTGTTCGGACCCGAGGTCATGGACGGCGACCGCCTGTGGGGCGCGGCTTCGGCCTACCTGATGATCGGCATCCTGTGGTGTTTCGTGTACGCGGTGGTGGAGCTCGAACACACCCAGACATTCCTGGTGCGCGGCGAGCCTTCGAACCTGCAGCTGATCGAGCTCCTGTACTTCAGTTTCTCGACGCTGACCACGGTCGGCTTCGGCGACATCGTGCCGCTGTCGCGCGGCGCGCAGATGGCGGCCATCTTCGAGGGCATCGTCGGCACGCTGTTCCTCGCCATCCTCATCGCCAAGCTCGTGGGCGTCTATCCACCGCACCCGCCACCGCACCCGGGGGAATCCGATGAAACCCGCCGGTGACGTCACGCGCCTGGTGTTGCTGGTGCTGTTCATCGCCATGCTGCTGGCCGGCAGCTTCTGGACACTATTGCCCTTCCTCGGCGGGCTGATCTGGGCGGCCACCGTGGTCATCGCGACCTGGCCGCTGCTGCTGCAATTGCGGGCGCGCACGCGGCGCCCGTGGGTGGCCATCACCATCATGACCGCGCTGACGCTGCTCGCCGTGATCCTGCCGTTCGCCTTCGCGGTGAGCACGCTGCTGGACGTCGCGCACCGCGGTCCCGAGCTGCTGGGCGAATACTTCACCAAGGGCCTCGGCCCGCCGCCCGAGTGGTTGGGCAGGATCCCCGCGGTCGGCGAGCAACTGGTGGCCCGGTGGCAGGAGATCGCCGCCGGCGGCCGCGACGCGCTCATCGAGGCCGCGCGCCCGTACGTGGGCGCGGCCACGCACTGGCTGGTCTCGGTGACCGGCGGCATCGGCATCGTGGCCGTGAACATCCTGTTGACCGTGGCGCTGGTGGCCATCCTGTACGCGCAGGGCGAGACCGCCGCGCGCGGCGCCCTCGCCTTCGGCTACCGGCTGGGCGGCGAACGCGGCATGGAAGTGATGCGCCTCGCGGCCCAGGCGGTGCGCAGCGTGGCGCTCGGCGTGGTGGTCACGGCGCTGGTGCAGTCGGTGCTGGCCGGGCTCGCGCTCTGGATCTGCGGCATCCCCGCGCCGGCCGTGCTGGCGGCGCTGGTGTTCGTGCTGGGCATCGCACAGCTCGGGCCGCTGCCGGTGATGCTGCCGGCCATCGCCTGGCTGTACTGGACCGACGAGGCCGTGTGGGGAACCGTGCTGCTGGTGCTGGCCATTCCCATCGGCGCGCTCGACAACGTGCTGCGGCCCATCCTGATCCGCCGCGGCGTCCAACTACCCATGCTGCTGATCATCGCCGGTGTCATCGGCGGACTGATCGCCTTCGGGGTCATGGGCCTGTTCGTCGGGCCGGTGATCCTGGCCGCGAGCTACACGCTGGTGAAGTCATGGGTGGCCGAGGGCGGCTCCCCGCCCGCACAACCCGGAATCACATCCCCATGAAATTCTCCGTCAACTGGCTGCTGGTGTTCATCCCGATCGCGCTGGCGGTGGAACACCTGCACGCGTCACCGCCCGTCGTGTTCTTCTGCGCAGCGCTGGCCATCATCCCGATCGCCGCGCTCATCGTGCGCTCGACCGGGCAGTTGGCCACCTATACCGGCGACGCGGTCGGTGGATTGCTCAACGCCACCTTCGGCAACGCACCGGAGCTGATCATCGCGCTGGTGGCACTGAAAGCCGGGCAGCTCGACATGGTGCGCGCCTCCATCATTGGGGCCATCCTGGCCAACCTGCTGCTGGCGCTGGGCATCGCCTTCCTGCTCGGCGGACTCAAGCACCACGACCAGACCTACAACCGCGTCGCGGCGCGCACCTACGCCACGATGATGCTGCTCGCGGCCATGAGCCTGGCGATCCCGAGCGCGTTCAGCCGCGTGCTCGCGCCCGACGAGACGGTGCGCCAGGAGGCCCTGCTCAACGTCGGCGTCGCGTCGGTGTTGCTGGCGATCTACGTGCTGTACCTGGTCTATTCGCTCAAGACGCATCGCGGCAGCTTCGCCAGCGAGGGCGGCGATGGCGGCGGGCATGGCCATGGCAGTGACGGCCCACGCTGGAGCCTGCCGCGGGCGCTGGCCAGCCTGGTGGTCGCATCCCTGCTGGCCGCGTGGATGAGCGAGGTCCTGGTCGGCGCGGCCGATGGCACCGGCCAGGCGCTGGGCATGTCGTCGGTGTTCATCGGCATCGTGTTTCTCGCGGTGGTCGGCGGGGCCGCCGAGAGCGGCTCGGCCATCGCCATGGGCGCGAAGAACAAGCCGGACCTGTCGATCAGCATCGCGCTGGGCAGCTCGATCCAGATCGCGCTGTTCATCGCGCCGGTGCTGGTGTTCGCCAGCTACTTCATCGCGCCCACGCCGCTCGAGCTGTCATTCAGCCGCGCCGAGGTCGGCACGCTGTTCATCGGCGTGATCATCGGCGCCATGGTGTACGGCGACGGCCAGGCCAACTGGTTCAAGGGAGTCCAGCTGATCACTATCTACCTGATCATCGCCATGATGTTCTATTTCATGCCGGGAGTTGCCTCATGACCACGCAGACACACGCCGGCAGCGGACTTTCCGCCTCGCCCATCGCCGAAGCCTCGAGTTCCGCGCTCGATCCCGTCTACCGCGCCTCGGAGGTGATCTTCGGACTGCTCATGGCCATGAGCTTCATCGGCTCGATCAGCGTGGCCACCGACGGGCGCGAGGAAGTACGCACCCTGCTGGTGGCCGCCCTGGGCTGCAATCTCGCCTGGGGCCTGGTCGACGCCGTGATGCACCTGGTCGGCATCAAGACGCAGAAGCGCCGTACCCACGCGCTGCTGCAGCGACTGCACGGATCGAGCGACGCGGAGAGCGGCCGCCGGCTGGTCGCCGACGAATTGTCCGCGCCGCTCAACGCCGCGCTCGGCGACGACGGCGTCGAGGTCATCCGGCAGAAACTCGCGGCGGTGCCGCTGGCGGCGTCGCGCGCGCGCCTCGGCGGCCGTGACTTCGGCGACGCCGTGATCGTCTTCCTGCTGGTGGTGCTGTCCACCTTCCCGCTGGTCATCCCCTTCATGGTGATCGACGAGACGACGCGCGCCCTGTTGTGGTCGCGCCTGGTGGCCGTGGCCGTACTGTTCGTCGCCGGCGCGACGCTGGCTCGCTACTCGCACGGCAACGTATGGCTCAACGGATTGACCATGGCCGCGCTCGGCGCCGTGTTGATGGCCGCGATCATGGCCCTCGGCGGTTGAGCGGATGGGCGCGACGCGTATGACACGGTACGTAACCCCCGGCCACTTCCGCGTCGCGGACGCGGCATGAATCATCGCGTCTCGCAGGGGAGATCGATGCCGCGTTCGCAGGACAACGATGGCGGGCAAGTCGACATGGAGCGGGCGGAGGCCTGTATGAAACTGTTGCTCGAACGATTCCCACACGTGCAGGCGCTGGCGCTGAAGCGCTGCGAGAAACAGGACTCCTTCCGCGAGCTGTGCGAGGAGTACTGGGCCTGCACCGAAGTGCTGTCGCGCCTCGAGCGCCCCGGCTCGGAAGAAGACCTGCGCACCGAGTACAGCGCGTTGCGCCTGCGTCTCGAAGGCGAACTGCTGCGCTACATCGCCGAGCAGAGCTCGCGCGCCGGTTCATCGCATCCCTGATTTTCCAGGAGCCCCCATGCAACTCGCCTCCACACCACAACTCACGCGCCACGTGCTGATCGTCGACAGCGCGCTGAATGGCAATGGTCATTCGACCGCCGCCACGCGCAGCGTGCGCGCGCTCGCCAGCGAGCTGCACGGCCGCGGCATGGACGTCATCGAGTCGACCTCGTGCGAAGACGGCATCGCCACCGCGCAGGCCGACGCCAGCATCGACTGCATCCTGATCAACTGGACCCAGGGAGCACACGACGGCTCGGAAGACCTGCAGGTGCGTCGCGAAGCCACGCAGCTGATGAAGTCGGTGCGCAGCCGCAACTCGCGCCTGCCCATCTTCCTGATGGCCAATCGCAAGGTGGCCGGCACGGTGAGCGTGGAAGTGGCGCAGCTCGCCGACGAGTTCATCTGGATCCCCGAGGACACCGCGCCGTTCATCGCCGGGCGCGTGAGCGCGGCCGTCGACCGCTATCGCTCGCAGCTGCTGCCGCCCTACGCCAAGGCGCTAGCCACGTACAACCGCGACAGCGAGTACTCCTGGGCCGCTCCGGGCCACCAGGGCGGCGTCGCCTTCCTCAAGTCGCCGGTCGGCCGCGTGTTCTTCGATTTCTTCGGCGAGAACCTGTTCCGCACCGACATGGGCATCGAGCGTGGCGCGCTGGGTAGTTTGCTGAGCCACAGCGGGCCGGTGGGCGAGAGCGAGCGTTACGCCGCGCGCGTCTTCGGCGCGCATCGCAGCTATACGGTGCTGAACGGCACCTCGGCGTCGAATCGCACCATCATGACGGCCTGCGTGGGCGACGGCGAGATCGCGCTCTGCGACCGCAACTGCCACAAGTCCATCGAGCAGGGCCTGGCGCTCACCGGCGGAATCCCGGTGTTCATCACGCCGACGCGCAACCGCTACGGCATCATCGGCCCGGCGACCCCCGCCTCGCTCGAGCCGGCGGCCATCAACGCCGCCATCGCCGCGAATCCGCTGGCGAAGAGCGCCACCAGCAACAAACCCGTGTACGCGGTGCTGACCAACTGCACCTACGACGGCATGTGTTACGACTCCGCCCAGGTCGAGGAGCGTCTCGGCCAGAGCAGCGACCGCGTGCATCTCGACGAGGCCTGGTATGGCTACGCGCGCTTCAACCCTCTGTACGAGAAGCGCTTCGCGATGCGCGGCGATCCTTCGACCCACCCGAAGGATGCTCCGACGGTGTTCGCCACGCATTCCACGCACAAGCTGCTGGCCGCGCTGTCGCAGACCTCGTGGATCCACATCCGCGACGGCCGGGGCGCCATCGACCATGGCCGCTTCAACGAAGCCTACTGCACGCAGGCGTCCACCTCGCCTCTCTATCTGTTGATCGCCTCCAACGACGTGGCCGCGGCCATGATGGACGGCCCCGGCGGACACGCGCTCACCCAGGAGACCATCGACGAAGCGGTCGCCTGCCGGCTCGCCACCGCACGCGTGTTCCAGGAGTTCAAGGCGAAGAAAGACTGGTTCTTCGAGCCGTGGAACGCACGGCAGATCAAGGACGCGAAGACCGGCAAGACGATCCCGTTCCACGAGGCGTCGGCCGAGCAGCTGTCCACCGATCCGGAGTGCTGGGTGCTGCATCCCGGCGAGAAGTGGCACGGCTTCGACGACATCCCCGACGGCTGGTGCATGCTCGACCCGATCAAGTTCGGCATCGAGTGCCCGGGCATGCAGGACGACGGCAAGCTGGGCCAACGCGGCATCCCCGCGGACATCGTCACCGCGTATATCGGGCGGCACGGGATCGTGCCCTCGCGCACCACGGATCACATGGTGCTGTTCCTGTTCTCGGTGGGCATCACCAAGGGCAAGTGGGGCACGCTGCTCAACACGCTGCTCGACTTCAAGACCGACTACGACCGCAACGCGCCGCTGACCGAAGTCCTGCCGAACATCGTGGCCGCCGGCGGCGAGCGTTATTCGGGCATGGGCCTCAAGGATCTCGGCGACCAGATGTGGGAGCACCTGAGAAACAGCCAGCAGGGGCATTGGCAGGCGCAGGCCTATGCCGGTCTGCCGAAGCCCGAGATGGTGCCGCGCCGCGCCTTCCAGAAGCTGATGGCCGGCGACGCCGAGAAGGTGCCGCTGGCCAAGCTCGCCAATCGCACCGTCGGCGTGGGCGTGATCCCCTATCCACCCGGCATTCCCATCGTGATGCCGGGCGAGAACATCGGCCCGGCCGACGGGCCGTGGATCAAGTACCTCAACACGCTGCAGGAGTGGGGACACAAGTTCCCGGGTTTCGCCAAGGAAGTCGAAGGCACCGAAGAGAAAGACGGCACCTTCTACGTGTATTGCCTGAAGTGAGGATGCAACTATGTCTCAGCCAAAAAAGAAGATGAATCTCGTGCAGCTCACGTTCATCGTCGCGGTGAACATGATGGGCTCGGGGATCATCATGCTGCCCACCAACATGGCCAAGGTGGGCGCGATCTCGCTGCTGTCGTGGATCGTCACGGCGCTCGGCTCGATGGCCCTCGCCTACGGCTTCGCGCAGGCGGGCATCTTCAACCAACGCTCCGGCGGCCTGGCGTCCTACGCCGAGGACGCCTACGGCAAGGATGGATACTTCCAGGCCTTCTTCCTCTACTTCCTGTCGCTGGCCATCGGCAACGTGGCGATCGCGATCTCGGCCGTCGGTTACATGGCCACCTTCTTCCCCGGCATGTCCGCGACGCCGATCGCCACCTGCATGAGCGTGATCGCGCTCCTGTGGCTGACGACGGTCGCGAACTTCGGCGGCCCGAGCGTCACCGGAAAGATAGGCTCGATCACGGTCTGGGGAGTCATCATCCCGGTCGGCGCGTTGTCCTTCATCGGCTGGTTCTGGTTCAGTGCCGACACCTTCGCGGCGGCCTGGAATCCGCAGGGCCTGTCGCTCGGTGAAGGCATGGGTTCGAGCATCGCGCTCACGCTCTGGGCCTTCCTCGGCATGGAGTCGGCGGCGCAGAACTCCGATGCCGTCGAGAATCCCAAGCGCGATGTGCCGCTCGCCTGCCTGTTCGGAACGCTGGGCGCCGCGGTGATCTACGTGCTCTCGACCACGGTGATCCAGGGCATCGTGCCGAATGCCGAACTGGCCGAGTCCACCGGACCCTTCGGCCTCGCCTTCGCCAAGATGTTCAGCCCCGCGGTGGGCTCGGTCATCATGGTGCTGGCGATCCTCGCCTGCCTGGGCTCACTGCTCGGCTGGCAGTTCACGCTGTCCTCGACCGCGAAGTCGGCCGCCGACGGCAACATGTTCCCCAAGGCATTCTCGAAGGTGAACAGCCTGGGCGCGCCCATCACCGGCATGATCATCCTCGGCGTGGTGCAGACCGCGCTGGCGCTCTCCACCATCTCGCCCACGCTGTCCGAGCAGTTCGGCGCGCTGGTGAACCTCGCCGTGGTCACCAACGTGATCCCCTACATCCTGGCGCTGTCCGCATTGCCGGTGATGATGAAGGCCAACAACGTGGCCAGCGGTGTCTACACGCGCAACATGGTCATCACGGTGATCGCCATGCTGTACAGCGTGTACGCGTTGTACGCCTCCGGCGGCAGCGCGGTGATGGGCGGCATGCTGGTGCTGGGCCTCACCTACGTCATCTGGGGCTTCATCTCCAACCGCTTCACCTCATCGCCCGCGGCCGGCACCGGCGCCTGAAGGCAAGGAGAATCACATGAACATCAAGAAACATCATGCCGTCCTGCTGCTCGCGGTGGCCTGCTTTTCGGGCGCGGCGCTCGCCGGCCCGACGCTCGACCGCATCCGCGACAGCGGCCACATCCGCCTGGCCTATCTCCCCGGCGGCAAGCCGTTCACCTCGGCAGCGACCGGCGGCACGCCCGAGGGGTACGGCGTGGAGCTGTGCATGCGCGTCGCCGATCGCGTGAAGTCGCAGCTCGGCCTGCCCGATCTCAAGGTCGACTGGATCGAGGTACGCGCCGACAACGTGCTCGACACGGTGGCCAGCGGCAACGCGGACCTGTTGTGCACGCCGTCGAATGCCACGCTCGAGCGGCGCAAGACCCTGTCGTACTCGCTGCCGGTGTTCGCCGGCGGGGTTCGTGCCGTGGTGCGCAGCGATGCGCCCATGTCGCTGCGCGACGTTCTCGAAGCCCAGCCCGCGCAGCGCAACGTCTGGCGTGGCTCCCCGGCGCTGAACCTGATCGAGCAGACCCGCATCGCGACCGTGGCGGGCACCTCGTCCGAGAAGGTGCTGGCCAGCAAGGTCAAGGGCTTCAAGCTGAATACCGCCACGGTATCCGTTCCGGACTACGCCAGCGGCATCAGGTACCTGATGGAACGCAAGATCGACGTGTTCCTCGCCGAGCGCGACGTGGTGCTGGCGACGCTCGACGACAAGTCGCGCGCCAAGGTGGTGGTGCTCAACCGGCACATCACGCACGAGCCGCTGGCGCTGGCGATGCCGCGCGGCGACGAGGACTTCCGCCTGCAGGTCGATACCGCGCTCGCCGCCGCCTACAACTCGCCGGATTTCTCCTCGCTGTACGTGAAGTACTTCCACAAGCTCGACGATGCCACGCGCACGTTCTTCGCCTGGGTGACGCCGCCTCTCTGACCCCCGCCACCGGAGTAGTTTGAATGATCTCACGCAGCATCAAGCGCATCTCACTGCGCGCGCTCATCGTCGACGACGAGCTGGGCACGCCGACGGCCGAAGGGCGCGCGGCCCGCGCCCTGGTCACCG
>Ga0307413_10000855_pt1 | contig 10720 bp, 18 predicted proteins | sample DK1Ometagenome_3_FD_203714 | JGI IMG/M metagenome (GOLD analysis project Ga0307413, IMG submission 203714) | Maize rhizosphere microbial communities from greenhouse at UC Davis, California, United States - DK15-O-2 | ecosystem: Host-associated > Plants > Roots > Rhizosphere > Soil | place: USA... | reverse complement strand
ATCGGGATAGTGATACCCGAACCCGGCAGGGTAATCGCACGAGCCGCCTGCATGATGACGGAATCCTGGACAGCGTTAGCCCAAATCTCGGACGAGATCTCCTTGGGCAGAAGGGCAGAAACACCGGAGCTTGTCCGGTTCAGATCAATACCAGCCATGTTGGCCTACTCCTTATGAGGAAAGTTTGGACGTGAAGAAATCAGCGAACTGGTCGCCAGTCGAGCCCTTCACGGTGTTCGTGTTCACCCGGTTGAGCGAAGACGAAGACGGGCCGGCAGGTTTCTGCTCGCCCCGGAAAGCAATAAGCGCATCAGCCGCAGCCTCAAGCTCCTCGGCCGTGCTGCCCGTAAGCAGCGCCGCAGGGACACCCTTAGCGTTGGCAACCTCGGCGCGCAGCTTGCCCGACTTCAGTTCGGCGTTCTCACGCTCGATCTCAGCCAGACGCTCAGCAGTACGCTGGGCCTCGGTCTTGTTGGCTTCCTCCCACTCGGCGAACTTCTGGGCTTTCGCCTTCAGTTCCTCATAGTCGGTCGGAATGTTTTTGCGCTCCCGAGCAACACGCGCCTGGATGATCCGGTCAAGTTCTTCCTGTGATGCAGGGGCCTTGAACTGGCTCTCAGACTCGGTATCGTCGGTGTGTTCTCCCGCTACAGCGGTGTTGTCCTCAGACATAGGTGTATCCATCCGTTTAGAGCCTGTCGGCTATTTGATAGGCCACACTTACGGCGTGCGTAACCGCTTCGCAGGAGAACTGCGGAAGATTATTTGACATCCAAGTCGTGCCGCATAGCGGTCGCGATCATCTTGGTTTTGTCCGTAGGCGAGACTTGCTTGCTGTCTGAGTTCACCCATTTATAGGTGTTCTTCAGCGAGCCGTCAGAGGATTTTGTTGTCTGTGATTCAAGCGAGAGCCCGGCGTTGATCTTGTCACGGGCAGTCCCGTAAGCGTCGAAATACTTGTCCGCGTCAGCCTGCATCTCAACGGCGTTACCTTCATACACTTGGACCGTCCGACACTTGCAGTGATCGTGGAACTTCTCACCGACAGCCTGGGAACCTCGGGGCTTAATGCCTTTACCCTGCCCGCCGCGCTTACCCTTGGTGCGATGCACCGGAACGCCACGGCCAACCACGCGCAACGCCGACTCCTCAGAGTCATAGTCCGCGCCGCGGCTAGCCAGCATCCCGCAAAATCCGCAACAACCAGCCTTAGGCACCCTCTGGAACCTCGTGGTCACAGGATCCTTCTGGGCGTTCCCGTAGATCGTGTCAGCAGCCATCGTTGACAGGATCGAAGTGAGTCCGCCAGAGAGAAACTGGAACATCAGGTTAGAAGCGCCTTGCTCCAACATCCGCGGCTGCGTTCCGGAGCCAACAAGAGCACCCCACCGGTCAGCCTCAACCTCGTCCAGCGTCTCCGCAGCAAACGAACCACGAACACCCGCCAAATCCCGGACCTCCTCGTAAAAGGAAGCCGAAACATCAGAGGACGCCGCCGCGTAGGGGTTGAAAACCTCCGGGAATGCCTCGAACAGGATTGCCTTCGAACGTTCGGGCGAAAGATCCTCGACGCTCGACAGCAAAGCCCGCAAATCCGCAAGCGCCGCTGTCGAAAGACTGTCTAGAGCCAGGTCATACCCGTTGATTACCGACAATGGGATCATTACTCATCACCAGAACCTCGGACCGAAGCGGCAGCCACGACATCAGGGTTAGCCTGGGCAGCATCAAGCCGCTGACCAATGCCCTGGACGAGCGAAGACACTGCCGAACGCCTACGATCCGCCATAACCCGGTCAATCGTCGTCTGATCGAAGCCCATCAACTCCAAAGTCACCGCCGAATCAGGCGGAAGAACCCCCGCAGCAACAAGCTTCGTCGTAGCGTCAGCCTGAGACGCGAGCGTCGGAATAGCAGGGTTCCGCCACTTCGTAGACAGCAACTCAAGACCCTCAGAAGACCCATTAGCGATCTCCACAGCCATCCGCATCGCATCAACCCACGCCGAACCAAACGGCTCATGCGCAGACTCAGCATCAGAGTTCAAATCCAGATAAACCGTGTGCATCGCAGCATCAGACGCCGGATTATCGTGGATAATCCCCAACGCATTCACAGGGATGGACGTCTCACCAGAGAACTTCGCCGCGATCGTCCGCAACATCTCCGTATGCGGAGACATTGAAGCCTGCGAGAACTGACCAACAGTCGGGGTTTCCCCATCCTCATCCTTAGACAAACCAAGGATCCGGCCGGTAATAGCCTCAAGCGCTGTCTTAGCCTCACCATTCGGGCCCGTAAACGCAGACTCGTCAGCACCAAGAATGTAACGCTGAGGGGCACTGTAGAACTCGGCAGTGACCTCCATGCGGAGCGCCGTGCGGATAGCCTCATCCGTGATCTTCATGACCCCCTGACTGATCCGCGAACGCCCAAACGGGTACTCCGGGCTCGAGTCATAGGCGAGCATCACAACAGGGCAGCGATCCAACGGGTTCGCCGTCTCCTCAAGGAGCCAACGCCCACGATCAAACAAGCCAGTCACAACCTTGTCATCCAAAAACAGGATGAACTCAGTGGGGTAACCAGCCTCAGCCGAAACCACAGACACAGCAGCGCGAACGCGCCGCCTAATCGGGTCCCAAAGAGCCGTAGAAGTCGTCGGCGACAAAGTCCGAACCACAGCAGCCGGCTCACCAGGACCGCCAGCCATCACAGCAACAAACGACACCCCATAAGTCAGCGCCGACATGTGCGCGTGATGCGCCTCAATCCCAAGACGGTTATCAGCCCAAATCCGGTCAATACCAAAATCAGAACCATCACCACCAGGCACAGCGAACCCGCCAAGCTTGATCCGCGACGCCAAAGACTTCACAGCCTTATACGGCCAACCAATGACAGTCTCAAACGACTGCAACTGAGGCGGAATCGCAATCCCCAAGTGACGCACAAGCTGCTTGCACTCGAAATAGCGGCGGCGAGTGAGGTTAATGCCCTCAACCGCCCGCAACTGCGCAAGGCACTCATTGAGCGTCGCATTATCATCAATGGACAGCCCCGGAACAACAAGAGTGTCAATCACGGGACATCCCCACTTTCGGAATCACATAACAAGGACACGGCCCGTCTTAGCGGGATCACGCGGAGGCTTAGCAAACTTGACGACGCCATAATGGGCGCACGTCGCAGCAAGCAGGGGGGTTAGGTCAATTTCCAACGTCTTACGCGACCACTTCCAGCCGCCGGCATCGCCAAGGTTCGCCTTCTTCGCGCCACCCAGGGACAGGTTTAGTTGGTGCTGGTCGTAATGGGTGATCGAAGCATCTTTTGTAGCAGCGTCATAGAAGCCGCCACAAGCCTGCATCAGTTCGTTGCCCGACAGCGCACGAACCATCACGCCACGACGCTTCAGAACAGGCTCCAATGACCGTGCGGGACTGTAAGCGTCCATCACCACGGGTATCCGCCTGCCCGCACGCTTCACCAACCACTCAACGAGCGCATCCGTGTTACCAGACACAGAGCCCATATCGGCAAGCTCCACATGCACGCCCGCGTCAGTACGCAAGCCAACTGACACCGCAGCCATCGTCCGCTCAGGGTTCATGTCGATCCCATAAGCAGAAACCGGCACATCAGGCACCGTCAAAACAGCACGATCCGCCCAAACAGGCGCAGGAATCACCGACAACTGCTCATCAGACGCCCACATACCAAGACGCTCACGGGCGAACGTCTCCTCAGACATCGCCCCGAACTCATCCTCGATCGTCGTCTGATTCAGGCGAATCCCAAGAGACGGATTAGTCGCAGCCCACAAAGATTTGTCGGCAACATCAACGTCACCAGACACAGACCACTCAACCCACGCCAAACGCTTATCCTTGCCAGCAACACCAGCAGAACGCATCCGCGTAAACACGTCACCGTCCATATTCGGCGCCGGCGGAGTCCCCAAAAGGATCTGCAACGGATCACCAGACGGGGCACTAGAGATCGTAGGCAGTAGCGCGGCCTGCGCATCCTCGCCATACTCCTGAGCCTCATCACACACCAGAACATCAACCGTGAACCCACGGCCAGAGCCCTTAGAACGCGCAATGAACTCAACAGAGCCGCCGTTATGCAGGATTATTGCTTCCTGCCCGTTCGTCTTCCGAATGTCCTTCACAAGCGCGGCAAGCTCCGGGTATCGGCGCTCATTTTCAAAGAAAGAAGCGATACGCAGGAAAGCTTTACGCGCCGTCTTCACCTCATGGGCGGTATGGAGGATCTTCAAGCCCAATTGGGCCATGAAGAACAGCTCGACCATCTCCAAGATGCCGTTCTTACCGTTCTGCCGCGGCACAGTGATACCCCAACGGCCAGCAAGCCACTTGCCGGCACGATCACGGTTCATCCAGGCATTCAGCACGTTCAACTGCCACGGATCCGGCTTCAACCCGTAAGCCTCAGCCAAAAAAGCGCAATCGTCAGCGTCGGACCACTTCGACTTCGGATGATTGGCTACACGAGGTTCCTGAACCCCAACGAGTGCAGCCACAACATCACCTATCCAGTTTTCTTAGCCCGAGCCTCGCGCCGCTTATTCAGTTCATCCAACGCAGTCAACGGCTTCTCCAACGTCGGCGCCTCAAGCTCATCAATCTGCAAAAGCACATCCGTAAACTGCCTCGAGAGCGCCGCAACAGCGGCTGGCTGCGTTGCCGTATCAAGCTCCGCAGCTAGGCGCTCCCGGAGGGCAATCAAGCCTGCCAAACGGCCCTTCGGGGCCTCCTCGGAGAGGGACATTTCGCCTCCAGACCTGAAAATGGGAACTCGGGGGGATATTTAGCCCTATGCCGGAGGCGGGCTAGGCGGGGCGGGGGAGGGGTGGTGCCCCCTACCATTTCCGTGAGGTTTTGAGGGGCTGGGGGTCTTGTTTTGCCGTCACCCGACTAGGGTCCCCGTTACCTCGTTTTTGATTGCATAAGCGGTGTGCAAGACGGCAGTTCTTCCGGTCATATGGGTCGCCGCCCTTAGATACGGGGATAACCTCGTCCACTTCAGGTGATTCAGGAAATCCATGTGGTAGTTTCACGTCTACTGGCTTCTCACATAGCCAACAGTGCGTCTCTTCCCTCAGTACTCTTGCTCTTAGCCTGTTGCGTTTAGTGCTGTTAGTTCGGCGCGGGTTGTACGTCACTGTCCCCCTGTTAATCCGTGGCTGCACTGGGTACCATTGGGTTATCGCCGTGCCGCTGGGGTGCGGGCTGACGGTGGGGGAGTATCGATGGACCAGGCAGTAGCGCAGCATGTTCGGCAAGGATGGACGGTTGAGTCTAGGACTGAGACTCAGGCGATACTCACTAGGAAGGCCCGCATAGGCTGGTTCTGGAACATAGTCCTTAGCGTCCTGACCGGCGGCATATGGCTACTCGTCGTGCTCTACAAGGTCATCAACCGCAAGGTGGAGCGCAAGATACTCACCGTTGACGCAGCAGGGAACCTAATCAAGGCTTAGGCGGCACGTACACGCGGAGAAGGCCTACGGTTAGCCTTGCACGTACGGCAGTCCGTGCGTCCATCCTTGTAGTAGTACGTGTTGTCCTCGGTGTACTCGTGACCGTGCTTGCAGTAACCAGTTTTGTCTTTGCCCGTGATTGCCCAAGGCATCACGGGGAACATGCGCCGCCTGTTAACTTCTCCTGTCACCGGCTCAAGGTGGTCAGGGTTGACGCAGGACGTGTTGCGGCAGAGGTGGTCGACTTCCAAACCCTGCGGGATAACTCCAACTAGAGTCGCGTAAGAAACGCGGTGGGCTTGCAGCTTCCTTCGCGGATTGCCTGCATTGAACCCGCCATAGCCCTGCTTGCATTTGCCCGCCGTCCAGTTCCAGCAGAAGCCCGTTACTTCTACCTTCTCCCAGAACCTTGTCTCTTCGATGTCCGTGAGGGTAGGAATACTAACTGTATTGACCATTGTCATTCTCCTTAGGAATGCGAGAAGCCCCAAGCTAAGGACTTGGGGCTTCTCTACTCCGCGGTAATTAGGCGCGGGATTCTATGCAAATTTGTGGTGCCGTCTGCTTCTCAGCGATGGCGTGCGCCGTGACCCTGGCGCGGGAGATAAGCACCTGCCTTTCAACAGATCGGTTATCTTGTTTCCCTTGCGGCGTGGTAGCGATGCCCGGCGCAAGGTAGCTTGTAACGGCTTAGTTTTGATAGTCACCTTTGTGGGGGTGATTATTCGTCGTCGCCGGATTCTGTGGTGTAGACGACTTCGGCGCCTGAGAGTAGGTCGTCTTGTCCTTCTTTGAAGGCGCGTGAGTAGGTTCGTAGCCCAGTGGTCGCGGCTTCTTCTCTGATGAGTTCGGCTTTGGCTTCGAGGATTTCGGCGATTGCGTTGAGGATCCGTCTCATGCCCTACTCCTGGTTAGGTTTGTCGCTTGAACTCTGACTAGCGCACGCCTTGTTCAGGGTTAGTGTGCTGTCCGTGTTTGGGTGGCGTCGATGAGTTTCTTGTTGCCGCGTACCCAGTGACCACATGGGCATTGGTACAACCTGTAGCGTTGCACGTTGGTGTATGCGGTGCCGTCGCGGAACTTGCTCAGGTCTTTGTTGCCGCAGACCGGGCAACCCCATTCCTCACCTGTGAACATGGACAGGTGTGGGTGGTTGGGGATCCATGCGCGGAGCCGGTCGTAAAGCTTTTCGGTGAGGACAACGTCTTGCTTGTTGTACTGGCGCATCTTGTCCCACGCAGCGTCTTCACCACGCATGCAGCGCACCCAGAGGTCGTGTCCGGCGTGTGAGGTTTTCTTGCCGAGCCCGAGCTGCTGTGCGACGTGGTCGAGCTTGCCGGATGCGAACTTGAACTGTTTCCGCACGGTCTGGAGCAGGTCAACGTTCTTGTACGGCGCCGGGGGATTCAAACCGGCGAGGATGAACTCACGGTTGAGGTGTTTCATGTCGAAGCCCGCGGAGTTGTACCCGACGATTAGGTCAGCTTCGGATACGAGTGCGTGGATCTTTTCGATCATGACCGCGTGGCCGTCGTGGTGGTCGCTGTAGAACAGCACTTCCTTTTCGCCGTACCATTTCGCGGCCACCGATATGACGGTGGCGACTTCCTGGAGTTGCGCGAGGGACACGTTCTGGTTGAACAGTGACCAGACGTGCGCGAGGTTCGGGGCGTTCTCAATGTCGAGCGTGAGGATGCGGACCTGTTTGGCTGCGGCGGGTGCGATCTGCGGCGCGAGGCGCTTGGCGAAGTTTCCCATTACGCTGCCACCCGCTGACAAGAGCAGTCGCCTTTGCGGTGCCGTCGGACTGTGTGTTCCGACATGGCGTATCCGGCGGCGGTCATTTCTCGGGCGATGGTCAGGTGCCCGCGAGTTTGGAGGAGGGTTTCGAGCGCTGCCCGGTCCTCACTATCAAACTGCTGCTGGATCCTGTGGAAGATGCACCGGCTCATTTTGGTTCCCATCGCTCAGTTGGGTTTTGCTCAAAAGGGTGTGACGGCGAATGGCACTCTGCCCGCTGTGGGCGCTCGTGGCGCGTGTTCTTCGGGGGTGTTCGCCGTCTCGTGGGCTGCCGGGATTCGAACCCGGACAAAGCCTGATCTCTCAGCCCTGCTAGTGCGTGATGCACTGCGGCCAGCCGCCGAAGCGATCTGGGGTGGAAATAATGGTGCGTGTAGGCAGCTCACAGTGATGAGCGGCACGGAGCTTGATGTGACGGAATCCCCGTACGGGCGCGTCGCCACACTTCACCTACACGCACCGGTCTATGGCGGCTTCGGCTGATTCGACAGCCTCTCACTTAGCCGGTGTAGTTACTTACCGGTACCGCCGAAGTTATGGCTGAAGCGACTTGGATGCGCCTCGGAGGATTGTGATCGCGTGGGTGATGGCGGATCTGGCCGGCACGGATGCGGTGTCGCTCATGGATAGGTCGAGGCCGTCAGCGATCCGGGCTAACAGGGCCGCGTCGTTGAGGTAAGCGACGGCTACGGGATGCCTGGGACGGTTTGCGGGATTGTACAAAGCGGCGGCTCCTGTCTCGGCTCGTTTACGCATTAGTGGACATGTCCGTCGTCGCGGATGCCCTCGGTGAGTTGCCAGCGTTCGTCGATGGTGTCTCTGGTGTATGGGGCAAGAGGTTCTTTGTACTGGTCTGCGTGGTGTACACAGAAGTAAAGCTCTCCTGATTCGGGCAGGTTGTCGCTGTCCTTGAGTAGTACTAGGACGTAGGCCCTTGAGTTGGAGCAGCGGTCGCACCTGTGCGTTGCGTTTAGTGTCGCTAAGGGGTGCTCTGTGGGTGCGATGCTCATTCCGGCCTCTTTCGGGCAAGACTAAGGCCCCGGACTGTTGATGCCTCGGGGCCTTAGGTAAATTTCCACCTACTAAAACCATAGCAGGACAAATGGGTACTTTCAAGTATCTTTGGGTATTCTCGGGTAACTAATTACGCAAGACTATGCGGCCCCCACCGAAGTGAGGGCCTTCACGCCTCTACCGTGCACGATAGGGGTTTCGCTCATCCGGCGGTTCGTGCCCGTTGACTTGAAACGCGCCATCCAACTCGCCGGCCTTGTAGCCTTCAAGCCATGCGTGGGCTTGAAGATAGGGTGCCGCCGCTTCCAGGGCTAGGCGCGCATCTTCCAAGAAGCTCTCCACTGGTAACTCGAAAACCTCGGCGGCGTGCCTGTCGCGCAATGCCTTCGCTGCGGCCTCCATGGCTGCGTCCGGGATCACGCTTTATCCAATACGGTTACTCGCTTGATGGAGGTCGCGCCTTTGTAGGGGTCGGCTTTCCAGTCTTCCCATTTCGCCATCGCCTCGGCTTCGTTGTCGAACTGCACCGTCTGCCGGCCCATTCCTGTGCCGAAGTAGGTGATTTCCCAGTACGTGTCTTGGGTCATTTCGGATCCTCCCGGTGGATGGTGCAGTTTTCGTCAAGCCGGAAGACCGGTTTTTGGATTACGACTCGGAGCGTTGCTTGCATAACTCCCGATTCCCACTGATGGTGGGTGAATTCGTTGTAGTCACAGGTGCACCCGTTGCAGTGGACGCGAAAACCCCGAGAGTCGATCCCCGTAATGTCTTCAGGTTTCATGAGTCGATCCTATGAGGGTTTACGGTGCTACGCATTGTGCGAGATTTGTCCTCCGCGCAGGCATCATACCCGGCATCCCAAGCCTCAGCCTGGACCTCTCTGTTGGCCAGTGGTGCTCCCAAGGGATCTTCGATGTATTGGCGTAGTGCGTCTCTGAGGATTGCGCTTAGGTTGTCGCCTTGTTCTTTGGCTTTGGCCTGCGCTAGATCCCACAACTCATCCTCGACACGAACTGTTCGGCGGGTCGTCCCTGTTCTCATGCGGATCCTTAGTAGTCGCTGTATTGCTTGCGGACGGCTTCGGCTATTTTTAGCCGCTGGCGGGTGGCTTTGCAGTCGTAGTCGGACCAGCCGTGACAGTTTCGCTCGTATGCGGCGCGGGCGTTCGCGAGTTCGGAGATGGCCCGGCCCGCAGCCATCTCCCGACCCCACCCAAACACCTCTGCGGGTATCTCGCTCACCATGCTCCGCGGGCGGTGAGTTCCGCGCCGGTCTGCATGACCGCGGCCCGCTTACCGGCGTTGTCCTTATCGGCCAGCCATTCCCGAGTGTAGGTGGTGTTCATTTCGAACAACGTCTTGGTGCTGATGTTTGCGAACATTGCGGCCTCCTCGGGGCTGGTATCGGCTTGTTCCGATGGATAAAGACTATCGGGTGTCATGACACTTGTCTACCCAAAAGTACCCAAACGCCAAAGTATTTTCGGGTAACTAGTTACGCATGAGTTTAGACGCGTCCATTGATTGGGTATCTCTCTAGTCGGGCGTCTACCAGTTTGAGTACGTCCCCGAGCCGGTAGTGTGCGGCTAGCATCTGCCCGCTTTCCCCTAGTTCATCATTGGCCCGGTTGAGTTTGCCGCGGTTGGCCCATTTGCGGATTTGGTCGGCGGTTACGGTGTGGTTGTACTGGGGTGTGCTGAGTTTGCGGCTCAGGTCGGCGGGTGTGCCGATGTAGTAGTGTTTCGCGGTCGCTGCGTGCGCCCGCCATTTGAGGACCTCGTATCCGGCCCCACAACCGGCGCAGTGGGCTTGGGTGTCGGTCTTGTTGGCGTAGAGGTTGGTTTCGCAGTCGGGGCACGTACCGGCGAACACGCGGTCGTCTTCTTTCGCGTGCCGTTCGTGGCCATGACGTAGGTGCTTCCTCAACTCTGGTTCGAGGTGCGGCGCCCACTCCTGCCGGCGCACCGCGTCCAGGTGCCGCGTTAGGTGTCCGGAGAGTCCCGCACACGAACGGTCGGTGATGCGTTCCCCGAGCTGTAGCGCCGCTTTCATGAGCGCAACATGCAAACCCCGTTTCGCGTCGTAGAGGGTTTCGTTGATCGGCAACGGCGCATGCATGGGCCCGCTCGAGTTGACCCGCTCACCGTACCTGGCTGTCAAACTCGCCCGCGACAAACCCGCATCCAACACCGTCACCACATCCGCGACCTCACTCAAGGCGGTTGCTAGCAAGTCACCACACGCCATGCAAAGGTAAAAACCATCCGGTAGGGGTGCGTCACAAGTGCAAATCACTCGTCAACCCCGGATGAGCGCCATGCGGGATCAAAATCGGGATGGTCTTCCCAGCGCTTAGCCATCCGCAAGAGAACCTGCTTCAGTGTTTCCCAGGCTGTAGAG
>Ga0307413_10000852_pt1 | contig 10735 bp, 19 predicted proteins | sample DK1Ometagenome_3_FD_203714 | JGI IMG/M metagenome (GOLD analysis project Ga0307413, IMG submission 203714) | Maize rhizosphere microbial communities from greenhouse at UC Davis, California, United States - DK15-O-2 | ecosystem: Host-associated > Plants > Roots > Rhizosphere > Soil | place: USA... | reverse complement strand
ACAACATCCAGATGGAGATCACCCTGATCGCCCCCATCGCGATGGAGAAGGGCTTGCGGTTCGCCATCCGGGAGGGCGGGCGGACCGTCGGGGCGGGGACCGTGTCGGAGATCGTGGAGTAACAGAAATATGTTGAACGAAAAGATCCGTATCAAACTGAAAGCCTACGATCACCGTGTTTTGGACCAGTCCACGCAGGAGATAGTAGAAACGGCGAAAAGAACCGGAGCGAAAATCGCGGGGCCGATTCCTCTACCGACGATCAAGAACAAATGGACGGTCCTCCGTTCGCCGCACGTCGACAAAAAGTCGCGTGAACAGTTCGAGATCAGGACGCATAAACGTCTCATGGACATTCTCGACCCGACAGCTGAAACGGTTGACGCGTTGATGAGATTGGACCTCCCGGCCGGCGTCGACGTAGAGATCAAGGCATTTGGCAAGAGCTAAGGAATAGTTTTGAGTGGCTGTTTTAAGCTGGCCGCCTTACGGCGGAACTCTTAACGGTAGAAATATATGATCAGCGGAATCATTGGTAGAAAAGTTGGAATGACGCAGCTGTTTGCTGAGGACGGGACGGTTACACCGGTAACCGTCATCAAAGCCGGCCCCTGCGTTGTCGTACAGACGAAGAGCTCGGCCGGGCCGGACGGATATAACGCGGTACAGCTCGGGTTCGTCGAAGACAAACCGGTTCGTTTGAAGAACGTAAGCAAACCGCTTCGCGGGCATTTCGAAAAGACCGGCGGCGGCATTCCGCCGACGAGAATCTTGAAAGAGCTCAGGCTAGTTGCTGAGCCCGATGCTTCGGTCGGAGATCAGATCAAGGTTGACGTGTTCGCCGACGGCGACGCGGTCGAAGTTGTCGGAACCTCCAAGGGCCGCGGCTTCGCGGGTACGATCAAACGTCATAACTTCCGCCGCGGGCCCGAGTCGCACGGATCTATGAACGTTCGTGCACCAGGTTCGATCGGACAGTCGGCATACCCTTCGCGTGTCATCAAAGGAACGCGTTCGTCGGGCCATATGGGCGACGCCCGAGTCACGATCAAAGGGTTGACGGTCGCACGTGTCGATGTCGAGAACAATCTGTTGATGGTCCGCGGCGCAGTTCCCGGAGCGAACGGAAGCCTGGTTGTAGTTAAGAAGAGCTAGAGTTCAACGCGTAACTCTTACATTGGAGAATATTATGCCTACCGTTAAGGTTCGCAATTTGAGTAACAAAGAGGTCGGTGAGGTCAGTCTCTCCGATGCCGTGTTCGGCGTCGAACTGAATGAGTCCTTGATCCACTCGGCACTGATGAATTTCCAGGCCAACGGCCGCCAGGGAACGTCCGCGACGAAAACGCGCGGCAACGTTTCCGGATCGGGACGTAAGCTGTGGAAGCAGAAGGGAACGGGACGTGCCCGTATCGCATCGCTTCGTTCGCCGCTTTGGAAAGGCGGCGGTAACGTCCACGGCCCGCAGCCCCGCGACTGGTCGTACAAGATGCCGAAGAAAATGCGCCGCGGCGCACTCCGTTCGGCACTTTCTGAAAGAGTTCGTGAAGGGAACGTCATCATCATTGACGCTTTCGAATTCGCAACGCCGAAGACGAAAGACTTTTTGGCAGCGGTCGGAACGCTCGGGCTCGTCGAGAATTCGAAACGTGCAAAGACACTCGTGATCGATTCGCTAGATAACGCAAACTTGATCCTTTCGTCGCGTAATGTCGAAAAGACCAAAGTAACGAACTCGTTCGGCCTGAACATCTACGACATCATTTATCACGAAAAGCTTTTGATCTCGAAAGCGGCCGTCGAAGAGCTCAATCAGCTGCTCGACCCCGCGCGCGAAGGAAGCAAAGCGGATGAGGCAGAGATCGAGGCGGCCGAAGCTCCGAAGGCGAAAAAGGAAGCAAAGCCTAAAGCTGCAAAGGCAGATGGTGAAGCGCCGGTGAAAAAGGAAGCCAAACCGAAAGCACCGAAGAAAGAAAAAGCTCCGGCTGTAGAAGAAGCAACGGAGGCGACCGACAATGAATAAGTTTACTGTTTGGGATATTTTGAAGTCGCCGGTGGTCACGGAGAAAAGCGTGATCTTGAAGGAAGAGTCCAGCGACGAGAATTCGGACCGGACCCAGGGCCAGGTCCTCACATTCCGTGTCGAAAAGACCGCCGGAAAGCTGGACATCAAAAAGGCCGTCGAAGAGATATTTAATGTGAAAGTCTCGTCGGTCAGAACGGTTCAGTACGAAGGCAAGATGAAGAAACGCGGCCGCCACGAGGGACGCCGTGCAAGCTGGAAAAAGGCTTACGTTACTTTGCGAAAAGGCGAGCCGCTGGTCGATTACGCAGAAGCGATCTAACGAATGCGGAATGCGGATCCAAAGTCCGAAATCCGAAATCGCAAATTGAATTATGGGAATCAAGAGATTAAAACCGACATCGCCGGCACGCCGCTACCAGACATATCTGACGCGCGATGAGCTGACGAAAGGAGCAACACCCGAGAAATCGTTGCTCGAGCCGAAGAAGAGAATTTCGGGCCACAATAACGACGGCCGGATCACGATCCGGCGCCGCGGCGGAGGCCACAAGCGCCATTACCGGATCATCGATTTCAAACGCGATAAAGCCGGCATTCCGGGACGCGTCGCTCAGATCGAGTACGATCCGAACCGCTCGGCCCACATCGCTTTGATCAGCTACCTCGACGGCGAAAAACGTTACATCATCGCCCCCGTCGGTTTGAAGGTCGACACGATGATCCTCAGCGGCGAAGAGGCGGACATCCTGCCGGGTAACGCTCTGCCGATCAAGAACATCCCGCTCGGAACCGAAGTTCACAACATCGAGCTTCGTCCAGGCAAAGGCGGACAGATGGTTCGTTCGGCCGGCGGTTTTGCACAGATCGTCGCTAAGGAAGGCGACTACGCCCAGCTCAGAATGCCGTCGGGCGAAGTGCGCCGCGTTCCGGTCGTCTGCATGGCCACGGTCGGCCAAGTCGGCAACACCGAGCACGAGAACGTTTCGCTCGGTAAAGCAGGCCGAAGCCGCTGGATGGGACGCCGTCCGAAAGTTCGCGGCGTCGCGATGAACCCGGTCGATCACCCGCACGGCGGCGGCGAAGGTAAAACGTCAGGCGGGCGCCATCCCGTTACGCCCTGGGGACAGCCGACTCGCGGTTACAAGACACGCCGCAACAAGCGCACGAGCAATATGATCGTGAGGGATAGAAGAAGGAAATAGCTTTATTTTGGAATTTAGATTTTGGATTTTGGGTAGCGAGGAAAACGCAGCCGTTCAGTCCAAAATTGTAAATCCAAAATCCAATATTGAAATATGCCACGTTCATTAAAGAAAGGACCGTTTATCGACCTCAGCGTTCAGCGAACGCTCCAACGAATTTTGGATGGCGGAAAGAAACCGCCCGCGATCAAGACCTGGTCGCGCCGTTCGACGATCTCGCCGGATATGGTCGGATTGACATTCGGCGTCCATAACGGAAAACGGCACATCCCGGTTTTCGTTACCGAAAACATGGTGGGCCACAAGTTGGGTGAATTTTCTCCGACGCGATTGTTCAAGGGGCACCCGGGGACGAAAGCGGAGAAGATGGCGAAGAGAAAGTAAGCAGGCAGCGGTCAGCAGTCGTAATATGAACCTGCCGCTCACACTAAGATTATGGAAGCGATAGCAAAGACAAAATATCTAAAAGGTTCGCCGCGTAAAGCACGTCTGGTGATCGATCTGATCCGCGGGCAGAACGTATCGCGTGCACTCGCGATCCTAAAGTTCACGGACAAGCGAGCCGCCGGCCCGATCTCGAAAACCCTCAGGTCGGCCATCGCCAACGCGACGTACCTGGCCGAACAGCAGAACATCGCGATCGATCCCGACGGATTGTGGGTCAAAACGTGCTTCGTCGACATGGGCCCGACCAAAAACCGACGGCGTATGCGTCCGGCGCCTCAGGGGCGTGCTTACCGTGAGCAGCGGCATTATTGCCACATCACGATCCAGTTGAGCAACGACGTTCAGGCCAAAGATCTGAAGGCTCAAGAGTACGCCGAAGCGAAAGCGAAACGTGACGCCGTCAAAGCACGCGAGGCGAAAAAGACTGGCGGAAATGCGGAGGCACCTAAAGCGACCAAAAAGGCTAAAGCCGAAAAGGTGGAAGAGGTCGAAACTCCGATCGTCGATACCGCAGCTGATGCGACCGAAACTCCGGCAGCCGAGCACTTCGACGCGGTAACTGCCGAAAGCCACGCGGACGCAGCCGATGCGAAAGACGCAACATCGCAGTCGCCGGCCGAAAAGAACGAAACAGAAGAAGCTGACGAAAGACAGCTGGACGAGAACGAGCAGCTCGAAAGACAGTAGGAAATTTTATGGGACAGAAAGTACATCCGTACGGATTCAGAGTCGGCTACAACAAGGATTGGCACTCGCATTGGTTCGCGAAGCATGATTTTGCAAAATTTCTTGCTGAAGATCTCAAGCTCAAGCGCGAACTGAAGAAACGTTTCGGCGGCGGCGGAGTCTCGCACATAGACATCGAGCGGGCGGCCACTCGTCTGAAGATCATAATTTACACCGCCCGTCCGGGAATAATCATCGGCCGTAAAGGTGCCGAGATCGAAAAGCTCCGTGAGGACCTTTCGAGGAAGACAGGCCGCGAAGTGCTCATCTCGATCCAGGAGATCCGTCACCCGGAACTGAACGCTCAGCTTCAGGCTGAAAAGATCACCCAGCAGCTCGAAAAACGTATCGCCTTCCGCCGTGCAATGAAAAAAACGATGGAAGAGTCCATCCGCTTCGGTGCACAGGGAATCAAGGTGATGATCGCCGGCCGTTTGAACGGAGCCGAGATCGCCCGCACGGAATGGTCGTTGAACGGCCGCCTGCCGCTGCATACGCTTCGTGCTGATGTCGATTACGGATTTGCCGAGGCCTTGACGACATTCGGGATCATCGGCGTGAAGGTTTGGATCTACCGCGGCGAGATTCTCGACCCCAACGCATCGATGGCCCGCGGTACGACGAGCGATCCGGTAAACGAAGTGAAAGCCGACCGCAATGCGGCCCGCGGACGCGGCGACCGCCGCCCCAGACGCGACGATCGGAATAGGTAACAATCAGTTGTCGGCGGTCAGTTGTCAGTTGCAGGACAAGATCGACTTCTAAGGATAGGCTGCAACGAGCGACGAACAACAAGCGACGAACGAGGAATTTAAGTTATGTTGATGCCGAAAAAGGTCAAGCACCGGAGAGTCATGAAGGGACGCATGCGCGGGAAAGCAACGCGCGGCGAGAACCTCGACTTTGGTGACTTCGGACTGAAAGCATTGGAAGCGGGCTGGATCACCGACCGCCAGATCGAAGCGGCTCGTATCGCCATGACCCGTCACGTCAAGCGTGGCGGAAAGATCTGGATCCGGATGTTCCCGGATAAGCCGATCACGAAGAAACCGGCTGAAACTCGTATGGGTTCCGGTAAAGGTGCCCCCGATCACTGGGTCGCAGTCGTAAAACCCGGCCGCGTGCTTTACGAGATACAGGGAGTCGATCTGGAACTGGCCCGTGAGGCGTTTCGCCTTGCCGCCCAGAAACTCCCGATCAAGACGAAGTTCGTCAGCCGCGCCGACCTCGAAGGAGGCGTAGTTTAGATCTATGAAACGCAAAGAACAGATCGACCAGCTCAAAGATATGAGCGTCGACGAACTCAACGAACAGGCCGACGCTCTGAAAGAGTCGCTCTTCCGCCTGAAGTTTAGAAAGACACTCGGCGTCGGCGAAGTCGTCAACGACATCCGCCGTGAGAAAAAGACGCTCGCGCGTGTTTACACGCTGATCGGTCAGAAAGAAAAAGCCGCGAAATAAGGCGGAGAAAGAAAAATGGCAAACAAGAAAACAGACGAAACGGGCGAAGTCGTAGAAGGAGCCGAAGCACCGAATACCGACGCTGCTGCCGATAACACGGCGGAAGCGAAGCCGAAACGCTCGGGCAAAAAAGCCAGCAGTGCGGATGCCGCGGCGGATGATACATCGATCATCGACACTGTGATAGACACGGCAACGTCGGCCGCCCAAACAGTCATCGAAACTGTCTCGGAAGGTGCAGCGAACGTCGTCAGCCTCGTCACGGGTTCACCGGACGGCAACACGGTCAGCCGCGGTAAGCGTGCTGAAAAGATCGGCGTCATCACGTCGGACAAGATGACGAACACCGTTGTCGTTCGCGTCGATCGCCTGATCAAGCACCCGGTATATCGCAAGTACGTCCGCAAGCGTAAGAAATTTATGGCTCACGATGAGCTCGGCTCGAAGATCGGCGACAAGGTTCGCATAGTCGAAACCCGTCCGATGTCCGCACGCAAACGCTGGCGTGTTGTCGAGATCCTTCACAGGGCAGAATTGTAAAAATCAGGTGTCGGACATTGTCAGATGCCGGGTCCAATCGCGATACCAGCATCTTTCGTCTGACGCCAGTTTCGGAGAAACATTATGATCCAGATGCAGACCTCGTTAGCGGTCGCGGATAATTCGGGTGCAAAACGTGTCGTGATGATCGCGCCGATCGGCGGTTCGACCGCAAAGATCGCACGCCTCGGCGACAAGATCAAAGTTACGGTGAAGGAAGCTTCGCCCGACGGCACCGCGAAGAAAGGTAAAGTCTATAACGCAGTTATCGTCAGAACGCATAAGGAAGTTCGCCGCAAAGACGGAACTTACATCCGCTTTGACGAAAACGCCGCTGTCCTAATCAAGGACGACGGAACTCCGATCGGCACACGTGTATTCGGCCCGGTCGCGCGTGAACTGCGTGAAAAGAATTTCATGAAGATCGTCAGCCTCGCACCGGAGGTTATCTAGGAAAATGAAAACGGTAAAGACAGGAACAGTCAAAAGCAAGATCAAGCGCGGCGACCAGGTAGTGTTCATTTCCGGGAAGGAGTACAACCGCTACGACAGCGCCGGCAAGCGCCAGCCCTACCGCGGACGCGTTATCGAAGTTGACGCCCGCAACGGCAAGGTAAAGGTCGAAGGCGCGATGATCGTCAAGAAGCATCAGAAGCCCGTGCCGCAGATGAACAAAGAAGGCGGCATCCGCGAACAGGAAGCTTGGGTCAACGTCTCCAACGTCGCATTGATCGATCCTGAAACCGGCAAGCCGACCCGTGTCAAATACGAGGTCCGCGACGGCGAAAAGGTTCGCGTTGCTAAAAGCGGCAAAGTCGTGCCCATGGCAAACGTTTTCGGCAAGAAAGAACCGAAAAAGGACAGAGAAGAGAGCACTGAAGAATAGTGGTTTGAAGTTTGGCAACGCCTGCTATTAGCGGCGGGTCCCAAACGAGTGAGCGTCAAACAATGGCAAGATTAAAAGATAAATACAAGAACGAGATCTCGCCGGCGTTGGCCAAGGAATTCGACATAAAGAATCCTATGGCCATCCCGAGGATCGAAAAAGTCGTCGTCAACATGGGACTCGGCGAAGCGAGCAGCAACGCGAAGATCCTCGACGTCGCATCCGAAGAGCTCAAGTCGATCACGGGCCAAAAGCCGGTAGTCACCAAAGCAAAGAAATCCATCGCGGCATTCAAGCTTCGTCAGGGAATGAGCATCGGGACGATGGTCACCCTTCGGGGCGACCGTATGTACGAGTTTCTCGATCGTTTGATCTCGGTCGCGCTACCGCGAGTTCGCGACTTTCGCGGTATTTCCGGCAAAGCATTCGACGGCCGTGGGAATTACACGCTCGGCATCCGCGAGCAGCTCATTTTCCCCGAGATCGATTTTAACAAGGTGGACAAGACCCGCGGGATGAACATCTCGATCATCACGACCGCGTCGAACGACGAGCAGGCCCGCTCGCTGCTGAAATCGTTGGGTATGCCTTTCCGTCAGTAGGTTCAAAAGAATATGGCAAAGATCAGTAAAGTAGTAAAAAACAACAAGCGTCAGGCGAAAGTGGTTCTTTGGCGGGAACGCCGCGCGGCTGCCAAAGCTATCATCAATAACCCGAAGTCGACCCCGGAAGAAGTAGACGCGGCAGTGATCAAATTGCAGAAAATGCCGCGCGACGGAAGCCCAATTCGGGTCCGCAACCGGTGTTCGCAGTCGGGCCGCTCACGCGGTTACCTTAGAAAGTTCGGCCTCTCGAGGATCGCACTTCGCGATCTCGCACTCGAGGGTCAGATTCCGGGCGTAGTTAAGTCCAGCTGGTAGTTCTTAAATCAATGGCGGCCGCCGCAAGATGTAAGCTGATCTGATCACAGATATCCAACATCGAGGCACCGCCAGGAGCGGAGTAAAAAAGTAAAATGACAGATCCAATAGCCGACATGCTTACGCGAATTCGCAACGCAATCGCTGCGAACCACCCACGCGTCGACATACCCGGTTCGAAACTGAAGATGGAAGTGGCCAGAATCCTCAAAGAGGAAGGCTACATCAACAACTTCGCAACCAAGGGCGAAGGCATCAAGTACATGATCCGTATCTTTCTCAGGTACGACGCCAAGGGCTCTTCGTCCATAACCCACCTGTCGCGCGTGTCGCGTCCGGGCCGCAGGGTTTACGTCGGTGCCGGCGACATCCCGCGTGTTTTGGGCGGCTACGGGATCAACATCGTTTCGACGTCAAGAGGCCTGATGAGCGGCAAGAACGCCCGTAAAGAGAACGTCGGCGGCGAGATTCTCGCAGAGGTTTATTAATTTCGAATATCAGGCCGCGAACCGCGATCGATCGAAAATCCCAAGAGGTATTTATGTCACGTGTAGGAAAAAAACCGATAACGATCCCGGCGGGCGTCACCGTTACGATCAATGATTCGGGATTAGAAGTGAAAGGGCCGAAAGGAACTTTGAGCACGCCGGTTCCAAACGGCGTAAGTTTCAAGCAGGAAGACGGAACACTGGTGGCCGAGCGCGTGGATGACAGCTACAAGGCGTTTCACGGACTGGCGAGAGCATTGGCAAACAGCGCGGTCGTCGGCGTCACCGAGGGTTTCACCCGCGAGATGGACGTCGTCGGCGTGGGGTACAAGGCAGATGTTCAGGGCAAGAAGATCGTGTTCGCACTCGGGTATTCACACCCGATCGAGTACGTCCTTCCCGAGGGTATCGATGCCAAAGCCGAACGCGTAGGTGCAAAAACGAGCATCAACCAATATCAGTTGACCATTACGCTGAGCGGCATCGACAAGCAGAAGCTCGGACAGGTAGCCGCCGAGTTGAATCGTCTTCGCAAACCCGACGCGTACAAAGGCAAAGGCGTACGTTACGCCGACCGCGTCTACAAATTGAAGCCCGGTAAGACAGGTAAATAATCAGCCGCAGGGCATCGCCGGTATACAGTCTGGCACCAGCCCGCGAGCGAGGAATATATGGCACAGAAGAAGAGAGCAGAGATCAGGCGCGGGGTTCACAGCCGCATTCGTAAGAAGGTTCGCGGCTCGGCAGAAAGGCCGCGTCTCGCGGTGTTCCGCAGCGTGAATCACATTTACGCTCAGTTGATCGACGACGACAGCGGCAGCACTTTGGCCACGGCATCGACGACCGAAAAAGATTTCGGCGGCAAAACGGGCGGGAACATTGCCGCTGCTCAGCAGATCGGCAAGACGATCGCCGAGCGTGCACAGGCTGCCGGTGTTTCGAACGTCGTTTTCGACCGAGGCGGTTACGTCTATCACGGACGCGTCAAAGCGTTGCTCGACGCCACCCGCGAAGCGGGTTTGAACAAAGCTGAAGCAGAAAGGAAAGGCGCCGCAGCCGATGCTGCCGAATAGAGATATAAAATAATGAAGAGTAAACAGAGAATTTCTCCGAACGGCCTGATACTCAAGGACCAGTTGATATCGATCAACCGTGTGACCAAGGTCGTCAAAGGCGGTAAGAACATGTCGTTCGCGGCCCTCGTAGTTATCGGCGACGAGAACGGGCACGTCGGCTTTGGCACCGGCAAAGCTAAGGAAGTACCGAACGCTATCAAAAAAGCGGTCGAAGCGGCGAAGAACAACCTGATCAAAGTTCCGCTCATAGACGGTACGCTTCCGCATCAGCTCATCGGTGAGTACGGAGCAGGCCGTGTGCTTCTGAAACCGGCTGCTGAAGGTACGGGCGTTATCGCCGGCGGAGCCGTCCGCCTGGTTCTTCAGGCGCTTGGTGTTCACAACGTCCGAACGAAGATCCTCGGGTCGAGCAACAACCATAACGTTTTGCGCGCAACGTTCGACGGTTTGATGAGAATGAAGGATCCGATGGAAGTTGCCCGTCTGCGCGGCAAACAGGTAGAAGAGTTAACATAGAGTTGTCAGCGGCCACCGGTCAGCGATGTGCTGAAAACTGGCAGCTGAACGCTTACAAAGGCAATGGCAAAGAAATCAGAAAACACGCAAAGCGGAAATATCACGATACAGTATTATCGAAGCAGCATCGGGTATTCGAAAAAACAGAAGGACATCGTCAAGAGCTTGGGTATAACGAAACTCAACCAGACGGTTTCGCGGCCCGATTCTCCTGCATCGCGTGGGATCGTCGCGAAGGTTCCGCATCTTTTAAGGATCGTTGAATAGTTTTTAGCCACAAAGGCACAAAGAACACAAAGTAGCCGATGAGCTTCATTTGTGACCTTGGTGCCTTTGTGGTTAAGTTTTGAGGAAAATGAAATGGCACTATCATTAAACAATCTTAAGCCGGCCGCTGGTTCGACACACAAGAAGAAACGAGTTGGCCGCGGTCCCGGCTCCGGCCTC
>Ga0307413_10000851_pt1 | contig 10736 bp, 5 predicted proteins | sample DK1Ometagenome_3_FD_203714 | JGI IMG/M metagenome (GOLD analysis project Ga0307413, IMG submission 203714) | Maize rhizosphere microbial communities from greenhouse at UC Davis, California, United States - DK15-O-2 | ecosystem: Host-associated > Plants > Roots > Rhizosphere > Soil | place: USA... | reverse complement strand
GAGTTCATCGCCCTGGACAACCTGGCCGATCAGTTCGGGCTGCGGGCCGAGGTGGCACCGGGCCAACTCCAGGAGCTGGCAGCGGCCGGTCCGACCACCCTGGAAGTCGCGATCGACATGCTCCCGCACTCGAAGCCGACCGCTCCGGTCCGCCACCCCACACCCATGGTGCTGGATCCACCGCCGCCGCTGGACCCCTCGATGGCGGCTGTGCTCAGGAGCATCGACCTGGGCGCCCGGCTCGTCGACGGCGTCTGGCACGTCCAGACCAATCCGCGGCAGGCACCCTCCCCGGAGGGCAGCACCACAGTGTTGGAATTCTTCGAGATCCTCACTCGGCTCCTGCGTGGCAGGCTGGCTGAGCAACGGCTGGGCGCCGACTTCACCGCCTGGCTGGTCTCCAACCTGCAGGTGATCCCCGGCGCCGGGATCGAGCCGATGCTCACCTTCCTCCGGGAGACCGGCCAGATCCGGGTGGTCGGGCGGACCCGGGACGGGTACCTGATCTACCGGTTCACCGACCAGAACTAGGCACTGCACCACGTACGAACGTGCCGGAGCACAGCGGAGCCACCGGCCACAGTGGACCACCCGCCGGAGCGGCCGGGCCGGGCCCGGACAACCTCAAGATTGACGTAGGAGAATATCGCCGTACGATCGGAAATTGTGCCGTCCGATTCCTCGGCGCGCTGCGATCTGGCCTCGGCGCGCGGTTCGTCACCGGCAAGGACGGCCATCCCGCCTGCGACCCCGACCCTGCGGCTGAACCGGGCCACCCCGACCGGGCTGCTGCCCGGCGCCGCCGGCACAGCCGCTATGGCCTGGTTGCAAGAATCAGTCGGCAACCAACACGCCGGGTCGGCCGTGCGACAACCGCAGGTCGAGCCGTCCAGTCCCGCACGGCCGACCGCCGCGCCACCCCGCCGGCCAGTGGTCCAGCGCCAGCTGAACCAGGATCCGATGGGCGCCCCGATCGAAACCGAGCTGACCGGCGGGGTGGAGCTGGAGCAGGCCGCGCGCCAGTGGGCGGCCGACCAGGTCACCGGCGGGACCCCCGCGGAGCGTCAGTTCTGGCAGCTGCTCCTGCACCACCTGCCGGCCGCACTTCGCCGGCACCTGCCGGCCGCCATGCTGACTGCTGTCCTGGGAGTGGCCGTCGGCCTGCTCTTCGGGTTCACCACGGCGCTGCTGACCTTCGCCATGGTGGTCCTGGCCGGTTTCGCCACGCACCTCGGGCGCCGGGTCGACGAATTCGTCGCCGATCATGACCGGTGGCCCACCAGCGGGGACGTCACCGGACCGGCCGTTCTGGACACCGTGACCATGGGCGGGATCGGCTTCTACGAGGGGTACCGAGGGCGGCGGTTGACCGGCAAGGCCCTCGACCCCGACGAGGGCGCCCGGTTGGCCGCCGACAGCCTCGCCGGAGCCGGGCTGAACCTGGTCGGGATGCTCTTCTCGGTGGGCGCCGCCATGTTGCGAGGTGGTCTGCGGCCAGCGGGCCGGCCGACCCGGACGGCGCCGGTGGCGAGCCCCGAACCGGTGCCACCCACACCGGCGCCCACCGAAGCCCAGATCATCCCCTTCCCGACCCGACCGAGCGGCCCACCCCCCGAGCCGGTCTGCGACCTGCCGGTCGAGTGGAAACTGGCGGCCGGCGCCGAGGACGTCCGCCCACAGGCGGTCAAGGACTCCGGCTCCAACGGCTCCGGTTCCAGCTCCGGTGGCTCAGGCCGGCCACCGCGGCGGGACGGACGTGACCCGGGGGACCGCCGCGATCCCCCGGAGGAGGCCAACGGACCCGAAGCAGACGACCTGGTCGAACCCCTCGAGGCGGCCGTGTTCATCCGGTGGGTGAAGTTCGCCCAGGAGGTCGGGCTGCTCCGGCGACCCCGGCCCGGCGAGCGCATGTCCCCGACGGATCCGGAGCGGCTCCAGGCCACGCTTGACCTGCTTCAGCAGATCGATCATCAACTCGTCGCGTTGACCAGCCCGTTCAGCTTCGAGGAGGCCCTGGCCATCGGTCAGGCCCACTGCGGCGCCAGTCCCGGCGCGTGGACCAGGTTCATCGAGGCCATGTCGACCCATCTGGAAGTGTCGCTGAAAATCGGCCGGCTCAGCCGGGCCGCGGATGGCAGATACACCTGGGTCGACGAAACGGACGTGCTACCACTCCTGGAACCGGAGCCGGCCGCACCACCGACGGCCCGACCGGCTCCGGCATCCCAGCCACCACCGCCCAGTTCACCCCCTTCGGTCCCGGCACCCAGGCATACCCCGCTGGGCCGGGTGCAGGAGGCACTCAAGACGAGCATCGCGCCCGAGAGCCTCGTCTGGTACCTGGAACAGATGCAGCCCGCCCTGGGCCGGACCTTCACCCAGCGGGACATGGCAGCCACCGGACTCGTGCCTGACGAGGCCATTCCAGCCTTTGCCGATTACCTACGCGAGATCGGACTGATTGAGCTGGTCACCCCTCGCCGGGGCGCGGTCCCGGCGATCTACCGACTGGCCCCGCGAAACTAGGTCGAGCAGCGTCTGCAGTGCGACAGGGGGTCGACCGTCCGGTTACAGATCTGACATCATGAAATCTCCATGAATCGATCAGCCAATCCGGTGGCGGACACCCGGCCGCAGCGCGGCGAATGCGCCCCGGCGCCGACCGCTCTTCTGGCGACCCAACAGTCGGCCTCGACCGGGGCGCAGCCGGCCGCGTTTTTCAGGTTGCAGCAGTCAGCCGGCAACGCCCGGGTCGGCCAGTGGATGACCAGCGCCGCTGCCGACTCTGCCCCAGCCGTGGTGCAGCGCAATCCGACGCCAGCGCCCAGTTGGCTGGGCGCCCCGCCAGGAGTGGATCCGGCGTCCTGGGCCTACCTGGAGGTCGCCTCGCAGCAGTGGGCGGCCCGGACGATCGCCGAAAGCGATCCACGGGAGGCGCAGTTCTGGCGAGCGTTCCTGGACGACCTGCCCGGCGCCCTGCTCGACCAGTGGCCGACCGTCCTGGCCAGCCTGGTCCTGGTCGGCATACTGGCGGTGAGCCCGCCGACGGTGGCGATCGCGACCGCGGCGATCCTGCTCGCCGCCGGCTATGTCGCTGCCTACCACCGCCGCGACGAGGAGTTCCGGGAAGATCACGCCGGACAGGCGCCCTCCTCGACCGAGAAGTGGGGCCTGGCCAGGCTGGCCGGGCAGGACCTGGTCACCCTCGGGCTGACCCGGGCCCACGAGGGTCACACCGGAAAGCGGGCCACCGGTGGGCAGCTTTCCCCGGAGCAGGGTGGCCACCAGGCCGCTGAGGTAGTCGCCGGGCTGGGTGTGGCCGGGTTGAGCACCCTGTTCGGACTGGGTCTCCAGGTGGTCCGGGCCGCCCGGGTCGGTGGCCCCAGGCAGTGGAACCCACGGTGGGAGCGCCCGGCCAACGACAACGCCACCCCGCAGCCGGCGACCACGACCTCGGGGGTACCGGTCGACGACTGGGCCCCGGTCAGCCGGCCCTCAGTGGGCGCAGCCCCGACGGAGCTGACCAGCCCGACCGCTGCCGCCGCGGAAGTGGCCAGCCCGCTGGTCGTCCGCCCCGGTTCGGTCCGGCCGGGCAACGACAACGACGGGCTCGACCCCGAGCCGCTGGCCCAGGTGTACGCCTTCGCCAAGCCGGCGGAGGAGCTGCCGACCGAGGTACCGCTGATCTGTGCGGCCAACGGCGAGGCGTTCACCGGCGCCCCGCCGATCACCGCGTCGACGGGCTCGGATGGGCCTGGCGACCCGGGCGGGTCCGGCGGCCCGGGCGGGGGCGGTCGCAAGCCACCGGCCGGCGGGTCCGACCCGCCGGGCGCTCAGCCGACCCGCGGACCGGGCCGGCCGTCCCTCGAGTCGTCGCTCGACATCCAGTTGGTCGAGCTGCGCTGGCAGGAGTACTTCCTGTTGGCCAGGGCCCGGCCGGAGGCCAAGTTCGGCTCGGTGAGCGTGCTGGTCGACGGCTACCGGATGGCCCTGACCGACTTCCTGAGCCGGTTCGAGGCCAAAGTGCTGGCGCAGAGCGAACCATTCGGCGTCGAGCAGGCCGTGGCGCTCACCGGGCTGGCCTTTCCCGGCTCGGATCCGGCCCGCCCCGCCCTGATCCAGGCGGTCGCCGACCATCTGCACCTGCTGGTCGGTCAGAAAGACCTGGACGAGCTGCCCGCTGGCCAGTTCCAGGTCCCCCTGGACGAGCTGGTCGAGTCGGTCCCGCTGACCGACGAGGTGGATCCAGCTGTGGCGTCGGACCGCTCACCGGAGCCGGACCTGGCTGACCGGTTCGACCTGTCCGGGTTCACTGAGGACGATCTTGACATCGACCAGGCGGCCCTGGCCACCGCGCTGCGCAAGGATCTGCTGGCCCGGCCGGTGGTCGACCCGTCGAGGCGGACCAGCTGGCCCTTCACGGTCACCGCGTCCGGTCGACGGGACCGGGGCTCCTCCGGTCACACCGTCGACACCATCGAGGTGATCATCAAGCCGGACTCCCGGGCGCCCGGTGCCCCGGCCGGAGCGGCCATGACAGTTTTCTACGACAGCGACGGCTGCCTGAACATCGCCGATCTCGGCGGACCGGCGATTGCGGCACCGGCCAGCCCTGCTGCGCCGACCTGGCCCAGCTCGGAGATCCTCGCGGCGGTCTGGGAACAGGTCGAGCGGCTCGCCGACCATCAGGGCCAGGCCCAGCTGACCCCACCCACCGAGGTGTCCCTCGACATCAGTCACCAGCAGTGGCGCCAGATCGCCGGGCAGGTGCTGAATCGCTCGATCCTGGAGATCCTGCACAACCTGCCCGAGTACCTGGCAGTGGTCGACTGGGCACATTCGCACTGGTTGACCGCGCAGATCACCGACTACCGGCTGATCCGGGACGACCAGGAGGCCAACCTGGTGGTCACGGTCGGCCTGACCCCCGATGACGCCAGACCCGGCGGCTCGGGTCCGGCCGACTCCGGCCCGGCCGGTTCGGGGCTGACCGGTTCCGGCCCGGCCGGCTCAGGGTTGGCCGGTTCTGGCCCGGCCCGCTCAGGGCTGGCCGACTCGCGGCCCGCCAGCTCAGGGCCGGACCGCGCGGGGCCGGCCGGTTTGAAGCTGGTCCGCGCCGATTCGGCCACCTTCAGCCCGGTCGACTCGGACCCGGCCAGCGGTCGGACCGCCGACTCGGGTCCGGTGCCGTTGTGGGACGTGCACGCCCAGCACCTCTGGGCCGACTACCTCCGCCTGCTGGGTCTGGAGGTGACCGGTTCGCCAGGTCGGCTGGCGGTCATCGATGTCGACCAGGTCACCCCACTCGACGAGCTGATCAACGGGATCGACTTCGCCCTGGACGACCTGACCCAGCCGTACACGGTGGTCCAGGCCCGGCTCCGGGTCCGGGAGCACCTGGAGGAGCTGGGTTTCCCGGCAGCGACGGACGAGGTCGCCGCGGAGGCCGCGCTGTCGACTGCGATCGACGGCCACCTGCACCGGCTGATCACGAACGAGGGGGTCCTGGAGGTGGCCAAGGGGGTCTACCAGACCAACCCGTCGCTGCTCGAGCACGACCTGCCGCCGGCGTCGACCCGTCGCCCGATCAGCCGGGACACCCCGGTCATGGACGACGAATCACCCGGCCCGCAGTACCTGGATCCGGGCCTGCAGGACGCGCTCTGGAACCTCCACGTGCGGATCATCCGGCAGGCCGGCCAGGTCCAGGTGCTGCCACAGCGGCCGATGCCGGGAGTGCCACCGCTGCTGCGCCCGCTTCCCCTGCCGGAGTTCATGGCGCTGGTGCTGGCCGCCCTGCGGGACGAGTTGCCTGGCGGCTCGTTCAGCCGGGAGGACCTGCTCCGGATCGGCCTGTTCCCGACCCAGGACACCATGCTGGCGTTCCTCGGCTACTACCTCTACGAGGGCATGATCCTGGCGATGGACCGCAACAGGTACCTCTTCAACCACCACTGACCCACCGGCGGACCACCGCTGGACGGTCAGCCCCGGTCCGCGGTCAGCCCCGGTCCGCGGTCAGCCCCGGTCCGCGGTCAGCCGAGTTCGCGGGCCAGGCCGTCGGCGAGCGAGGTGAGGAACTCGTCGGTGGTCTGCCACGGGGCGTCCCGGCCGACCAGCAACGCGAGGTCCTTGGTCATCCGGCCGGACTCCACCGTGGCGACACAGACCCGTTCCAGGGTCTCCGCGAAGCCGGCGACCGCCGGGGTGTTGTCCACCGTGCCCCGGTGGGCCAGGCCCCGGGTCCAGGCGAAGATCGAGGCGATCGGGTTGGTGGAGGTCTTCTCCCCACGCTGCCAGGCCCGGTAGTGCCGGGTGACCGTGCCGTGTGCGGCCTCGGCCTCGACGGTCTTGCCGTCCGGGGTCATCAGCACGCTGGTCATCAGGCCGAGCGAGCCGAAGCCCTGGGCGACCGTGTCGGACTGCACGTCGCCGTCGTAGTTCTTGCACGCCCAGACGAACCCGCCCTCCCACTTGAGCGCGGCGGCCACCATGTCGTCGATCAGCCGGTGCTCGTAGGTGATCCCGGCGGCGTCGAAGTCGGCCTTGAACTCCGCCTCGAAGATCTCGGCGAACAGGTCCTTGAACCGCCCGTCGTACGCCTTGAGGATGGTGTTCTTGGTCGACAGGTACACCGGGTAGTTGCGGGCCAGGCCGTAACGCAACGACGCGCGGGCGAAGTCGCGGATCGAGTCGTCGAAGTTGTACATCCCCATCGCGATGCCGCCGCCGGGGAAGTTGGCGACCTCGTGCACGACCGGCTCACTGCCGTCGGTCGGGGTGTAGGTGATGGTCACCGTGCCGGGGCCGGGCACCACGAAGTCGGTGGCCTTGTACTGGTCGCCGTGCGCGTGCCGGCCGATGATGATCGGCTTGGTCCAGCCCGGCACCAGGCGGGGCACGTTGGCCATGATGATCGGCTCGCGGAAGACCACCCCGCCGAGGATGTTGCGGATCGTGCCGTTCGGCGAGCGCCACATCTTCTTCAGGCCGAACTCCTCGACCCGGGCCTCGTCCGGGGTGATCGTGGCGCACTTGACCCCCACCCCGTGACGCTTGATCGCGTTGGCCGCGTCGATGGTGACCTGGTCGCTGGTGGCGTCGCGGTGCTCGATCGACAGGTCGTAGTACTCCAGGTCGACGTCGAGATAAGGCAGGATGAGCTGCTCGCGGATCTGCTTCCAGATGATCCGGGTCATCTCGTCGCCATCGAGCTCGACCACCGGGTTCGCAACCTTGATCTTCGCCATCAGCGCGGCTCTCCTCACCCAGACTCGGCCCGTCACCCGGACGTGCAGTTGAGAAGTACGAGCGTACTGGAGAGAACTCCACGCGTGGTGCCGAGCCCCCTGAAACCCGCCGTCACCGCCCTGCACCGAAGAACAGCGGAAGCAGGTTGACCGAGGTGCCGAGGGTCATGATGGACTCACCAGCGGTAGTGTCGATCATTGTATTGCTGAGCTGGAAGTCCAGGGGCCCCCACCGGAAACCGAGGCTGACTCCGAATTCGACAGCCGCCTGCTGCCCCGACCCGTCCATCGCGTTCAGTATCGATATCCCGCCAGTGAACCCGATGGTGAAATTGTCCGGTCCGCGGTCGGGTACCGCCGCCTCGGCGCCGGCGTACAGGGTCGAAGCGATCTGCGCGGGGGTCTTCGCCTCGGAGAAAGGCTCCACCCGTTCGCCGATCAGCGCCAGGCGCATCCCGAGCACCGGATTGAGCAGTTGCACCACCGGGCGCGGCGAGCGGAAGCCCACGTCAGCGATCCGCACGTACCAGGTCGGGCTGTCACCTACCGCCACTCCCCCGCCGGAGCGGACCTCGAACCCGTAACTGGCACCCGGGTACCGGTCCCGGGTCGCCGCTGGCAATGGCCCCGGAAGGTTCGGTGGACTCGTGACCGGCAGGCTTGTGGCCTGCGGACTCGGGGTCGGCAGGCTCGGATGGGCCGCCGCCCATCTCCGCTCGTCGACTTCGATGGCCAGGTCACGGACCAGGTAGGCGAAGGAGTCGGCATTCTGCAGGGCCTGCTCGGTGGTCAGCGACTTGAACTTCTCCTGCCACTGGTAGGCGGTGCCATTCACGCCGGTCAGGTGGACCGCCTCGTGGGCGACAGTGGCGACGTTCTCCCACTGGGAGACCCCGTGTTGCAGGCCGTAGTTGAACCCGAAGCAGATCCAGCCCTGTGGGTTCAGGTGGGCCACCGCAAGCGGGCTGCCTCGGTCCGACTTCTCAGGCTCCCGGTCGGTGTCGATGCCGTACCGGCCCTTCTGCCGGTTGATGGTCAGCACCCGGTGGACCATGTCCAGCCGCTCAATCACCCGCTGGCGGGTCTTGTCGTCGGTGGCGTGGAAGTACAGATCCAGTACCCCGAGGGTGGCCGTCGTCGGCTGGTCCGTCCGTAATTCGGTCAGCGCTGCGGCGATCGCGTCCAGGGCCGCGCCGATGTCCCGGTCGAAGACTTCCCGGACATCCCGCGGCCCCTTGCTGGGGCAGGGCTTGATCCGAGCGCGCACCGGTCGGGCGTCATGGTCGGCGGCGACCGTGTTCGCGGCGGCGTTGCCGGCAGACCGTTGCAACTGCGTCCAACCGGCCCGGCTGACCGGGGCGACCGGCGACATCCGCCGCGCTGCCCCCACTGCCGACTGCGGATCCGCAGAGCAGTGGGCAGCGGGAGGTCGGCCCGGCGGGGCGGGTGTGCGCACCCCGACGATGGTATATCCAGCGGCAACCATCGAATTCGACTGCGATCAGGCGCGGGCGGTCAGCCGGGCGACCAGGCCGGCCGGCTGACAGGCGAACGCCTCATACGAGTCGACCGGTGGCGCTACCGGCGGGCGGGTCAACTTCCAGGTCCGGGTCGCCATCGCCAGCACCATCCGCGCCTCGAGCAGGGCGAGGTTGCGACCGGGACAAAATCGCGGCCCCGCCCCGAACGGGATGAACGACCGGGTGTCATGGCCCGCACCCCGCGCCGGTTGACCGTCACGCAGCCAACGTTCCGGGCGGAAGGTGGTGCCGTCGACGAACCGTCCACGGGTGGATTCATAGGCGGTGAGCACGAACACCACTGCCCCGGCCGGTACGGCGACGTCACCTAGCACCGTGTCGACGTTGGCCTCGTAGTACATGTTGCGGGAGATCGGCCACAGCCGCATCGTCTCGTTGATCACCGCTTCGGTGTAGGGCAACTGGACGTTCTGGGCGAAGGTGACGGCAGTGGGATCGGTGCCGAGCACCTCGACGGCCTCAGCGCACATCCGCTCCTGGACCTGCGGATGCTCAAGCATGGCGTTGATCACCCAGGCCACTGCGCTGGCGGTGGTCTCCTGGCCCGCCACCAACATGGTCAACACACTGCCGGCCAGCTCATCCTCGGTGAATGGCTGCTCATCCTCACCGGGCAGGAGCATCGCCTCGAGAATGTTGGCCGGCGGGGCAGTCGACCCGGCCCGACGCTTCCGGGCCGCGGCGATGATCTCATGGACGGTGCCCCGGATGGCCCGCGCGTCATCGTCGATCTGCCGGACGGCGGGCAATATCTTGATGTAGCGCCAGTACGGCACGACCGCGAAGTGTCGCTTGCCGACCGTCGGAAGCAGGCGGCTGAGCCGCTCCTGCAACGGGTCGCCGTCGCTGACCAGGGTGTCGAGTTCGACCCCCATGGTCAGCTCCGTGGTCACGTCAAGGGTGTAGCGCATCAGGTCGGCCTGCACGTCAATGTCCTGACCGGCAGCGGCGGCCTCGCTCCAGCGGGCGTGCAACCGCCGGGTGGCCAGGACCACGACGTCGAAGTACTGCTTCAGGTACTCCGCGTTCAGACCCTGCATGGTGAGTCGCCGCAGCCGTCGCCAGTCATCGCCCTCAGCGGAGAAGACCCCACGCATGTTCAACTCATCGAAGATCGGCTCGGTCACTCCGATCCGGCGGAACGTGTCCGGCCGTTGCCGGAAGACCGAACCCACGATTTCGGCGTTCGACACCACCAGCACCGGCTTGCCGGACAGGCGCAACTGGTACATCGGACCGTAGCGGTCGGCCCAGCCCTCCAGGATGGTGGCGATCTTGCTCACCTTGAGCTGGTGCAGATTGCCCAGCAGCGGCAACGCCCGGGGTCCGGGTAGGTCCGTGATGTTTCGCAGCGGCGTGCCGGCCGCTACCGGACCGGCGGCCACGTCCAGCTCAGCCATGACGTGCGTCCCCTCGAGCAGTCGACTGGCCCGCTCCAGGGCCACCAGCTCACGGTACGCAAACCCGGCAGGTTCGCCAATGGTCGTTCCAGCGACCAGACGACCTCAGAGCGTGCTGCGCTCCGCTCGTTCGACCACATTGGTGAGCAGCATCGCCCGGGTCATCGGCCCCACCCCGCCCGGCATCGGCGCGAGCCAGCCGGCGACCTCGGCGACCTCGGGTGCGGCGTCCCCCACCAGCCTGGTCCGACCGCCGTCGTCGGTCACCCGGGTGATTCCGACGTCGAGCACGGCTGCGCCGGGGGCCACCATGTCCGCGGTGAGCAGCCCGGCCACACCCGCCCCGAGCACGATGATGTCCGCGGCCCGGGTGTGCCGGGCCAGGTCGCGGGTCCCGGTATGGCACAGCGTGACTGTTGCGTTCTCGCTGCGTCGGGTGAGCAGCAGTCCGAGTGGGCGGCCAACCGTGACTCCCCGCCCGATCACCACCACCTCCGCGCCGGCCAACGGCACGTCATGGCGGCGCAGCAGCTCGACGATGCCTC
>Ga0307413_10000850_pt1 | contig 10739 bp, 9 predicted proteins | sample DK1Ometagenome_3_FD_203714 | JGI IMG/M metagenome (GOLD analysis project Ga0307413, IMG submission 203714) | Maize rhizosphere microbial communities from greenhouse at UC Davis, California, United States - DK15-O-2 | ecosystem: Host-associated > Plants > Roots > Rhizosphere > Soil | place: USA... | reverse complement strand
GTCCAGCTTTCTACCTTTGCCTTCATGCTCAAGAATCTCGTGCGCCAGCGCGGCTTGCAGCGGCTGGCGGGACGAGTGCACCTGACGGGGACGGGGATGGCGATGCCGTTTGGCCTGTTTCAGGCGTCGGCCCATGTACGCTCGAGCATCGTCGAGGATCTCGCTCTCGGGCTCGAACTCGCCGAGCAGGGCAAGGCGCCGCAGCTCGTCACCGACGCTTTCGTCTGGAGCGGGAGCAGCACGGAGCAGGGGACCTTGATCCAACGCCGTCGCTGGGAAGGCGGCTTTCTCGCCACGGCCGCACGTTACGGGCCACGAACTCTCGTCCGAGGTAATGTGATGGCGGCTCTCGACCTCATGGTTCCGCCGCTCGCCTTGTTTGCGGCGTTGAACCTCGCGGCCCTAACAATTGGGGCGATCCTCACGCTGGCGTTCGATGCGAAATGGTGGCCGGTCCTCGGGCACGCCGCCATTCTCGCAGTCGCCGGCTTTGCGGTTGTGGCCGCCTGGCTGCGAGAGGGCAGGCGTTTTGTCTCGTTGGGCGTGCTCGCCCGCGTTCCTCTCTACGTGCTTTGGAAGCTGCCGATGTACATGGGTCTTGCCCGAGGCGGTGCCCCGGCCGAGTGGCTGCGCACCGGCCGTTAAGCCTGGACCTTCGCGACAGCCACCGCCACGGCGAGCGCGATCGCGACGATCGACAACAGGATCGACTCCCGAAGCCCGAAGGAAAAGCGGACCCGGTTCAAACGCCGGCCTCCTCGTCGAACAGTGCAGCCATGATCTGAGCTGACCTAGTCACGTCGAACTCGTTGGCGACCTTCCGCTTTCCATGCTCCGCAAAGGAGTCGCGGAGCGACCTATCTGTCAGCAGCCGCTCGATGCACGCGGCCAGCTCGTCCCATCGGGACGGCGTGAACAGGAGTCCGCCCAACCCGTCCTCGACAAGCTCGGGGATGCCGGCGACATGCGTGGCGACGACCGGAACACCAAGCGCCATCGCCTCCATGAGGACGATCGGAAGGCCTTCCATGAAGCTCGGGAGGACCAGGATGTCGCTTCGTGCAATCTCGGCGAGGGTGTCGGCCTCGGTCATTCGTCCAAGGAACGCCACATGGTCGCCGAGACCGAGTTTGGCCGCCTGGGTCTCCAGAGCCGGGCGGTCGGGGCCGTCACCGACGAGGCGCAGCCGCAAGTCCTGATGACGATCGCGTAGTTCTGCGAACGCCCGGAGCAGTCCCTGCTGCCCCTTTTCGGGTGATAGCCGGCCAACGCAAATCAGGGTTTGGGCGTTACTTCCGTCGGGCTCGTGATGCGGAAGCCGGTCCAGAGGCAGGCCGCAGCGGACGACTTGCATCTTGGTCCAATGACCCGGCGCGACGAGGCGCATGCCTTGGGCGCGTCCGAAGTAGGATACGCAGGCGACGAACTTTGCCGCTTCGATCTTCCGTCCGAGCATGAGGCCGGCCGGATAGTCCGTTTCCGAGATGCCATGCATCGTGAAGCTCCAGTCGATTCCGAGCATTCGCGTGGCGAGCAGGCCGACCGTCGCGGCGGAGTTGGCGAAGTGATTGTGAAGATGCTTGACGCGGCGCCGCTTGAGCTCGCGGGCCAGCAGCACGCTTTCGGCGAAGTGAGCGAAGGAAAGCAAGAGGCCGCGAGCACCCGGTGCGCGGTGACCGAAAGCGAGTCCGAGCGTCCGGAAATAGCGCGCGGGGCTGGTGAAGAGCGCACCCAGATGCGCGGCGATGAATGAAGTCGCCGGCTGCCTGAGGATGTAGAAGGTCTTTTCGGCTTCGCTCCGATCGGCTTGGCCCTGGATTTCGTCAGAGCCGGGAGGCCGCACGCTGAACGTGTCGATCTGCCGGCCGCGGCTTCGCAGGGCTTCCACCTCACGCCGGATGAAGGTGTGCGAAGCCGCCGGATACTGGCTGGTGAGATATGCTAGCCGCATGTCAGATGAGGCCCGCGAACGGAAATAGCGACAGTATGTCCCCGGTCGCTCCGATCGAGAACAGCAATTCCCTGACGAAGGGAATGGTGATGAGGAAAAGGACCGTCAGCGCCAGATCGTCCCTGCCGAAGCCAAGGTGCTGTCGTCGGCCGAAAGCCCATAAGACCACATAACGGACCGCTTCGCCTACGTTGAGGACGAGCACGGCGCCGATCAGCCCCCAATAATGGAATGCGATCGGGATTCCCAAGAGAAGAGTGACGAGCTTGGCGGCATTGGCGGCGGTCGTATAGGCGGGCTTGCCTGTTCCCAGCAGGATGGAATCATTCACGACGCAGAGGATCGCAAGCCACACCCCGAGCAGGAGTACGGGGAGGATGATTCCGGCGGCCGAGTAGCGCTGGTCGTAGAGCAAGTTCACGAGGACGTCGGAAACCGCGACGAAGGAGCCCAGCCCGATGGCGATCAGGGCGAGGACGATCCGCCGGGCCTGCAATAGTCGCGCCCTCAGCTCCGGCGCAGTCGTGGTTCGCATCCCGGCAACACTTGGAAACAAAACCATGTTGCTGGAGCGGATGACGAGATTGCTCAACATGTCCGAGAGTGAGCGTGCAATCGAATAGATGCCCAGTTCCGTGAGTGTGATCAGCTTGGCGAAATAAAGCCGGTCGAAGTTCATCGCGAGGAAGTAGATGATCGACGACAGGAAGATCCATTTGCCGAAGACGAAGATCTCGCGGGCGCTGGGCCGATCGATCATGAACCGGTGGCGGGTTCCGGGGATCACGACATAGCTCGCTATCAGGGCGGCGGCGCTGGTGATGACCGACCCGAGCACGAGCGCCCAGATAGTCGGAGTTACGAGCGCAAGCGCGACGTGCACGATCAGGGAGATGGCAGCCACGACGACCTCGGCGCTGGTGCTCCGGCCGATCGTCTTCTGTTTTTGCAAAAGGGCGGAACTCGTCGACTGGAATCCCAGGAAGATGAAAGTCAGCGCGACGACCGGCATGATCAGCGCGAGCTCGGGCTGATCGAAGAAGTCGGCGAAGAGCTGCGCCGTGAGGAAGAACAAGGCACCCAAAGCGACTCCGCGAAGGACCTTCATCGTCCACGCCGTGTCGTAGAAATCAGGCGTGTGACCCGCCTGGTTGCTGACGATGTTCTGGTTGATCCCGACATCCGAGATCAGTTCGACGCCGGTGCGGATTGAGTTGACGATCAGCATCAATCCGAACAGCGGCGGCGACAGTAGCCGGGCAAGGATGACGTTGTTGGCAAAGCGGAGGATCTGGATCAGGCCGAATGAACCGGTCGCCCAACCCATGCGGACGATCGTCGGGCGTGGGATGCTGCCGATCAGGGGGCCGAGCCGCGAATTCAATTCAGGCCAGCTTCTGCGTGAAATTGATCATCCGGACTGCCCCGCTCCCTCCGCACGCGTTGAACTCATGACTATCATGGCGGAGATGACAAGACGCCAATGTCAAAGCGGCGATCAACCCTGGTCGCGAAGGAGCATCTCGCCTTTGCGGATGACGATTTCGTCGATGTTCTCGAGGAACGGCTGGCCGAGCAGCGAAACGTTCGCTCCCTCGACCACGACGGCCTTGGCAGAATCCTGGTGCAATCCCTCGAGCTGGATGTTGTCGAGCGTGACGTACTGGCCCCGGACGAAACCCGATGCACCTTCGCCCAGCAGCTCATATCTGGAAGGATCGAACTTGATTCCAACCTTGCGGGCATCATCCTCGGTCAGTGCGGTCTCGCTCGCCCCAGTATCGACAAGAAAGCGGACGTCGCGGCCGTTCACGTTCGCCGTCGCGTAGAAATGCCGATCCGAACTACGCTGCAGCGTGACCTCGATGGAAGAGCTCGCCGACGCGGCCGGTTCAGGCTTGTGCGTTGGCCAGAAGATTCCCACCGCGGCGCCAGCGACAAGCGTGATTACGAGAAGACCGCGTTCGAACATGGTCTTTGGATTGGCAGGAAATGGTTAACAGCCGCTTCTTCGTCGGCTCGATGGAGATCAGATCGGCCGTTGGCCCAATACGTTGCCCGCCTGCGAATAGCGGCAGACAAGGATATCTTCCTGACCGTTTGGCGCGAGAGCGCAACCGACCGCACCCGTCCGCGACCAGATCAGTTGCGTGTAGTGCGTGACGTTCTCGACGTTTCCGTCGCGGCTGTTGTTGGGGAAGACCCCCGGTTTGAAGTCGCGCTTCTCGGCTGTCCATAGACCGACCATGGCTTCCGGCTGATAATAGCCGACGCTGCCGGCCCAAAGGTTTTCGCCTTCGGGGTCCGAATACCAGGGACTGTCGGGAGAATGTTCGAACTTGCCGGATCGAGCGAGATAGCTGGCCCAATCGCGCGCCGACCGCGCAAGAACCGGATCCCAGCGCAGAGAGCCGACTCCCATGGCGTCGCGCTCGCGGTTATGCGCGGCAAGCAGACGCGCTTCGAAGTTCTGGCGGGGTCCGACGCCCGAGACGAGCGCGGGAGAGACAGAAAGAACGAGGAGAGCAGTCGCGACGCGGCGCAGACGGGACATGGAGCACCCTTGCGGTTGAACTCCAGTCTTTTGCCTTGGGGATGGTCACCAAATAGTTGACGTTGGATAACCCTTCGTCGCTTTTTTGGCTTTTTTCGCCTGTTCTTACTTAGGCGGAACGTTCCGTGGAGACGATCGTCACCTGGTCGCCCTTGGAAACCTGGTCGAAGAGCTTGTGGGCGAACTCCACCGGGACGCCGATGCAGCCGTGCGTGGCGCGACCCCAGCTTACCTCGCTGCCGTGAATCGAGACTCCGTCCCCGGTCAGCCGCAAGGTATAGGGCATGGGCGCGTTATCGTACGTGGACGACTTGTGGTCGCGAATCTTGGCGAGCACCGGGAAAACCCCGACGGGGGTTTCTTTCTCGTCAGCTCCGTAGAGGATCACCGCCGTTCCAATTTCGTGACCATCCCTGAAGACGGAGATGAGCTGGCGCTTCAGGTCGACCCGAATCCAGACGTGGCCCTTCGGCACGTTCTTGTCGTCCCAGCGATACTCGCCGTACTGCATTGGCCTGGTCACATTCAGCACGGACTTCACATCCCGATCGAAGACGCCTTCGGCGCGCGCCTCGAAGTTCTGCGCTTCAGTGACGAACGTGCGATCGCTCCCAGCCCAGGAATGGACGGGCTTTTCCTTGGCGATCGGCAACGGCACACGATGGTCGAGAACGCCGGTGGACCAGGCCGCGGCGGCTGCAGAGGCAAGGCCGGCGAATGCCAGCAGGACGAGCAATCCGCGTTTCATTCTCTTAAGCCTGGGCGGTGCGTTCCGTCCGGCGACGTCTGCGCATCATCAGCCCCGTAACGCCGAACCCCAGCAGCATGGTCGCCCACGTGGCGGGCTCCGGCACGACTGGAGGCGGCGGGTTCTCCGGGGGCGGATTCTCGGGCGGCGGATTCTCCGGCGGTGGGTTCTCGGGCGGATTCTCGGTGTCACCTCCGCCACCACCGCCACCTCCACCACCACCCGGTGGAGCGTCGAAGGTCACGATGCCGCCACCGCCAGGAGGCGGCGGAGGGATATCGACGAGTGGTCCGACTCCAGCCACCGCAACCGGGAACGGCGGAAGGTCCGACAACGCGGGCGGGGGAGGGGCGATCGCCTGGATGAACTCTTCCGGCGGCTTGGGTTTGGTAACCTTTCCGAGCGCGCGCTGCTCAGGCTTCTTCGTCTTGGTCTTGGTCAGCTCTGCTGCAGTCCGGTCGCCCGGCGAACGATCTTCCAGGAGCGCCATGAGGCTCTTGGCCGCATCGAGGCCTGGGAAAGTGGAGCCGACGCCCATGAGGGCCGTGATGGAAAGTGGAGCCGCGACGAGGCTAGCAAGCACGACGCCGCCGGCCAGGAACCGCCGACGTTTCGTGACTGCGCGCCGCTTCTCGCGCCGCGCACGGCTACTCGCAGATAATGTGCGAATCCGTCCCGATCGCGGTGAAGTGCTCATCCAAGCCCCTGAATAGACCGGTCGCGCATACAAAGACGCAAGTGCACGACTCCTGCCAACCATTAACTCAAAATTAAGGTTCCAAAGCAACCGCAGAGTTAATGGTGTCCCAAAATGATAACGGTTTTTGCGACCAATCGAGGATTCAGCTGGCTGGACGTGCTGTTTCCCGGCGATATTCCTAGCTGATGGCGACTGTCGTTCAGCCGGTTGTGCTTGCGGGCGGCGCGGGAACTCGCCTGTGGCCCGCGTCCACCGAGCACCACCCCAAACATCTGCTGGAGGTTCTTGGACCGGGGACGCTTCTCGATCGAACGCTGGCGCGAGTGGGCGATCCATCCTTGTTTCGGAAGCCGATCGTCGTCTGTGCCGAAGCGCACGCCGATGAAATCGCCCGCGCGGCGGCCGACTCCAGGCTGATCCTTGAGCCGTTTCCCCGCGGTTCCGCGGCGGCCATAGCCATGGCAGCCGAGGCGGTGGATCGATGCGATATCCTCCTCGTGTTGCCAAGCGACCACGACATCGCCGATCCGGCTCCGCTTTTGGCGGCGATTGAAAAGGCTTTGCCCGCAGTGATCGCGGGCCGGCTCGTCACCTTCGGGATCACTCCGACGCGGGCCGAAAGCGGTTACGGGCACATCACACGTGGCACCGAAATCAGCGCAGGAATCTTCGAGGCCGACGCGTTCGTCGAGAAGCCGGCGAGGGATGTGGCCGAGCAGCTGACGGCCTCCGGCTCCGCCTACTGGAATTCAGGGATGTTCCTGTTCGCGGCGGGAACATTGCTCGACGAGCTAAAGCGGCACGCGCCGGACATCCTTGCCGCGACTTCAGCCGCGATGGCGGAAGCGACCGGACGAGGGAATCTGATTCGACCCGACGCCGGTTCGCTGGCGCCGTCACCTTCGACGTCGATCGACTATGCGGTGATGGAGCGTTCGGATCGAATTGCCGTGGTTCCCATCGAGCTCGACTGGTCCGACGTGGGGACTTGGGCCGCTGTCTACGACCTCTCCGCGAAGAATTCGGAAGGCAACGTCGTCAGCGAAGGCTCTCACGTGATTGACGGGCACGGGTGCCTGGTCAGAAGCGAGGGACCGCGCGTGGTCGCCATCGGGGTGGAGGACCTGGTGGTCATTGCCACCCCTGAGGAAGTGCTGATCGTACCGAGGTCGGAAGCACAGCGGGTCCGCGAAGCGGCAGACATCGCCGGAAAGCGCTCGCGCTAGGGCAACTTGTACTCGATGGAATGCCGAGGACGCCGCTCGAGGAACAGGCGCGTCGCTCCGACAAGTTCGGCCACTTTCGCAATCATGATCATCATGCTGGCACGAAGCCCATGGGTGGTCAGTGGCCCTCGCCGGAGGGCAATCCGGAGGATTTGAAGCGAATAAACCGCCGGGACGAGCAGCAGGATCGCCGGAGAGCGAAGGACGACAGCCAGAACGATGATGCTCAGAGGTGCCGCGACGACCCACGCCAAAGCGCTCTTCAACCTCGCGTCGTTGACCGGTCTCGGCATGTGGCGCGTCGCCCTCCAGGCCTGCGCGTACCCGTATCCCGAGCGAACCGTGCGCCGCCACCATTGGCCGAAGCTGAAGGTCGCCGCGTCATGTTCGCTCATATCGGCATCGAGGCGCCAGATCTGCCATCCGCGCTCACGCAAGCGGGCCGTCATCTCCGGCTCCTCCGACGCCATGAGGCTGGCGTTGAAGCCGCCGATTTGCTCGAAGGCGTCGGCCCGAACCATCGCATCCCCACCGCAAGCCTCCGCTTCCCCGACCGGCGTGTTCCACTCTTCGTCGGCAATGCGGTTGTAGAAGCTCGCTTCCGGACGAGTTTCGAACCGCCGGCCGCAGACGACAGCCACCTTTTCATGCGTGTCGAGGAAGGCGATTGCGGCGGCCGGCCAATCCCCGACGAGCCTGCAGTCGCCATCGAGGAACTGCACGAGGTCGCATTCGGGGTAATGCTCGCGAAGCGCGGCGAAGCCGGCATTCCTTCCGCGGGCGGCATTAAGCGGCTGCCGGTCGTCCAGTTCGACGACAACCGCGCTCATGGATTTCGCCAGCGCAACGCTGGAATCGGTCGAAGCCGAGTCCGCGTAGACGACGCGCTTCGTCAATTTCATCACTGATTCGAGCGAGCGGCGCAGCCGCTCACCCTCGTTCCGCCCGATCAAGACGACACCGTAGCGGTCGCTCATCGCCGCTTGCCGAGCCTCAGCTTGCGCGCGATCGCCCGGCGCATTTCCGAAGCAAAGAACGTGTATCGAGCCCCGTCGATCACGGTGGTCCCGCCTGCGCCGCAGATGGTGTGAAGCCCGGCCGGATAGGCGCCATTGAGATCGGGCTCCAGCCGCGCGACAGGTTCTTCCACGAACTCTTCGGGCGACAACTTCAGGATGCGATTGAAGACCAAGGCCCCCCCATATTGCCTTGAACAATCCTGCGCAGGCCTAATCAAGTGACCGTCGTGCCGGAAGGGCGGGCCGGCGGGCCGCGTACTCGCGACGTCGATTTTGATTGGGTTGGCCGCGTGCGGCGTCCACTCGCCAAGAAGGCCGTCGGAAGTCCACGCGTGAAGAACTTCGTTGGCCCCGGCTTCGGCGTCCGTACAGAGAAGCCACCACCGGCCTTCATGCTCGAACAGAGTGGGGTCGACCGCCGGGAAACCGTCGATCAGCACTTTGTCCTCCGCCCAGGCGCCGGTCCCGCGGTCGAGACGATACAGGGTTACCCTTCCGCTCTCCGCGCTCTCGGGGATGCAATAGAGCTCGCCGTCATGTTCGACGAGGTACGGATAGGAGAGGTGGTGCGGTGTACGAATCACGTCCGCAGTCGCGGAACCGCCATCGACATCCTCGACGCGGGTGATGTGGCCGACGCCCGTTCGCCAGTCGAATTCTTCGGCAAGGAGCGTCAGGCTTCCGTCGGTGCCGAAAATCATCGGGTCGGCGAGGAATCGGCTCTTCCGCTCAGGCAACCATCTGGGGGAGGGCAGGGCCTCCTTGCGCGCTGCATATTCGAACAGCCTCTCGACCGGCATGTCGATCAGCCCGAGCGCCCACTGCTGGTGCCGGACCATTGAGATTAAAGGATCGCGCAACTTGCGTTCCCAGCTTTTCACCAGGAAGCGCAGCATCGCGCCGTTCCTCGGATATCGGTAGATAGGCCCCGATTCCTGCAGAGCCGTCGCATTCGCGAACGATTCAGGATTGCGGCAAAGTCCCTTCAACGATGCCGCGATGAAGCTGGAGGCTCCAAAGAAAATCCGGTCGAGCGAGCGGCGGTAGCTCGTGTTGATTGTCTTGAACCGGCCAGATCGCAGGATCACGCCTCCGTCCAGCGATTCCGTCAGTCGCTGAAGCACCACCCCCGTGACCGGCGACCCGTTGTGAATTTCCCAGAAGCCTGGCGGCGCGCCGCGGAACTCTTTCGGATCGCCGTGGTGATAGGACCAGATCCCGTATCTCGCCGTATCGAGCACATTGCCGGTCAGGATGCCGAAGCCGAAGCGGACCAGAACGTCCAAATCGTAGCTGCGGAGTCTGTCGATCGCCGACGCATCGAACGCCTGGCGAAAGCGACCGACCCTCAAAGGCTCGACGCGAAGCTGGGGCACGTCGGCAAGGTTGTCGGGCAGATCGACAGGCTTCGTCGACGCCGCCTTCGCAAGAACCAGCCGCTCATAGATCCGCCAAAGCAGCAGTCCGTTCGTCAGGTTCCGCCGGAGCTTCTGCGCAAACGACCTGCGCGGCGCGGGCGGCTCGTCGTTGATGATGAACAGGGCAATCTCGATGCCGTCGGTTGCATGGACGCGCTGGAGGCACTCCATCTGCCATGCAGCGAAGCGAAGACTGTCGCAGAGCACGCCTACCCGAAGGGGTTTCGTTCCCATGTTCCCCCACCAAAGCCCTTCGATTCACTTACGCTTTACAGCGCTCTTGGCTGTTGCCACCAGCACGGAGTGAGAATCCTGTTTGCACTTGCGGGACTGCATCGCGTCGCTCGCGGCGCGGAGGTCGCGTTTCTCTCGGTCGCACAGGAACTCGCAAAAGCCGGGGAGGACGTCACCCTGATCGGCTCCGGCCCGGAAATTGCCGGCCGGCTCTATCGCTACATCCAGGTCGGAGCGGTTCCACGCGAGCGGTTCGAACGCTTTCCCAAATTCCCCGCACTTCGATCGGACACCGCCTGGGAAGAGCTGACTTTCGCCGCTGGGCTGCTTCAGCAGTTCGAGCCGCGGAACTTCGATGTGACGGTGACCTGCGCCTATCCATTCACCAACTGGGCGCTGAGACGGCCCAATATCGGCAGGCGGCGGCGTCCGCCGCACGTCTTCGTGACCCAGAATGGCGACTGGCCGGCGCAATCCGACGAGGCCGAGTTCCGCTTCTTCGGGTGCGATGGCCTGGTGTGCATCAATCCTGACTATCTGGAGCGCAATCGGGACAAATATCACTGTGCACTCATCCCGAACGGGGTGGATACGGAGCGATTCCACCCGGGGCTGCGCGACCGTCATATTTTCGACCTCGAGCCGGATGCGCCTGTCGTGCTGATGGTCAGCGCGATGATCCCGTCGAAGAATGTCGCTTCGGGGATCGATGCAGTCAGCCGAATCCCCGACGCGAGGCTGGTCGTGGCGGGCGACGGCCCTCTTCGCGACGATCTTCGGGCCCAGGCCGATCGGCTCATGCCGGGCCGCTATCGGCAGATCCAGGTCTCGCCCGAGCGGATGCCCGAACTGTATCGCGCAGCGGACGTGTTCCTGCACCTGTCGAAGG
>Ga0307413_10000849_pt1 | contig 10739 bp, 7 predicted proteins | sample DK1Ometagenome_3_FD_203714 | JGI IMG/M metagenome (GOLD analysis project Ga0307413, IMG submission 203714) | Maize rhizosphere microbial communities from greenhouse at UC Davis, California, United States - DK15-O-2 | ecosystem: Host-associated > Plants > Roots > Rhizosphere > Soil | place: USA... | reverse complement strand
CGGGACAGAACATCACGGTCAACGGGAAGTTCTACCAGGGCATTGACGGCTACATGATCGCCGGGCCGATGTTCTCCAACTTCATGTCGAAGATCGCCCCGGCCTATGGCACCAATCCGTTCCCGGCGCCGCCGAGCAACCTCCTCAATGGCGGCGGAGCCACGACACGGACCACCCCGTCCACGCCGCAGGCCACCCAAGCACCGGCTGCCCCGGCCCGCACCCAGCCTGCACCCGCGCCGAGCAGCAACGGAAACGGGAACGGAAACGGCAATGGAAACGGGAACGGCTAGCAGCCGATGATGTCGACCAGTGCTTTGGCCAGCCGCGCCCGGACTATCGGGCGCGGCTTTGCCGTCACCGCAGGAGCCGGCGCCACGGCGGGACTGGCTGCCATCGGGTACGGCCTCTGGGAGAAGAACCAGTTTGAGCTGCGCGAGGAGACGCTGGACATCCTCCCGCCCGGGCAGGCGCCCTTCCGCATCCTGCACCTGAGCGATATCCACTTTGTCCCCGGGCAGGAGAAGAAGGCGGCCTGGCTGGAGTCCCTGGCCGGCCTGGAGCCGGACCTGGTGGTCAATACCGGTGACAACCTCAGCCACGCCAAGGCGGTGGACCCGCTCCTGGCGGCGCTCCGCCCCCTCCTGGAGTTCCCCGGCGTCTTTGTCCCCGGCTCCAACGACTACTTTGCTCCCAGCCTGAAGAACCCGGCTTCCTATTTCCTGGGCCCGTCCAAGGTGAAGCCGAAACCGGTCCAGTTGGACTGGCCCCGCTTGCGCTCGGGCTTTGGCATGGGCGGCTGGATAGACCTGACCAACCGGCACCAGTCGGTGGCCCTGAAGGGCATCCGCTTCGATTTTTCCGGCGTGGACGATCCCCACCTGAACCGTGAACGCTACGCCGGCTGGCCCCGCGGCACGGTCAACCAGAACGCCGTTCCGCATCTGCGTGTCGCCGTCATCCACGCCCCCTACCAGCGCGTGCTGGACCACTTCACCGAGGACGGCGCGGACCTCCTGCTCGCCGGGCACACCCACGGCGGCCAGTTGTGCATTCCCGGTTACGGCGCCCTGGTGTCCAACTGCGACCTCCCCACCTGGCGGGCCAAGGGCCTCAATGACTGGCAGAGCAACGGAAGCACGACGCCGGTGAACGTCTCGGGCGGCATCGGCACCTCGCGCTTCGCCCCGGTCCGCATCGCCTGCAGGCCCGAAGCGGTCCTGCTCACCCTCACCTCGCCCAACTGACCCGTTGAGCTATCAGATGTGGTTCCCAACCGGGGCTTTTGGGAACCACATCTGATAACTCAACCGGAGGGCGCGGTCGGGAATCCATTGCGTCATGCAATAACTGGCCAAGCTTCAAAGGCAGCCCGGAAGCCTGTGAATCGTCTCACGCCATGGCATAGGGTAGTTGCTACGGGAAACTACATTCGATTTAGAGCTTGAGAAGCGGGCATGGCCAAGCAAACTCCATTTTTTCGATCCATCAGTCGCCTCTACCCCCATGTCCGGCCGATCATCCCCCGGCTTCTGCTGGGTCTTCTCTGCGCCTTGATGGCCAGCGTTGTTGCCCTCGCCATCCCGCAGGTCCTCCGGGTGCTGGTCAATGAATCACTGGAAGCCGGCGGGGCAACGGAAGCAGTCTGGGTTTCCGCCGGCGTCATCCTGGTGCTGGGCGTAGCCGAGGCCGGCCTGGTGGCCCTGCGCCGGCAGTTCGTCATCAACCCCGCCACGTCGGTGGAAACCAAGATGCGGATTTCGCTCTACGGCCACCTCCAGGACTTGACCGTCTCCTTCCACGACCGCTGGGGATCCGGCCAGCTGTTGTCCCGTGCCATGACGGACCTGAACTTCCTGCGCCGCTGGATGGCGTTCGGCGCCATCATGCTGGTGGTCACCACCCTCACGGTGATCATCGGCATCACCGTGATGTTCGTGATGAGCTGGCAGCTGGCCCTCATCTTCCTGGCCGCGGCCGTACCCATCATGGCCTACAGCTTCCGGTTCCGGACCCGCTTCAGCAGGGTGGCCCGCCGCAGCCAGGACCAGGCCGGCGACCTCGCCACCACCGTGGAGGAATCAGTCCACGGCATCCGCGTGCTCAAAGCATTCGGGCGCAGCCGGGAGGCGCTCGAAAACTTCAACGAACAAGCCGAGGAACTGCGCCAGACAGAAATCGAGAAAGCACGCCACCAGGCAACATTCACCATGGTGGTCACACTGCTTCCCGAACTTGCCCTCGGTGGGGGCCTGGTGGTGGGCGTGATGCTGTGCGCCGGCGGGCAGCTCAGCATCGGCTCGCTGGTGGCGTTCTTTGCCACCGCGGCCGTTATGGCCTCGCCGGTGGAGTTCTCCGGAATGCTGCTGGCCATGGCACTTACTGCCAAGACCGCCGTCGACCGCCACTTCGAAGTGATGGATACGCCCAACAGCATCACCAGTCCCCCGGAGCCGCGCCGGCCCGGCGAACTGGCCGGCGCGCTCCGTTTCAACAGCGCCACCTTCGCCTTCGAGGACGCGCCGGACAAACCCATCCTGAAGGACATCAACCTCGACGTCCGGCCTGGTGAAACGATGGCGCTGGTGGGAACCACGGGCAGCGGCAAGAGCGCCCTGATCCAGCTTGTTCCGCGCCTCTACGACGTAACCGGCGGTGCCATCACTATTGACGGCGTGGACCTGCGGGACTTCGATGTGGAGGAGCTCCGCCGGATCGTCGCAGTGGCCTTCGAAGACACCACGCTGTTCTCCAATTCGGTCCGGGACAACGTCCTGCTCGGCGCTCCAGTGCGCACCGACGCCGTCCTCGACGAGGCCCTGGACGTGGCCCAGGCGCACTTTGCATACTCGCTGCCCGAGGGTGTGGACACCCTGATCGGCGAGGAAGGACTCAGCCTTTCCGGCGGGCAGCGGCAGCGCATCGCCCTCGCCCGCGCCATCGCCGCACGCCCCCGCGTGCTGGTCCTGGACGATCCGCTGTCCGCCCTGGACGTCCACACGGAGGAACTGGTGGAAACGCGGCTCCGGGCCGTGCTGAAGGACACCACCACGCTGATCGTGGCCCACCGCCCGTCCACCGTGGCGCTGGCGGACCGGGTGGCGCTGCTGGAGGACGGCCGGATCACCGCCGTCGGCACGCACACCGAACTGCTGGCGGGCAACCACCACTACCGGTACGTCATCGCCAGCCTGGACCAGGAACCGCGCGACCTGGACTCCGAGCTGTCCGCACTCGAGGACCAGGCAGAGGAAGTGACCCGGTGAGCAGCACAACCTTCGGCACTGCCAACGAGGACAATGCCCACCTCAGCAAGAGCGACAGCAGGGCAGTACGACGGCGGTCGCTGGCTCTGTTGCGCAGCCTGATCCGGCCGGTACGGCTGCGGTTCTGGCTGACGATTGCCACGGTGGTCCTTTCGCAGGCGGCCCGCGTGGCCGGTCCGGCGCTGATCGCCTTCGGCATCGACAACGCACTGCCCGCCCTGCAGGCCGGAGACAACCTCCCCTTGGTGTTCACCGGCGTCGCCTATCTGCTAGCGGCGCTGGCAACGGCGGGACTCACCGCCCTGTACGTGACCTCCACCGCGAAGCTGAGCCAGGCCATGCTGCTGGATTTGCGCCTGCGGGTGTTCCGCCACACGCAGCGGCTGAGCCTGGAGTTCCACGAGAAGTACACCTCCGGCCGGATCATTGCCCGGCAGACCTCCGACCTCGAGGCCTTGCGCGAGCTCCTCGACTCCGGCGTCAGCTCATTGGCGTCCGGCATGCTCTTTATGATTTTCACCGCCGTCACGGTGTTCGCCCTGGACTGGCGCAGCGGCCTGCTGGTGCTGGCCGCCGGTGTCCCGATGTTCTTCCTGGCCCGCTGGTACCAGAAGCACTCACAGATCGTGTTCCGCGAATCCCGGGTGGTGTCCGCCCGGCTGATCGTGCATTTTGTGGAGACGATGACGGGCATCCGGGCCGTCAAGGCCTTCCGCAAGGAGCAGGAAAACGCTGACCGCTACGGCAAGCTCGCCGAAGATTACCGGCTGGTGACCGTCCGGTCCATCAACCTCAACGGCATCTTCCAGCCGGGGCTGGTACTGATCGGAAACGTGTGCGTGGCCGTGGTGCTGCTTTTCGGCGGGTTCCGTGTGCTCAGCGGCGACCTTGCCGTGGGGGTGCTGCTGGCGCTCATGCTGTCCACCAAGCGGTTCTTCCAGCCCGTGGACCAGATGGCGATGTTCTACAACTCCTTCCAGAGTGCCCAGGCAGCCCTCGAGAAGGTATCAGGCCTCCTCGAGGAAGTGCCCACTGTCCGGCCGCCCAAAAATCCGGTGGCACTGCGGAACGCCAGGGGTGCGATCGATTTCAAGGACGTGGAGTTCCGCTACGGCAATGGCCCGCTCGTCGTGCCCCGGCTCAACCTGCATATCCCGGCCGGCCAGACAGTGGCCCTGGTGGGCCAGACAGGCGCCGGGAAATCCACGCTCGCCAAGCTGATCGCCCGCTTCTACGATGTTTCCTCCGGCTCGTTGACCCTGGACGACGTGGACCTGCGCAACCTGAGCACCACGGACCTGAGGCGGAACATCGTCATGGTTACCCAGGAGGCCTTCCTGTTCAGCGGTTCCGTAGCCGACAACATCGCGCTGGGCCGGCCGGAGGCGTCAAGGGCAGAAATCGAGGAAGCAGCGAAAGCGGTGGGCGCCCATGACTTCATCCTGGAACTTCCCGAAGGATATGACACGGATGTCAACAAGCGCGGCGGCAGGGTCTCATCAGGGCAGCGCCAGCTCATCAGCTTCGCCCGGGCGTTCCTGGCCCGCCCTGCCGTGCTGATCCTGGACGAGGCTACGTCGTCGCTGGACATCCCCTCGGAGCGGCTGGTGCAGCACGGGCTGGCCCGGCTGCTGGCGGGCACGGACGCCGCCAGCAGGACGGCGCTGATCATCGCGCACCGGCTGTCCACGGTGGAAACCGCGGACAGGGTGCTGGTGGTGCACGACGGCCGGATCGTCGAGGACGGCTCACCCGCGGAGCTGATCGGCGGCGGCGGACGCTTTGCCGACCTGCACGGCGCGTGGAAGGACTCGTTGGTCTGAGCCGGGGTATCGGACGGCCAGATGCAGGATTTCGCATCGGGACCCCGCATCGGCTATCCTTGTAAAGTTGCTTTTGCAGCGGATCGGGATGTAGCGCAGCTTGGTAGCGCGCTTCGTTCGGGACGAAGAGGTCGCAGGTTCAAATCCTGTCATCCCGACCATAACGAAAGAGGGTCTCCTACGGGAGGCCCTCTTTTCTGTTCCTGGACGGCGCCGCCAAATAGTAACTTTCCGGTAAAGGGAAAGGCCCCGGAGCAGTTGCTCCGGGGCCTCCCTCGCCTCCTGTGTTGAGGAAGCTATTACATCGGGTCAGGCCAGTTGCCGGTGTACGTGGTGTACGTAGTGTCGGTGTTCTTGTCCTTGACCGGCTTTGACATGGGATCGGGCCAGTTGCCCGTGCGTGCTACGGCAACATTCTCCGTGTCGGCGATGGAACCCGCAGACAGAACGGCCGGAGCCGCGGCAGTGAAGGCCAGTGCCCCAGCCAAAGCGGCGGCGGCTGCAATCTTCTTCAACATATATGTTCCTCAATACGAGTCGGATTCGTTACAAAGTCAGCACTGCCCTTGTTGACATACATTGTAAAATGTTTTCCACAGAGGCTGTCAAGCCTCTGATGCAAAAGGTGTCCGGAAAAGGAGGAAATCCCGTGGGCAACGGATTCGGGGAGAAGCTCCGGGCGGAGCGGCTTGAGCGCGGACTGACACAGGCTGAACTGGGCAAGGATCTCTACTCCCCCAGTTACATCTCCCTGCTTGAAACCGGTCGTCGGGAACCAACGGCGGAAGTGATTGACGAGCTGGCCAAACGGCTCGAGCTTGCACCCAAGGCACTCGAGGCCTGGAGCCAACCTATTACCGTCAGCGATGCCGAGTACGTCCTGGCCGGCCTGTACGCACGTCAGGCCTGGGACTTGCGGGACTATCCGCTCGCCGCAAGCCACGCGGCCAATGCGGCCCAGATCGCCCTTGACGGCAAGAACACCAGCGCCTGGTGGAACATGTCGTATATGCAGGCCGAATGCCTGATGAAGCACGGCGACCTGAAGGAGTGCCGGGAGATTATCCAGCGCCTGCTGGAGCACCCGATGGCTACGGAGTCGGTGGGCCTGGGTGTGCGCGCCCGGCAGATGCTGGCCACGGTCTGCCAACGCCAGGGGCAGTTGTCAATGGCTGTCAACTATGCCCAAGAGGCCATGGAGCTTTCGCGCCAGCTGCCCAAGAGTTCCACTATCATCGTGGGTGCGCTCCGGGTCCTGATCGGCGCCCTTGCGGAGAGCGGCCGGCTGGATGAAGCGTGGAATTCCTGCCAGGACCTGCTGGCCCAGGTTGATGAGAACGCCATGTCCCAGCTCGCCGGCGAGGTGGCGTGGGTGGTGGGCAACGTGGCCTTTATGCGGCACGACTACACCGAAGGCGTCAAGCACCACGAACGTGCCGCGAAGCTCCTCTCCCCCGCCAACGACATCGAGCTCTGGGCGCGGTTCAACAAGGCATCCGCCGCGGTGCGGCTCTCGTCCGGAATTGTCGAGCCCGAAACCCTGTCCTCGATTGAACGGGCGGAGCTGGCCTTCTCCATTGTGGGCGGAACCAAGAGCGATGAGCTGGAGGTCGCCTTCATCCGTGCCCGCTGGCTGTACCTGACCGGGGACATTGTCGCCGCCGTCGAAAAGCTGCGGGAGATCCACGCCGAACGCAAAGCCCTGGCCAAACACACGGCCGGGGAAGTGTCGCTTCTCCTGGGCAAGTCCTTGAAGGCTGCGGGCGAAGCCGACGAAGCGCTGGTCCACCTTGAGGAAGCCCAGAAGGCCTTCAGCGCCGCCGGAGCAGCCGACCGCGTCCAGCAGGCCCTGGACGCCGTCCTGGAAATCCGGCTTGCCCAGCAGCGGGCGGCAGCGGCCACCACGGCCAGCTAAGCCGCACACCACCCGCCCGGAGCCGCTGGGGCTCCGGGACAAGTGGGCATCAGTCAGGCGAAGCTTTTCCCGGTGAGTTTCTCGTACGCCTCAACGTAGCGGCTGCGGGTACGGTCCACAACGTCAGCGGGCAGCGCCGGCGGAGGTGTATCAGAGGACCTGTCCCAACCGGATTCTGCGGACGTGAGCCAGTCCCGGACGTACTGCTTGTCGTAGGAGGGCTGCGCCTGTCCCGGCTGGTACGTGGAAGCATCCCAGAACCGCGAGGAGTCCGGCGTCAGCACTTCATCGCCCAGGGTGATGGAACCGGAGACGGCGTCGTAGCCGAACTCCACCTTGGTATCGGCCAGGATAATCCCGCGCTCCCGCGCGATCGACTCCGCCGTGGTGTAGATCTGCAAGGTGAGCTCGCTCAGCCGGCCGGCGATGTCGTCACCCACCATGCCCACCACGGCGTCGTAGGTGATGTTCTCGTCATGCTCGCCCACCGCGGCCTTGGCCGACGGCGTAAAGATGGGGCGCTCCAGCCGTGACCCGTCCTCCAGGCCCTCCGGCAGCGGGATGCTGCACACGGTTCCGGACGCGCGGTACTCCTGCAGACCCGAGCCGGTGAGGTAGCCGCGGGCAATGCACTCCACCGGGAACATGTCCAGCTTCTTGCAGATCATGGCCCGGCCTTCCACAGCCGCCGGGACTCCGTCCTCCACGGTGGACGCCAGCACGTGGTGCTCCACGTCCAGCTGGTCGAACCACCACAGGCTCAGCTGGGTGAGGATGCGTCCCTTGTCCGGAATCTCGCTGGCCAGGACGTGGTCGAAGGCGCTGATCCGGTCGCTGGCCACCACCAGCACGCACTCCTGGCCCACCCGTTCCACGATGGAGTCGTCGGCGGGCTCGTACAGGTCGCGCACCTTGCCGGAGTAGACATGCTTCCAGCCCGGCAGGTCCAGGGTGGCAGTGTTGAAGCCGCGGTTTGCGGGAGTCTCGCTCATGCTATGCCTTCGCCTTCGTTACGGGCAGTGATCCGGTGGCACCGGACGATACCTTAATCTCGCCGCGGGCGGCCTTGCGGCCAATGTCCGTGCGGAACTGTGAGCCTTCAAGCTGGACCAGCTCCACGCCGTCGTACGCTTTTTCGCGCGCCTCCACCAGGTCGCTGCCCAGCGCAACAACGGCGAGCACGCGCCCGCCGGCGGAGATCACCTTGCCGTCCTCGTCAAAGGAGGTCCCGGCGTGGATCACGTGCACGCCTTCGAGTTCCTCCACCTTTTTCAGGCCGCGGATGCGGTCACCGGTGCGGGGTGTGTCGGGGTAGTTTTCCGAGGCGACGACGACGGCGACTGCAGTTTCCTTGGACCAGCGCAGCTCTTCTGCCTTGTCCAGTTCGCCCTTGGCGGCCGCCAGGAGCAGGGCACCGAGGGGGGTCTTGAGCCGTGCCAGCACGGCCTGGGTTTCCGGGTCGCCGAAGCGGACGTTGAATTCGATGACGCGGGTGCCGCGGGAGGTGAGGGCAAGTCCCACGAACAGCACACCCACAAACGGCGTGCCGCGGCGGGCCATCTCGTTGACGGTGGGCTGCGCCACGCGGTCGATGACTTCCTGGACCAGGCCTTCGGGAGCCCACTCGAGCGGGGTGTAGGCGCCCATGCCGCCGGTGTTGGGGCCTTCGTCGTTGTCGAAGATCCGCTTGAAGTCCTGGGCCGGTGACAGCGGGACGGTGTTCTGGCCGTCGCAGAGGACGAAGAGGGAAACCTCGGGTCCGTCGAGGAACTCCTCGATCACCACGGAGCCGCCGGCATCGAAGCATGACTGTGCGTGGGCCAGGGCTTCGTCGCGGTTCCTGGTGACCACTACGCCCTTGCCGGCGGCAAGCCCGTCGTCCTTCACCACGTAGGGTGCGCCGAAGGTGTCCAGGGCTGATGCGGCTTCGTCGGCGTTGGTGGCCACCATGGCCATGGCCGTGGGCACGCCTGCTTCCGCCATGATTTCCTTGGCGAAAGCCTTGGAAGCTTCGAGCTGGGCGGCGGCCTTGCTGGGACCGAACACGGGGATCCCGGCTTTGCGGACGGCATCGGAAACACCTGCGGCGAGCGGCGCCTCCGGACCCACCACCACCAGGTCAACGGCGAGTTTGGTGGCCAGGGCCGCTACGGCGTCGGGATCGTTGCCGTTGATCTTGTGGGTGGGGACCAGCTTGCTGATGCCGGCATTGCCGGGGGCTGCATGGACCTCGGATACGTTGGGGTCGGCGAGCAGGGAGCGGACAATGGCGTGTTCGCGGCCTCCGGGGCCGATGACTAGTACCTTCACAGTCTCCAAGGGTACTTTGTGGACCCAGCCCGCTCCTAAGCTGTGTCAGCGCCGCCAAAACAATCCCGGGAGCGGTCCGCTCCGAACCAGTGTTATGAAAAAGCTCCTGAACTGGCTCAAAGGTCCCCACGCCATGGCCGCGCTGGCAGGCGTGGTGGCGGCCGCCGTCGTGCTTGCCGTGGCTGAGCTGGCGGGAGTGTTTTTTACGGCCCGCGCCACCCCCGTGTTTGCCCTGGGCTCCACCTTCATCGACTTCACGCCGTCGTGGATGAAGGACTTCGCCATTGCCACGTTCGGCACCAATGACAAGGCAGCGCTTTTTGTGGGCATGGGCCTCACCATCGCCGTCCTGGCCTGTGTGCTGGGCCTGGTGGCGTACAGGCGTTGGGCGTTGGGCGTGCTGGGCGTCCTGTTGATGGGCGCGGTTATCGTGGCCAGCGTGGTCACCCGTGCCGGCGTAGGCCCGGCCGATGCCATCCCGTCCGTTGTAGGAACCCTCGCCGGCCTGCTGGTGCTCCGGCTCCTGGTGGTCCGGTTGCGGGGCCTGAAGTCGTGGCCCGAAGCGCCGGCGGACTCCGCGGGCCGTGCCGTGCCCGGCGGTTCCAGCCGCCGTCGCTTCTTCGCCGCTGCCGGGATCACCGCGGCGGCTGCCGGCATCGCCGCGACGGGCGGCCGCTTCCTGAGTGCGGCCCGCAGCAATATTTCCCAAGCCCGGGAGGCGCTGCAGCTGCCCGCCCCCGCCAAGGCTGCCGCCGCCCTTCCGGGCGGCGTGCAGTCCCCGGTGCCAGGCGTCCCGTCCTGGCTGACGCCCAACGGTGAGTTCTACCGCATCGACACTGCCCTGAGCGTCCCGGAAATCAACGCCGATGACTGGGAGTTGCGGGTGCACGGGCTGGTGGAGGAAGAAGTCCGGCTCACCTTCCAGGACCTGCTCGACGCCGACCTGATCGAATCGCACGTAACCCTCACCTGTGTCTCCAATCCCGTGGGCGGCAACCTCGCCGGCAACGCCAAATGGCTGGGCCTGCCCATCCGTGAAGTGCTGAAGCGGGCGCGGCCCAAGGACGGGGCGGACATGGTGCTCTCCACCTCGATTGACGGTTTCAGCGCCTCCACGCCTTTGGAAGTCCTGCAGGACGGCCGCGACGCCATGCTGGCGATCGGCATGAACGGCGAGCCGCTGCCCCTCGAGCACGGCTACCCCGTGCGGATGGTGGTGCCGGGCCTGTACGGTTTCGTCTCCGCCACCAAGTGGGTGGTGGACCTCGAAGTGACAAAATTCGCGGACAACAAAGCGTATTGGACCGAGCGCGGCTGGTCCGAGCGCGGGCCGATCAAGACCATGGCGCGGGTGGATGTTCCCCGGTCCTTCGCCAAGGTGCCCGCCGGCAAGGTGGCCGTGGGCGGCACCGCCTGGGCCCAGAC
>Ga0307413_10000846_pt1 | contig 10777 bp, 10 predicted proteins | sample DK1Ometagenome_3_FD_203714 | JGI IMG/M metagenome (GOLD analysis project Ga0307413, IMG submission 203714) | Maize rhizosphere microbial communities from greenhouse at UC Davis, California, United States - DK15-O-2 | ecosystem: Host-associated > Plants > Roots > Rhizosphere > Soil | place: USA... | reverse complement strand
GTACCGAAGATTCAGACAAGTGAAGCAGTCACTCTGAAGAATTGAGGTTGTGATGACTGATAAAACCCTCAACGATCAATCCACAGGCTACGTATCCGGAAACATGGAAGTTGATGCTCAACGACTTGGGCGCGGGGGGTGGCTTCTAGGAGTCTTCTTCGCAGAAGATCCCACCGAGAGCGCCCGGACAACAGAACAAATAGAAGTAAAGTATTGGTCTTACAAAAAGGGAGGTGGTAGGTCGCACCAGCCTAAGTCAAGCGCAACGATCGAGTGGAGTTTGATACTTACGGGAAAGGTTCGCGCACGGCTAGGAGACGAGACCGTATTCCTAAATTCTGGTGACTACGTGCTTATCCATCCAGGCACTCCCAACAATCTTGTTGATGAAGTGCTAGAAGACACCGTGGCAGTGACGATTAAGACCCCAAGCAACCCAAGCGCAAAGACCATATTGTCAACCTAGGTCTTGTCCGGTTCACATGAAGGTTGGTCGCAGTTTCCACGCCCTTGACAGAGCCGCATACGCGGCGGGCGAGAGACGCTTTGAAGCGAGTAGATCACTGACGGTCTGACTCGAAAAATCGTAGCCAACAACGCGACCGGCCCTCATTTCTTTACCGCGAATAAAGCCCTCACTATTGCGGACAACCAAATCGTGGAACAAGCTGTCAAAGACGGATGCGTCGATACAGGAAATCGCGACTAGCTCCGGGCATAGAGTCAGCGGATCGAGGCCGATCCCACACACTAGAACACGGAACGACCCGTCTTCATAGGCATTGTTTATAGCCGCATAAGGTTGATCGTGCGTGTATGAAAGTGCTACCCCCGCTGCGCCTTGGGCCTCTTCGACTCCGAGAAATTCCTCCGCGTACTCTCGACATAGTGTGAGCCACGGGGAACAGTCGCGGCGTGCGATTTGTCGATCGTCTGATGTCGGTTGAAATACGCCAGACGGAGCAAGATGCAATAGATTTCCAGCGATTGCCACAGCTTTCGAGTCGCGAGAGTGAAGAAAGAACTTGGCTGTTGCGCCGTCAACGCGCAAGGTAAGAGCCGAGATCGAGAAGATCATGTTCCGCTCGTACGAGGAGAAGGGGTTACCCACCGCCGTACGAATGGGCAACTTGCTTGGGAGAGACTTATTTCTAGCGAATCCGCGTCGAGCCTTGGATGCACGAGCAAACTCATGAGCAACAGCCTCGGATTCATCTATTCCACGAAAGAATGATGTCATCCCTACACGAATATGAGCGCCGCCATTCTGATTAAGACGTGCAGACAGCAGCCTATAACAAGGCAGGTCCTGAAACAGGCTTGGTCGAGCAAGTTCTCCAAGTGCGGCGCTATAATTTGGAAAGCGCCCTGAGGGCTCGGCCCTAGGTAGCATTTTAGATGCAGAGCGGCGCAAGTGAGTATCAAAATCTGGCGGCTCTTCCCAATTTAAGTCAACTGAAATTTGCCCGATTGGAATTAAATCGGACGAAATCCATTCTTCCTGCGAGAGCATGCCCGGTAGACCTGTTAACACCAACGAATTTTTTGCGGAAAGCGCCATCGCTGTTAGCATTGAACGATTCTCGCCGAGATATCGGCGCTCATTGACGAATTGCCTCTGCGAGGCCGCCCTTGTGTTCGCCCTGTAAGGCAGATAAGCGTACAGCGCGGCAACAACACCGGCTATGCATGCGACCGCTCCTACTATAAGCACAGGATCGCTCCACACCGTCGACACCTCCCACGGACGCAGTGTGCCTTGACTTTCGACACTCTCGGGAGGCTAGCAGGCCAATCTGTGGGACGAACTCACCAGCCGATCGATCCCTGAAGCAAGGTGCCCTTGTTCCTAGATACTGCTATCGTCAGGGCTATCCGAGCGGCGATCCGCGATAGCTGTCGGACGCCATGACAGAGAGGTGTACTGTCATGCAGACCTCTGACAGCTCAATGACGGTCATGGTAACTGGATCCGCAGGGTTTATTGGCTCTCATTTAGTTGAGCTGTTACTGAGAGAGACCAACTGGCAGATAGTTGGACTAGATTCCTTTCGACAAGCGGGCGACTCTTCTCGTGTATCTTCGCTTGCTTTGCGTAGCGGCCGATATTGTATATATACCTGCGATTTATCTACGCCCATAAGCAGGACCTTGCGGCGCCAGATCGGGGACGTGGACGTCATCTTAAACCTGGCCTCTAACTCAAGCGTCGACGATTCATTACGGGAGCCTGACTCGCTGATTCGAAACAATATTGGGATTGCGCTAGCGGTCCTTGAGTTCGCGCGGAAGATCCAACCCCGCCTCGTATTGCAGATGTCGACTGATGAGGTCTACGGCCCCGCCCCCCACGGGGTCAATTTTGTTGAATGGTCGTCAATTTTACCTTCCAACCCTTACGCGGCATCTAAAGCGGCTCAAGAAGCGATCGCGTTCTCCTACTGGAGAAGTTACAACGTTCCCGTAATGTTAGTGAATTCGACTAATGTCATAGGTGAGGGACAGGATGTAGAAAAGTTTGTTCCGTTGGTAATTTCGTCCGTGTTGAATGGTCGCGAGGTCCAGATTCACTGCGCCAACGGCGAGCCGGGTGCCCGTGTGTATGTGCACGTGAGTGACTGCGTTCGTGCGATCCGCCAGTTGGTAGATTACTACCTATCCGGCGACCTAAAAGGGCATCCGAACGCACTTCCCCCGCGGTTCAACGTAAGCGGCCGCAGGGAGGTGGACAACCTCGAGATGGCGCAAGCGATTGCAGATATCCTCGGCGCCGAGTTAAGTTACCACGCGGTCGACGTTCTAGGGTCACGACCAGGACATGATCTGAGGTACGCGCTAGATTTTTCTAAAATCACATCTTTGGGATGGACACCCTTAGTTCCATTCGAAGAAGCGCTTGAACAGACGGTTAGGTGGTACGTGTCCAATCCGGATCGTTTGTAATGTCGTCGTCGATAGGGTTACTCCTCACAGTTGAATAATGAGCCCTTTTCATCCTGTGGTGGTCTCGTGGTTCTGTAGGACGTGGATGGCTTTGGCGAGTTGTCCGGTGCGGCGGGGGCAGCTGCGGAGTTTGCGCAGGATACGCCAGGTTTTGAGTTGGGCGTTGGCGCGTTCGCCGGGGCCGCGGAGTCGGGCGTGGGCGCGGTTGGCGTCCTTCTGCGACTCGGGCTTGTTGCGGCCCTTGTACGGGGTGATCACGTTGTGGCCGGATGCCGCCACGCCGACCAGCCTCAACCTGTGATCACCAGGAAACCTTGCCCACCAACACATCCACCACAGGATGAAAAGGGCTCAATGATGGCGCATGTCCTTCATTGCATATTGGCGCCCTTGGCAACAGTTCCGTGTGCCCGGCCGAAGTAGGCAGCTACGGGTCGTGTGGCAGACGATCGCCGACTGTACGCCGGTCCCCTATTCGGTTTCCAGCGGCGCCTACTCAGCGACGTCTTGACTGTCGGTGGTTCGTGCCACCATCGGTGGCGTGGAGCTGTTGGGTTCCGACCTCGACAGGATCCGGCCGACGAACCTTCGGGTGCCGGTCGTCGAGTTCGCCGCGCTCTGGGTGTTCGCCGAGCGGCATTGCGAGGCGCATCCGCAGGACTGGTACGCGGCGGGTGTGGTGATGACCTGCCGATGGTTGGCGAACGCGGTGGTGCGTCCGCCCTGGGGTCGTTGGTACGTGGCGTTCGCTCCGGTTACGGAGCGGTCCGCGTCGGCCTATGAGGAGCTGATCGCTGCCGAGTTGCAGGCGGCGGAGGTGCTAGACATGCGTCGGCCGGTGCCGGCGTGGTTGGCCGCGCGGCCTGGTTGGTTGCCGGCGGTGTTGGCGACGCTGAAGTGGGCATGGGCGCGATCCGGTGTGCCACCGCTTACGGTTCCCCGACAGGCTGCTGGCTGACGCTCAGATCTCGGCTCCTGCCAGGTCGGTGCTCCGATCGGTCTCGCGGATGTGCTCGTGCTCGTCGTGGGTGTGCCAGCGGGCGAGCTGGTCGGCGTGGGCTTCCTCGGCGGCGCTTTCGGCGTCGGCTGCCTCGCGGGCTCGGATCTCGGCGAGTGCGCGCCGAGCTCGGCTGATCGATTCCTGGGTCTCGTCGACTGTGGGCACGTGTAGTTGTTCGTGCTCGGTCAGCTTCTGCTCGCTTGATGCCGTGTCGCGGATGTCGGCAACGCCAGTTTCCACAGGGCCGGTGACTGCGGTGTGCTCGTTGGCCACCGGCCCCTCGTCGACTACGGCCTCAGCGGGGTCAACAACGTCGGCTTCGTGAACGGGCCGGTACGGATCTTCGGCGGCTTGGTCGGCACGGTGCGCGGCGAGCCATTCTTCGGCCGTGACGAGCCGCTCGTCAACGACGGCGTCCAGCGAGCGGGCGGACAGTTCCGCCTCGGCTCGTTCGGCGGCGGCGCGGGTCGCTGCGGTGTGGGTGAGCCAGGCGGCGCGGCTCTCGTCGGCCTCGGCGAGGTCTGCCGCGCGGTGGTCGAGGGCGTCGGCGAGTGCCTCGGCTTCGGCCGCTTCTCGGGTCAGGCGCTCGCGGTGGACGGGGTCGGCGGCAGTGTCGGCTTCAACACGGCGGATCGCGGCGGTCTGACGGTGGGTGGCGGCGGCCTGGTGTGTGCCGGCGAGTTCCTCGCCGACGTACTTCGGCGCCCACGTCGTCTCGCGGTCGTAGGCGCGTACCCGGACGCGGAGCTGGCCGGTGCTCATCTCGAGTTCGTCGCGGCCGACCTCCGGCAGGTCGAGCGCACGCCAGGCGGCGCGCCAGGACGCGTACGCCTCGACCTGGCCGCGCTTCGGTGCGCCGCCCAGCGCGACGGCGGGATCGTCGTGGCCGGACAGGTCGCGGTGGGCGGCGACCACGCCGGCGTTGCGCAGCCAGACGGCCCGCTCGGCGTCGTCGGTCGGCACCGGGCCGAACGCCTCGACGGCCCACTGTGGACTGTCGGTGGCAACCTGGTGCGCAAGTTCGTGGCGGCGCTCGTCGGCGGCGCGGGCGAGGGTGTCGAGGTAGGTCTGCCACTCGGGGTTGTCGACCCGCGGGGTCCACTCGGTGAAGGTGTCGCCGTGCGGGTCCAGCTGCACAGACTCGGTGATGCGGTGGTGGATCACATTGGTGAGCTGCCGTGAGCCGGCCAGCGGTCGGTCGGCGATCACGTCGGTGAGCACTCGGTACGGGTCGTGGCCGGCTACCTCGGCGCGGCGAAGTACGCGGGTCAGCGTCGTGGCGCCGTCCTCGGCGGCGATCCGGGCGCGCTGGTCGGACGTCAGGTGGCCGTCGTCGACGAGCTGGTCGAGCCACGTCGTGGTGCGGCCGGCGGTGGCGATCTCGGCGGCGTCGGCGAGCAGCTCGGCGGCGGTGCGGACGCTGTCGGCGTTCTCGATCGAGCGGGTGGCGATCGCGAGGGCGGAGTGCTGCTGGTCGGCGGTGGCGAACGCGCCGGCGAGCACGGCGGCGGGGTTGCGGTGCACGACGTCGCCGGTTGGGGCGTCTGCGGGTCGGGTGGTGGTGGCGACGTGGGCGGTGTTGTTGTCGCGGCCGCGGGTGAGCATCACGTAGAGCGCGGCGTGCTGGGTGGACGGCGTGACGACCGGATGTGCGGTGTCGACGGTGATGCCCTCGGCGGCGTGCACGGTGCTCGCGTAGCCGAGGGCCAGATGTTCGCTCACGTAGCCGGCGGGCAGGGTCAGCCGGACCGCGGGCTGGTCGCCTGCGGGTATCGTGTCGACCACGATGCTGCCATCGTCGTGGGTCTCGATCACGCGGTACTGCTGGCGGTTGATCGGCGCGACAGTGTTGCCGTACTGGCCGGCGAGGTTCCACTCGTTGCGGCGAGCCTGCACGATGTCGCCGACCCCGGCGTAGGTGTTCTGAAGGCCGAGCGGCACACCGTGTTCGGCGACCTGGCCGAGCCGGACGAGTTCGGCGCGCAGCTGCGCGGACAGTGCCGCGGCCTGGTCGTTGGTGTCGACCAGCAGCAACGATCGCTTGCCGTCGAGCGTGTCGGCGAGCCAGGCGCGGGCCGCGGACTGTTCGGCCTCGGCGAGGGTGCCGCCGTCGATGAGCCGGCCGTGACGGTGGTACTCGGTGAGGACGCTCTCGTCGGCCGCACGTAGCCGCAACGAAGCGGCTCGTTCCCAGGGCTGGGTGAACCGGCGGGCCTCGGTCAGCTCGTAGGAGGCGCCTGCGGTGGCGAGCAGGTCCATGCCTCCGCCGGCGCCGACCGCGGCGAGCTGGTGGTGGTCGCCGACCAGGAGCAGCTTCGCGCCTGCTGCGCTGACGTGCTCGTGGATGGCGGCGAGGTGGTTGGTGTCCACCATGGACGATTCGTCGACCACGACCAGGTCGCCGGCGGCGAGGCGCCACCGGTGGTCGTCGCCGGACGGGTTGGTGGTCAGCCGGTCCTGTGTGGCGAGCCAGCGGGTGATGTTGCGGGCGGTCACTCCTTCGCCGGCGAGGACGTCGGTGGCGATCTGGCTGGTGGCCAGTCCGAACGCACGTCGCTTCGTGCCGTCCCACAGCGACGGGTCCTGCCAGGCGTGGGCGATCGCGCCGACGACCAGTGACTTGCCGGTGCCGGCCGGACCGACGAGGGATTCGGTGGCCGCGCCAGACGTGAGCACGCCGCGGACCGCGGCGGCCTGGTCGACGCCGAGCGTGACGCCTCGCTCGGCGAGGTCGGCGACCACGGTGTCGACCAGGCCAGCGGCGAGCACCGGCGCACCGCCGCGGTGGGTGGCGGTGGTCAGGGCGCGTTCGGTGTGGACGTGGTCGGGCGTGGCGTAGAGGGCGCCGCCGGGTGCCTGGTAGGCCGAATTGCCGTTGGCCAGACGAAGATCGGCCGGCAGGTCGTCGTCACCGGGGCGGGGCGCGTCCAGCGGCACGGCAAGTTCGAGTGCGGCGCCGGTCAAGGTGTTGAGCAGGCGCGCCGTCTGCTCACCGGTGAGGGTGCCCACGTGATCGGGCAGGGCGTCACTGATCTCGCGGGTCAGGTCCGGCGCGGTCCACGCGGCCTTCTTCTCCTGGACGGCGGCCAACGCGGTCTCGATCACCGCGGCGGGCGACCACGGCACCGGCTCGCCTGCCTCGGAGGTGTGCGTGAGTGCGTCGCGGGCGACCTGCGCGAGTCCACCGGCGATCTCGGCACGCAGCTCACGGTCCCAGCGCGCGAGGCGCTGCTCGGTGCTCTCGCCTTCGTGGGTCTTCGCGCGGCGCGTGGCGAACGTGGCCTGACGGGCGAGCCGGTCGAGTTCCAGCGCGTTGGGTTCGCGACCGAACTGAGTCTGGAAAGCCTCGACCAGTTCGGCGGTCTTGCGGGTGATCGCGCGGCGGCGCGAGCTGAACAGGTCCATGACCTCGGTCGGGATGCCGACCACCTCGCGGGCCTTGCCGTCCGGCCGCATCGCGAACTGCACGCCGAGACTGGCCGCGAGGTGCGACTCGGTCGTGCGCTCCCCCACCGCTGCCGCGGCGCCGCGGAACTTGTGCACCGCGCGGGAGTCGAGGGTGCGCCAGGCGCCGTCCGGGCCTTGGACCCGGTTCAGGATGGCGTTGTGGATGTGCAGCTGCGGGTCGTGGTCGCGCGAGTCGTGCTGAAAGAAGGACGCCACCACCCAGTCGTGCGCGTCGACGAACCGGCCGGCACTGCCGCCGTGGTGCCCGACCCGCGAGTAACCGGCGTGCTCGGCGAGGTAGTCCAGGGCAGCACAGTTGCCGGCCCACACCGCGTCCTCGACGGCCTGCCGGTGCGCCGACCACGAACCAGCCTCGATGTGCGCGTCCGCCTGCCGCCGTTCCCACATCGCGGCGGCTATGGCGTCGCCACCTTGGCGGGCGGCCTCGGCTTTCTCCGCAGCCTCGGTCGCGGCACGCTCGGCGGCGACCTGCTGGGCCTCGAACGCGGTGTGCAGCACCGTCACCGACTTCTGGACGCTGAACGTGGCGTCCAGGAACGACACGTTCCGGCGGGCTCGCTTGCCCGCGTCCAACCGCAGTTGCTCGCGCCGTTCAGCGTCGGCGTCCGGCTCGGCGTCCAACGCCAGCCTGTACAACTCCTCCTCGGACAGGTACCGGCGGCCGGTGTGTCCAAGGGTGGACGCCTCGTCCCAACTGGACGGATCTCTGAACGCCGGGTCACGTGGGTCGATGAACCGTTCGTACAACGCGGTCATGTCCTGGGTGTCGACCTCACCGGCCAGACCCAGCGCCGTGGCTCCCGCGCCGTACCACCGGCCCGGCGGCTCGCCTGCCGCCACCGCGCCCGTGTAGTAGTTCTCCCGGCCCGTGGCGACGGCACCGGTGAGGTAGTCGGCGGAGTGACCGGAGGAGATGGTCAGCACTGGTCAGCACCACCGATCATGATCAGAACAGCACTATCAAGATCAACTCGGGCGGTGCGGTTCCCGGGCTCGGCGACAGCCGGCGCCGGCCATCGGATCGTGATGCCTAGGTGTGTACTTTCGTTGATCTTGATCTCTTGGTCCTTGAACTCGTGCTGGCTGGAACTGGTGGTTGGGCTTGTGACTGCTGCTGATTGCTGACTGGTCGGGACGGTCGTGCGGCTCATGACTGGGCCTTGCTCTGGTCGCTCTGCTCGTTGTCGTGCACGAGGTGGAGCTGTCCGGGGTGTTCCCGGAGGGTCTTGAGGGCGTTGCCAGCGGTGCCGCGCGAGACTCCGGCTTGCTTGGCGAGTTGGGTGACCGTGGGCAGCGCTCCGTGGTGGACGGCATGGCGCCGGGCCGCCGCCCGCGCCTGGTCGAGCTGGGGCGACTCACCTCGCGGCACCGACCGCTGAACACCGTCCGACTTCGCGACGGTTGGACGCTCGTCGGCCTCGCGCGCGGTGTCGTTGGACGCGGCCGGCTGCGGGCTCGGTTGAACGGGCGTGGCGGACATCGGCTGTACAGCGGTCGGCGGTTGGACGGCTGGGACGTTGGACGCTGGACGGGCCGCGCCGAGGGCGTGCTGCCGGGTGCGGGCGTGGCCGAGCAGGAACAGCAGGTGCGCCACGATCGCGGCGGCGATAGCCGGCCACGCGCCGACGCCGAACCGCAGGACGGCGGTGGCGTTGTCGAACCACCCGGCGAGGTAGGACGCCTGGGCGAAACCGGACAGGCCGGCGGCGAGCACGACCACGCCGGAGGCGTAGCGCCGGCCGCGGGCGGGCAGCTGCGGAGCGCACACGTAGGCGACCAGGGCAAGGCCGTCGGTGATCAGCGGGTACAGCCACGCCAGCAACTCGGGCACGCCGGCGGCCGCCGCGACCTCGTAGAGGCCGTGCGCGGTGGCGATACCAGCGCCGACAGCGACGACGAGGCCGGGCAGCCACAACGCCGCGACCGTCGAGCGCCGCGCGGGCCTGGTGGTGTGGTCGGCGGTCATCGGTGAGCTCCACTCCTGGGTCGGGCGATGAGGTCGGCGGCGGCCAGGTCCTCGTCGGTGGGGATCGGGGCCGGTCGGTAGCGGTTGGCACCCCACCAGGCAGCGATCCGGCCGACGGCCTCGGTGAACGGCACCTCCGGCCCGGCCGGCGCCTCGTCGACGTCGCGGGGCGCGTGAGTGCGTAGTGAGCAGTTGCCGACGGTGGCCCGCAGGCGCCTCACGACGCCGGGCCGGTAGCGGTCGTGCCAGTCCCCGGCCAGTGCGACGGTTCCGGTGTCGGGGTCGAAGGCCGCAGCCCAGTTCTGGTGCAGGACCGTGAGTTCCTCGACGACGTCGGGATGCCACAGCCAGCATTCGGGCAGCGCGGTGGCACCGTCGGCGTAGCGCAGGAACACCTGCCGCATCCACTCGATCAGCGCGTCGAGCCGGTCCTCGATGTGCGCCGGCTCCGGGCCGATCGCCAGGAAGGACACCGCTGGCGGCCGCTGACCGCGACGGAGTGAACGGGCGACCTGCTCGGCGAGGCCACTCACGACAGCGGCGAGGGCGGTGTGCTGCTCGGTGAGCGTGTCCAGCCGCGCCCTCTGCTCCTCGGACTGCTCACCACAGACGCCGATCGCACGGGTCAGCTCGTCGACCTGGGCGTCGAGCCGGCGGCGCAGGGCGTCGAGTTCGCGCACCAACGCTCCGACCGCGGCCAGGTCCGGTGTGGCGGTCCGCGGGCCAGTGGCGGCCGGCGCGTCTGATCCGGTGGCGGGGTGTGGCCGGCGGCGGCAGGCGGTCGTGTTGGAGCACACGAATTCGGTGGTGCCGTCCTGGTCGGCGGCGGATGTGAAGGCTTGGACGCCTCGGCGGCCGCAGCGGGCGCAGGTGATCAGCTCGGTCATGAGGTGTCCTTTCAAGCGAAGTGGTGACCCGGCCCGGCGGGGTGCGGTGGACGCCCGCCGGGCCGGGTGGCTAGGCGGCGGTGGTGGCGCGGTCGTCTCGGGTTGGAAGGCCGGGGAGCGGGCCGGCAGTCGAGCCGCCGGTGGCGCGGGTGAGTGCGCCTTCGAGGTAGGCGTTGTCGACCTGCAACGCCTGCACCTGCGCGCGGAGAGTCTCGATCTCGGCGGCCTGGGTCCGGGCGAGGTCGGTCCGCCAAGCCACCATCCCGTCGGCCAGGACCGGCACTTCACCGCCGATCACGAGGCCGGCCGGCGTCGTCGTCGTGGTGGTGGTGCCGGTGGCGGTGTGGGTGGTCATCACAGCTCCTGTCCGAGGTCGTGGTTGGGCTGGTCAAGCTGCGGCGGCGCCACAGCGATGTCCGGTGCAGGAATGGCGGTGGCGTCGGCGGTGGGTGCGGTATCGATGTCGGCGCAGTGGGCTTCGGCGCGGGTAAGGGACTCGTGGAAGTCGCGGGT
>Ga0307413_10000844_pt1 | contig 10777 bp, 11 predicted proteins | sample DK1Ometagenome_3_FD_203714 | JGI IMG/M metagenome (GOLD analysis project Ga0307413, IMG submission 203714) | Maize rhizosphere microbial communities from greenhouse at UC Davis, California, United States - DK15-O-2 | ecosystem: Host-associated > Plants > Roots > Rhizosphere > Soil | place: USA... | reverse complement strand
CGAGGAGCAGCGCCTCCGCTTCGGTCCGCGTCGTCACAATCGTCATCGACCGCGTCTGCGCGACCATCCGCTGCAGCCGCTTCGGAAGCCGTGCGACCTGCGTGTAGTTGGTGACCCGGTTTCTCAGGGCCCGCGCCTTTCCGACGTAGAGCACGTCGCCGCGAGCATCCTGCATCCGGTAAACGCCAGGCCGGACCGGCAAAGTCTTTAGAACCTCGCGGATCGCCGCGACGCCCTTTTCGAGATCGGGCTGGTCCGCTCCGCGGACAGCATAGGTTGCCTGCTCCTCGTTGAACCGCTCTGCGGCTCCAGGTTGTTCGGGACGGTCGGCCTTGCTCACACGGAGGAGATAGGCGCTAGCCGAAGCTCGCGCGAGGGGTCAGGCGGCGGCCATTTCCCTAGCTTCGGCGCTGACCTCCTCGCTGAACATCCATTCAACGGCGGCGCGAGCGTGGATCGCGGTCGTGTCGTAGACGGGAAGCACATTGGCCCTCGTGTCCACTGCGAGCACGAGTTCCGTACAGCCGAGGACGATCGCCTGGACCTTGTGCTTCGCCAAGTCGGTGATCAGGGTCTTGAGCTTGCGCTGGCTGTCGCGGACCACGCGGCCGTAGGCGAGCTCGTCATAGATGATCCTGTCGACCTCGGTGCGCCACTCCGACGTCAGTTCGTGAATGACGATGCCACGCTGCTCGTAGGGTTCGCGGGCAAAGGGCTCGGTCATGGTGAAGCGAGTGCCAAGGAGGGCGATCCGGGAACGGCGATCGGCGACAAGCCTTTCCGCAGTCGCTTTGCGGATGTCGATCAGCGGCAGGGCGGTTGCTGCGGCCACCTCGGCGTGGGCGCGGTGCATGGTGTTGGAGGCAAGCAGGAGAGCCTCGGCACCGGCCGCCTTGAGCCGCTTCGCAGCCTCGACGATCAGCCCGTTGCCGCCTTCGAGGTCGTTAGCCCGATGGAATGCGGCATAGTCTTCGAAGTCGAGGCTTTCGATCACTAGCCGCGCGCTGTGCAGGCCGCCGAGGCGTTGGGCGACGCCGCGATTGAGATGATCGTAATAGAGTGCGGTCGACGACCAGCTCGCCCCGCCGATAATGCCAAGCTTGCGCAAAGGTGCGACCCCTTCCCCCAACGCCCATTCCAGACCGGGCGACCGGCTGGGGGCTTCAACCCAGAAACAATGTCACGAACCTCAAATCGCGGCAGCGATTTCAGTTAGAACAAACTCCACATTTTGCCTCGGTCGCGCAACGGCTTATCGAGGCTTCATGCGACGGGCCGTGGAAATCGCGACGAACCGATGAAGACCGAGCGGCAAGCGAGCAACGCCGCCCTGCTGGTCCGGCCGGCATCGTTCGGCTTCAACCCGGAGACCGCGGCAAGCAACGCCTTTGCCAGCGCGGCGGCGGAAGACATCGGGGACGCGGTCCTTCGTGAGTTCGACTCCGTCGTCCAGCGATTGGATGGTGCCGGAGTCGAAGTCCTCGTCCTGGAGGATTCGCCCGAACCGCCGAAGCCAGACGCGATCTTCCCGAACAACTGGGTTTCGTTCCACTCCGATGGGACGATGGTCCTCTTTCCGATGGAAGCCGTGAGCCGGCAGATTGAGCGGGAACCGGCGCGGCTGACGGCCCTCCTTGTCGAGCGAGGGTTCGAGGTGCGGCGGACGATCGATCTGTCGCACCACGAGCGGCACGGACGCTTCCTCGAAGGGACCGGAAGCCTCGTTCTCGACCGCACCGAGCGCCGCGCTTTCGCCAGCCTCAGCCCGCGGACCGATCCGCATGTCATCGCCGATTTCGACGACCGGCTCGATTACACGACGCTGCTTTTTGCCGCACATGACCGAGCTGGGCGGCCAATCTACCATACCAACGTCCTCCTCAGCCTCGGCACTCGCTTCGCGGTTCTCTGCACCGACGTGATCGAGAAGGAATATCACCAGCTATTGATCGACGAGATCGAAGCCTCCGGCCGTGCGGTCATCGGTGTGGATTTCGATCAAATGCATTCCTTCGCCTGCAACATCATCGAGCTCGAAGATCGCTCGGGCGGGCCCGTCATCGCGATATCGTCGGCGGCGAAAGCGTGCCTGCAACCGAATCAGCTGAGACGGCTCGAGTCCTTCGGTGAACTGCTCGATGTACCCATCCCGACAATCGAGCGCGTCGGCGGCGGAGGCATCCGCTGCATGATCGCGGACGTGCATTTGCCGCGCATCAGCCTAGATTCTTGACGATTTCCTCGACCATCTTCTTGGCGTCGGCGAGCAGCATCATCGTATTGTCCCGATAGAAGAGCTCGTTATCGACGCCGGCATAGCCGACACCGCCCATCGAGCGCTTCACGAACAGGACGGTCCGCGCCTTCTCCACATCGAGGACCGGCATCCCGTAGATCGGCGAGCTCTTGTCCGTCTTGGCCGCGGGATTGGTGACATCGTTGGCGCCGATGACGAAGGCGACGTCCGTTTGGGCGAATTCGCTGTTGATGTCCTCCAGCTCGAAGACATCATCGTAAGGCACGTTCGCCTCGGCGAGCAGGACGTTCATGTGGCCCGGCATGCGCCCTGCGACCGGGTGGATTGCGAATTTCACGCGAACGCCTTCCTCCTTGAGCAGGTCGGTCATTTCGCGGAGGGCGTGCTGCGCCTGGCTGACGGCCATACCGTAGCCCGGGACGATGATAACCTGGTCGGCCTGACTCATGAGGAAGGCTGCATCCTCTGCCGAGCCGCGCTTGTAGGCGCGGTCGATGACTTCTCCGCCCGCTCCCGCGACCGCATCGCCGCCGAAGCCGCCGGCGATGACCGAGATGAAGCTTCGATTCATTGCGCGGCACATGATGTAGCTGAGGATCGCGCCCGAGCTCCCAACCAGAGCGCCGGTGATGATCATCGCGCTGTTGTGCAGCGTGAAGCCCATCGCCGCCGCGGCCCAGCCCGAATAGCTGTTCAGCATGGAGATCACGACGGGCATGTCCGCGCCGCCGATCGGGATGATCAGCAGGAATCCGATGGCGAAACTTAGGCCCATGACCGTGAAGAAGACCCACGGGTCCTGGTCCTGCGTGAAGTAGGCGATCAGCCCGAGGATCGCGACGAGCGTGCCGAGATTGATGACGTGGCGGCCGGGAAGCAGGATCGGCTTGCCCGACATGTTCCCGTTGAGCTTGAGGAAGGCGATCACGGAGCCGGAGAAGGTGATGGCGCCGATCGCGACACCGAGTCCCATCTCGACGCGGCTGACTTGCAGGATGCCATCTGGGCCGAGAATCCCGAAAGCGTCCGGATTTAGGAAGGCTGCGGCGCCGACCAGCACTGCGGCCATGCCGACGAGGCTGTGAAATGCTGCGACCAGCTGAGGCATCGCAGTCATCTGGATCTTGCGAGCAGTGACGAGCCCGATCGTGCCGCCGATGGCAATGGCGACAAGGATCTCGACCAGGCTGAGAGGATCGAACTCGAGACCCGACGTTACCGACCGATCACCCGAAACGACGCTCGCTCCGAGGCCGTGTGTAATCAGGGTCGTCACGACCGCGATTGCCATGCCGATCATTCCGGCGCGGTTGCCGCGGCGGCTGCTCTCGGGGCTCGAAAGCCCCCTCAGCGCGAGGATGAAGCAGACACCGGAAACGAGATAAGCGAGAAGCACCCAGGCGGGCGTGTCGTGCACAGCCTCCACGCTCTAGCGCTCCTTCTTCTTGTACATTGCAAGCATTCGCGCGGTGACAGCGAAGCCTCCGAAGATGTTCACGCTGGCGAGCGCGACCGCGATGAGTCCGAGCCACTTGGATGACGGGCTTCCGGCCGAGGCGGCCGCGATCAGGGCGCCGACCACGATCACCGACGAGATGGCGTTGGTCACGCTCATCAGCGGCGTGTGCAGCGCCGGGGTGACGGACCAGACGACGTAATAGCCGACGAAGCAGGCCAGAACGAAGATCGACAGGATCGAAATGAAGTCCATCAGTCCCTCGCGCTTAAGGTCACTAAAGTCATGGAGACACGCGCCTTTGCCGTGGCTTTAAGACCCGCAAGCCCTTCGCAGCCGGTCAGAACGGAAACAGCGCCCTCCATCGGGGCGCGACCATGCACAAATCAGGCACGATAGGACAGAGGCAAAGAGCGTCGGTCGGAACGGCTGTTAAACGCAACACGGTTTCCGATTTGATAACCTTTCTGCGGCACAGCGGGGACGACGAGACTGAAGGAATCCGTGCTCGGTGCGCTTGCGCAAGGCCAACAAGGGTGAGCCCTCCCGCTGGAAGCTGCTGCTGTGGACGGCGATGGCGTCGCTCGTCTTTGGCCTGATCGGCATGGGTGAGATCCCCGAGGACCTGCTGCGCACGGCGCGGAACAGCCTTCACATGCACAAGGCAAGCGGCGAAATCGTCTTCGTCGCCATCGACGACAAATCCCAGCGCGAGATCGGCCGCTGGCCCTGGTCTCGGAGTCGCCAGGCGCGCCTGATCGACAAGATTACCGAAGCCGGGGCGAAGCGGACCTTCGTCGACATCTTTTACAACGGCAAAGGTGCACCGAAGGACGACGCGAGCTTCATGCAGTCGACCGACAAGGCGGGCAACGTCACGCTCGCGGTCGCTGCCCGCGCCAACACCGGGTTCGAAGACATCGGGGTCCAGCCACCGGTCGTCCTCGGCAAGCGCACCGAGCTCGCCCTGATCAGTGCGCAATACAATTATCAGAGCGCGATCTGGCGGCTGAAATATTCGGGCATGGTCCAAGGCCGCCAAATTCCCACTTTCGCGGCAAAGCTCGCGAATGTGACCCGGAAGCCCGGTGAACGCTTCATCATCGACTATTCGATCGATTCCGCGTCGGTCCCGGTCGTTGGAGCCTCCGACCTGCTTGCAGGGCGTGTCGATCCGCGGGCACTCAAGGGCAAGGACATCGTGCTCGGCCTTTCGACCGAGGGAATCGACCAATATTTCATTCCCGGCCGCGGCAGGATGGCCGGCACCTACGTCCAGATCCTCGGCGGCGAGACGCTGAAGAGCGGAATCCCGAGATACTTCGGCTGGCTGCCTGCGCTTCTCCTGGCACTGGCGGCCTGCTGGGCAGCGATTGCTTCCAAGACTTCGGGCCGGTCGAATGTCGCGCTTGGAATGACCGCCGCGTTGCTGTTGCTGGGGCCGACGATCCTGGAAGCGAACCTGCTTTTCGTGGATATCACTCCGGGACTGTTCGCCATCACCACTGTCGCAGTCGTCCTAGGCTGGCGGCGGTGGCGGCAGCGCGGGCTCGTCAACACTGGTTCCGGACTGCCCAACCTAAGCGCGCTTCGGGCGAACAAGACCGGGCGCGACCAGGCGCTGATCGCTGCGCGCATCCTGAACTATGCGGAAATCTCGGCTTCGCTTCCGGCCGACCAGGAACGCCAGCTGGTCGATCAGATCGTTTCTCGCCTGCGGGTCGGTGCCCCCGACCGCACGCTTTACGAGGGCGATGGCGGAATCTTCGCCTGGTTCGAAGATCCGAGCCAGCCCGTGGGCAACCATGTCGAAGCGCTTTACGCGCTGTTCCGGAACCCGGCCCGGGTGGATGGGCAGCCGATCGACCTTCCCATCAGCTTCGGCGTCGAGATCGGCAGTGGCCGTTCGCTGGCGAACCGCCTGGCGAGTGCGCTGGTTGCCGCCGAAGAAGCCGCACACGACGGGCTGAAGTGGAAGTATTACGATCCGGAAGCGCTCGAAGACGCATCCTGGAAGCTGTCGATGCTGAGCCAGCTCGACAGCGCCGTCGACAAAGGCGAGATCTGGGTCGCTTACCAGCCAAAGCTGGATCTCAAGACACGGCAGATCGTCGGGGCGGAAGCGCTCGCTCGCTGGACCCATCCCGAGAAGGGTCCGATCGCCGCCACGGAGTTCATTGCAGCAGCCGAGCAGAACGATCGCATCGGCAAGCTCACCGACTTCGTCCTCGAGCAAGCAGTCTCGGCCGCCGCGACCATCAATCGGAAGCAGGGCGAGTTCGGAATTGCGGTGAACCTTTCGGCGCGACTGCTGGGTGACAAGGGCTTCGCGCTCCGGCTCCGCGCCATGCTCGCGCGCAACGGACTTCCAGCGCACCTGCTGACGCTCGAGCTCACGGAGACCGCCGAGCTTGCCGGAAGCGGGTCTGGATTCGACATGCTGGCAGCGCTTCGCGATCTCGGCGTGAACATCTCGATCGACGATTATGGAACGGGCCTGTCGACTCTGGACTATCTGAAGAAGATCCCGGCGAGCGAGATCAAGATCGATCAGAGCTTCGTCAGAGGAATGCTCGACAACCGCAGCGACCTGGTGATGGTCCAGTCGACCATCGCACTTGCCCACTCTCTCGAGCGCAAGGTCGTTGCGGAGGGCGTCGAGCATCAGGGCGTGATGGATGCGCTGGTCGACATGAATTGCGACGTTGCGCAGGGTTACATCATCGGGCGCCCGATGAGCCTGGAAAGCCTGATCAAGCGCCTTGCCGGCTCGCGCCGCTCCAGCGTCGCCTAGCCTCCTCTAGCCTCCCCAACCCAGCCTGAAGTTTGCGAGCGAACGCGCGTCGGTGCGCGCAAGTAACGAGTCTTGGTTTGAAATGGTTAATGTGTTGCTAACCAGTTTTATTAGGGTTAACGTCCCCTCATCTGCCGAATCGAATTTCGACGCACAGGGGATGGTTATGAAGAAGGTCGCGCAAACGAAGTGGAGCTTCTGGAGCTGGCTTCTCGGCTGCGGCACCGGTTCAACCGGCGGCCAGGGCTGACTCAGACGGCCGTTTCTCAGACGGCCGTTTTCCAGAATAATTCCAATAACATGGCAAAGCACCCGTGGAATATCGGGTGCTTTCTTGCGTCCACTGAACCCTCGAACCTGGCCGCACTACCCTACTTCGCTCGACGCGGTCTCCGACGGCGCAGATCGCCGATCGGGTAATCGGAATCGATCCGGAGACCCGATTCGCAAACCGGTCGATTTCCTCTTGTCCCGCGTCGAGACCGGTCAATTGGTAAATGCGTTGCTAACCAGTTTCATTAGGATATCATCCCTGACGTCGAATCGCATCTCGATGGACAGGGGGAGGCTTATGAAAAAGGTCGCGCAAACCAGGTGGAGCTTCTGGACCTGGCTCCTCGGCGGCGGCACGGGTTCGACCGGCGGCCAGGGCTAAGGACTGGCGGCCGCTTTCGGGCGGCCGCTTTTCAGAACCGTTTCGAGCACATGCAAGGCACCCGGGGAAGAACCGGGTGCTTTCTTGCATCCCCGGTCATTACATCCAGACGGCTGGCGTCCGTATTCGGCGTCGACTAGGGCCGGACCATGCTTCGACAGTCGATTGGGCGGTTGCGGGTCGCTGCGCCTCGCCAAGGGCTTCACGAGATCACGAACGATGTTGAGCGATGGCTGGACGGCCAGGAGATGGACTCCGGCCTCTTGACGATTTTCTGCCGCCACACATCGGCGAGCCTGATGATTCAGGAGAATGCGGCGCCCGCCGCGAGGCGCGACCTCGAGTCGTATTTCGCCCGGATCGCCCCGGAGGATCCGTCGCTCTATTCGCACAATGACGAGGGTCCGGACGACATGCCGGCGCATCTGCGGACGGCGCTCACCCAGACGCAGCTTTCGATCCCGGTTGGGGGCGGCCGCATGCTTCTCGGGACCTGGCAGGGCATTTACCTGTTCGAGCATCGTCGTAACCCGTCCGAGCGCGAGATCGTCCTTCAAATGTTGGGCGAATGAGCGCCGAATCCGTCCGCGCGTGGATCGCGGAGCATGCCCCCGACCTGCCGATCATCGAGACCGAACTGAGCACCGCGACGGTCGAAACCGCAGCGTCGGCGCTTGGCGTCGAGCCCGGCCGGATCGCCAAGACTTTGGCCGTGCGTGTGGGCGAACGGACCATCCTCGTCGTGGCGCGGGGCGATGCCCGGCTCGACAATCAGAAGAGCAAGGCGGAGTTCGGCGGCCGGCCGCGGATGCTGGGTGCAGAGGAGACGCTGGAGCTGACGGGTCATCCGGTTGGCGGCGTGTGCCCGTTCGGCCTGGCAACGCCCCTGCCCGTCTATCTCGACCTTTCGCTGAAGGCGTTCGACATCGTCTATCCGGCTGGCGGGTCGCTCAATACATCCGTTCGAACTACTCCGGAACGGCTGTTCGAGCTGGTCGGAGAGCGCTGGGTGGACGTGATGCGCCTACCGGAACCTGACGGGGCTTAGGTCCTCGGGCGTCACGGCTTCGATTGGCCAGGGCGTGCCCGCCACCAGGCACTCGGCGATCGCGGCTATGGCCGGCGACGTCTGGAGACCGAACCCACCCTGCCCCGCCAGCCAGAAGAAGCCCTCCGCGGCGCCGTCGAAGCCGGCAACGAGATGCCGGTCGGGCGCGAAGGTCCGCAATCCCGCCCAACGGCTGTGGATTCGATCGACCTTGAGCGTTGTGCGCTGCTCGATCCGGTGCGCAGCCAGCGCTACCTCATATTCCTCGGGCTGCGCGTCAGCGGGATCGCTCGGCACCTCGTCCATCGGCGAGGCGAACAGGCGGCCGCTTTCCGGCGCGAAGTACAATTCGTCGCCAACGGTCTTCGCGAAGGGCCATTGCGAGACGTCGATGCCCTTCGGGCCGTCGAAAGTGACGATCGTCCGTCTCAGCGGGGCGAGGCCTGCCGGCGAGACCCGCGCGAGCGCTGCGATCAGGTCGGCCCAGGCGCCGGCGGCGTTGACGAGGATCGGTGCCGCAAAGCTCTGCCCTGCCAGCGTTTCGACGCGCCATTCGCCTGCGGCCCGCTCGATCGAGCGCACACGAGCATTCGTGACCAGCTCGCCGCCTCTTCTGCGAAGGAGGCGAACATGGCCCTGAAGGAGGGCGTGTGGGTCAAGGCGAATGGCGTCGCGGTCGAAAAGTCCTGCAACCGAGCCGCCTTCACCGGTCCGGATGGCCGGACAAAGATTGCGAATGCCGGATTCCCCAACGTTTTCCAGCTCGGCGAAGGGAGCAATCGCTGCGTGCAGATTCTCGAGCGCCGCGACCTCCCCGGCGCGGGCATGAACCAGCACCGGCATTCGCCGACCAAGCGGCACGTCGGAGAAGCCGGCCGGTGGCTGCTCGAAGAACCAACGGCTGGCGAACGTCAGCGCCCGCACTTGCGGATCGCCGAGCGCGTAGTGGAGCATGGTCGCGCTTCGGCCCGAAGAATGATAGCCGACCGCTGCCTCGGCCTCGAGGACGGTCACTTTCGCATGGCTCGCGAGCACCGACGCCGCGGACAGGCCCGCGATCCCGCCGCCAACGATCAGGATGTCGCCGGCGCTCAAGCGCCCGAGCCAGCGAGCCTTTCGCTGACAATCCTGCCGCCTTGAGTCAGGCGGATGGCTTTGACGATCTCGTCATCGTCCGGGAGCACGGGGCGGCCCTGGTCCTTGTCCCAGAAGGCCGAAAGGAAATTGAACAGGTTGCGGGCAAACAGGGCGGAGGCATCCGCAGCGAGGCTCCGCGCGAGATTGGAGGCGCCGATGATCGTGACTCCGTGCTTGACGACATTCTCGCCGGCAACGCAGCCCTCGACGTTTCCGCCGGCATCAGCCGCGAGATCGACGACCACTCCGCCCTGCCGCATCGTCGCCAGCTGGGAGTCGCTGATCAGCCGCGGAGCGGGTCTGCCGGGGATCAGCGCGGTCGTGATGACGATGTCCTGCTTGGCGATGTGCCCGGATACCAGCTCAGCCTGCGCCTTCTGATATTCTTCGGACATCTCCGTCGCATAGCCGCCGTTTCCCTCGCCGTCGATGCCAGCGACATTCTCGACGAAGATCGGCTTCGCGCCGAGTGACTGGATCTGCTCCCTGGTCGCCGAGCGGACGTCGGTTGCGCTAACCTGCGCTCCGAGCCGGCGCGCCGTGGCAATCGCCTGCAGCCCCGCAACGCCGACGCCCATGACGAAGACCCGCGCTGCGGTGATGGTGCCGGCGGCGGTCATCATCATCGGGAATGCGCGTCCGTACCTGGCTGCGCCGTCGATCACCGCCTTGTAGCCGGCAAGGTTCGATTGCGAAGACAATATGTCCATGGACTGGGCACGCGTAATGCGCGGCATCCATTCCATCGCGAGCGCCTCGTAACCGCCCGTCGCATAGGCCTCTATGTCTTCGGACCTTCGCAGAGGATCGAGCGCACCCACGATGAGAGCTCCATCTTTCGCGCCTTTCAGCGAATTGGGCTCGGGTCCATTGATGCACAGGATGATGTCGGCCCCGCCGAGCACCTTGTCGCGGGCGTCGATGGTGGCTCCGGCGTCTTGATAGGCGTCGTTCGAGACGGAGGCGGCTTCGCCGGCGCCGCTCTCCACCGCAAGCTGGGCACCGAGGGCCGTAAACTTCTTTATGGTCTCGGGAGTGGCTGCGACCCGCGTTTCACCGGGTGCGGTTTCCCTGAGGACGGCGATCCTCACTCTAACTAATGATCAGAACGACGAGGAAGGCGATGACCAGGCAGGCAATCGCACTGTATTTCAACAGCGTGGTGAAGCGCTCGTAGTCGCGGACGTGGTAGCCTGCCTCGGCCGAGGGCGGGTCCGCCAGAAGCGGCTCTTCGTCATGGGCCATGCGATTCCTCCAATTGCGTTTGGGCGATCCATAACAAGGCGACCGCTTTGCCCCAAGCCCCCCCGCTAAGCCTTAAGCGAGCCTTCACTATTTCTCGTTACGAGTCGTCCCCGGACCAATGCGCGAAGACGAAACACGCTGCCTTTTGCTCATCGAAGCAGACCCAGCCGAGCGACGGCTCGTGT
>Ga0307413_10000843_pt1 | contig 10778 bp, 5 predicted proteins | sample DK1Ometagenome_3_FD_203714 | JGI IMG/M metagenome (GOLD analysis project Ga0307413, IMG submission 203714) | Maize rhizosphere microbial communities from greenhouse at UC Davis, California, United States - DK15-O-2 | ecosystem: Host-associated > Plants > Roots > Rhizosphere > Soil | place: USA... | reverse complement strand
AAAAATAGCGTGAAAACACATAAGGTTTAACACGCTATAGAGACTAGCTCAATGACTGTCTTAAAAAACAAAATTAATAAAAATTAAGATTTAAATTGGAAATCAACACAGAATCTCTGCGGTTAAATTATTCACAAAAAAAGAATAGAATTGATTTTGGAAAAATAAGGAATAACCGTATTTTTGCATCTCAAAATAAAAAATTAGTAATGGGAAGAGCGTTCGAATTTAGAAAAGGAAGAAAAATGAAACGTTGGTCAGCAATGGCTAAAACATTTACCCGAATTGGTAAAGATATCGTTATGGCCGTTAAAGAAGGTGGTCCTAACCCAGATGCCAATTCTAGATTAAGAGCTGTTATACAAAATGCAAAAGCCGCTAACATGCCTAAGGACAATGTGGAGCGCGCGATAAAAAATGCAAGTAATAAAGATACTGCCAACTATAAAGAGATTCTGTTTGAAGGATACGCTCCTCACGGAATTGCGATTTTAATTGAAACTGCATCTGACAACAATAATAGAACTGTAGCCAATATTCGCAGCTACTTTAATAAATGCAACGGGACAATGGGAACCCAAGGTTCTGTTGAATTTATGTTTGACCACACTTGTAACTTCAGAATTGCAAAAGGAAATCTTGATCCTGAAGAATTAGAGTTGGAATTAATCGATTTTGGTGCCGAAGAGGTTTTTGAGGATGAAGACGGAATTTTAATCTACGCTCCTTTTGGAAGCTTTGGCGCTTTACAAAAAGAATTAGAGAACAGAGGTCTTGAAATTTTATCTTCTGGTTTTGAGCGTATTCCGCAAATCACCAAAGAACTTACAGAAGCCCAAATCGCTGACGTTGAAAAACTAATCGAAAAAATTGAAGAAGATGATGACGTTATGAACGTTTATCATACTATGAAAGAGGAATAATTTTTTTCTTTTTCTTATATTATAAAACTCCGGAGAAATCTGGAGTTTTTTTTTGCTCAAAATGTGGAATCCCGTAAAGATAACTGTACGGTATGTTTTAAGTTTGTCAAAAAAAATCAGAGATGATAATTATATAAATTTTAAAAGAAATCATATAATAACTTTTTATAAACAACTGTTTTCCTGTTAAAAATTATATATATTTGGCTCTCTAAAGCATCATAAATACCACCCAAAAACCTACACCGACATTGAAAAAAACTACTCTTAGATTACGCTCTTTCGTATACATTTTAGTTTTATTTACGATCAGTTTAAACTGTTTTTCAAATACTTACACAGACACGATAAGTAATTCGAAAAAACTTTCATTAGCTAAAAATAATAATCCAAAACCAAATTTTCTACCGGAGAATAATTCCTTCAATTTCATTCAAAATTCAGAAAGTGAATTTACAAATGAATACCTAAGAAAGAATTTTCCTATTGCCGAACAAACTTCTGACGATTTGCAAAAAGCGATGGCAACTTGTCTGAAAATTGATGAAAATGGTAATCTTACGGATAATCTTGAACCAAAAAATTTGTCGCAGTTACCTTTGGGTATAAAGAAGACAATTGGCGGTATTCAATATCTGTTAGGAATTAGCAATGCAAAATTTACGCCTGAATATACCGAGTTAACGGCTTTCGTAAGAATTATTATTCCACAACATGGTGATGATGGAAAGGCAAAAGAATTGTTTTTTGGTGCCAATAATATCAAGTTATCCCATAAAGGCGGTTTAGTTGGAGACAAAAATCTGGTTTTACTTGGTGATGTTCCAATAAAAATAAACGGAGAAAATACATTGTTGATTCTGAAGGGCGGAATGGACATGAGAACTGGTGTCGTTGATAACAAAACGTATGTAACCATTGATTGTAATGGTTTTAAAGAACTTGGAATAACAGCTGATGTGCAGTTTTCAAGAAAAATTATTGTACCTGTTGATGCAGATAATAAAGTAATTGACAAAACACCTGTAACTGGAACATTTGCTGTAAAAACATCTAACTGGAATGATATTTTAATAGAAATGTCGCTTCCAAAATTTCAAATTACAAATTTCTCAGGCTTATTTTTTCAGGTAAAAGATGCTAAGATAGATCTTAGTGATCTTAAAAATCCAGAAAAAGTGGTTTGGCCAGCGAATTACCAAAATGATTATCTAGTACCTGGAAATGAATCATTATGGCGAGGTTTTTATGCCAGCAGCGTAGAGATTACTCTGCCTGAAGAATTTAAATTGAAAAAGGATCAAAAAAGAATCACCTTCGTTGCAAAAGATTTATTGATTGACGCAATGGGTGTTTCTGGGACCTTTTCTGCTAATAATATTCTTAATATTAACGAAGGAAGCGCCAGTGGGTGGTCTTTTTCTGTTGACGGAATTAGTGTAGGTTTTAAAGCAAATAATTTAGTTGCAGGAGGTTTTAACGGTGCAGTTATTCTTCCTATTTCTGGCAAAAGCGGGTCTTGTAAAGATGGTTCTAGTGTTAATCTGGCCTACAACGCATTGATTAATCCTATTGATCATGAGTATCTTTTAAAAGCAGAGATAAATAAAAACCTTTGCTTTTCGGCATTTAAGGGAACTGCACAAATTGATAAAGGTTCGTACATAGAATTAAAAGTAAAACAGGGGAAATTTTTACCTAAGGCTTTATTAAACGGTAAACTCACTATTAAATCTGCAATTGTAGAAAAAAGTGAAGTTGAAGATGATAAAAAAGAAATCTCTCCAGACAGAATTCCTAAAACTTATTTGATGACTGATGTTGAGGATAATAAGGAAACTGAAGAAATTGAAGTCTCAAAAGTAGAGATAATTAAAAATGATGGTTCGAAAAAAGAAGGAGAAAATGAATCTGAGAAAATACTTTTGTTTGAAGGAATAGAATTTCAAAATTTACAATTACAAACTGTCAGTCCAATTATTAAAACTGATTATTTTGGATATAAAAATACTTTCGAAGATGCACCTGGCTCTTCAAAAGTTGCCAACTTTCCTATAACCATATATGAAATAGCGTTAATCGCTGATGACAATTCGGCGAGATTAAGACTTGATTTGTCTATTAATCTGATGAAAGGTCAGTTTAATGGCCGAACTAAATTTGATCTTGTTGGAAAGTTCAATGAAAATGATGGAATTCAAAAATGGAAATTTGATTATGTTAAATTTGAAAGAATTGATCTAAAAGCTGATATAGGAGGAGCAAAATTCGAAGGAAGTATTATCATAATGGATAAAGATCCTGTTTATGGTAAAGGTTTTAAAGGAAGTTTGAAAGCCGAATTTAAAGGTGGAATTGAGGTTGAGGCAAATGCTATTTTTGGAAAAAAAGATAATTTTAGATACTGGTATGTTGACGCTATGGTCGATGGCTTAAAGATTCCTTGCAGTGCATTTGTAATTACAGGTTTTGGAGGCGGAGCTTATTATAACATGAAGAAGGCTGGATTTAGTTCTACTTTTACAGCATCTGGAGCACAATACGTGCCCGACGAGCCTTCTTCTCTTGGAATAAAAGCAATGATTCATTTTGCAAACGCTGCAAAACCAGATGCTTTTTGGGGTGGTGCCGGTTTTGAAATCGCATTTAATGATAATGGAGGAATTAACCGAATTAGTATTTATGGGGAAGGCCATGTTATGCAGGAATTTGGTTTTAAAGTTCCGGTCAATTCGTTGAAAAAAAATCTTGAAAGTATTGTTACATTAGAGAGTAAGATGTTAAAAGGGACATTAGATAAATTAAAAGAAAATAACCTAACCGAAGCCTCTAAACAGGTTTATCCTGATGCCGTGTCTGGTCAGGCGGGGCTTAATGCGTATGCAGCAATCGAATATGATTTTACTTCTAAAACGCTGCATGGATCTTTTGATTTATATGTTGATGTAGCTGGCGGACTTATACAAGGACGTGCTTCTAAAAAAAGAGCCGGATGGGCAGTACTACACTTTGCGCCAGATAAATGGTACATTCACATGGGTACTCCAACAGACAGGCTGGGTATAAAAATGGTTATTGGTTCTATAGAAGTAGAAACTGGTGGTTACTTCATGATTGGTGATGATATTCCCGGAAGTCCGCCTCCACCGGATATTGTTGCTCAAATTTTAGGATTAGATGTTGCAAAATTAGACTATATGCGCGATGAGAACAGCATTGCGTCAGGAAAAGGTTTTGCTTTTGGAGCAGATTTTAGTATAAAAACGGGCGACATCACTTTTCTAGTTTTTTATGCCAATTTCCAAGCTGGTTTTGGATTTGATATTATGGTGAAAGATTATGGTGAAGCACAATGTAAGGGATCAGGTCAAATTGGTATAGATGGCTGGTATGCAAACGGACAATCTTATGCTTATCTGCAGGGAGAATTGGGTATAAAAATCAAATTGTTTATGATTCGAAAGAAAATAGCAATTATACAAGGCGGTGGAGCAGTTCTTTTACAAGCTAAACTACCTAACCCTGTATGGATTAGAGGATATTTAGGTGGCTATTTTAGACTTTTGGGCGGTGCTGTTAAAGGTAGTTTCAGATTTAAATTAGAATTTGGAAAACAATGTGAGTTTGTAAATGATGCTCCATTAGGAGGTCTAAAATCTATTGCCGACATAACCCCTTCTGAAGGAACAAAAGACATTGACGTTTTTACTATCCCGCAAGTTGGTTTTAATATGCCTGTTGAAAAAGTATTTACTCTTGAAGAAGATGCAGGTACTAAAACCTACAAGCTTAAACTAGAAGAATATACCATTAAAAAAGACGGTGCTGCAATTGCAGGTGATATGAGCTGGAATGAAAACAAAGATTTGCTGAGTTTTACATCTCATGACATCTTGCCTCCAAATTCAAATTTAACTTTAACGGTAAAAGTAAGTTTTCAGGAAAGAGTAAACGGAACCTGGAAAACAATATATGATGAAGGTCAAATAGCCACAGAAACAGAAGTCAGAAACTTTACAACTGGTGTGGCACCTAATAACATTCCGGTAAATAATATTTCGTATTCGTATCCTGTTTTTGATCAAAAATATGTTTATCAAAATGAATCTAAGCAAGCATATATTGTTCTTAAACAAGGACAGCCTTATTTATTTGAATTAAAGGACGGCCAGTCACAAAAAGCATTTTATAAAACCGGAGAAAAAACAGTTACAGCTCCTATAAGTTATGATAATTCACTTAAAAAAGTTATAGTTGACTTACCTGGTTTACAAACTTCTAAACTGTATAATCTTTCTTTAAAAACACTTCAGCCCAAAAGTGATGCTAATGCAAACTTATCTCAACAATATGAAACGCAACAATTAGATACAGATGTAAATGTCGAGACTAAAAGTAATAAGTTAAGTGAAACTATTACTGCAGGAGATGATATAGAATTGGTACAATATAATTTCAATACGAGTCAGTACAATACGTTTCAAGAGAAAATGATTGCAAAAAAAACGAAAAACACTTATATTGAAATCGTTTATTCTGATGTTCATGCTTTACACGCTGAAAATGCATCAAGTGAACCATTTGATGAAATAGAAATTGTTGGTAATGCAAAATCTCAAAACATTCCTTTAATAAAAGTTGAAGCCCTTTTAGACGATGATTATTTTAAAAACCATGTTTATCCGTTAGTGTATAAAGGATATCCGCTGGAAGCAGACCTAACATTAAACAGAGATTCAAGTATTTTGGGGAATCCTCCAACAAAAGGAATTGAACTTTTAACGTGGTATCAGGCATACTTGACAAATGATCCGACTAATCCTTATTTAAAAGAAAGATTACCCTATCGATATAATCAGCCTTATTACTATAAATCTGATTTTATGGCGATCCAATATAAAATCGTCAATAAGTATTTGAACAGCCAAAATCAAAGTATGATTGAAAAATATAATTATATAATTAACGGAAGTTTTCCAATGATAAGAGATGGAAAGTATAACATCAAATTAAATTATACTCTTCCTGGCGGACAAGCTGGTACCAGTTCAATTTTTACATTCAATAAATCAAATTAGTATGAAGCTTAAATTTTTAATTATACTTGTTTTTACAATAATTAATCTTAATTACGCACAACAAAAAAGCCCGCAGGACACTGTTCTAAACGATAAAATTGCTATAGAAGTAATCGCACGCGTACAAAAAGATAGAATATTATTGCGCTGGGCGGTAAATGACCCTATTGCATGGAAAAAATTGAATACGTATGGCTATTTAGTAGAAAGATATACGGTAACCAGAGATAATAAAACACTGACAAGTCCAGAACGAATTGTTTTAATGCAATCTTGTAAACCTGAAGCTTTAGAGTTATGGGAAAAAATAATTGATCAAAACGATAACGCCGCCATTATTGCACAAGCAATTTATGGTGAATCTTTTTCGGTTGGAGGAACTGATAATTTAGAATCAATTGTAAACCTATCTGAAGAAAACGAACAAAGATTTACATTTGCCCTTTTTTCAGCCGACAAAGACTTTGAAATTGCCAAAAAAGCCGGTTTAGGTTTTGAAGACAAAACGGCCAGGCCAAACGAAAAATATGCTTATAGAATTTCATCAAACGTACCAAAAGAAGAATTAAAAATTGAGTATGGAGGTATATTTATTAGTATAAAAGACTTTGAACCTTTACCAAAACCTATGGATTTTACAGCTCATTTTATGGATAAAAATGCCATGTTGAGCTGGAATTATAAAATATTGTCGCATGTGTATGGTAGTTACTATGTTGAACGATCTACAGATAAAGTAAATTTTAAAAGGATTACAGACAAGCCTTATACAAGTTTGAATCAACAGAACTCAAATAACAGCAATTTTTTCTATGTTGATTCTATAGCAAATAATTCGCAGTATAGCTACCGAATCCAGGGTATTTCTTCATTTGGTGAACTAGGTCCTTATTCTCAAATCGTTTCAGGCAAGGGAAAATCGATATTAAAATACGTACCTCATCTTACTGTAAAAGAATTTAAAGATGACAAAACTGTAAATCTAATATGGGAGTTTCCTGAAGAAGGAAATGAGGAAATCACCGGTTTTGAGTTAAAGCGTTCTGACCAGGATGATAATAAATATGTTACAGTTGTTAAAAATATTGCGCCAAAAACCAGAAATGTGGTTTACAACAAATTAACAGCTACAAATTATTTTAAGATAACCGCCATAGGAAAAAATGGAAACAGCAGAGAATCTTTTGCAATGCTCGTTCAGCCTGTCGATTCAATTCCACCCGCAAAACCCATAGGTTTAAAAGGTGTAATTGATAGTTTAGGAGTGGTAAAAATAACATGGACTCCCAACAAAGAAAAAGATTTGATGGGATATCGTATCTATAGAGCGAATAATCCTGATGAAGAGTACAGCCAATTAACAATAAGCCCTAGTGAGCCTAACAACTATGATGATAAAGTAATCGTTAAAAGTTTAAACAGTAAAGTATACTATAAGATTATTGCAGTAGATAACCATTATAATATGTCTCCGTTTTCAGATCCATTAATTATAAAAAAGCCAGATTTAATACCTCCCACTTCACCGGTATTTACAAAGTATGATATTTCAAGCGGATCAGTTTTTCTTGAATGGATAAACAGCCAAAGCGAAGATGCTGCAATACATCAACTATACAGAAAAGAAAATGATCAAAAAGATTGGTTATTAATTTTTGAAACAAAAAATAAAGAAGAAAAATATCCGGATAAAACCGCTGTTGAGGGTAACACATATCGATATGCCATTTTTGCAAAAGATGAAAGTAATTTAGTTTCAAATCCTTCGCCAGAAGTTGCCTTATTTGTTCCTAAATACTCACAGTTATCGTCTATAAAAGGTTTTTTTGCTCAGGCAAACAAAACAACAAATACGATTGATTTATCGTGGGAATACTCAAACAATAGTGCCGCTAACTTTGAAATTTATAAAGGTTCAGATAAAGAGCCTTTACAATTAATTCAAATTCTAAATGGAAACAGTAAACGTCTTTCTGATCCAACTATTACAATCAATACAAATTATAAGTATGGAATTAGAGCTGTATCTAAAGACGGAAGAACATCAAAAATGGATTTTTATATTGTAAAATTTTAAGCATGAATAATTTTTTCAATCTTATTTTTTCAAAACTAAAATACAGCTATATAATTGGTATTTGCTTACTGTTATTTAGTACGAAAAATTATGCTCAAGAATTATTTTTACTGCGATACAGCGGTCCAAGCATTTGTTTTACAGATTGTATAGTAGTGGATTCTTATTTTTATCTTTCTAATAACATAGTTATAGAACCTATAGCAGAGTATAATAATTTTTTTGTTTTTGATAAATTTCCTACTTATTTAGAACTTCTTACTTCAAAAGAGCAAGGTTTTAATTGTGATTGGCGTTCTCCGCCTATTTGTTGGGATCGAATTTCCTTAAAACCAACTGATTGCAGCTGGGTTATTAGTAATAAGGTTTTAGCAGAACCAACTGCAATAACAAATTCATTTTGCGATAAGATTACTCTTACTGCAACAGGCTGTACAGGTCCTCAAAGGTTTTATTGGGAATACAGTAAAGACGGTATCAATTATACTCCTACAAATACATACACAAGTTTTAATCAAAATTACGAATTTGTTAAAGCCAATTTTCCTGCGTTAAATAATTATTCTGGAAATATTTTCTTTCGTGTATTAATTGATTGGGATCTTAACACAACTGTCGAAAATATGTATTCAAATGCTGTCAATTATAATATAACAAGTTGTTCACCCTTGTTAAATGGGAGTCCAATTACATCAAAAGTGAAATGTTATAATCAATCGAGCGGCAGTGTTACCTTGAAGTTTCTAACCGATATAACGTCGACACAAAAACTGCTGTTAACGTTGTACGAAAATTCACAATTCATAAGCCATAAGTTTGTAAAAGATACAGAGATCCTAAATAAAACGTATACTTGGGAAGGGCTTCCTAAGGGCTCGTACATAATTAAATATCAAGCACAAAACAAGAGCGATGATAATACCAATCTAGGCTCATTTCCTATAGAAACACCTACTTTTAATATAGAAAACATACAGCCTTTAACGTTTTACTTAACCGCTATACAGCCTTCATGTAATGCCGATATGGGTAAAGTACAAATTTCTGCTAATGGAGGAACTGGTACTTACTTCTATATTTTAGATAATGAAACTATGGCAAATAAACACCCTTTTACAAGTCCTTATATTGTTCCCAATGAATTATCAGAAGGAGATCATAAAATTATAGTGATTGATAGTAATGAATGTATTGAAAAACAATCATAATATGTTAAAAATAAAGCATATCTTATTTATTATCATTTCTTTTTCTGCCAGCCATATGTATGGGCAGACGAGTCAAATTTTAATTGAAACACAGTTAACAAAATATAGCAATGATGTAAAAACTAATACTTATTATTTGACACTAACTCCTTCTGGTGGCGTCTCAAAAGGTTTCTCTTATAAAATAAATAATAACGATGATAATGAAAAATATTTCTACGATCTGATACAGTTAGATATTACTAATTATCCCATAAATTTTGCTATTGAAGCTTTTAATAGAGTTAAACCCACTATCATTGGCGGACCAGAGTGCAGCCAATCTTATCAAGGAAAAATTTCTTACCAATCAAGTTCTTTTATAAGTGCTTGCCACGGTACTTCGAATTTATTCCTTCTGGATCTACCAATACCAAAAGGACCAATTGGTAATTGCAAAACAATTTCAATAGAAAAAAATATATCTCTTAAGAACGCAAGCTATTCTTGGGAATATCGAAAAGGCAATGAAACACAATGGAACTATTTCTATTATGGCAGAGATTATTCTGCTAATGGATTAAATTTTGTTCCAAATCAAATTCCCGAATTAGCAAACTTTACTGGTAATTTATATATAAGATTTATCGTAACAAATGAAAACTTAAACACAGATAAAATTGATACGTTTATTTCGAATGTAACAAATTATGTACTTACAGACTGTTCACCGCAATATGCAGGAGGTATTCCTTCTAGTACGGGCATAAGATGTAATGGTGAATCAAACGGAACTGTAACTTTAAAATTTAAGTCTGAACTTGTTGATGGAGACGTTTTTCTTTTCAATATCTTTTTAAATAAAACTCCACAGCAATTTATTAAACATCATTTTGTATCTAAATCTGATATTAAAAATGATACCTATATCTGGACTAATTTAGGAGCTGGTGATTATATCATAACCTATCAGGCACAGAGAATCGGCGATCCTAATCAAGAGGTCAAAGGTTTAAGTCTTGAACCTATTCCTCCATTTACGATTGCAAATCGCGATCCTTTAAGTTTTAAATTAACTGCGATACAGCCGGCATGCAATGACGGAAAAGGTAAAATACAAATTTCTACTGAAGGAGGTACGCCCCCTTATTTTTATATGTTAGAAAACGAGACTATTGACGACAAACACCCTTTTACAAGTCCTTACATTGTACCAAGAGACTTTTTAGAAGGGGACTTTAAAGTTAAAGTAATTGACAGTAATGATTGCATTGAAAAAAATTTAGAGATATGATAAAAAAACTACTTATTTTTCTTTTTCTCACTTTATATCTAACTTCAAGTGCGCAAGAAGCTGGTATTTTGATAAAGACAACATTAGATCCTTTTATGGGATGGAACGGGAGTCATGCCGGAAGCCACCGCATAACCGTTGGAGCAACTACTATTGCAAAAAGTAGCAATACAGATGACGAGGTAGTAATTGAATATGATTTCTTTTATGTTAACGACA
>Ga0307413_10000842_pt1 | contig 10778 bp, 8 predicted proteins | sample DK1Ometagenome_3_FD_203714 | JGI IMG/M metagenome (GOLD analysis project Ga0307413, IMG submission 203714) | Maize rhizosphere microbial communities from greenhouse at UC Davis, California, United States - DK15-O-2 | ecosystem: Host-associated > Plants > Roots > Rhizosphere > Soil | place: USA... | reverse complement strand
TACTTCGCGCAGCCGCCCGGCGGCCGCGCTCACGCGCCCGGATGAGGGGATCGACGTCGTGCTCCGCCGCCCCCCGGGCGAGCCCGCCGGCGGCTCGGCTGTTGCCGCTAGCCCGGTGGCGACGCATGTTGGGGGCGCCCCGCGGCGGCGCAGCCGTGAGGCGCCCACCGCCGTTGCCCCGCTCGCATCCTGCGCATGTCGGAACCGCAAGCTGCCAGCCCGGTCACCGAGCTGCTCGCGAGAGCTCGTTCCGGGGACCCGTCCGCGCTCGCGAACGTGTTCCCGCTGATCTACGACGAGCTCCGCCGGCTCGCCCGGCAGCAGCTGCAGCGCGAGCCCGACGGGCACACGCTGAGCCCCACGTCGCTGGTCCACGAAGCCTACATGCGCCTGATCGACTACACGCGCATGGAGTGGACCGGGCGCGCGCACTTCATGGCGGTCGCCGCGACGGCGATGCGCCGCATCCTCGTCGACCACGCGCGCGGCCACCGCAGCGCGAAGCGCGGGGGTGCGCTGCGCCGAGTCTCCATCGACTCGATCGAGCTCGGCACCGAGGACCGGGCCGAGCTGCTCATCGCCATCGACGAGGCACTCGGCAGGCTCAAGGACGTCGACGCCCGCCAGGCGCAGGTGGTCGAGTGCCGCTTCTTCGGCGGCATGACCGAGGAGGAGACGGCCCAGGCGCTGGGGATCGGGCTGCGCACGGCGAAACGGGACTGGGCCAAGGCGAAGAGCTGGCTCCACAAGGAAATCGCTGCCGAACGCTCGGTCTGACGACGCCGCGGTACGGCGTTCGGGAAGCGTGATGTCCGGAAGGGGAAGGACTCGTGAGCGCGTCACCCACCGATCGGTTCCACCGCGTCGACACCATCTTCGACGCGGCCGTCGACGTCCCGACCAGCGAGCGGACGGCGTTCGTCGACCGCGAGTGCGACGGGGACGAGGCGCTGCGCGCCGCAGTGCTGGAGTTGGTGCGCGCGTATCACAGCTCCGACAGCCCCCTGGAGTCGCCGGCCGCGCGCCTCGCGGCGCCGCTCCTCGACGCGGCGGCGGCGATCGCCGGACCGGTCCCCGACCACGTGGGGCCGTTCCGCGTGGTGCGCGAGATCGGGCGCGGAGGGATGGGCCGGGTATTCCTCGGCGAGCGCGCCGACGGGCAGTTCGAGCAGCGCGTCGCGGTGAAGCTGATCCAGCACGGCGCCCCGGGCGTCCTCCGGCGCTTCGTGGAGGAGCGCCGCATCCTGGCGCTGCTCGAGCACCCGGGGATCGCGCGGCTGGTCGACGGCGGCATCACGGACGGCGGGCTGCCGTACTTCGCGATGGAGCTCGTCGACGGCGAGCCGATCGACCGCTACTGCGAGGCGCACGCCCTGACCCTCGACCAGCGGCTGGCGCTCTTCGCCGGCGTGTGTGAGGCCGTGGCGTACGCGCATCACCACCTGATCATCCACCGCGACCTCAAGCCGTCGAACATCCTCGTCACGGCGGGTGGGCAGGTGAAGCTGCTCGACTTCGGCATCGCCAAGCTGCTCGGTGCGCAACAGGCGGGCGACGACATCACGCGCACCGGGTTGAGCGTGATGACGCCGGAGTTCGCCGCGCCGGAGCAGATCCGCGGCGCTCCGGTCAGCACCGCCACCGACGTGTACTCGTTAGGGGTGCTGCTCTACCTGCTGCTCGCCGGGGAGCGGCCGTACGAGGTGCGCGGGAGATCGCCCGCCGAGGTCGAGCGTATCGTCTGCGAGGACGTCCCGCCGCGGCCCTCGGGCAAGGCGCCGGCGGAGGCCCGGCGCCGCCTGCGTGGCGATCTCGACCTGATCGTGCTGACGGCGCTGCAGAAGCAGCCGGAGCGGCGATACCAGTCGCCGGCGGCGCTCGCGCACGACCTGCGGCGCTTCCGGCAGGGGCGCGCCATCCTCGCCCGGCCCGACAGCGCCCGCTACCGGCTGGGGAAGTTCGTGGGCCGGAATCGAACCGGCGTCGCCGTCGCGACGGTCGTCGTGCTCGCGCTGGCCGGCGCCGCCAGCCGCGAGCGGGTGCTGCGCAACCAGGCGGAGGTGGAGGCGCGCAAGGCGAAGGAGGTGGGGGACTTCCTCGTGAGCGTCTTCGACGTCGCGGACCCGTACGCGTCGCGAGAGCCCGACGGCGGCAGCGTCACGGCGCGCGAGCTGCTCGACCGCGGCGTGCGTCGCATCGACTCGTCGCTCGTCGCGCAGCCCGAGGTCCAGGCGGAGCTCCGCACGGTGCTCGGGCGCGTCTACACGAGCCTGGGGCTCTTCGACCGGGCCGCGCCGCTCCTGAAGCGGTCGCTCGAGCAGCGCACGTCCCTGCGCGGGCCGCTCGACCCGGATGTCGCCGCGACCATGGACCTGCTCGGTGTCGCGCTCGTCCGGCAGGACAAGTACGACGAGGCGGAGCCGCTCCTGCGCCGCGCGCTCGAGCAGCGGCGTCGCCTGCTGGGAGACAAGGACTCCGCGACGGCCGAAAGCATCGACCATCTGGCGAGGTTGTTCGAGCAGCGCGGCCAGTACGATGCCGCGGAGCCGCTGTACCGCGAAGCCCTCGCCATCCATGGGTCGGTGTACGGCGATTCGTCGGTCCAGGTCGCGCGCAGTCTCAACAACCTCGCACTCCTCCTCCACGAGAAGGGAGCGTACGAGGAGGCGGAGCCGCTCTTCCGGCGCGCCGTGGACATCGACCTCCGCCAGCTCGGGGAGAACCACCTGTCGACGGCGGAGGCCATGCAGAACCTGGCCATGAATTTCCAGTTGCGCCGTAACCTCCCCGAATCGGAGCGCTACCATCGCCGGGCACTGGCGGCGAAGCGCCGGGTGCTGGGCGACGCGCACCCCAGCGTGACGATCAGTCTCAACAATCTCGGCGTGTTGCTGTTACGCGATCACCGCCGGCTGGACGAGGCAGAGTCGCTGACGCGCGAGGCGCTCGCGCTGGACCGGCAGATCTTCGGCGAGCGGCACTCCTACGTGGCCGAAGGTCTCAGGAACCTCGGCATCATCCTGCGGACGAGAGGGGAGTTCGCGGAGGCCGAGCGGTTGCTCCGGCAGGCGCTGGAGATGGACCGCGCCCTGTTCGGCGAGCAGCACCGCTCCGTCGCGACCATGTCCTACCACCTGGCCCAGGTTCGCTACCTGGTGGGGGACTTGGACGAGGCCGAGAGGCTCCTGCACGACGCCCTGGCGACGCACCGCAAGCTGCTGGGTGACGGGCACGTCAGCACGATGGCGGCGGCGTACGTTCTTGCGCGGGTGATGACCGAGGCCGGCGACCCGCGCGAGGGGGAGGCGCTCGCGCGAGCGTCCCTGAGTCGGATGGACCCGGAAAAGAGTCAGCATCGATGGCACTTCATCAGCGCGCAACGCACCCTGGGTGAAGCAATCCTGGCGCAGGGCCGCACGGACGAGGCGCTGCCGATCCTCGAGCGCGCGCTCGCGATGGCGCGCGAGCAGTTCGGCGACGAGGACCTGCGCACGGCGGACGCGCAGCTCGCCTACGGCACCGCGCTCGTCGCCAAACGGCGGTACGCCGAGGCGGCGCCCCTCCTGCGGGCTGCCCGGGCGACGCTCGAGAAGCACCGTCGAGCGCAGCCGCGGCTCGCGGCGCGAGCGGCCGCTGCGGTCGAGAGGCTGCCGGCGACGACTTCCAGGTGACGGCCGCCGAACTGCAGCTCCCGGCTCTCAACAGCGGCTCTCGGCTCTCGGCCGCTGCGTGAGTAGCATAGCTTTCCACCGGTAGACGCTCCCGGTGCCGAGCCCTTCCCCAGTTCCGCCGAGAGCCGAGCGCCGAGAGCCGAGAGCCGAGAGCCGCACTTCCCAGCCGAGCCTCCCCTGCTCCTCACCGACCCCCACGCCCGCCCCATCATCGCTCACCGCGGCGCGTCGGCGTACGCGCCGGAGAACACCCTCGCGGCGTTCCGGCGGGCGCTGGAGCTGGGCGCCGACGCGCTCGAGCTCGACGTGCGCCTGACGCGCGACGGCGAGGTGGTGGTCGCGCACGACGCGACGCTCCTGCGCATGGCCGGCGACTCCCGCCGCGTCGGCCAGTGCACGCTCGCCGAGCTGCGCGCGGTGGACGCGGGGGCGCGCTTCAGCGTGGACGCCGACGCGACGTTCCCCTTCGCCGGCCGCGGCGTCCTGGTGCCGACGCTCGCCGAGGTGCTCGAGGAGTTCCCGGCGGCGCCGCTGCTCGTCGAGGTGAAGGAGGTGGCCGCGGGGCGGGCGGCGCGCGACGTCATCGCGCGGGCGGGCGCGATCGCGCGCTGCGTCGTCGCCGGCGTGGACGCGGCGGCGCTCCTCCCCTTCCGCGAGCCGCCCTGGCTCTACGGCGCCGCGACCGTGGACGCCGCGCGGCTCTACCTGCCGGCGCTTCTGGGCGTCGGCGCGCGGCCGACCGCCTGCCGGGCCTTCTCCGTGCCGGTGCGCTGGCGCGGGCTGCCGGTGCCCACGCGGCGCTTCGTCCGCGCGGCGCACTCCGCCGGCGCGGCGGTGCACGTGTGGACGGTGGACGATCCGGCGCTCGGGCACGCGCTCTGGGCGCGCCGGGTGAACGGGCTCGTGACGAACCGGCCGGACGTGATGATGGCCGCGCGCGCCGCGCTCGGCGCGGGGTGAGCCCCGCCTACCGCCGCGGTACGGTTCGTGACGTGCGAGCGGCCGACCAGCGCGCGGTAGACGGGCGCCGTGCCGCACGCCGGTCCCACCGTGCTCCACCGCCGCCGGCCCTCACCCGCCCCGCGTCCCCGCCATGGCCCGACTCTTCGCGAAGGAGAACTGGCTCCTCCTGCTCCTCGTGTTCATCCCCGTGGCGCTCGCGATGGAGTACGTCTTCCACGCCAGTGCCCTCGCCATCTTCCTCGCGTCGTCGGCGGCCATCGTCCCGCTCGCGGCCCTCATGGGCCGGGCCACCGAGCGGCTGGCCGAGCGGTTGGGCGAGGGCGTGGGCGGGCTGCTGAACGCGACGTTCGGGAACGCGGCCGAGCTGATCATCGCCATCGTCGCGCTGCGCGCCGGCCTCTTCGACCTCGTCAAGGCGTCCATCACCGGCTCGATCATCGGCAACGTGCTGCTCGTCTTCGGCGCGAGCGCGCTCTACGGCGGGCTCAAGTTCGAGCGCCAGGCGTTCAACCGCACGGCCGCCGCGCTGAGCGCGACGCTCCTCGTGCTCAGCGCCATCGCGCTCGTGGTGCCGGCCATCTTCCACATCATCGTCGACGGGCGGACGGAGGAGATCAACGAGCGGACGCTCAGCCTGGAGATCAGCGTCGTCCTGCTCATCACCTACGCGCTCAGCCTCTACTTCTCGCTGCGCACGCACAAGCACCTGTACGTGGGCGAGTCGGTGGCGAGCGCCAAGGAGGCGGCCGGCGAGCACGAGCCAGCCACGCACTCGCCCAAGCGGGCGGTGGTGCTCCTGCTCGCCGCCACGGCGGGCGTGGCGCTGATGAGCGAGCTGCTCGTCGGGGCGGTGGAGGAGACGGCGCGGCAGTTCGGGATGAACGACGTGTTCGTCGGCGTGATCCTCGTCGCCCTCATCGGCAACGCCGCCGAGCACTCCTCGGCCATCCTCATGGCCGGCCGCAACAAGATGGACGCGGCGATGACGATCGCCGTGGGCTCGTCCATCCAGGTGGCGCTCTTCGTCGCGCCGGTGCTGGTGCTCCTGAGCTACGTCATCGCGCCGGCGCCGATGGACCTGCGCTTCACGACGCTCGAGGTGGTCGCCGTCGGGATCTCGGTGTGGATCATGTCGATCATCGCGCAGGACGGGGAGTCGCACTGGATGGAGGGCGTGCAGCTCCTGGCGGTCTACCTGATCCTCGCGCTCGCGTTCTTCTGGCTGCCGCTCTGACGTCGGGGGCGAGCGCGCATCGTCAGGCGGGGCGCATCGGCGCGAGCGCCGTGTACGTGCGCCCCCAGCGGTCGGTCGCCTCGACGCGCACCTCGCGCGCCGCGGGCGCAGGCGTCGCGCGGAACAGGTGCCCGGTGACCGTCGGCTCCACCCAGGCGCGGCGCGCGGGCCTGTCGGCGCCGGCCTGCTGCGCCACCGCCAGCGGGTCGGTGCCGGGGCGGCGCTGCATCGCGCCCTTCCGCGCGCCGTCCTCGTACCACGTCACCGTCCACGCCGGGTCCCAGTCCCACACGTTCGCCACCACCGCGCCGGGCGCCGCCGGGTCGGCGCCGGGGGCGTGGACGCGCATCTGCGCCGAGGCGTCCTGCCCCGTGGCCTTGTAGCGCCAGCGCACCTCCTCGCCGGCCACGTCGTAGACGGCGTAGCCGTTGGGCGTGCCGTCCCAGCACAGGTCGCCGCTCCACCACGCGCCGCACACCGCCCCGTGCACGTGCTCGTGCCGCGTGCCGGTCACCAGGTGCTCGTGCTCGTGCGTGTGGCCCGAGAGCACGTGCGACCGGTACGGCGCGAGCAGCTCGTACAGCGCGTCGCGGTTGGCGACGCTCTCGCCCACCGTCGGCGACCGGGCGCCCTCGCGCTCGGCGCGCGTGCTGTGCGCCGGGATGTGCAGGAGGACGACGACCGTGCGCCCGCGCTCGACGCGCGCGAGGTCCGCCGCGAGCCAGGCGAGCTGCGCGTCGTCCAGGTAGCCCAGGTAGCCGGCGCCGTGCCAGAACACGTCGTGCAGCACCACGTAGTGCACGGCGCCGCGCTCGAACGACCAGTAGGTGGGACCGTAGCGCCGTTGGAACGTCGCCGTCGACCCGAAGTGCGTGCGCGCGCGGAGGTCCAGGTCGTGGTTCCCGACCACCTGCACGAACGGAACGCCCATCGCCGCGACGGCGCGCTCGTACTCGGGATAGAGGGCGAGGTCGTCGTACATGATGTCGCCGCACGCCACGCCGAAGGCGGGCACGTCGCCCCCGCGCAGGGTGGCGGCGACGTCGGGGACCGTCTCCGCGTGGAGCCGCCCCATCTCGAACGCGTTCTGCGTCTGCGGGTCGGCCAGGAGCAGGAAGCGGTGCCGCGCGTCCGGGGCCGCGAGCGGGCGGAGCGCGAACGACGCGGAGGCCTCGCCGCCCGCACCCGGCGCGAGCGGCGCGTAGCACCGCGCGAGCCCGCCGGCGCGCGTGGGCAGCTCGTACCCGGCGGGGACGGTGAGCGAGACGTAGCCGCGCGCGGCGTCGGTCACCAGCTCGTACGCCCCGTCGCGCCCCGTCGCGACCACGGCGAGGCCGTCGGTGACCGCGACGGCCGCGATCCCGCGCCCGGTGCGCGCGTCGGTCACGCGGCCGCGCACGCGGACGGGGCGGGCTCCCGGCAGCAGACGCGCGGCGGCGGCCGGCGAGAGAAGGCCGAGCGCGGCGAGCGAGACGCCGCCGAGCGTGAGGTCGCGCACGAACTGGCGGCGGGATCGCGGCATGGGCATGGCAGGCAGCTTGACGGAACGGCTTCCGATCCTCGACGCGCCGGAGGCTCCCGCGCGTCCACGGCGCAGAACGTGACGCGCACCCATAGTACCAGCGTTCGCCTCGCGCGACGATGCCCACCCCATGGGCGCCTGCGAGCGCCGCCGGACCCCCGCCGCCGGCGGCCCCGAGGATGGTGCGGTCCGGCTCGCCGTTGACATAGGGGGAGGGGGTATATAGCTTCATACCCGTGCGGGGTATCCATCCCGCTACACCGACACCAAACCGCCGCGACCGGGTCGCGAGGAGTGAACGATGGACCGCATCACGATGAAGATCGACGGCATGAGCTGCGGGAACTGCGTCAGCCACGTCAGGAAGGCGCTCGAGGGGCTCGACGGCGTGCAGGTGGAGCAGGTGAACATCGGCAGCGCCACCGTCGCCTACGACCCGCGCGTCGCGTCCGAGGCGGCGATCGCCCGGGTGATCGAGGACGAGGGCTACCCCGTCCGCTCCGCGGCGCGCTGAGCCGCATCCATTCGCGGCCCCGCCGGGGCCGCGAGAACGCAAGGTGAGACGATGACCGGAACGGAGTGGATGGTCGTGATCGGCGGCGCCGCCGCGATCGCCTGGGTGAACTGGTACTTCTTCCTCGCGGGACGCTCGTCGCCGCGAACCCGGAGAGAGCCATGACGACCACGGTGCGCACGGCCGAGCGTGCGGACGACGCGCGGCGCGACGAGCGCGCCGCCGGCAGCGCCCGCGCGGAGGGCGCGCGCGAGACGATTCGCATCCCGGTGAGCGGGATGACGTGCGCCGCGTGCCAGTCGCGCGTCCAGCGCACGCTGCAGAAGCAGGCCGGCGTCGCCGACGCGACGGTCAACCTGATGATGAAGAGCGCGACCGTCACCTACGACCCGGCCGCGGTCACCCCCGAGCGCCTCGTCGAGACGATCCGCGAGTCGGGCTACGGCGCCGAGCTCGCGTCGCCCGACCAGACGGCGTTCGAGGAGCAGGAGGCGCGCGACCGCGCCCAGGCGGAGGAGTTCGCGGCGCTGCGCCGCAAGGCGATCGTGAGCGGCGCGGTCGGCGTGGTGGCGATGGTGCTCTCCATGCCCCTCATGGCGGGCGGCGAGCACGCGGCGCACGGTCCCGTGGCCGACCCGTTCATGCGCTGGGCGATGGAGTCGCTGACGCCCGCGCTCCGCGGCGCGGCGCCCTGGCTCTACGCGATCCCCGGCCCGGTCGTGTCGTACGCGCTCCTCTTCCTCACCCTGGGCGTGATGCTCTGGGCGGGGCGGCACTTCTACACCCGCGCCTGGGCCGCCTTCCGCCACCACGCGGCGGACATGAACACGCTCGTCGCCGTGGGCACGGGCGCGGCGTTCCTGTACTCGGTGCTGGCCACCGTCGCCCCGGGCTTCTTCGTCAGCCGCGGCGTCGCGCCCGACGTCTACTACGAGGCGGTGGTGCTCATCATCGCCCTCATCCTCACCGGCAACGCCTTCGAGGCGCGCGCGAAGAAGCAGACCGCGTCGGCGCTCCGCGCGCTGGTGGACCTGCAGCCGAAGACGGCGCGCGTGGTGCGCGGCGGCGAGGAGGTGGACGTGCCGGTGGAGGCGGTGGCGCACGACGAGACCGTCGTCGTCCGCCCCGGCGAGCGCGTGCCGGTGGACGGCGAGGTGCTCTCCGGCGAGAGCGCCGTGGACGAGTCGATGCTCACGGGCGAGTCGCTGCCGGTGGCCAAGCGGGCGGGCGCCCGCGTGATCGGCGGGACGATGAACCGCACGGGCGCGTTCCGCTACCGCGCCACGACGCTCGGCAGCGACAGCGTGCTCGCGCAGATCGTGAGGCTGATGCGCGACGCGCAGGGCTCGCGGGCGCCGATCCAGCGCCTGGCGGACCGGATCAGCGGCGTCTTCGTCCCCGTCGTGCTCTCGATCGCGATCGCCACCTTCGTCGCCTGGTTCGTGGCGGCGGACACGGCGCCCGCGGTGCGCGCGTTCGCGGCCGCGGTCGCGGTCCTCATCATCGCCTGCCCGTGCGCGATGGGGCTCGCCGTTCCCACGGCCGTGATGGTCTCCACGGGGAAGGGCGCCGAGCTCGGCGTGCTGATCAAGGGCGGCGAGGCGCTGCAGCGCGCCGGCGACGTGCGCACGGTGGTGCTCGACAAGACGGGGACGGTCACGGAGGGGCGGCCGACGGTGACGGACGTGGTGCTCGCGCCCGCCGCGCACGCGAGCGTGGGCGACGAGACGCGGCTGCTGCGGCTGGCGGCCTCGCTCGAGAGCTCGAGCGAGCACCCGCTCGCCGACGCCATCGTGCGGCACGCGCGGGACCGCGGCCTCGCGCTCGCGGCGCCGGAGGCGTTCGACTCCGTGCCCGGGCGCGGCGCGGCGGGCGTCGTGGACGGCGCCGCGCTGGCGGTGGGGAACGAGGCGATGATGGCCGACTACGCGCTCGACGTCGCGCCGCTCCGCGGCGACGCCGAGCGGCTCGCCGGCGAGGGGAAGACGCCGGTGTACGTGGCGGTCGACGGCGCGCTCGCCGGGCTGCTGGCCGTCGCCGACCCGATCAGGGCGACGGCGCGCGAGGCGATCGCGCGCCTGCACCGCATGGGGCTCGAGGTCGTGATGCTCACCGGCGACAACCGCCGCACCGCCGAGGCGATCGCGCGGCAGGCGGGGATCGACCGCGTGGTGGCCGACGTGCTGCCGCAGGGGAAGGTGGCGGAGGTGCGACGGCTGCAGGCGGAGGGGCGCGTGGTCGCCATGGTGGGCGACGGCGTGAACGACGCGCCGGCGCTCGCGCAGGCGGACGTCGGCATGGCCGTCGGCACGGGCACGGACGTCGCCGCGGAGGCCGCGGACGTGGTGCTCATGCGCGGCGACCTGCGGAGCGCGGCGCAGGCGATCGAGCTCTCCCGGCGCACGATGCGGACGATGAAGCAGAACCTGTTCTGGGCGTTCGTCTACAACGTCGTCGGCATCCCGGTGGCGGCGGGGGTCCTCTACCCGGCGTTCGGGCTGCTGCTGAGCCCCATCCTCGCCAGCGCGGCCATGGCCTTCAGCTCGGTGAGCGTGGTGACCAACAGCCTGCGGCTGCGGCGCGCGCGGCTCGCGTGACGGCGGCGGGCGCGCGGCCGGCGTGAAGGAGGCTCGCCGGCTGCGCTCGCGCCGGCGGCGACGCATCATTCGTGGCAGCACATTCACAACGCTTCTCCGGAGGGAACCATGGCACAGGTCAAGGATCCGGTCTGCGGGATGACCATCGACAGCGGCACGGCGACGGAGCGCGTCACCGTGGGCGGGGAGACGTACTACTTCTGCTCGGCGCAGTGCCGGCAGGCGTTCGCGTCGGACGTCGAGCGCTACATCCCCCACCCCGCGGTGGCCGCGGACG
>Ga0307413_10000841_pt1 | contig 10782 bp, 2 predicted proteins | sample DK1Ometagenome_3_FD_203714 | JGI IMG/M metagenome (GOLD analysis project Ga0307413, IMG submission 203714) | Maize rhizosphere microbial communities from greenhouse at UC Davis, California, United States - DK15-O-2 | ecosystem: Host-associated > Plants > Roots > Rhizosphere > Soil | place: USA... | reverse complement strand
TGGTAAGCGAAGAGGAAATAGACTCCTGTGAGTATCTATTTGAGTAGAGAGGTATGCCATTAAAAGCAATTAAATAATAGAAAATGAAGGAGATACTAGGTAATGTGTATGAAGGGGTAGCCTGTATAGCATGGTCTAGGGTTCTGAGAGAGATCGGTCATCAAGAAAAGAGATAAGAGTTCGCCCTCCCTGTTTTGAGTGGGTGCTCGCAAGGTCAAAGTAGAAAATTCGATTCTTTCATTAAGAGGATAAAGAGTGGAATTTATTTACACCTCGAAGTAGAGATGTATTGGTTGAGTCATTCGCTAAACAACTCGGATCGAGACCCGACCCCTAAAGTAGAGTCTGTTTAGTAAGTAGTATGTGGCGGTAAATCGAGCAAATCAACTCAAGGGCTTCTGTTGGCTCATGATCTATGTACCCACAATAGGGATTATATTCCTCAATACCGATAAAGTACCTCAAGTCACCAAGATCTTTCATTCTGAACTGTTTCTGAAGGAAAATTCCCATGTGAAATTTCACTTTCACTTTAACAATAACAATGCCTGCTTTTTTAATGTTATAAACTTAGACCAAAAAAATAACCATACCATAAGCCGTATAACAAACAAACAAAGAATGATCACACGAGCTCTGTCTGAATCCAGCTTCATTCACCAGCATGGCCATCTTGAATTTTGCAAACCGACGCTCTGGGTGCTTGTTTGAGACCATATAAGGCTTTCTTCAATCGGCAAACAAGGGATGGATCGGAAGTCTGATAGGGCTTTAAGAGATAGGGAAAACTGCGGTAAGAAAGACCCACTCAGTGAATCGGTGGATCACACACTTGGACCCGCCTGACTATTTAGAAAGTAGACAAGTGTTGAAAGAGTGAAGTCTGGGGACAACGGTAAACGTAAAAAATGGGATCTCCAAAGCTACCCGCCCTACTAAAGAAGTTCGCAAGCAAGGGACATGCCGAACACCTACCTTTCCAACTAAGTCCCACGCGAGGACCCTTTCATCCTTCCGTCGTTAGCAAGCGGTGGCCGACTAGGCCTTTTCCCTAAATATTTTAGGAAGCGAAGAGGACAGAAAAAAGTTCGGTAATCTTCTCCCTTTGGTAGGCATTTACCCAAGGCACTGATATTCTGAGTCTCTCGATTATACGTGAAATAGGGAGTTCAAGGTCTTATTTGTATTTCTTGGCCTGGCCAAAGTGAAAGTGAATATGAGCGAAAGTGAATAATTCACTATTGAAAGTGAAAGTGGAGTGAAATCTGGATATGAAGGTTCAAGTCCAGTTCCAATCTGGATATAAAAGTGCTGTTTAATCGTCGAAAGTGATCTCTCTTTTGTTGTTCTCTTTTAGTCCACTTTTTTTTTAGTCAGAAGTTCACTTTAGCTTAGCTAAGTAAGTAGTCCTTCATCAAACTTGCATATCTGGCACTTTAGGGGGTCAATCTTTCATGTTGGAAGCTAAAGAAAAGGTACTCCCCCTCATTTGAAAAGGATAGGCAATTGAGAGAGAATAGGGCGATAGCGATAGACACAGGAACTGAAATAGACTAAAAGAGGACTCCCGTAGAGGAGAGGGGAAACCCGCTTAGATAGGGCGATAGCCCGGTTTTTCTTGAATATCCTTTCCAGTGCTTGTCTTGTATTGAGGTATACCGAAGATATGAGTCAAAGTAGGTAAGAGAAGGAGGCTTTCACTATTATTATATTAAGAGTAGGGCTTTAATGAAAAGAGTAGGCCCTTCGTATCTTTCCTCCAAGACGGAGCGAGACGGATAGGCAGAGCAAGAGCTCTTAAAGTCTACCCTACCCGGGCTAGCTTCTTCATTCATCCATTTAGGTCAGGGGCGGGCTTCTTCCCTTATATACGATGACATAGATAGAGCCTCCTTCTTTGATCCATTCATTGATAAAATAAAGTAGTCTTCGGGGGCAGTTTACCTTTTGAATCGACAGTAGAGTAGGTTTGATCTTGCTTTCTCAATCTTTCTCTGATCCTAGCCGTGTAGTAGATCCGGCTTTATTCGGCTAAAAAGAAGTGTGTGGCCGTCGTATCTGCTCGCCCCCTTCTTCATTCATCCATTTAGGTCAGAATGGATCCAGGGAACCTGGCTCGGGAACAGCCCTGAAAAAACACAGTAAGAGAGTCCAATCTCTGAAATTTAGCATTTTATCTCCTAACCTAAGTAGTAGTAGTAGTAGTAGAAGGCTTAGTATCTGACTTGATCCAATAGAGTAAGAACACACAGTAGATCCAGATTCCACACCTTGCTGTGGACTGGGGAGAGAGCAGCTCTGCGAAGCTGGGCGTTCTGTGTGATTATGGAGGAACTGTAGTACTCGCCCCAAAATGCAAGCCGGGATAGATACTTAAAGAAAGGGGGAGCGGTGGGCCTTCAAAAAGGAGCGAGGGAGTGATGGGCAACCTTAGTCTATATGTTGCTCGTGAGCCGCCAAGTACCAGTCTCGCAACAGTACTGGCGTTAAAGGATCGGTCCTTCACTTGCGGATCGTTCGCGAGTCGAACTCGCTCTCTTGCCACGCCTTTGACTCACGAACTCGAGTCGGACTCATTCACTGCTTACTTTTTTTAGGATCGTTCGTTCTTCACTCTCTTGCTATTACCCGCAGGGAGCGCAGCAACCGACGGTGCATATTATCATATAGAAAGAAGCGAAGCGTAGCGATTCGTACTACCGGAAAAGTGTGCTAGGCAATAGAGTCAGCTTACGGGGTGGGGCGCAAGTAAGCGTAGCGAATCACATAGAGTTGCCCCTACCTGCCAGCGCGCAGATAGATAGGGCGGGCGAGCGCAGGGATGGATGTCTGAGCGGTTGAAAGAGTCGGTCTTGAAAACCGAAGTATTGATAGGAATACCGGGGGTTCGAATCCCTCTCCATCCGCGAGGGCATAAGTTCTCTCTTGCCTTATCTATAGATAAGAACGAATCTCCTCGACTCGACGGATATGATGGATGGAATGGGTAGAAGGTTTAGGTTATTGTGTGTTGATTTAGTTAGGACTTTGTCTCCCTTTCGTTATCTTCCGCCCCGGGGGGATGACCTGTGGGAGGGAGCTAAGTCGAAGATCTCGGTGTCGCCGTGAGTGGTTGATAAACAGCGATTGCTGTTTGATTTAGGGAGTCCTAACCCGCTTAACAGACAAAGAAAACGATAGAGACTTCGGGTGACGACCTTAATGAATCAAGTATTCAGGTCCGGTAGAGCAATCTCGAATTATCATATAGAAAGAAACTCTCGACGGGTACGGGTATAAGTAAATCGTTTTTGCAATATTTTAGTCATCGCAAAATTAAGGTGAAGTATGATCTGTATCTGTAAAAGTAGATCTTTGAATAACAGATTGGTCTGAACTTAAAATCATTTTCACAAAGCATGACAGTTTTTCATGACTGCCTTGCTTTCTTTTATATGGGAGCTGAAATCAGCATCCGATCGACCCTTGCTGCGTACATGGGTCAGTAGATATCACAGTACTAACATCGCAAACAGGATTCAGGTTTAAGCCACAAAGATAGATGACGATGAAGAGGAATCGTAAATTTGTTCACAATCATTCCTTTCAGGGAACTCACAAGGCCCATCGTGCTATGTGTTCAACACAAAACCCAGTCTTTATCCGTCAGTTTTACCAACCTGACCAAGAAACCGTATCAACCCTGCCGCAAGGAACCATGCCGAGGATCTTTTGAGATATTTCCTAGTCTAGTGGAAGTCTAATAGGTCTCAGGATTCGAGGTGGCTATCTTCCCTTCCGTGGATTTCCTAGTTCGATTTCTCTCTTGCATCTGTTTATTGTGATACTTCCATGGATCTGTTTGGATCAACCTCATTGGCCAGTTCTAGGCAATAAAGAGACAGACAACTCAAAACTCTATTGGATGCCGGTTTGCGGAGATTACCTACGAGGATTTCTTAGGATGGCTCAAAGACGGATTCGGTCTTTTCCTCAAAGGCGGATACGATGGAATTCGCTTTGGACTAGGAGAGAGCTAGACAGCGGGGATGAAAGGTTTGCGAGGAAGAATCAATGGTTCTACAACTGCAACAGCACTTACTTCAAAGACTATTCTACGACCAGCCGCCTACTTAATTACACTTCCAGCATGGCAAGTTCCTTCTTCTGCGAATATGAGATAGACCGACAGCCGGTACGGGACTAAGGGACTGTGGGAACAGCGAAAGACCGGATTCTAAGATATAGGCCAATCAAAAGGAAGATGGTGAAAGACCACCACAAAGAGACCCTCGCTCACGCCTTAGTTGCGCAACCAGTGCCGTCTCAGATTTCATCAGTGCCTTCTCTACCTCAGTCGACTGAGTGGCTCTTAGACTCAGGAGCTTCTCATCATGTCACCGGTGACTTGCTTCGCACCTGTCCTCTTATTTTGCTTATGCTGGTTCAGATACTCTCACCATTGGAGTGGAGTGGAGATGGTACTGGTATGAAAATATCCCACATTGGCTCTTCTCCTGCGGCCTTGTCTCATGGTTCCATTCACGCTTCGCGCCCTCTCGCCTTTTCCCACAACTCATTCATAAAACCAGTTGTCCGTACACTCCTCAGCAAAACGGAGTGGCCAAGCGCAAACATAGACACATTACCTTAGCGGCCTTGCTGTTATGCAACACGCTTCTATCCCGGTTCCTTTTGGGATGAAATATTTGCAAGTGTGGTCTATCTCATCAATCGCTCCGCGCCTCTTCTTCTTCTCTCTCTCCCTTCACACAATTGTTTCATAAAGACCCGAATCTTCGTATTCTCAGACAGCCTCACCTCAGACCTTACATTGATCACAAGCTTCAGCCTCGTTCGATGCCGTGTATTTTTCTTGGTTATGCACCACAACAGAAAGGTTACCGCTGCCTTCATATACCAACTAACAGAATTTGGATTTCCAGACATGTTGTCTTTGATGAAAACAGGTTTCCTTTTAGGGAGCTCTCTACATCTGGATTGACCATTCCCGAGTCCACCATCGAGCCGGCACTGGCACCATTACGAGCGAGGTAGGGCAGCTAGCGAAACAAAGTGCGAGGGATGGATTCGTGCATGAATGTCAGATGGTTGTAGTGGTGAAGCTCGTGATGCTCTGGATGAGACTGACTCTATATGCCCGAAAGGACCAATCAGGTGGATCATTTGGACAGAGGAAGAGATGGGTGGGTGCACTGCCCTGCCGCAGAGAAAGAAGACAGCTCTATCTCAGAAGTGAGCTCCGTCTCACAAGTTAGCTCAGCTCCGTCGATCTTCTCGAGAGGAGCAGTTCAAATCACCCTGTACGGATCCATTGGGATCTGGTCGAAGTAACGGGTACCAGGTTTTTCCTGGAGTTGCCTTTATTCGTTCATTTCTGGTTGAAATATGGGCTGTTTTCTGTGTGGGTCTAGGAAATCAATCCGAATCTGCTTTCCATAGGATCGTTTGGATATTAATCGATTAAATAGGTGTCTTCTGCTGCATTTCGAGTTAATATGTGTACTCTACCGAACGAGGAGGGTCGAGTCGAGGGAACACTTCCTTGACGAGAATCGCTAACAACTCCTTTTCTTTTCTTTGACGAGCTTAAACCACTCCCGGATTCCTAATCATAGCTTTCTTTTGTGGGCCTCCCATCGGTAATGGTATGGGTTCCTCGGTCTCATTATGCATCTGTTTTGTTGCAGTTTTGAACTGTAGTGACACAGGTGCGTTTTAAGAATGGCAGCAGGTCTAATTATTCGTACTTTCGGTGCATACGCCTGGTGAAGGAACCTTCCTTGGGTAGAAAAGTTACTAATAGCTCTGCCTCGAACAAACCCAATTGTAGTGATCGCCCATATTGGATCTTTCGTATCGAAAAGTGATAGGAATGTCGCGGGTGAGACTTGCCTATTTCCTTTGGATGCCTATTCATATGTTTTGTGAACAAGTGAGCAGCTGGTGCTCTAGTATACTGTAGTGAGCCTGAATGGTCTTTATGAATTGTGCACTTGCTATATTATTTGTTCTTGCACTTTGGCCTTGAATCCTTATTGTGCACCGTGGTCTCTTGGCTTTGATGACAGGGATATCCCTTTCCCTTCTACTGCTTGATCCATCCCTGCGGCTTGCTCTCTTGAGAAAAAGAACCTAAGCGAATTCCCTTATCTTATTTGGAGGATTAGCCATGGCCTTCCTCAGATTATGGGGCTCCTAGTTTGCTGATCTTGTAAATCTCTTCCCCGCTCAAGTTAAGGTTCCCACGGCAATGAGTGCTTTGCTTCTCTACATCTCGTCTGCTATCTTGATTGAGATGCTTGTTTTCCTAGTAAGAGTTGTACAGCCCATCTCTTCCCTTCTATTCACTACCATTCCGCGTCTTCGACTTCTATTAGTTTCTTTCTTTCTCACTTTCTTTGGCTACAATGGTTACTGCCAGCAATATCAGATCAGAAATGTTATAAGAAATAGCTATATCTATTTTATTTTTCTACTTCCGCTACAGGTGGGGATAGACTGATTCGGTCGGGTCGATAATCTGCCCCGACCTCTCAAGCCTCTAAAGATCGATAAATGGTATCTATCTGGATGGAATGCTAGCAAAGCAATAAAGTACCTTGCGTTGCGGGTGGAAAACAGAGAGGAATCTCCTGCTGCTTCGTTATCAAGAAAGAAAGCTTAGGTTTGGATTTCTTCTCCTTCACTTGTGACCTATGAAGCACCAATGCTTACGATCCGGTACTAGTCCTCCAATTATCTTCCTCCCAACGCGGCAGGTCGGATCTTCTAACCCGATCTCTTCTCAGGTTTCGAGGTTCCTAGCTGTACTGATTAAGGGAGGACAGGCAAGTCACTACACTACTCCAAATGCAAAAGAGATGCTCATCTACGTAAATTCAAGTCAAGCTCAAGTCAAGTAAATGGCCCAGGAATGGATAGCGTAATGTGTGAATCTCAATTGTTCATATAGAAATGGTGCTCTCTGGTTGACAGGTTCGACTTCTTCATTTTACTGGGATTTTGGGCATCAAGTCAATTTTGCCTAACTTTTATTCGTCACATTATACGTGACTCATTGGATTTCCAATGAGAAAAGTGCGGATCATATAGATGGCAAAGTCCATAATTGGTTTTTACCTAGGGAGAGTCGATTGCTTTTTGGAAAAGTTCATCTCACTATTTGGAACTACTGCAAAACTCTCATTTCCAGAAGCCCATTTTCTTTAGTGAAATTGGAGGATGGACGAAAACACCGGGAAAATGAAAGCAATCTTGATTCCGGTTTGCCGAGGAGGGTAGGCTTGTTTTCCCACTATATGCGACAGGCCTGGCTTTCCATACTCAGACACTATAGGAGTGCTGCTACACGAACATCCTTTTATTCGTCACATTATACGTGACTCATTGGAATGCTGTCTTTCTTTGGAAAGCAGAAGTGAGAATTGGATTGCTGTCTAGGCGAAAGCGGGAACTCAGATGACTTTGACTTGATACTTGATTGAGATGCTTGTTTTCCTAAGAGACCAATCCTATGAATCTTCCTTGGACGATTGCCGAGTTGCCACTTCTGATTACCAAGATTACCAAAGACTTATCACTTCTCGATACGAAAGACCTGTTTCCCAGAACCAGAACCAGAATACGAGGAATCGATTTTGACCACTGCTTTGTATGGAATGGCATACGGCGCTTCTGCTACGAATCAATGTGTCAGTTCCCACTATCCTAGCGAACTGAACAATACCAATACGCAGCCGGAACAAACGAAACGAGTGCTTTCTCCGGAACAGAGAACGAATACACGGCGCTTCGAATGGAGAATACGAGACTGAGGAAGAATACCTTGACTCGCTATCTCAAATTCGAATACAGAAATGCAACATATGGTGGAAATGCTATGAGGAACCACAAATCCTTCCTACTGAGGTGAGGAAAATACTAGATTATTTCCGGCACCTTTACTTTACTTTACTTTACTTTACTTTACTTTACTTTACTTTACTTTACAGTAGTAACCATACCATAGTTGGAGGTAGTTCACTAGCACAGCCAGCCAATGAGTAATCAACCTTCCCTTTAGCCAATGAGTAATCAACCTTTTCCCTTTCTGGACCAGCAAACAGAAGAACCAATACGAGTAACCCTTCAAGCCAGAAGAGTAACCCTGAAACCTACGAATAGGAAACTGTCTTTACTTGAAACCGTAAGCAGCAAACCTATGCCAAGGTCACTCATCTTTCCTAAAGACGTTGACTACGACTCTAGATTAGATCTGGTGAATCACCGGTACCTCTAGGTATGGAGATCCTTCGACAAGTTCTTCTTCCCCATTGGCCAGGTCCCTCTGCATACATAGAATGTCATAGATAGAAACGATATCTCGTAACGGAAGACGATAGATTCTAAAACTTGATCTCGCCGGGACCACAGAATTTCGTTTTTCCTCGATAGAGAGTCCTAAGATCTGATCAAGTGATGCTCACCATGGTCCAAAAGTTGACAAGCAGATTTTCTCTCGATGGAGAGCCAGCTGATAAGAATCAAGTCTGTTTCGTATAGCTGGAAAAGTTACCAAGTCCGTTTTCCCGCGATTTTCGCTTTATAGCAGATTTTTCCTCTAGAGATGGTCTTTTGGTCTGAGAAAAGTATGCTTCCCTTAGTGCCAAAACTACTTCATCTGATTTTGCCGAAGGAAACTCTAATCTGGATTTCGAATAGTTCACATTCCCCGGGTATTTGACATATAGAAATTCTGGGAGTCTTCCTGGCCACACGTGGAGCAAGCGGCACCTATCTTTCTCTATCTATCTTGGCAGGGCTTCAAAACTAGTTCGAGAAAAGAAATGCGTCTCTCCTATAACGGAGAAATCACTGAAGCCTATGGCAGCCTCTATCTAGTCGATTGCTTTTGGATCAAGCCCAGTGCAGTGTAAAAACGAAACCCTATTTGACCTCCGGAAAGCCTCAATTCAAAACTTCTCCTATACTATACTATAATAGGGAAAGTAGGCAAGTCCATGGCCACCTACTTGAAGTGAAGAGCAGAAAAGAGATTTGATTCACTACCGAGTTCTCTTCCAATGAGTAACTACTAATGTTACGAATCAAAAACGAGCCCTTCGTCCTCTGAAAGCCGGCGATCGAGTGAGTAAGTCCGCCAGGAAGCTAGTTCTTTAGGGCTTAAATGAAAGCTTGTCGGCTGTGAAAAGTATACCTTTCCTTTTCCTATCCTTTCTTCTCTACTGGCTATCCTATCCTTTCCTTGAGTTTGTTTCTTTCCGCTGCAAAAAAGAAGCTAGTCTACCAGCGCTTCGTTCTAGCTCGAAAGCAAGGTTCTATGAAGACTCACAAGCACAAGCAAAAGTAGCCCCTCCCTTAGAGCAGTCTCTTTTGAAACAAGTCAAGGAAACCAGTCAAGTCAACCTGACCCGAGATGCAATGCAATACGACTTCACAGTTGTGTTGATTGAAGGAAGTGAGCGTATGCCGGCTAGTCCGGTAAATCGTATCATGATCATAGCATCGGGTTGGTGGGACAACCCTAGTCAGAGTGAGGGTTAACAAGAGTAGCGAACGGATTCCAGTATTTCATTTTTCCTTTCACCCGGGTTTCCTCTTTTCTTATCCGACGACTGCCATGCTTCTACCTTTCTTATCTGCCTACTACTAGCCTTCCTTCTTACTTTCTGGTTGGAGTATTTCTATTGACGGATCGAGGTCCGGGTCCTTGGCCTACGCTTTGGAACCTGGAAGAAGGAGACTCATTAGCTGAAGAAGTAAGCAGACCTAGATATTCCCTTAACCTAACCAGCCGGAATCCTTATTCCAATAACCCTTAGCCCTAGCTTTCATTGAAGGAAGTGAGGGTCGACCTTATAACTCCGTATGTATCAACTAGCCATTATCAGATCCGAGGTCCAATTTACTAGATTGGCAAAAGGGGCGGGTGCAGGACAAGAAGCCAATCATTCATTTTCATGCATTGTTCGATTCACACTGCTCCTTGGTCCGTGGCTAGTGCTTTTCTTTTCGCTAATCACCCAACTCTCAGGCCAGTCAGAAGGGCATTGATGGAACACAGACCGGTAAGCTCTTCGATTAACGCCGTCCGAACTCTTGCTTGATAGGACTTCCTATTCTTCACCTGGGGCTGGTACCTTTCCCAGCTTTCTTTCTGGACAGCTATCTTTGATTGACGGAGGGCAGCCTGCCAAACGGCTCTGCCCTAGCTTCTACTTCCTAGTTTAGTTGATATCTAGGTTCCAGTGTAGTAAGTCTTCCAAATGTATAAACACTTTTCTGGTGTGGTTGAACCTATGATTATGATCGGTTGGGCAATCCGCCTATACTATAGCCTGCCTTGGTCCCGGGCGGGCGGCACCTAGCTATAAAAAAAGTGGGCGTATCAGAAGAAAAGAATGGTTTCCTGCAGTACTTTTTAGTAGGGGAAGTTCCAATATATATATATAGCCTTCTCGAAAGAAGAGCGCGCGCAGAGCTCTAAGAAAAAGCATCACTCACTTACAATAATAATGAGGACCAGGAACCAATCTCTTTGTTGCGAGGAATCCGGGAAATAACTAACTCCAAGTCACTTAACTCACTCTGTAAGGCCATGAAAATCCCAAAGGAAATATAGGAAATACAAGTCAGTCAAAGAAATGCAATTCGGAAATGCGCACGCACCAGTCAATCTAGTCAAGTGCTACTCAATCTCCTACTAGATATATAGAGGCCATATAGAGGCAGGCAAATCCAGGAATGAGATATAGCGGAGGGAATACGGGCCTCCTTACC
>Ga0307413_10000840_pt1 | contig 10793 bp, 3 predicted proteins | sample DK1Ometagenome_3_FD_203714 | JGI IMG/M metagenome (GOLD analysis project Ga0307413, IMG submission 203714) | Maize rhizosphere microbial communities from greenhouse at UC Davis, California, United States - DK15-O-2 | ecosystem: Host-associated > Plants > Roots > Rhizosphere > Soil | place: USA... | reverse complement strand
CTGTGCGTATATTTTCCAACATCACACGATGAACCCACTGTATATTCGTAGGTAGTATTTGGTTTTAAATTACTAATGTTTATGGTTTCTCTTGGCGTAACCAATTTATACCACTCCCTACTATTTTTTTCGCGATAATTAACCTGATAATCAAAATTGTCAATATTTCCGCTCCAGGTTATTTTTGCCTGATCCTGACTTACGCCGCTTGTGGCAATAGACAATGGTGCGGTACAAAAAACTTCGTACGTAAAAGAGAAAATTTCGCTATAACCGTTATTTTTAAAAACACCAATTTCTTCGGCGCCCAAAATAGCTTTGGCTTTTATTCGCCAGGCATATTTTTTTCCGGGAATAAGTTGAGGTTGTGTAATGCCGTATTGTAAAGTTGTATTTCTGGTTGTAGTGGTGTATAATGGTGGTGAATAAGCAAATGCATTTTGAACAGGAGTATAGTTATCCCAAATTTCGACTAACGAAAACTCATATTCTACATTGCTGACATTAATACTTCTCGGCGTCCAGCTAAAAACTATATTCTGAATATTTTGCTGCATAATCGATGCACCATTCAAAGGAAGATTTAGAAATGGCGGTTCGTTTTGAAAAATAATCGTCGTTACAGCCGTTTTTTTGGATAACTTTTTGTTGGTCGCAAAATCGTAAACTTCTACCGAAATGTTATAAACGCCTTCCGGCAATGGCTGTGCGTATTGATTTGGATTTATGCCCAAAATATTTTTATATTCAAAATATGGCACTAGATCAACATTGGTTAACTGTAGCGGAAAACCTCCCTCAAGATATAGTGGTCGTGCACCTACAACAAAATCATTGGAAGCAAATGAAATCGAGTTGCCCTGAAAATAAATTTTCAAACGTACTTGTCGGTTTGAGATCGTTAAATCGTTTAAAACCAATTGCACTTTTATCGGACTATTTATGGTCGTTGCATCGGCATAATTACTTAGATAAATAGGCGAGGGCTGCAATATTTGCGTGCTTATCGTAACAGGAAATGTTTGCGCATTGCTGCTAAATCCTATAAGAGCGCATGCAAAAAATACAAACAGGTGTAGTTTTTTTAGCATTTTGGGTAATTGAGGTTTATCCATTATTTTTTGGTATTATATCTTGTTTTGGTCTTCCGACTTTAGTTTTTTAAGAATCTTATTTCTGAATATGTTTTAAATCAAGTTCTTCTGTTGTAGCATATTTTATGGCTAAATCATGATAAAACGGAATCATTTTTAATTCGATAGTGTCTACGATTTCTGTTGATGCTTTTTTGTCTTTTATCAATTTAAAAACTTCTTCGATTTCCTGTTTGCTAAAGTCAGCTGCATATTGGTTTTTCTGAATTTCGGTTGCCGGAATTTTGGCCAGCGTCGAAATTTCCTTCATCATCCATCTGTGGTGCATTAACTGATCTCGACTATTATCACTTCTTTCTACTAATCTTGAATACGATTTATATGCAGTTTTGTCTGTTGCTTCCGCTTCAGTTTTACCGTTTAGCGGATGGCTGTTTACTCTTCCCAAGGCAATTACATAGGCATTTTCAAGACTTTCATCTTTGGTCGAAATTTCCTTTTCAAGTTTTTGTGATGCTTCAGATAAATAATCATTGTACTTGTTTAAGGTTTCAGCTTCAGTATTATAAGCTTCGAGATAATCCAAAACTTTATCTTTAAATTGCTTTTCGTCGGGAGTTAAAGTTGCTAATATTAGCAAATGCTGCATATTGTTATTTTCGTCAGTAGGCAAAGGCTGTAAAGCCAACTGCATATCTTTTAACTGCGTCGTAATTTCATCACGTGTACCTTCAAATATTTTTCCGCCCGAACTTATTTTCAAAGTTGGGTCTCCACTTAAATTTAAATCTCCTTCTGTTCTTGGTTCTCTTTTCGGGCGTAACTTTATCTTATCGAAAGAATACGTGTACGTTAAAGTACCGGTTAAATCATTATTTTTTTGAGTGGAAGTACCGCTTGAAGAATTGCTGAACAAAGAAATAATTCCCATATTGAAATTATGTTTCTGCAGATAGATATACGAACCATTCACTCTGAAATTGATAATATCATTTTGCTTATCTCCGTTGTTATAACTTGTGTTATAGCTTGTTGAAGCTGAGGTTGTGAATTTTTTATCAAAAAATAATTTGGTCGCGCCAATTGTTGGACCAATAATAAAACTTTTACCGCCGTCTGTTTTTCCGTAGGTATTGTTAATGGCTGCATTAATATTTAAATCTTTTTCAGGATAGCCCACACTGTACGAAAGCCCGGAATTGTAATACGTGCTCGCACCGCCGGCAATGGTTTGTCCTTGTTGCTGATTTACGGCATCCTGCATCGAAAAATTAGCATTAATCGACTTTTTAATTCGCTTGTCATTTTTCAATAAATAATTTATGGCAAGCGAAGCATTTTGATTGACTTGTCTAAAGTTTAAAGTATCCAGATAATCATAGTCAGAAACCTGATTGATGTAGTCAAACTGATTTCGGCTATTGGTATAAGATTGGAAATTCGAATAATTTAAGTTGAAATTCAATTTTTCGGTAGCGCGATAATCAATTGTCAAAGCAGAAACCAAACGTTTCATCTGACTTTCTTTTTGCTTGTCTAAATTGTCTTTTTGAAGCCCTAAATTTACAGAGACAGAAACTTTGTCTTTATATAGATTTTGTGTTGCATTTACAGTAATATTTTCTAAGTCATTATTAAAATAATAGCCACCCAATGTTCTGTAATTCGGATCGATTCGTTCGTAACCTAATCCTAAAGTTCCTTTTCCTGCAGGATAAACCAATTGACCTTTAAAAGCATTATAACTTGCAGTGGTATTATTCGGACTTAAAAATAAAGCTGCAACACCTTTTGCTTTTGTACCGTCGATTGTTCTGGTATCTTCTGTAATACTGCTATTGGCAAATTCTGTGAAAACCTGTAATTTTTGAAAAAGTTTAAAATTCGTTTCAAAACTTACCGCTGCGTTTTCTTTTGGAGCAACTCCCAATTCAACCGGAACCGGATTTGAAATAGAGTTTATTTCATCTTTAGCCTTAAAAAATATCAATCCAAACGTCACATTTTCTAAGGCGTAATTGGTTTTAAAACCGTAACCAAATCTTTTATAAGTTGGTAAAAGATCCGGATAAGCGTTATTGTACTCGCTGCTTTTTAATAAACGACCGTACATCGCGCTAACTTTAAATTTTCCCTGCGGAGTAAGATCAACTCCAAAACCAGAAAACTGATGTCCGCTTAAAGTATAAGGTGAAAATGTCATGCTTACATCACCAATATGAGCCGTAATCCATTTATAAGATGGATGAATGCTTAAACGGTTCATCAATACAGGTTTATCATAACCAAATTTTTGATTGGTGTATGAAAACGATAACGGAATATTGTATAATCCAGCTATGTTGAAATTAATATTTCCGTTAAGAAAATAGCTAAAAGGTTCTCGGGCAGCGTTTCCTGAATAGAATATACTATTTGCAGACACACCTCCCGATACGTTTATTAATTTAGCTTTTGCCACTTCCTGAACATTAAAGTTTTGGGCAAAACCTAATGAACTGACAAAAAGTGCTATAATATTAAATTTAAATCTTTGTAAAATCATCTTTTTTATTGTGGAAAACCAAATCAGCAGCCTTAATATCTGCTGATTGATTTTCATTATTTAATGGACATCTACTCTGAAAAACACAAATTATTTGATGATTATTTTTCTTAATTTATTGCCTTGCTGTGACTCAAATAACACAAAATAAATTCCGGAAGGAAGACCATTTAAACTAAAATTGAAAGAGTATTTGTCTTTGCCTTCTTCATATTTAGAATCTATTACCTGGTTGTTGCTTAAGTTATACACTTTGATGTGAGCAGGCATGATTTTGTCTAATGTAACATCTACAGTAAAATGCCCGTCTGATGGATTTGGAAATATTGTCAGATCAAATTTCTTTTGCAAATTGGTATCATCCGGATTTTCATATTCACCTTCGGTCACGATTATTGTTTTGGTTTGAGTGGCAACGCAATTTCCTTTTTTGGTAATTAAAGTAATGTCGTGTTCACCAACTTCATTAAAACTTATTTCTGCATAATCCTTATCTTTAGAAGATACAATAGCGCTGGCTGGCAATATCCATTCTACCTCATCAGGAATAGGATTGCTGATGTCTACAACAATGATTTTCTCGTTTAGGAAAGCCTGAGATGAAACCGCAAATTCAGCACTAATAGCCGTATTTTGACTCAAAATTTGGATAGAATCTGTAGCTTCACAACCTAATTTATTGGTAACAATAACTGTATAAATTGCTGGTTGAGAAACAGTAATCATTGCATCAGTACTTTTAAAACCTTTATCAGAAGTCCATGAATACGTCGCCTGATCATCGTTTATAGTAGCGTTAATTGTCAAAGTCTGATCAAAACACAAGGTTACATCTTCGCCAAGATTAATTATATCTTGCGGCGGATTTTCAATTGTATAAGTTCTTGAAATAATACAGCCTTTAGAATCTTTAATTTCTATCGCGTAAGTTCCTGCTTTTGCGTTGCTTAACATATTTGATGTTTCGCCCGTATTCCACAAATACGTAAATGGAGCGATTCCCGCAATTGTAGTAACAACAATAGACGCATCAGAACCTGCATAACAGGTTGGAATTTTTATGTTTTCTGAAGCATCTAAATGAGCCGGAGCTGTAATAGTTATGTTTTTTGTGATGTTACAGCCGTTTTTATCTGTTACTATTAAAGAATAATTACCAGGTACAACATCAATTAAATTAGGAGTTTTTGCTCCCGTATTCCACAAATACGTATAAGGTAAAGTACCTCCTGAAACGGCAGAAGTTATAGTCCAGTCATTTAAATCACCACAACGAAGATATTCTGAAGAAAGTGTATTAGCCAAAGCTGTTGGTTCACTGATTGTAATGTTTTGACTTTGAATAGATTTATCAAAAGAGTCTGTTGCGATAACATAATAAGTTCCTGCTTTTGCATTGGTTAATGTTTCTGCAGTCCCTACAACAACTGTAGGATCATTTACATTGTACCATTTATAATAATATCCCGGAAGTCCGCCAGAAGTCAATGCTTTTATACTTGCCGAAGCGTTGCCAAAACATTGTACCGAATTGATCTGAACCAGATTAATAAATAACGGATCAACTTTATCTAAATCTCTTTCGACAATCTGACACCCATTTGCATCAGTTATAGAAATAAAATACTGACCGGCATAAATATTATAAATACTCGTATTTGAGCTTTGATTGTTATCGGTAAAGATTACATTCTTGTCCTTGTCAAGCCAGTTAAAATTATAATTTGGGGTACCACCCTGAACGGTTACGGCAATACTCGCGTCGTCTACACCCAAGGCTGATGGCGGCGTTTTAACAACACTTTTAATAGCTAAAATCTCTGGTTCAGTTATAACAAAATCTTTCGTATCAAAACAGTTATTTTCATCTCTTACTGTTACCGAATAGTTTCCTGCGTATAATTTATCGATCACATTAGGATTTGCTCCCGATGGAACGCTCCATGTAATTGTATGTGCTCCGGTACCGCCGGTTGTGGTAATTTGAATTTGTCCGTCATTACCATTTTTACATGAAACATTTGTTTGTGTAAAACTTATTTTTACCGGAGTTGGTTCGTTTATTGTTACTCTGTTTGAAGTAAAACTATTTCCAAATCCGTCAGAAACTTCTAAGAAATAATTCCCCGCAAGTAATGCTTCGGTTGGATTGTTTGTCGAAACTGTTACAGAAGGATCAAGTTCATTGTACCATCTGTAAATATAATTTTTAGATGAATCCGGAACTCCAATTGGCGCTCCACCGGTAATTGTTGCTTTTAAAACACCTTGTTTGTAACCAAAACATTTTATGGATTCAGTTTCATTTATTGCGGTGATTAAAAGTTTATTAGGCTGAATTAAAGTATAATCCTTAATAATAGTACAATTATTAGCATCTGTTACAGTCAATTCATAAGTTCCAATGGCTAATTGATCTAATAATTTTGTATTGCCAATAATTGTTGGAGAACCTTTAACTCTCCAGGCATAGGTATAGTTAACAGTTCCGCCGGAGATTGAAACTTCGATACTACCATTTTTAGTTTCAAAACCGCTTAAGTTTTTAACTTCAATGTCTGTAATGGCTAACGATGCGGCTGGTTGTGTTATAATTATATTTGAAAGTGTAGCTTCACAATTGTTTTTGTCTTTAATAACAACACTATATGTTCCGGATCTTAAATTATTTATTAAGTCTTCGGTTGTAGCATATACAGTTTGTTCAGCATTTTTTTTCCATATAAATGTATAAGGCAGAGTTCCTCCGACTACAGTAATATCAATTGTTCCGGTTTGATTTCCGTAACATAAAACATTAACTTTATTTGCAAGGGAAACAATTAATTTATCAGGTTGAATTAAATCTAATTCAGATGATTCTGTAATAGCTCCAACATTATCTCTAACTATTAATTTGTATTTTCCAGCTCCTAAATTCTCAATAAAACTTTGAGTTTCACCAATAATTTCTATATTGTTCTTGTACCATTTGTAGCTGTAGTTTGTCACACCTCCTTGTACATTTGAAGTAATTTTTCCATTAGTATCTCCATTACATTGTATAGAAAGTGATTCTGTTAGCGTAACTGTTAATAAAGGATTTTGAGTTACTATAAAAGTCTGCGTTGCCGTACATAATTTGCTGTCAGTTACTAATAAAGTATAGGAACCTGCTTTTATTCCGCTAATATCTTTGGCGATACTAGTAAATCCAGGATAAGTACTCGAAGACCATTTGTAAACATAACCGCCATTTCCTCCGATTATATTTCCTAGAGTAATTGCTCCGGTGCTTTCACCATAAATGGCGACGTGGGTTATAGTTGCTGCTGGGATAATAACTGCAGAAGTAGGTTCTGTAATTACTATGTTACTTATCGTTACGGAACATAAATTAGCATCTTTTACTGTTACAGAATAAGTGCCGACCGTTAGATTATTCTGATCTTTAGTACTACTACCATTACTCCATAAATAAGTGTAGCCATTTCCAATAGTTCCATCAGCAACGCTAAGGGTTACAGTTCCATTATTTCCTCCGTAGCAACTCACATTTGTGCTCGAGTACGTAGCTTTTAATGCTGCGGTTGGCTGATCAAGAAATTGATCAACATAGACAGGTTGGTTAATGCCATCCCATACTCTTATTCTGTATGTACCAGATTGAACAAGACTTATATCAGGAGTTGTAAATGTCAAAGGAGTTTCAGTACCGCCATTTATTTTATACCATTGATATGTATAACCTGAACCTTTACCGCCTGTAGCTTTTGCTGTTATTGTTCCTGTTGCATCATTATAACATTTTATATCTGTATAACTCTCAATTTTTATATCTAAAGCGTCAAGTACCATGCTATCGCTTGTTGCTGTGCAGCCATTTTTATCTGTAATAATTACATAATATGTTCCATTATTTAGACCAACAGCTTTTCCGTCATTATCAGGATCGGGATTAATAGATGTAGTTCCCTTAAACCAGGTATAGGTATATGTTCCATCATTTTTTGGAGTTCCACCCATTCCAGACACTTTAATTGTTCCATCAGATGCCAAAGAAGTAGAGGGCTGTGTTTGGACGATGACAGGATTAACGGAAACTGCAGAAGGAGGTTGCCCAATGTGAATTAACGTAGGATTGGGAGCAAACTTACAACCATTAGCATCTGTAATGGTATAATAATAATCTCCTGCTTTTAATTGGTTTAAATTTGTTATTGTATTTGCTGGATTTTTGTCATCTGTTAAAATAATTTTGTACGGATCCCCTGTGGTAAATGGTTTTCCATTGTTGATCTGGAATGTTATTTTACCATTATTTCCACCAAAACAAGTCACATCTGTTGCCTGAGCAGCAACTGCTATTGCTGTACTTTGGGTAACATTAATGGTAATACTTTTGCTGTTTATTGGAACTGCATTATCAGTTACAGTTAATTCATATTTACCTGCTTTCCCTTTAACTATTTTTCCTGTTTTACTTTCTGTAGAATTATCAAGATAAGTGATGGCCCAACTATATTTATAAACTCCATTTGTAGTAAGAAACCCTCCTTCAACAGTAGCAGTTAATTCTGTCTCAGATCCAAAACAAAGATCAGTAGTAATACCAGTGTATCCGGGTGCTAAAAGTGGAGGTTGTGTTATTTCATAAATTTCATTTACAGAACAGCCTTTAGAGTCTGTTACAGTAACTCTGTAAGTTCCTGCAAAAAGATTTTCCGGGTCTACAACTTCATCGGCATTATTAACGTTTTTCCAAGAAATTTTATACGGGTCACCTGTTATAAAAGGAGTACCACCACTAGGATTATTAATAAAAATTTTTCCATCGTTTCTTCCATTTGCCGAAACATGTACGCGGTCTAAAGCAAGACTAATAGGCTGGATTATCGGGGGATTAACAATTTTAACTGTTTTGGCCCCGTTAGAGTCAACTGTTTGAGAGTATCCCAATACACTAATAAAGAAGACTAATAATAAGTAATTTTTTTTCATAAGTATGTTTTATTGGGATTTTTATTGTTCTCTACAGTTATTATTGTCAATTATTTTTATGGTGTGATTTCCTGCTGATACATTTTCTATTATCGCGGGACTTGTAAATAAATGCTTATTGCTGATGTCCTCACTGTCTATCAGATAATAGTAAGGAGGGGTCCCGTCTGAAGCCGTAATTTGTACTGCACCTTTATCACCGTTGCATTTGGGCTGTATTTCTGTTGCTGTAAATGTTAAGGCAGCAGGGCTTCCTATCGTAAATGAACGGGTTGTAATTGCACTTAGACCAACATCTTCATTTGTATCAGTAATACTTTGTGCCTGGTACTTTATAATGTATTTGCCTTTAGCAAGATTATCCCAGGTAAACGTGTTATTGATGATTTGGCTTTTAGTTGCAAACACACTTTTAATAAATTCAGGTTGTGGTTTATCATAAAAAATATTGAAAAGAAAGCGATTTCCATCGTTCAATTCCGATGTGAATTTTAAAGTTACACTTCCATTTGATTCGTATATACACTTGGTGTCAGCAGTAATTGGATTACCATCATATTGAGGTGAGCATCCAATTATATTGTATGTGACAATATTAGTAAATTGATTTTGATAACCTGCCCTGAAAAATACTTGTGATTTTCCCTCGTAACCACCTAAATCTGTTAGTTTAACCGCAATATTCCTTTTATCTTGCAATTGAGATGGCAATGGCTTCCATGCTTCTGCATCATATTTATATTGGTAATTCCATCCTTCATTTAAGCCAATGTTTTCACTAGCGCAAACTGTATTGTCAACTGGTTGTGTTAAATGTATTGTATAAACATTAGAGTATCCGAAACAGCTGGTGAAATTTTGATCCTCTGTTGTTGTTCTGTCGTAAGGAACTGTATACTCCTGAACACATCGAATATTATTAGAACTATCCATTTGAAGGGCCAGATAATATAATTGATTAATATCTGTGATGTAAAAAAAATTGTATTGTACTAAAGTCTGATTTGTTGGTTGAATATTACCTGTAGTAAAACGAGCAGGATCATCTTTTCTTCCTTCAATTGTATACCTAGTACTGTAACCGCCAACCCTTGGATTTAATGTTGTTTTTATTAAAATTCCATACTCATTTTGTGCCTGAGCAAAAAAGATTCCAAAGAAAAACAGCATAAAAAGTAGTTCTTTTTTCATATTATTTTTCAATGCAATTATTATTATCTACTATTTTTACTGTATGATTTCCTTCACCAATATTTGAAATTGTTGCCGGACTTGTAAATTCATGCTTGTTGCTTTCATTATCTAAAATGTAATAATAAGGAGGTGTTCCGCCAGAAGCCGTAATGTTTATGCTTCCGGTTTCTGTATTGCAATTAGGCTGTATTTCTTTAGCTGTAAAAGTTAATGCAGGACGACTTCCAATTGTAAATGCGGGCGGAGTAATAGCACTTAACCCAACATATTGATTAATATCTGTAATACTTTGTGCCTGATATTTTATAATATAAGAGCCCTTGGCAAGATTATCCCAAATAAAGGTCTTATTGATAATTTGGTCTTTATTTATAAACACGCTTTTAATAAATTCTGGTGGTGTTTTGTCATAAAAAATATTGAAAAGAAAACGATCTCCATCTTTTAATTCCGATTTAAACTTTAAAGTCACACTTCCACTTGCTTCGTAGATACATTTTGCATCAGCAGTAACCGGATTACCATCATATTCCGGAGAACAGCCAATAATTTGGTAAGGCCTGATATTTGTAAATTTTGTTTGATAACCAGCTTGAAAATAAATAGTTTTCTGATTGTTAAAACCGTTTAAGTCTTTTATTTTAAAAGAAATAGAAGTTTTTTCCTGATATTGAGAAGGGAATGGCTGCCAATTACCGTCAGTAAATCTATATTGCCAGTTCCATCCATTTTTCAATGTCATAATGTCGCTGGCACATATTTGATCAGATGCTGGCTCAGGTATATAAATACCCATAATTTCAGAATCAGCAATACAACCTCCAAAATAAGCAATTCCGAAAGTGGTTTTATTATAAGGTAATCTTATTAGAGGATCAACACCTATCTTGCAGTCATTATCATCCTTATTTCCTGCAGTTGTACTTACACAAGATATATAGGTAGGGTTGTCGTTAACATAAAAGAAATCATATTCAATT